>OGLS01001207.1_pt1 | contig 16979 bp, 8 predicted proteins | sample 1572881 | NCBI WGS metagenome assembly OGLS01 (sample SAMEA2582013, study PRJEB24529) | metagenome | biome: Human gut stool | place: China | collected 2011
AGCGCGATAACGCTCTCCGGCACACCCAGCGCCTGCGCAATCAGGGTGCCGTTGTCCACCAGCAGGTTGGCGCCCAGCGCAATCAGCACCGCGCCCAGCACCAGCAGCACCAGCGTTTTGGCGAGGGGCATCTCCTCCTCGGCGTCCTCATGGGCCTCAGCGGGGGCGTTTTTCATCTGCAGTACATTGGCAACCATGTAAGCAACAAACATCGCCAGCATGATGATGCCCATGACGCGGGTAAACCGGCCGAACACATAGGCCGCCGCACAGTAGATGGCTGCCGCCGCAAAGAAAAAGGCGACCGGCGTTTTTAAGGTCTTGGGGTCCACCTTGCCGGGGCGCACGGCGATGGTGATGGCTGCAATCAGCGCCGCATTGCAGATGACCGAGCCGATGGCGTTGCCGTAGGCGATCTCGCCATGGCCGGAAAGTGCGGACATTGTGGAGACCATGACCTCCGGCAGGGTCGTACCGATTGAAACGACCGTTGCGCCGATGAGAAGCTCCGGCAGATGAAAGCGGCGGGCCAGTGCGGACGCACCGTCCACAAACCAATCACCGCCCTTGATCAAAAAGAGCAAGCCGACAATAAACAGCAGTACAGGGATAAGCATAGCGATTCCTCCCATTAAAAAATGACGATTGATGTCGGAATTTTTATTATAGCACAGCAGTCGGCCTGCCGTCAAACCCGGAATCAGTTAATAATAGTAACAAAGTCGAGGGCTTTGCGGCTCCTGCCGCATACATTTGCTTACTTTATTCACCACGCCGAAAAATCCTAACCGTGAGGGTGCCAAGAAGCAAGCACCGCCCTTTTCGACAGTCTGCCTTTCTTATAGCGCACTTGCCCGCAGGGATATTTTGAACACTTTTACTTATTTTGTAGCAGATGCAAACACAAAGCCCCGCAGGGGCTACCTGCGGGGCTTTGTGCATAGAGGGGTGGGAAAGTATATAAAGGTCAGTGAATGTCTTGATTGATTACAAGTTTTATTATAGCAGGATTTCTTAAAATGTCAAATGTCATACTTGCATTTTGGTTTTCAAAAGATTATAATAAAACCATCAGCGCTTAATTTTATTTAGCGGCGGCACAAAAAAGCATACTTTTTCAACTTTGTTAAAGACAACAATGTCTGTATACTTCACATTATTTTTTTGTGCGCATTATACAAAACAAAAGCAAGGAGTCATTTCATGGACGAACTGGACCACAAAATCATACAGCTGCTGGCAGAAAATGCTCGTATGCCCGTCAAAGACATTGCCCAGCGGGTCAGCCTGACCAGCCCCGCCGTTTCCAGCCGCATCCACCGGCTGGAGCAGGAGGGCATCATCGGCGGCTACACCGTTGTGCTGCGCCACCCCGATGCCCCTGCCCGGGTCGAGGCGCTGATCTCGGTGCTGGTGGACGCCGCCACCCGCGCAAGCTTTCTCTCGATGATCGAGCAGGAGTCACAGGTGCTGCAATGCTTCCGGGTGACGGGCAGCTACAATTTTATAATCAAGGTGAGCTGCACCGACATTGACGCGCTGGAGCATCTGCTGACCAAGATGCAGAAGATGGGCTCCACCAACACCCAGATCATTCTGAACACCCAGCTGGACCGCAACCTGACATTGGAGGAATAACGAGGTTATGCTACGCTTCTGCAAAAACTGCGGCCTGCTGGTGCCGCATGACGCCTGCAACTGCCCCCAGTGCGGCGCACCGGTGCCCCCGGCCGCCTGCACAGCCCCGCAGCAGAGCCCTGCCCAGCCGCTGTATGACACGCCCGACCGGGACGAGGACGCTGCCGTCACTGCCATGAGCCAGAGCGCCACGGCAGCCGCGCTGATTTTCTTTGCTATCCCACTGGTCGGGCTGGTCCTGTCGCTGGTGTGGAGTTTCGGCGGCACCCGCAACCCCGCCCGGCAGCGGCTGGCGCGCGCCTATCTGATCCGCACCGCCGTGGTGGCAGTCGCCTTTGCGGCGTTCCTGCTGGTCGGCGCGCTGGTGCTGGGCGCCGTGGTGCACGCCGGTCTCACCTACTACTACGCCAACCCCTATTTCTGGTAAGGAGACGCCATGAAAGCATCTGTCATCATCCCGAATCTGAACGGCGCAGGCTGGCTGCGGGATTCCATCGAGTCGATCTGGGCACAGACCGAGCAGGATTTTGAGCTGATCGTCATCGACAACGGCTCCACCGATGAAAGCCTTGCGATTGCCCGCAGCTACTGCGGCCGCGACCGCTACACCCTGATCGAAAACGCCGACAACACCGGCTTTTCCCACGCGGTAAATCAGGGCATTGCGATCGCCAAGGGCGAGTACGCCGTCCTGTTCAACAACGACGCCTTTGCCGAGCCGGACTGGCTGGCCGAGCTTATCCGGACCGCCGACGCCGACCCGAAGATTTTTGCGGTCAGCAGCCTGATGCTGCGCTACTATGAGCCGCAGCTGGCCGATGACGCAGGCGATTATGTGACGATTTTGGGCTTTGCCTGCAAGCGCGGCGATGGTCTGCGGGCCAGCCGCTACACAAAGCCCTGCCGCATTTTCAGCGCCTGCGGCGGCGCAGCGCTCTACCGCAAATCCATCTTGGACGAGATCGGCGTTTTTGACGAGCTGTTCTTTGCCTATTATGAGGATGTGGACCTGAGCTGGCGCGCCAACAGCTTCGGCTACAAAAATGTCTACTGCCCCACGGCCAAATGCCGCCACATCTGCGGTGCAACCACCGGCGCGGTGCGGTACAACCCGTTCAAGAGCATCCAGAGCGGCCGCAACAGCATTTTGCTGCCCTACAAAAACCAGCCGCTGCTGATGCTGGTCCTGAATTTCATCCCGATGCTGCTGGGCTACCTGTTAAAGGTCGTTATGTTCCGGCTGCGCGGCTTCGGCAACGACTACGCAAAGGGCTTCCACGAGGCATGGGTCGCCCTGCCCAAGATCGACAAGCCCAAGTTCCGGTGGAAGAATCTGCCCAACTATATCTGGGTGGAGGGCAGTTTGATCGTCGGGCTGTTCCGGTATATTGTGTATCGGGTGCAGCGGGCGCTGAAGATCACCTGATTGGGTGTGCGCATTTACAAATTTTGATGCACTGTAGGGGCCGGGCATGCCCGGCCCGCAGCCTCCCGGGAGGCTGGTGCTGACGGGTAACGGCAAGAAGCCCCTCCGGCCATCGCTGCGCTCGGCCACCTCCCCTGTGAGGGGAGGCTTTTCTCGGGCGGAGCCCGCAAAAAAGGCTCCTCGCATTGCGGGGAGCTGGCCGAGCCTGCGAGGCCTGAGGGGCTTTGGACCTTTCCGCAGGCTCCCTTATCTCTTACTTTCTTCGAGAAAAAAGTAAGCAAAGAAGCTTTAAATGTCCAACCAAAAAGCACCTGCTGACCGGTCACACGCATACCGGTCAGCAGGTGCTTATTTTTTACGCTTTAATCCTCATCTGCAAAGTTGCCAAGGGCCTTGGCCTGCTCGATGACCTTGCTCTCCAGCATCTGGGGCAGGGTCTCATAGCGGACAAAATCAAAGGTGAAGTAACCGCGGCCCTGCGTCAGCTGACGCAGGAAGGTGGTGAAATCCTGCATCTCCGCCACGGGGACCTCAGCCTCCACGACCTGCAGACCGTCCTCATCGGGGTTCATGCCCAGCACACGGCCGCGGCGCTTCGTGACTTCGCCCATGATGTCGCCGGTGTTGTCCGCCGGGACATGGGCCTGCAGCGCGCCGATGGGCTCCAGCAGGACGGGGCCGGCCTCGGGGATCGCGGCCTTGTAGGCGATCTTGGCGGCCATGATGAACGCCATCTCGCTCGAATCAACGGGGTGATAGCTGCCGTCCAGCAGGGTGGCCTTCATGCCGACCATCGGGTAACCGGCCAGCACGCCGTGCTCAGCCGCCTGACGAACGCCCTTCTCAACTGCGGGGAAGAAGTTCTTCGGCACGCTGCCGCCGAACACATTCTCAGCAAACTCGATGCCCTCGCCCTGCACAGGCTCGAACTGAATCCACACATCGCCGAACTGGCCGTGGCCGCCGGTCTGCTTTTTGTGGCGGCCCTGTGCCTTGCAGCTCTTGCGGATGGACTCGCGGTAGGGCACGCGCGGGGCCTCCAGCGTGATCTCAACGCCGAACTTATTCTTCAGCTTGGCAAGCGCGACCTCCAGATGCTGGGTGCCCAGACCGCTGATGATCTGCTGCTTCGTCTCGGGATCGACCACAAAGCTGATGGCGGGGTCCTCCTCGATCAGGCGGGCCAGCGCGCCGCTGACCTTGCCCTCGTCGCCCTTCTTGGCGACCTTGACGGCCATGCGGTAGCAGCTGACGGGGTAGACGGGTGCGGGCAGCGCCACAACGCGGGCGGGGTCGCACAGGGTATCGCCGGTCTTGGCGGTGGCCAGCTTGGCAACGGCGCCGATGTCGCCCGCCGCGATCTCGGCGGTATCGGTCTGCTTTTTGCCGCAGACAGTCAGCGTCTTGCCCATGCGCTCCGGCTGGCCGGTGCGGGCGTTGACGGCGTTGCTGGCAGCGGTCAGCTTGCCGGACAGCACCTTGATAAAGCTCAGCTTACCGACAAACGGGTCTGCCACGGTCTTGAACACATAGGCACACAGCGGCGCAGCGTCATCGACCGCGATGTCCACAGGGCTGCCGTCCTTATCCTCGGCCACGGCTGCGGCGGTATCTGCGCCGGGCAGCAGCACATTCATGTTGTAGAGCAGCATATCCAGCGCCTGCATGTTGACGGCGCTGCCGCAGAACACGGGGGTGATCTGGCCGCTGCGCACGCCGGCAGCCATACCCTGCACGATCTCCTCGGTCGTGAAGGCCTCACCCTCGAAGAACTTCTCCATCAGGGCCTCGTCCGTCTCGGCGATGGCCTCGCTCATGGCCTGGATCAGACCCTCAAAGCGGTGGCCGATGTCAGGCACCTCGATCTGCACCTGCTTGCCGCCCTCATACTTGAAGGCCTTCTGGCTGAACAGGTTGATGTACGCGACCGTGCCGTCATCAAGGCGGACCGGCACGACACAGGGGCAGACACTCGGGCCGAACTTGATCTTCATCTGCTCAAGGATCTTAAAGTAATCGGCGTTCTCAAGGTCGGTCTTGGTGACAAAGATCATCCGCGCCTTGTTGTTTTTCAGCGCCAGCTGGTAGGCCTTTTCTGCGCCGACGGTAACGCCGGAGCGGCCGGATACACAGATCAGCACGCTCTCCGCTGCCATGATGCCCTCGGCGGCGCCGGTCTCAAAGTCAAACAGACCGGGGGCGTCGATCAGGTTGTACTTGATGCCCTCATACTCGACCGGCACAACGCTGGCATTCAGCGATGCCTTGCGGCGGGTCTCCTCGGGGTCGAAGTCACTGGCAGTGGTGCCGTCCTCCACGCGGCCCATACGCTCGGTAGCGCCGCTCATGTACAGCAGTGCCTCGGTCAGCGTTGTTTTGCCGCAGCCGGCATGGCCGGCCACCAGAATGTTGCGGATGTCTTTGCTTGCGTAGCCCATGGATCGTCAAACCTCTTTTCGCGCCGGGGCGTTTCCAACCGCCCTGCGGCGTAGATATTCTTTGCGGCGGAGTGAATTTTGAACACTTCCCACCTGTTTGATACTACTTTACCACATTGTTGTGGAAATTTAAACAGTTTTTTTAGATTTTTTGTAAAAAATTTTAGGCAAAAGATTGTGTAAAGTGTAAAAAAAGAGCCGCGCACCGGCGCGGCTGGGAAAATTGCTTATTTCTTCGTTGTTTTTTTGCGGCGGCGGGCGCGTCCGCTGTCAGCCTTGATCTCCGGCACATAAACATTGTAGCTCAGCAGATACCGGCCGTGGGCGGGCACGCGGTAGAAGGCCGCCTTGATGCGCTCCAGCGGGCTGGAGCCTGTCTCGGCCGCGCTGCCGCTGAGCATGATGACATACTGCATATCGCTGTAGCGGGCGGCCACATCACACTGGCGCAGCGTGGTGTGGATCAGCTCGCCAAGCTGCTCCACCATAGTGGCGGTCTCGGCAGGCTCGGCATTCTGGCCGGGGGCCACCGTCACGATGGCCAGAAACACCGGCAGACCGTAGCGGGCCTGCACACCGCGCAGCACGCGGTAGGCCTCCTTAAAGGTTTCAAAGTCGCAGAGGCAGGCGCCGGTGTTTTCGGTGTCGGGCAGGGCGGCGGTCAGGCGGGAAAGCTCGCTCTCCATGTTGCGGTCCGCCTGGCGCATCTGGCGGTAGGCAGAGCCGGCGCGTCCCGGGTCAATGGCATGGTGCAGGCAGCCCATTGCGTTGCCGCGGCGGGCAAGGTCCCGTGCCTCGGTGTGGCGGCCCAACGATTCCAGCGCCACGATCTCCTCCAGATAGAGGCGTTCCTCGTAGGGGTCCAGTTCAAGCGCGTGGGCACACAGCGATATAATGCGGCCGCTTTCGCCCCACTTTTTGCAAAGCTCCAACAGGCCCAGAATGGCCGTGCGGTACTGCCCGTGCAGCCGGACGCTGACGCTCTCGACCCATGGCTCGGTGGCAAACTGGGGCAGCAGACGGCCCTTGTACAGGTTGACGATCTCCTCATACAGGCGGCCGCGGCTCTCGGGGTCAGCCTCGCAGCGGGCCTTCTCGGACAGGTCGCTGACCTCAAACACATCCACGCTGCAATCCAGCGCGGGGTTCCACTGGTAGCTGCCGCGGCTGGTCTGGATGCAGCCCTGCAGCTCGGTCAGGCCCTCGGCCTCGATCATATTGCGGAAGCGGTGCAAAATCGCGCGCAGCGCCATATCCGGGTTGGTCGAGCGCTCGCCCGCCCACAGCGTATCGGTGATGGTCTTGTGGGACACCCGCTCCCCGCGCTGCAGCACAAGGTACTGCACCAGCGCCGTTGCCTTGCGGGACTGTGCCAGCTGGGCCAGCACCGGCCTGCCGTTTACGCGGATCTCAAAATCGCCCAACATTCTGATTTCGACTGTTGCCATGTGGTATTCCTCTCTGCTCTATACAACGGGGCGCAGCGCCCCACCTTTCCCATATTGTTCTATAGTATAACAAAAATTAAGAGGTTTGTCCAGCATAACACGGGATGTTCTTGCTTGGGCGGTGCTTCACGACACCGCCGGGTTGCTGCCGTCCCAGCTGCCGGGTTCCTCGATATATACCGGTGCGCCCGGCAGCGGCACGATCGCCTTTTGGGTACACAGCGGCACAGCCTTGCCCTGTGCGTCCTTCTGGGCCACGGTCAGCACAACGGTCAGCGCCGTGACATGGGCGTATTTTTCCCCCTCGGCCTTGGTATAGCTGCGGGCATAAAACTGCAGGTCACTGATAAACATCCCCATGTAGGCGTCCTTGGGGTAGGCTGTCGTGTAGGCGTAGGCAACATAAGGCAGTTTCGTTCCGCTCTCTAATGTCACCTCATGCTGGGGCTTATAGGCGTTTTTCTCCTGCAGATAGAACCGCATGTGCAGGTAACCGTCCAGCTCGTTCGCGGTCTCTTGGCTCAGCAGCGGCGTTCCATCCGCCTTTGTCAGCGCCGGGACCTTATCCTTGTCGATCAGCTCGATATGATTGGGGTAGACGCTGAACTCCAACGCCGTACCGCTGCTGACACCGGTTTTTTCTTTGAACACCGTGTCCAAATCACTGTCTGTTGCGCCGTCCGCAAAGCGGATATACCCGTTAGCGTTCAGCAGCTCACCGCGGATGGTTTCGATCAGCGCATCGGCCAGATTTTGGGCGCGGGTCTGCTGCTGCACCTGCATATACGCCTGCGCGCTGGGCTGTATCAGCGTGACAGCCGCAAGCGTAAACAGCGACAGCAGCACCATGCAGACAACAAGCTCGACCAGCGTTGTTCCCCTTTTGTTTTTCAGCACTCGCATCATGGTGTTCCCTGTCCCCCGCTGGTATTTGACTGGCCTTTGCTGTAACGGTGGAAGGTGTAGGCTTCCGTTTTCGTGTTCTCCTCGCCGCCCTCCGCTGCAGTAACCTTCGCCTCAACCTTCATACCATCCAGTTTGATCCCAGATACGGAAAATACCATTGCCTCTCCTGACTTAAACTGAAAGGTCATATTGTCCTTACCGGCCACAGGCTGCCACTCATTTCCCGGTTGCTGCGCTTCGCCCTGCGTTTTCGGTATCGGGTACAGCCCGGCGCATAATTGATATGCCGTTTCCCGCAGCGTCTCTGCCTTTTGGGACATAGCCCGGGCATACCGCAGCGATACCACAAACATGGCAGTAAACATAAGCAGCAGCACAAACGATACCAGCACTTCCACAATGGTTTCTCCGCGCTGATTTTTCAGTATTTTTTTCATAGCGGTCACTCCTGTGCGGTGGTTTTCTGCTTAACGCCGCGTGTGTAGGTGATGGACTGCGGATTGGCTGTATCAAAGTGCGGGACAATTTTTTGGGGTGTCCCATTGTCTTTGATTATAATCTGCGAGCCGCCATTAACAGCGCTAAATGTATTATTTTCGTCCCATTTATACTGTGCCGTATTATTATCCAGCGTATAATAGCTGACAGCATAATGCACCGCGCGGTCATAGGTCACGGTATAGGCAAAGCTCTCCCCGCCTTTTTCTACGGTAACAGTCACATCCAGCTGCAGGTCAACCAGCTTATAGTTATCAGCCTGCCAGCTTTTCAAAAGTTCCTGCCAGCTTGTATCACTGGTGTCCACGGACTGCCCTATACTGCCGTTCAGGTTCAGCTTTTCCGCTTCCTCGCCGGGGCGGCGGCGCAGCGTGATCTTTATTGTATCTGCGCCGTCACTGCCGTCCCCACTCAAGACAGCTTCAAAGGTTTTGGCCTCCGTTTCCTCCTCAAAGGGATTTTTGCCGTAATACTCTGACCGCATGTAGGTGTTATTGATAAATGTAGCAAATCCGCTGTCACTGTCGTTCAGCTGTTCCCCCAGTATGTCTGAGAAGCTGGTGGCAAGCTGATACACCTCTTGCTCCAACAGCTGGCGGTTGGCATTGGCCGTCAGCACAGAAGCCGCATAGACCAGCGCTGCAGACAGCGCCGCAAACAGTGCCCCCATGCAGAGAACCAGTATCATAGACAAGCCCTGCTTTCCCTGCAGGATGCTGCGCACTTTCCGGCACATAATGCCACCTCCTTTCTGCTGCAGCCGTCAGGCCGCAGGCGGTTGTATGGTTTCCGCATCAGCTGCGGTCTCCGGGGTCTGGTTCGTTGGGTGCGATTCCGTGACCGCGCGGGCCGAGCTTCGCCACGCCTGCACTGACACCGTATCCTCTGCCTCACTGTCATCACTGTACGGTGCTTCCTCTGCCGTCTGGGATGCCGTGCCTGTATCGTTCAGCTCGACAGTACTCGGCTCGGATTCTGCCGTCTTTCCGTCCGTCTTTCCGGCTGTGTCCTCATACGGCAGGGCCTGCACGGTCAGTGTGGCGGTGATTTTTTGCAGAGTATCCTGCGTATCCATGTAAACCTTGAACAGGTCAGGCAGTGTTACACGGAGCATCACTTCATTCGCGCTGTTCTTCACAACCTCCAGCATCGGGTATACATCGGCTGCGTAGTACGCCTTTGTGGTATCCTCTACCTTAGTACCTGTGATGCGCGTTGTCTGCCGCTTCCATTCGCTCCACTGCCATGTTTCGCCTTCGCTCTTTTCAACGGTCGGCAGCAGGCTCAGGTCATACCAGACACGCTGCGCTGCTTCGTCCACAGTAGGCTCGATTTCTTTTATGAGTGTCTCCTTTTCACCAGCCCCATTGGTCAGCGTGACAGTCTTTTCTACCTTGACTATCTCGCCGATCGGGTGAAGCTTGCCGGCATCGTCCGTATACTCCCTGTCATTCACCCAGACCGTAACCGTGTAGGGTGCTTCGCTGGCAGAAACCGGCGTCACAGTAAACTGATAGACATTGGTCAGGCTGCGCACCGTACCGGCGTCCTTATCGTCATACAGATTGCCCAGCGGCCATTCTACTGTGCGGCGGGACAGCTGCAGCGTCGTTGTTGCCAGCGCTGCGCCGCTACATTCCGGATTGTCATACAGACCGACCGTTTCCTCGCGTTCCACATTGCCGATCACAGCCGCAGGTGCATCCAGCTTGATCTTGGGCAGCTGCATCTGGGTGGGTGTTTCGTCCAAACCGTCTGCAACATAGTAGTACCAGTTGGAGCTGGCGGTTGTGCCGTCGGTGGACATGCTGCGCAGGGCGGGCAGCAGCCAGTAACCGGCATACTCTGGCTTCATGGTAAAGCTTTCATCGCCAAGCGCAAACGCTGCGCCGTTCTCTGTTGTTTCTGCCTGCGCACCGCCGTCCATCCGGCCTTCCGGCAGCAGGCGCAGCACGCGGCCGGTCGTGTCGGTCAGCATTGCATTCAGCGCGTCCGTCAGGTCTGCCAGCTTTTGGGCTTTTGCATCGGGCGTCTGCTCCTTCTGATAACTGTTCGCCAGCACAGCAATTTCCTTGTAATCCTCGACATTCTTAAAGAGATAGCCCATGTAGTAGTAGCTACTGCCGCTGGCGCCTTCAACCGTCAGCGTCAGCTTTTCCCCGGTCAGGAACTGGGTCTGGCTCGGTGTTGGGTAGCTTAAATCGGCTGCGGTCACAACAGGTGCAGCAAGGCGCGTTTCGACAAGCAGGGGGTTGCTGTACTCACCGTTCGGGCTGCAATACTTCGATTCGTCAGCCGCATTTGCTACGACATAGAACCGCAGGGTTGCACCCTGATACTTCTCAAGGTCAACGGTGCAGCTGTTTTTCGTGATGCCCGGCCAGCTGGCAAGCGCCGTCCAATTTTCGCCTTCACTCTTTTCCGCGTACAGGGTATATGTCACCGTGTTCTCGCCTTTGGCGTCCGCGCTTGCGGGCCAGGTGATGTCGTAGTTCAGTGCATTGGCGCTGTTGTCGTTGGTGCGCATGATGCTGTTGACCTGACCTACCGCAGACAGACGCTGCTTAACATCACAATCTGCCTCGCCCGCCAGACCGATTGCATTGGTGTCCCCATCGCCCGGCTTGCGGGTGACATGCAGCCGCACCTTATCATAGCGCCAGCTGCCGCTTGCAAGGTCATCGTCCACGCAGAGGGTCAGGGTATAGGTGCCGGTTCCGTTGTCAAATTTGATTTTCTCCGCCAGCGACACGCCGTCCTTCAGCTCGATTTTTTCCTTGCCCGCGATTGTGGTGGTTTCGCCCGTCTTTTCGGTCAGCAGACCGTACAGGGTGACATCGTAGTCATGTTTGTTTGTATCAGCACTGCCGTCCGCATTGTACTGCGTCCATGTAAAGGTATAGTTCAGCTTGTTGTCGGTGCTCACTACACCCGTGGCAGTATTGCTTACCGTGGGGGCTTTCAGAAGCGTGAGGTTGAGGTTGTCCGTGCGAATCTGCTTTGTAACAAATCCACTTATGCTGTACCACGGGTCATTTTCTGCAAAGAACTGCAGCGGGGTCAGATGGTAATAGCTGAATTTGCCGTCCGCACCGCGCACGATCTCGATGCCGTTGTTCCAGCTGACGGGGTTATTGTTACCCTCTCCAATAGCATTCAGAGCCTCATCTGCGGTGATTTCCCAGCGGGTCACGACCTGCGGATAACCGGCATCGACAGGCACAGAGACGATCTTTAGATCGGTGTAGCTACCGTCAAAGACCACGGCGGGCAGGTTGCTCAGCACAAATTCCGTGCCGCTGCTGTAGACCGGCTTTTCCACCGCAGCAAGCGTCACATACTGGCCGTACAGCGGCTGCGTGTTGGCTGCCGTTGTGTCCTCTGCCGCATTGCTGATTTGTTCATTACCGGTGTATTGACCCAGCAGCATAACGCGGTAGTTCGGCACGGTGTTGGGGATTGTATCTGCGGTAAATTGCAGGGTCACGGTAATCGACAGGTTATCCGCCGTGCTGCCGGTTATGACCGGCTGGTTTATAGCCGCCGTACCGTGGACAAGGCCGCTGTTGCTATTTGCCATTGCCACAGGAATACCGATCTCCTCATCATAGCGGGCAGACTCCATCCATGCACCTGTTGCACCTGTACCCGGGGTTGCCGTGGCGCGCAGGCGGGTGGCCGAGCCAAGGCCGTTTGTTATCAATGCTTCGGTGGTGTTTGCACTCAGCGTAATGGGTGTGCTGTTGTTCATCAGGTAGGCGGTTACCTGCCAGTTGCCCGCATTTTGATAATCGCTTGCGTTTGTCAGCACAAGATACTGGCCGTAGGGCTGTCCACCGCTTGCCTGTTTTTTCAGGCGGATCTCCAGCTTCGGGGTAGGCAGGGGGCGCACGAAGTACTGCGGGTCAGACTTTACCTCTGCCCCCGGGGTGGTTCCGTTCACGGCCTTTACACCAACAAGGAATTGGCTGTTGCCAATAGCTTTCGCCAGCGCATCATCCGCGTCAAACAGATAGCGCGTGCCGTAGACCTTTATGTTTTGGTAGCCCGTCAAAGCAGTCGCGTTGCCGCTTTCGTCAACCTTATACAGCGTTACCAGATAATGGCTCACATTCTGTATCTGGTTATCTGGGAAAATGCCCGCTGTGGTCGCGGCCGACCATGTCACCTCATAGCGGCCATAGACAGCGCTGCTATCTTTTTTATGCGCAACTTGCAAGTCAGAGACCGTCCCGGGGCCGCGCTTGTCCAAAACTTGCGTATAGTAGTTCTGGATCAAGTCGTCCGTGATGTCCTTCATGCTCGGGCCTTCAACCTTGTCTTTTTCGCCGTACCACAGCAGGATGGTGGCAAGATCCTTGTTGTTGATATCCGATGCACCGGGATTGCCTGTATAGTAAATCGTAGCCAGTTTTTCATTGGCTGCAGGTATTATGTAACATTTTGTAGTATCAACCGTATTCAAATCCCGCGTGTTTGTCATCATGCCTGCCGCAAAGAAACGGTTTCCGCTCTCTATGGAGTTATCAATACCCGCATACAGCCGTGTACCTTTGTTATAGTGGCCGCTACAAGCGGCACCCCAATAAACATTCGGAGACACCGCCGTTCCGCTTGCTGCATTTTCTTTAAGCAACAACAGGTTTTCGTCCATAAAGTAGTTGCCGTAGGCCACGATGTTTTCGCTTCCACGGTTCATCGCAATGGGTGCATTATTGGAACTAACAGTATTTTTATACAGAGCAAAACAATTCGTGACTGTGGTGGATGCACTCGTTGCACTGCCATTGCCACGGTTGCCGCAGATACCTGCAAACAAGTTGATATCGCCTGATTTAAGTGAAATTGTAACATCCGTAGCGTAGTTACGGCAGCGGTCAATATAAACCTCGACCTTATTCGGAATTTTTGTTCCACCGTCACCATACGGTCCCAGCCAGCCCATGATGCCGGCTGCCAGCGACTCGCACTGCATCGTAACATCGCCGTTCACGCAATCGACAATGTTGATGCGCAGATAGTCATTTGTACCGTCCGCCATGACCACCTTGCCAAGGATACCGGCAACATCGTTGGCGCCGTGCTTTTTGTCACCCTCCCAATTTCCGCTGGACAGAATATCGCCGTGGTTCTGGCAGGAGAGGATATTTGCCGTGCCGCCGGGGGTAGGCTGGTCAAAAAAGCCCACGATGCCGCCGACCGTACCCGAACCGCCGCCACAGTTGGTATTGGTGTTAAGGCTGCCGAAGTTGAAGGATTTTTCAATCGTGCCGCCGTTTTTCAGCCAGGAGGCAATGATGCCGCCGATATAGTTGGAGCCGCTGTCAAACACAGTGCCAAGGTTCACACACTCGCTGATGACCCACTTGTCATCGGCCGTGTTCTGCTGCACGCCGATCACACCGCCCACATAGGCAATATTTTTGTTGTCTCTATAGGTCGTGTCATCGTCATTTTTATTGCTGTCTGTGCGGGTAAAGCGGCGCACGGCGGCGCAGTTGACCAGCAGCTTGACCTCGCCGGTTGCCTCGTTCATGCCGATCATACCGCCGATTTTGCCGGTTGCCGCGCGTGAGATCGTACCGTTGACGGTGTTGAAGCCTGCCACGCCGCCCAGATAGCCGCTGGATTTGCCGGTTGTAGCAGTTGTGCCACGCAGGCCGACCAGCAGGTCATTTTTGGCAAGGCCGGTGGCGGTGTAGACTTCGCTGTAGTGATTCGGGGACACCGTATCAACGCCTTTAAGGCTATTATAAGTATTGCCTTTCAGGGTGCTGATCATGGTATTGACAGCATCATTTTCATCGGCTACTTCTCCATTTTTTCTTTCCACTTTGCCGTCCAGCAACATGCTGACCCGGTCAAACATTGTTCTTTCACAATTTACGCCATCGACCTGATAGGTAAATTTATCCGTAAATGCCGCACCACTGCCGCTGCTGCTAATACTGCCGTTGTTTGCGCCTGCCACGCCGCCCACAAAGCCGTAGCGCGCGGTGATGATACTGCCGCTGTCCTTCGCTGTGGCAACATAGCAGGATGTAATGGTGCTGTTGTTACGGCCCGCAATGCCGCCCACGCTGCTGGCGCTTTTCAGCTTTTCCGCATAGGTCTGGCTGTCGCTCAAGCCCGAGGCACCCATCACCTGCAGCGTGATTTTGGGCACACTGCACCCATTAACCTCACCATTGTTCAGGCCGACGATGCCGCCTACGGTGTCCAGCACATTGGCTGCGCCCGTGGTGATGTTATCGCTTGCCGCAGTATTAGCCTGCCCCAGCGCGCCCTGATAGGTACACTCAAACAGAGTGCCGCCGTCGGCATTTTCGCCGGCTACGCCGCCCAGATTCTTGTATTTATTCAGATTATCTGTAATGTTCAATGTAACATTTGTTTCGCTGATTTTTGCGTCCTGCATATTGACGCCCGCCGCACCGCCAAGGCTGATGCTGTCTGCCCGGGCCGTAAGGCCGTTGAGATTCAGTGCAGGGCTGCTGACAGTACACTTATCAATCGTACCGGCATTTTTGCCCGCAATGCCGCCCACATTGGTGGCCGGGCCTTGGTAAACAATGGCTGCGTTCTCGCTAAGCGTAACGCCGCTGATTGTTGCATTCTTATTGTTGATGGCCGTGACCGCACCGATGCTTTCCCCTGCAAAGGTAATATCACAGTTGCCGACACTGCCGCCCGTGATGATGCCGAAGTTGTTGGCCGCAATGGCCGCTGCATCGCACTTGGCCACGCCGATTTTAACGCCATTATCCACGCCGGCGTTTATAATTTGGGCGCCTTTTTCATTGCTGCCTGCAATACCGCCCGCATTGCCGTTGGTGGCATATACCGTGTAGTTGTTTCCGTTCGGCTTCGCATTGTTGGTGCAGCGTGTAATCGTGCCTATCTGCCCGTTAGTGCCAGCCCTATTGCTGCCCGCAATACCGCCTGCAAACTGGTCGTTGGCGCGCACACGCGCCCTACCAGTCAACGCCACATCGCTAATATTGGCATAGTTTGCACCGGCTGCGCCGCCTGCGTAGTTCTTGGTGGCCGTGACGGTGCCTGTCACCTCGCCGCCCTCAATGCTGGCTGTTGTGGCGTTGCGCGTGTTGTTGCTGCCCACAATGCCGCCCGCATAGCTTTCTGCCGTAATGTTGACCTGCAGGGTTGTGCTGCCCAGTGCGATGCTGCCGCAGTTTACGCCTGCAACGCCGCCCGCGCACTCATTTGCCTGCACCGTAACGGGGATACTATTGGAAGTGTTATAAGTTATGCTCGCGCCTGTCAGGTTCAGGCCCGCCACGCCGCCGATGATGTACCGGCCGCGCACGGTGATGCTTGCTGCCGGGGCCGAGTTTGTGACCGCCCCGTTGTTAATGCCGACGATGCCGCCAAGGTAGGCATAGCCGTCCTGCTGGGTGCCCAGTGTGGCGTAGGTAGAGCAGTTTTTGATGCTGCCGCCATTCCAGCCGGCGATGCCGCCCGCCGTGCTCTTGTGGGAGACAATGCCGTAGTTGGTGCAGCCCTCCAGCGTTGTGTTTTGGGTCACACAGCCGATGATGCCGCCCGCCATATAGCCGCGGGCACCTTTACTGCCAGCATAATCGTTATAGTTAAAGCTGTTGTTATAGTCCTGCAGGCTGACACCGCTGCCGAGGTTGCCGGTCTCGCCCCGCATTTTCAGGCTGCCGACCGATGCCGCATTGCTTTGGCTGCCGTTTGTTGCGTTGCTGATGGTCAGGCGGGTTTCTGCATCGTTATAGCCAACAATGCCGCCCGCATAGGCGTTGACCTCCAGATTAAACTGGTTGGCCGCGCCGTTGAGGGTCATGGTATTGGTCGTATTGCGCGACAATGTATTGTTGACCGTCACAAGGCCGGTATCCGGCGCCACGGTGGGCAGAATCGTTGTCAAATCGTTCGGGGCCGATTCCAGCAGGCAGTTATAGCCGATGATGCCGCCCGCCAGACCGTCGGCCTTGATGCGGCCCGCCTTTGCGGTGGTCGTAAATGTGCCGGCCGTGCTGCCGGATGTGGTGGTTTCTTTGATGGTAAACGCATCTCCACCGGCTGCGGCCACCGGCATGTTAGCGCCGATGACACCGCCCACGCAAAGCGTGCCGCTGATTTCCGTCACCTTTATATCGGCCGCGGGCAGGGCCGGGGCAAGGTTCAGGCCGATCATACCGCCGACCGCCTTGCCGCCCGTGACCTCGCCGCTGACGGTCAGCAGCGAGGTGCTGGTATTTGTGATTTTCGCCGTTGCATCGTTGCAGCCGACCAGACCGCCGACAAAATCATTGCCGCAGATAACCGCGCCGATCTGCACCGTGGTTGCATCTGTATCCCATGTAAGCACGGCATTTTTGCCGTTGCGGCCGACCAGACCGCCCACATAGTCCGCGCGGGTGGTCGTTTCTTGATTGTTTGTATTTTTATAGGTGCTCAGCGCCTGCAGCAGGGCGCTGCGGCTGCTGTTGGTGGCGGTGTCCGAGGCCATGCTGCTGACGCAGTTTTGAATGGTGGCAGTTGTATTTGCTGCGTTGGTGCTGCCCCATTCGGCATCATTCAGGCCCGCAATACCGCCCACATAGGCCGCATTTTTGCCAAGGCCCGCCACAAGGCCGC
>OGLS01001210.1_pt1 | contig 16943 bp, 17 predicted proteins | sample 1572881 | NCBI WGS metagenome assembly OGLS01 (sample SAMEA2582013, study PRJEB24529) | metagenome | biome: Human gut stool | place: China | collected 2011
GGCTGCACTTAGAGAGTATGCTCAAACGGCTTGAATTCTAAATCCGAAACTTGAGGAATATAATGGTGTGCGAGTACATGTCAAGGTAGGACTTGACACGGCAAGCCAAGTTATTTCCATGGATGTAGGCTTTGGCGACATCATAACTCCTGCACCCGTTGACCTTTCTTATCCGGTGTTGCTGGACACATTACCAGAAGTTGACATTTTGGCTTACTCTTTAGAGACCGTGGTGGCTGAAAAGTATCAGGCAATGATAGACCATGCGACAGAGAACAGCCGCATGAAAGACTTCTTTGATGTGTACAGAATACTAAAAGCAGGAAATATTGACTTGAACACATTGCAAGAAGCCATCACAGCCACGTTTGAGAATAGAGGCACCGCCATCTCTACGGAATATAGCCTTTTCGAGGATTCTTTTGCGACAGATGCCAAACGAAATATTATGTGGAATAGTTATTTGAAGAAAATCAAATTCAAGGAGCCACTAATCTTCCAAAAAGTTTGGACATATATCACTCAGGAACTGAAACAATACATGGAAAAATAAAGGTATTACGATATACCTTATCAAGCTCTCCCATTCGGAGGGCTTTTTTTATGCCCTTTTGCCAAACATGCGAAAACTAACAGAAAAAGCTGATTAAAGTATGATTGAGAGTATGATGTATGGTTATAATTTGAATATATCTTAAACTTTGACGGCCATACTTTACAAAATTCTTTTATGTCGGATTTTACTCTTTACTTTGCACTCGCAACTAGCACTTTTGCCACTGTATAGAGTATAAATCATCAATAAAACAAAGTATTATATGAGTCCATTTTTGATATTCGCCATCAGCCTTACCATTGCATACGCTATCTACTATGCGGTGATGATAACGAGAGATCTGTATGGCAAGAAGGAAGAAGCCAAGAGCAACGAGGAAGTATTTGACATCAGCAACATAACGGAAGAGGAAGTCGCAGTAGCCGTCAATGAAAGCGATGGCGGCTTTAGTGTTGCCGACAAGCAATACGACACAAGTTTCCAAGACGGCACATCATACGATGAGGACTATGGCATGGGAACAGAGAGTAACGGAACGAATGGTAGTTCTCCTGGTACGGATTCTTCTGGCAAAGAAGATGATGTTGATGAAGACGAAGAAAAGGATGTCAAACAACAGAAGCCGAAGAACGCAGCCGAGTCGTTGCAGGAAAAGATGGATGGACAGATGGAGTCCACCTCTCCCATATGGATAGACGGACTCTGGCAGGACGACTTCACGGAGAGTCTATTGAGACAAGGCGAGACAAAGCCAGGACAACCAAACATCAAAACAATACCAGTCAAGGATGAAATTTAGCCATATCATAAAGAATGTAGTAAGTTCCTTTGTCTTTGCGCTGCTCCCCCTGTCCGCATCAGCCAAATGTGGCAATGTGGACTACAGCTGGGGAGCAGACGCACTGGCAGGGATGCACGACTATGTGGTGACGATGATGCTGTATGTGCTGTATCTGACATACGCTGTCGCTGCTGTGATGGTGATTATATCCGCTTTGCAGATATACATCAAGATGAACACAGGGGAAGATGGAGTTACCAAGTCCATACTGACGCTGATAGGAGCCTGTCTGTTTATGATAGGCGCATCCATACTGTTCCCAGCATTCTTTGGCTACCAGATTTAAGACTCAACTGCAGAAGAGTATATCATGTGAAAGCGACAACACCTTTCTATATAATTATAATAAGGTGTTGCCAAACGAATCATTAACAAGTAAAACAAGAAAGAATGTTTAAGAAAACAACGAACTATCTGAAGAAGACCACCAAGAGCGTTCTCTCTTCAGGACGCTTGAAGACATTGGCATTTATGCTCCTTGTGGGCGGTGGCATTGCCATGGCGCAAAACTCGGCAGGTGACTACACAGCAGGAACCACTGCCTTGACAACTGTGACGGAGGAAATTGCCAAGTATGTGCCTATCGTGGTCAAACTCTGCTATGCCATTGCAGGTGTTGTAGCCGTAGTGGGTGCCATCAGCGTTTACATCGCCATGAACAACGAGGAGCAGGATGTCAAGAAAAAGATCATGATGATTGTAGGAGCATGTATCTTCCTCGTGGCAGCAGCCCAGGCATTGCCATTGTTCTTCGGTGTGACCAACTAACGAGTGAGAGTTATTCCGTGCATATTCAGTAAGTGAGAAACGACGTGAAGAATGGCAAGAGAAGAGCAGGAAATCCGCTACCCCGATTACCCACTGTTCAAGGGACTCCAGAAGCCCCTTGAATTCATGGGAATACAAGGGCGGTATATCTATTGGGCAGCAGCCACGGCAGGAGGAGCCATCATCGGCTTCATTGTCACCTACTGTCTGATGGGTATCATTGCAGGACTGATAGTGTTGGTCGTGGCAATCACTACGGGTGCAGGTCTCATCATGTTCAAGCAACGGAAGGGACTGCATACCAAGAAGAACGACCAAGGAGTGTTTATCTATGCCTACAGCAAGCGCATATAAAAATGTGAAACAAAAAAGTATCGACATGACCAAGATGTGGATGACAAGTAGAAAGTGAACGACTGGTAGGCTCATTCTCCCCCCAAGGGTGTGGGTCTACCTTTATTTGTTTCAGCGAAAGTATCGCATCTTTGACATAAAAGAATGGTTATGAGCATGAAAGCAAAGAACATTATCATTATGGCATTGGCTGGCATATTGCTGATTGCCTGTAAGGACAAGACCTACAAGCCACCCACATTGGATGCCATGAGGAGTGCAGACAAGACAAGAGCTGCTTGGGCGAGAGATGCAGAAGAACATCCTGCAACCGGGGAAACACAAACAAGCAGGATGGATTCCACTGCAAAGGATAGTGTATCAACCCTTTATGGCGAAGAAAGCTACAATACCTCTTATCAAGAGAATGACAACAAATCATCCAGTATGGGAGAAAATCATCAATAATCCGAAGAAACAGAAGAATAAACGAATATGGTACTATATGTAATCTTATTTTTCGTGGCAACCTGCATTGGCATGGCCATATCGGTCTATGCCTTTGGCACTGGTGGCAAACGGAAGAAAATCTTTCAGGACATCTACTTCTCCGTGGAAGACACGGACGGTATCGGTGTGCTCTATACCAAGACTGGAGAATATTCTGCCATTCTGAAAATGGAGAATCCTGTGCAGAAGTATTCTGCCAATATAGACAGCTATTATGAGTTCACCAACCTGTTTGCTGCCATCGCACAGACTCTGGGTGAAGGCTATGCCCTGCACAAGCAGGACATCTTTACCAGAAAACACTTCAAGGATGAGAGTGGCAAGGGACATGAGTTTCTGTCAGAATCCTATTTCCGCTATTTCAACGGAAGAGAATATACAGACAGCATGACCTATCTGACCATTACGCAGGAGAACAAGAAGAGTCGTCTGATGTCTTTCGACAACAAGAAATGGCGAGATTTCTTAGTGAAAATCAGAAAGGTGCAAGACCAGCTGAAGGATGCCGGTATCAAGTCGGAGTTCTTGAACAAGCAAGAAGCAAGTCTGTATGTTGACCGTTTCTTTGCCATGAACTTCCGTGACAAGATGGTGAGCATGACAGGATTCAAGGTGGATGACGAGATGATAGGTATGGGTGACAGATGCTGTAAGGTATATAGTCTGGTGGATGTGGATTGCGCCAACTTGCCGACACAAATCCGTCCGTTTACCAACATCGAGGTGAACAACACAAGTATGCCAGTGGATCTGGTAGCATTGGTGGACAGCATTCCTGGTGTGGAGAGTGTGGTGTATACCCAAATCATCTTTGTGCCGAACCAGAAGCGTGAGCTTGCCATGCTCGACAAAAAGAAGAACCGCCATGCCAGCATGCCGAACCCAAGCAATCTGATAGCCGTAGAGGACATCAAGCGAGTGCAGGAGGTGATAGCGAGGGAAAACAAGCTGTTGGTATATACCCACTATAATCTGATAGTGACGGTGAAGCCAGACACGGATATACAAAAGTGTACCAACCATCTGGAGAATGCCTTTGGCAGGATGGGCATCCATATTTCGAAGCGAGCCTACAACCAGTTGGAACTGTTTGTCAACTCTTTCCCTGGCAACTGCTATGGGATGAATGCCGACTACGACCGATTCTTGACCTTGGGCGATGCTGCCACCTGCCTGATGTACAAGGAAAAGATTGTGCATAGCGAGGACACACCCTTCAAGGTCTATTATACCGACCGCCAAGGAGTACCAGTAGCCATCGACATATCAGGAAAAGAGGGACGAAACAAGCTGACCGACAACAGCAACTTCTTTGTCCTCGGTCCTTCGGGAAGCGGCAAGAGTTTTTATGTAAACTCCATGGTGCGCCAAGCCCATGAGCAGGACACCGACATCGTGTTGGTAGATACAGGTAACTCGTATGAGGGACTGTGTGAATACTTCGGCGGAAAATACATTTCCTATACCGAGGAGCATCCTATCACGATGAACCCTTTCAAAATCAAGCGAGAGGAATGGAACATCGAGAAGTTGGGATTCCTGAAAAACCTCGTGATGCTGATATGGAAAGGAAGTCAAGGCACGGTGAGCAAGACCGAGGACAGGTTGATAGAGCAAGTCATCAACGAGTATTACGATGCCTATTTCACCACCAAGAGAGTGAGCAACCTCTGTTTCAATACTTTCTATGAGTTCAGTACGGAGCGACTGCCGAAGATATGCGAGGAGAACGGTCTGCATGGCATAGACCTGTCATCCTACAACTATCTGTTGAAGGACTTCTATAAAGGAGGCAGCCATGATGTGACGCTGAATGAGAACATGGACAGCAGTCTGTTTGATGAGACCTTCATCGTCTTTGAAATCGACAGTATCAAGGATGATCCACTGCTCTTTCCATTAGTGACACTCATCATCATGGACGTGTTCCTGCAGAAGATGCGCATCAAGAAGAACCGAAAGATGCTCATCATTGAGGAGGCATGGAAGGCCATCGCCTCGCCTATGATGGCGGAATACATAAAATATCTGTATAAGACCGCCAGAAAGTTCTGGGCAAGCGTGGGTGTGGTGACACAGGAGATACAGGATATCATCGGCAGTGAGATAGTGAAAGAAGCCATCATCAACAACTCGGATGTGGTGATGCTGCTCGACCAGAGCAAGTTCAAGGAACGATTCGACACCATCAAGGCGATACTTGGTTTGACCGATGTGGACTGCAAGAAGATATTCACCATCAACCGCTTGGAGAACAAGGAAGGACGCAGTTTCTTCCGTGAAGTCTTTATCAGGCGAGGACAGACCAGCAATGTGTATGGTGTGGAAGAACCGCATGAGTGCTATATGACCTACACCACGGAACGAGCGGAGAAGGAAGCATTAAAACTCTACAAGCGAGTGTTGAAATGCAACCACCAACAAGCTATCGAAGCCTATTGCAGGGATTGGGATGCAAGTGGTATCAGCAAGAGCCTCGCCTTTGCTCAAAAGGTAAATCAGGCAGGAAAAGTACTGAATTTAGGGAACAAAAATAAAAAGTAATCAAAGATGAAACGACTTCTATCCATCATAATGCTGATAGTCTGTGTGTTGGCAAAGGCTGACGCACAGTACTACAGCGTGAACTATGACAAGCAGACGGTGGCTGCTATGGCAGCTGCATACGGAACGGAAGCCGTGGCAGAGGCATACTATAACGAGCAGGTGCAGAACATATTGAAGCACTATAATGCAGCAGAAGTGGCAAGTGCCGGCATCTTCGCCTCAAAATTCTTGGAACGCAAGGCAATGACGGATTTGGGCATCTGGAACAGTAGCACAGAGAACTACTATTACCGCCGTATCTACAACATGGTGTCGGGCAAAATCATGCCGAAGATATGGACGGTGGCAGGAATGATGCTGAAAAGTCCGCAGACTGCCCTGTATTGGGGAACCTATCTGATGAAGATATGTGACGACACCAAGAACCTGTGCATGCAGTTTGAGAGTGTGGTAACAAACAGCACCCTCACATTCTCGGACATCGCCTTTCTACAAATCAACCAGGAGATAGCTGCCATACTGAAACTTTCAGAGATTGGCAACGTGGATTGGAAGAAGATGTTGGACGATTTGTCGAAGGTGCAAGGTAATTTTACAGTAGACAATCTGAAAGCCGACATCGACAATCTGTATAAGGCAGGAGCCAACCTTGCAGGAGCAGGAATGAACAATATCGGCAATGCCCTGTTGCAGAGCAGCCAGTTCAACGACCTCTTCCAAGGCAAGCTCAGTGCAGCCATCGACATTGTGGATAACTATTCCTCGCTGTTCAAAAGTCTCGACAAGAGCGTAGGCAACACCCTCTTGGGCATGATTGGAGGCAAGGACAACGTGGCAGGACTTTTCTCTCTTGCCAACTATAACCTCACCTCATGGATGACGGACTATCTGGATGAGACGGCAGGAAACTACTACACGCAAAGATGGTATATCGCCCGACGAGACCAAGGACGAGAAGAACTGTGCGACTATGTACCGCCCACCGATGACAACAGCATCTTGAAAGGCGACCACTGGTACAGAATCAGCACCAAGGATGCCAACTTCTATCCCAACAATAGCCAAAAGGAAGCCATCCTGCAAAACTCGGAGAATCATGCAGGATGGTCAAGAACAAGGGTGCAACAGCTCAACAACCAGAATGATGGCTTTACCTACAGTATCAGCTATTTGTTGAACAGCTACATCATCAGTAGCAAGAAAAAAGGACAGAAACAGAAGGCATACGCCTACGAGATACAGGTGTACAAGAGTTGGAACAGGACAGAAGAAGTGTATGAGGCAGTCTTTGACTCCTATTCGATGGACTTGAACACCTTTAGGGCACAACTGCAAGCCCGGTTGAGCGAATGGAATGACAACGAGGAAGGCTATACCTATTATATAGGCAGTGATGCACGCAACTACTATCAGGCAACCGATGCCGCCAAACTGAAGGGATGCGAGAGCGTGACCATTAGTGTGACATGCAGCGACGGTGTGCAGTTGGGGCAAGGCACCACACAATACAAATGCAAGAGTTGTGGCGGTTCGCTGAATGACCACAGCAAGAAATGCGCCATGACAACATCTGTGACAGAGAACACCCTTGACCTCTCGGACTTGTATAAACAAGAGCAGGAAGCCAATGCCAAGATAGCCTCTCTGCAATCTCAAATCAGTCAGTTGGAAGCCGAGAACAAGTCACTTGTCAAGCAAATCGCCAATGCAAGTGTGGAAGATGCAGCCAAGTATCGGGAGCAATACAACAAGAACAAGGCTTCCATCGAACAACTGAACAAAGAACTTGCCACATGGCAACAGAAACAAAGGGAAATAGAGGAAGCCAAGGCAGAGGCAGGAAAGGACAATGACGTGGCGACGGATGACTACTATCGCATACCAGCCATTATGAACGACTGCAAGAGTGCCTACAACCTGACTTGGCAAGGGGAAGGAACATGGAGCGGCTATACTTACATTCGAAAAGCCACCATGCCCAACATCAACGGCATCATCACCTTCAAGGCAACATTGAAGATTGCCCGAAAGCCGAAATATTTCTTGGGCATCAAGATACACAGAGCTATTCTGCAGATCAGTTGGGAGCTGACATCGGAATACACCAACACCTCGGTAGTGGATGTGATAACGCTTGACCCAAGCAAAACCGAGCAGGAAAAGGCCAACGAGGTGAATAAGCGCATATCGGAAATAGCACAGGAATATCCGTCGTGTAAGATAACAAACGAATATGCTAAAAGCGCACCTGCCGATGACAACAATACCGATGACACCTATCACCTGCTATGGTCGAGCGATAGGTTAGAGATAGCCAGAGAGGTGGACAGCAGAATCACCAAGATATACGCAGACTTGGTATCGTTGGAGAAGATGATGCACTACAAGCGCAACATCATCGACGTGCTGATGGACATCGCTCCACATATCAATGCTGACGAAGGACGACGGTTGACACTGGTGGAGAAATGCAAGAAACGTTGGTTAAGGAAAGCTGCCGACACCAAACATTCAGATGATTATCACGGCAAGTTTAATGATGAAGACAATGAAAATGAGAAATAGAAGAGAATACAAGGCTGATGCAGCGGAGAGGGTTGCAGGGTCAGTGAGCAAGAAGCGACGAATGGATATTGTGAGAACATTGCTGGTAGCAATCTTGCTCCTCGCCCTCCCCTCTAAAACATTCGCCCAATGGGGATTTGATGTTGCCAGCGTGGAAGCCTACATCAATGACCACAAGAAACAGCGGAGTCTGTTGCTCGCACGAAGCACGTTGGAATACAGCAATAAACTATTGCACAGTTACAGTAAGGACGAGACCAAGGCATACAAGGAACTGAACGTTGACCTTGACAAATACACCAGGGCATTTGATGTGATAGATGTGCTATATCAAAGTTTACGAACCAGTTTGAACGTGTACTCCACCTACGAGGGTGTGAGCGACAGAATATCGGACTATAAGAAGCTGTTGGATGACTACAACAAAAAAGTCATCAAACGAAAGCGCATCTCGCTTGCCGATACCATACTGATAGGCATCAACCGACGAGCCATAGAGAATATCGCAAATGAAGGCGAATACCTCTACAAAAGCGTGAGCGACTTGGTGCTGTATGCCACAGGAGCGGCAGCGTGTTCCACGGCAGACCTTCTTGTGGTGTTGGAAAGCATCAACACCTCACTTGACAATATAGAGAAGCATCTGAACAAAAGCTACTTTGAGTCATGGCGATATATCCAAGTGCGCATCGGCTATTGGAAAGAAAAGGTTTACCGAACCAAAAGCAAGCAGCAAATACTGGAAGATGCCTTCGGTCGGTGGCGAGTGGCAGGTAAACTTGGATATTAGTTAAGTGAAGAGTGAAGTAAGAAGAATTCATTTGTTAGCAAACAGTGAGAGTTAGTAACCCTTATATATTATAATGTATAGACATGGATAGAAAGAAAACAAAGGCAGGAGCTATATTACTGTTGTTGGGCATAGCCATGACAGGCAATGCCCAGAGTTATGTGACATACAATCATGACAGTTCGAAAAAGAACCAGATAACGGTAATGGAAATCGGTAGCGGAAGTCTGTCACCAGAATTGTACTATCAGTTACTGCACAGCAGTTACAAGAAATCGGCTGCGAGTAAGAACAAACTCGGTTTTCGTACCACGGCAGGAATCGGAGCTTACAATCAAGTGGAATATGCCGAAGCCATCGACTCTGCCCTGACCAAAAGAGCAGAGATTGAGGCGTTGAATATGGCAGACCGTCAGATTGACCTCGCCTGGAAAGTGGAAGGAAGCAAAATCAACAGCAAGATGAATGCCTTCAAGAGCAACATCGACCGCATCCTGCCTGTAGGTGGATCCATCGGTGACAAGCAACGCTGGACAGAATGCTATCATGTCTATGAGACAGCCATCAAAGCCACCAAGGATGCCTATATGCCCAATGCCAAGCGTAAGAAGATGTACCTACAGATTTATGCAGATGTGGCAAAACAGAACGAGACACTTGTGAAGCAACTGGTGCAGATGTCGAATGCCAGCAAGACCAAGGAATTGTTGACAGCAAACGGCAACTACCAGACCGCCAACAAACGAAGTATCATCAGCAGTGCATCCAGCAAATGGCGAGAGGCAGGAATGGCAGTGAGAAACAACACATCTTCTGGCAGTAATAACGGCTCGAATGAGGATGACAATGATTTGAAAATAAACAGATAAGGAGTTATGGCAGACAACAGTAGCATATTATCCGACTTCGGCATCAACATCTTGGAAGAAGAAATTGATGACGTGATTTTCCAGACCAACGAGTTTCTGTGCGACGCTACTTTTACAGGCTCAAACGGACCTTTTTGGTGGGTCGTCCAAATGTGTATGGCACTCGCAGCCCTCTTCTCCATCGTGGTGGCAGCGAACATGGCCTACAAGATGATGGTGAAGCATGAGCCACTGGATGTGATGAAACTATTCAAGCCATTGGTGATAAGCATCATCCTCTGTTGGTGGTACCCACCAGCCGATACTGGTATGACAAATAGTGGCAGCAATTGGTGCGTATTGGACTTTCTGAGTTACATTCCAAACTCCATCGGAAGTTATACCCATGACCTTTATGAGGCGGAAGCCACACAGATAGAGGACAAGTTTACGGAAGTTCAGCAGCTTATCTATACCAGAGACACGATGTACACCAACGTACAAGCTCAGGCAGACATTGCCCATAAGGGAACAACAGACCCGAATCTGGTGGAATCGACCATGGAGCAGACAGGTGTGGATGAAGTGACCAATATGGAAAAGGACGCAGCCAAGCTGTGGTTTACCTCACTGACTGCAGGAGCCGTAGTGAACATCGACAAGATAGTAATGCTGATAGCATTGATCGTCTTCCGTATCGGTTGGTGGAGCACCATCTATTGTCAACAGATACTGTTGGGAATGCTGACGATATTTGGACCGATACAATGGGCGTTCTCGCTACTGCCGAAATGGGAAAGCTGTTGGGCGAAGTGGCTGACAAGGTATCTGACCGTGCATTTCTATGGAGCCATGCTCTACTTCGTGGGCTTCTACGTGCTATTGCTCTTCGACATCGTGCTCTGCATACAGGTGGAGAACCTGACGGCTATCACCGCCAGTGAGCAGACGATGGCGGCATATTTGCAGAACTCGTTCTTCTCGGCAGGGTATCTGATGGCAGCAAGTATCGTGGCTTTGAAGTGTCTGAACTTAGTTCCAGACCTTGCTGCATGGATGATACCAGAGGGCGATACCGCATTTTCTACCAGAAACTTCGGTGAGGGTGTGGCACAGCAAGCCAAAATGTCGGCACAGGGGACACTTGCCCATGTGATGCACTGATAAAGGTAAAAAAGTAAAAGAGTGAAAAGGTAAAAAACATTATAGCAATGGTAATCAAGAATTTAGAGAATAAGGTGAAGTTGGTGACTATCATCTGTAGCCTGTTTCTGGTTGGGTGCGTGCTGATAAGTATCAGTAGCATCTGGACAGCGAAGAATATGGTGGTGGATGCACAGAACAAAATCTATGTGTTGGACGGCAACGTGCCAATTTTGGTGCAGCGTACGACGATGGATGAGACATTGGATGTGGAAGTAAAAAGCCATATCGAGATGTTCCATCATTATTTCTTCACATTGGCACCAGATGACAAGTACATCAAATACACGATGGAGAAAGCCATGTATCTGGTGGATGAGACAGGACTGGCGCAGTACAATACACTGAAGGAAAAGGGCTTCTACTCCAACATCATGGGAACGAGTGCCGTGTTCAGTATCTTCTGTGACAGTATCAAGTTCAACAAGGAGAAGATGGAGTTTACCTACTATGGCAGACAGCGCATCGAGCGCAGAACCAATGTGCTGACACGTGAGCTGGTGACGGCAGGACAACTGAAACGAGTTCCGAGGACTGACAACAATCCACATGGATTGCTGATAGTGAACTGGAGAACCTTGCTCAACAAGGATATTGACCAGAAGACGAAGAGCAACTATTAAAGGTAAAAGGGTAAAAAAGTAAAAAGGTAAAAAATAAGTGAAAAGAAATAACGATGAACACAAAAGGATTTAAACAGATGCTCATTGGGGAGAAGATGCCCGACAAGGACGACCCCAAATACAAGGAACGCTATGAGCGAGACGTGAGAGCTGGAAGAAAGTTTGCCAGGATGTGCAGAATTGACAAGGCGGCAGCCCATGTGCAGAAATTTGCCGACTTGCATAAGACAATGTTCCTGGTCATCGTGTTCGGTTTTGTGGGTGTGAGCTTCAGTTTCAACATCTATCGCATGGCAAGAGCTTATCACTATCAGGGAGAGCGACGCACTGCTACGGAGAGACAGGACTCGCTGATAAAGGCTCGCCATCAGAATATGGGGAATGCAAAGAACATAGTAAGGACCAATGAGGATGCACGCCATCCTCATAAAGACAAATAACGATGAAGCTGACAGAAAGAATCAATTTCAGACAACCCAAGTACATGCTACCTGCGATTGTCTATCTTCCACTGCTTGGTGCCTCCTACTTTATCTTCGACCTCTTTGATACCAAGGTGGCGGAGAAGAAGGATGCCAATATGCAGACCACGGAATATCTGAATCCGAACCTTCCACAAGCCCATATCAAGGGCGGTGACGGTATTGGAGGCAAGTATGAGAACATGTTGAACGCCTACGGCAAGATAGAAGACCATAGTGCCGTGGAAAATATAGACCGAGACAATGAGCAAGAAAAAGAAGAATACCAAAGCAAGTATTCGGATGCAGAACTGCAACAGTTGGATGCCGAAGCCAAGAGGCAAGCTGAACTGGAGAAAATGAGAGAAGCGCAAGAAGCCCATGAGCGACAAAGAGAGAACGAGGCATTGGCAGAGCTGAACAAGGCACTTGCCGAAGCAAGGCTGAAGGGACAGCAAGCCACGCAACAGAACTCATCGTCTTCAGCAACAGCATCCGATGAAACAACAGCTACAGCCAAGGGCGGTATCAACATTGAGGGCAAAATCAAGGTGAATGAGAATGCCCGAAAGGAAGCAGACGGGAATGACAAGCCAAGTGAGGTGGTGAAAAAGGTGAAGACCTCCTCAGACTATTTCAGCACATTGGCAGTGAATGAGAAAGAGCCTACACTCATCAAGGCTATCATTGACGAGAATGTGAAAGCCGTGGATGGAAGCCGTGTACGTTTGAGACTGTTAGATGATGTGGAAATCGGTGAGATGATAGTGAAGAAAGGCGCATACCTGTATGCCACCATGAGCGGTTTCAGTTCGCAACGAGTGAAAGGCACGGTAAAAAGCGTGTTGGTGGACGATGAGATAGTGAAAATCAACCTGTCACTCTATGACACAGACGGCATGGAAGGCTTGTATGTGCCAAGCAGCCAGTTCCGAGAGACCAGCAAAGACGTGGCAAGCGGAGCCGTAACCGGCAATGTGGATATGAACACCCCCAATACTGGCAGCAGTTTTTCGCAGTGGGGCATGCAGACCATGCAGAATGCCTATCAGAAAACAAGCAATGCCATAGGAAAGGCAATCAAGAAGAACAAGGTGAAACTGAAATATGGCACCTTTGTGTATCTGATAAACTCGAAAGATACCAAGAGCAAGTAAAAATTAAACACAACAAAGTAAACATTACATCAATATGAATATCAAGAAGACCATTGGCACATTGATGATGTGCGCTATAACAGCCACACCCATGATGGCACAACAGACCAGTGCGGAGTGCTATCAGCCCTGCACCTACCAGGAAATGGAGCAGCTGACCGTGAACGAGCAAGTGACTACCGTCATTACGGCAAGTGAACCCATCCGCTTTGTGGATATATCCACCGACAAGATAGCAGGAGACCAGCCCATCAACAATACCGTGCGCTTGAAGCCCAAGGAGGGAATGCATGAAGATGGTGAGGTGCTTGCCATCGTAACCATCGTGACGGAACGATACCGTGCACAGTATGCATTGCTCTATACCACGAGATTGCAAGAGGCAGTGACGGATAAGGAGATACAACAGATAGAAAAGAATGCCTATAACAACCCTGCGGTCACATTGTCCTCAACGGACATGGCTCGTTATGCTCGCCAGATATGGAGTTCGGAAGCCCATGTGAACAATGTGAAGACCAAAGTCCATAAGATGGTAATGCGTCTGAACAACATCTATTCGTCGGGTGACTATTTCTTCCTGGATTTCTCCGTGGAGAACAAGACAGACATTCCGTTTGACATAGACCAAATACGATTGAAGTTGACGGATAAGAAGACCGCCAAGGCTACCAACTCGCAGATGGTAGAGTTACATCCAGTCTTCACGTTGGAGCAAACCAAGCGTTTCCGCTATGGCTACCGCAATGTGATAGTCATTAGGAAAATGACATTCCCAAATGACAAGCAATTAACCATCGAAATGACGGAGAACCAAATCAGCGGTCGCACCATCTCATTGAAAGTGAACTATAGCGATGTGTTGTCAGCCGACTCATTCAATCCGATTTTTCTAAAATAGCAATTATATCCAATGGAAGAAAGCAAGGAGCTACAAGGATTTTACAAGATATTCAGGGCGGTCATCTACATATCCGTGTTGATGGAGTTCTTTGAGTATGCCATAGACCCAAGGGCGATAGACGGCTTTGGCGGTGTGGTGTGTGACCTGCACGACCGTATCAAGCAGTGGTTTATCTACCATGACGGGAACCTGGTGTATAGCAAGGTGGTGACATTCCTCTTGGTGTGCATCACCTGTGTTGGCACGAGAAACAAGAAACACTTGGAATTTGATGCCCGAAGGCAGGTGCTGTACCCCTTGGTGAGTGGCGTGCTGCTGTTGGTGTTGTCCGTGTGGATCTTCGGCTATGCAATGGACACTCGTCTCTATGCCCTAAGATTGAACATCATCCTATATATGGTTGCAACCATCATCGGAACGGTGCTGGTGCATGTAGCCTTGGACAACATTTCGAAGTTCCTAAAAGAAGGACTGATGAAAGACCGTTTCAATTTTGAGAACGAGAGTTTTGAGCAGTGCCAGAAGGAGGAATATAACAAGTATAGCGTGAATATCCCTATGCGCTACTACTATAAGGGTAAATTCCGCAAGGGATGGGTGAACATCGTAAACCCATTCCGTGGCACTTGGGTAGTTGGTACGCCTGGTAGCGGTAAGACTTTTTCTATTATAGAGCCGTTCATCCGTCAGCACAGTGCAAAAGGTTTTGCCATGGTCGTTTACGACTACAAGTTCCCAACCTTGGCAACCAAACTGTACTACCACTACAAGAAGAACCAACAGCTGGGCAAACTGCCAGAAGGCTGCAAGTTCAATATCATCAACTTCGTGGATGTGGAATACTCCAAGCGAGTAAACCCGATACAGCAGAAGTACATCAATAACTTGGCAGCAGCGAGTGAGACCGCAGAGACACTGCTTGAATCCCTGCAAAAAGGCAAGAAAGAAGGCGGTGGCGGCAGTGACCAGTTCTTCCAGACCTCAGCTGTCAACTTTCTCGCCGCCTGTATCTACTTCTTTATCAACTATGGCAAGGAACCATACGACAAGTACGGCAAGATGCTGATAGCAGAGAAAGTACTAGATCCGAAGACCATGCAGATGAAGCCGACCGGAAAGGTTTTTAACCATGCAGGAGAAGAAGTGGAGCCAGCCTATTGGTTGGGCAAGTACAGCGATATGCCCCACATTCTGAGTTTCCTGAACGAAAGCTATCAGACCATCTTCAATGTATTGGAGACCGACAATGAGGTTGCACCATTGCTGGGACCATTCCAGACCGCCTTGAAGAACAAGGCTATGGAGCAGTTGGAAGGTATGATAGGCACACTGCGTGTCTATACCTCACGCCTTGCCACCAAAGAAAGCTATTGGATATTTCACAAGGACGGCGATGACTTTGACCTGAAAGTCAGTGACCCTAAGAATCCGAGCTATCTGCTGATAGCCAACGACCCAGAGATGGAGAGCATCATCGGAGCATTGAATGCCCTAATCCTCAACCGACTGGTGACACGAGTGAACACAGGACAAGGCAAGAACATCCCTGTGAGCATCATTGTGGACGAGTTGCCAACCCTCTACTTTCATAAGATAGACCGACTGATAGGCACAGCCCGAAGCAACAAGGTGAGCGTCGCCTTGGGATTTCAGGAATTGCCCCAGTTGGAGGCTGACTACGGCAAGGTGGGTATGCAGAAGATTATCACCACTGTAGGCAATGTGGTGAGCGGTTCGGCACGAAGCAAGGAAACACTGGAATGGCTATCCTCCGACATCTTCGGAAAGGTGGTACAGTTGAAGAAAGGAGTGACCATCGATAGAGACAAGACGAGCATCAACCTAAACGAGAATATGGACAGTCTGGTGCCAGCCAGTAAAATCTCAGATATGCCAACAGGATGGATCTGCGGACAGACCGCAAGAGACTTTGTGGCTACCAAGATCGGCATGAATGGCAGCATGAACATACAGGAGAGCGATGAGTTCAAGACCAGTAAGTTCTATTGCAAGACCGATTTTAATATGGCAGACATCAAGAAAGAAGAAAGCGAGTATATGCCACTGCCCAAGTTCTACACCTTCAAGAGCCGTGATGAGCGTGAGCGCATCCTCTATAAAAACTTCGTGCAAGTTGGTGAGGACGTGAAAGCCATGATAGCAGAGATATTCAACAAGAAGAATGCCAAGTGACAAAACAATGACATCCCCAAAACAAAAACAACGTCCATGATAAAAAAGATAAAGACATACATTCTCCTAACGCTCTTGCTGCTGTGCCAAAGCATCATGGCGCAGAACAAGACACCCACCAACGACAGCCCAAGCCAAGCCGACTTGGGCATTTTCGCTTTGCCTCCCTTTGAGCGAGCCGTGCGCTGTATCAAGTATTATGAGGGATGGCACGACATCAAGCGCAACTATCCCTATATCGGATGGGGACATCGGATATCGCCGCACGAGAAGTTCAAGAAGAATCTTACTTATCAGCAAGCCGATTCCCTGTTACGCTCCGACCTCACCAAGTCATGTGCTATGTTCCGCAAGTATGGAAAGGACTCACTACTCCTTGCCGTACTTGCCTACAATGTCGGACCCTATAAAATATTAGGGAACAAAAGATTTCCGAGGAGCCGTCTCTTGCAAAAGATTGAACGAGGATTGTGTGATATAGAAAAGGATTATCTTGACTTTTGCAGATGGAGAGGCAAATGCATTCCGTCCATCAAAAGACGAAGAATGACAGAACTTCAACTGTTATACATCCCATAAAATACGATAACTCAAGTTTCGGATTTAGAATTCAAGCCGTTTGAGCATACTCTCTAAGTGCAGCC
>OGLS01001215.1_pt1 | contig 16899 bp, 10 predicted proteins | sample 1572881 | NCBI WGS metagenome assembly OGLS01 (sample SAMEA2582013, study PRJEB24529) | metagenome | biome: Human gut stool | place: China | collected 2011
ACCCTAGACACCCTGATTAAGAGTCAGGTGCTCTACCAACTGAGCTAATGGTGCATAGACCCTGCAAGCAGGGTCATGCAGCTGTACACCATTAGGGACTCGAACCCTAGACACCCTGATTAAGAGTCAGGTGCTCTACCAACTGAGCTAATGGTGCACATCTGCGAAGCATCCGTCTGCCTTATGAGCGGCGTTTGCATCAGCAGATAATATTATAGCGCGATTCAGCGATTTGTCAAGAGGGAAAATCACTTTTTTTCGAGAAAAATCAGCTTTTCTGCGCATTTTCATGTGTCCACGGGGCATTTCGCCCGTCCAGACCCGCCAGAATGCCGCTTCCGAAAGCAAACATCAGGTTGAAGCCGCCGCAGTCGCCGTCCACATCCAGCACCTCGCCCGCCGCGTACAGTCCCGGCAGGCGGCGATTTTGTAATGTCGCCGGGTCAAAATCCGCGACCGACGCCCCGCCCGACGCCACCTGTGCGCTCTCGAAGCCCTTCACGCCGCGAATCGGCAGCAGCCACGCATCTGCCGTTTTCGTCAGGCGCTCCGCCATGTCCGCCGTCATTTGCCCGCACAGGCTGCTTTCGGTTACGAGCCAATCAGCCTGACGCATCAGCGCCGCCGACAATCGCGGCACGCACAGACCGGTCAGCATCTCCGTCATCGGGCGCTGCGCCCAGTCTCTCCGGCGGCGGTGCAGTTCCCGGCGGAACTCGCCCGCATCCGCAAAGCCCATGCCCTTCACCAGCGACACGCGAAGCACCCGCCCTTCCTTTGCATACCGCGCGCACTGCATCACGCACACGCCGCTGACCCCGTAATCCGCGAACAGCAGCTCGCCATCCTCCTCATGCAGGACGCTTTTCCGGTCGATAACCGCCACCTGCGCCTTGACGCGGATGCCGCTCAGCCCCTTGATTGGCGTGCTATCTGTGATGATTTGCGTCAGCGCGGGCGCGAAAGTCGTCGCGGGGCAGCCGAGATTCGTCAGCAGACGCAGGGCGCTGCCATCGCTGCCGAGCTTGGGCTGGGCGCATCCGCCGCCGCTGATGATAACGCGGTTCGCCCGAAATTGCTGCCCGTCCGCCGAGAGCGCCGTCCAGCCATCATTTTCACGTTGCAGTGCCATGATGGACACGCCCGTCACCACCCGCACATGCAAGGCGGTCAATTGCAGGCGGAGCGCATCCAGCACGCTTGAGGCCTGCGAACTGACGGGGTACACGCGCCCCGCCTCTTCCTGCCGAAGCCGCAGTCCAAGATGCTCCCAGAAGGCTTTCTGTTCCTCTGCGCCGCAGTGAGACAGCACAGCCGCCGCGAACGCCGCATTTCCCGGATAGCGCGGCGCACCCGTGTTCATCAGGTTGCAGCGGCCGTTGCCCGTCGCGAGGATTTTTTTGCCAACGCGATCCATTTTTTCCGCTACCGTGACCGTATCGCCGCATTCCGCCGCTGCAATCGCCGCCGCCAATCCCGCTGCGCCGCCGCCGATGACCAAAACGCTTCCCATAATCTGTGTTTCCTCCGCTTCTTTCCTGTATGACGCGCTGCCTGATGACATAGGCTATCCGTGTCATAGGAGGCGATAACTTTGACGCAGCAAGGCAAAAAGGCCACTTGGCGCTCGCTCGTCGCGCTGGAAGCCGCCACGCTCGGCGCAGGAGCGCTCGTCGGCTTTCTCACCCGCGACGGCATGGACTTCTTCCACGCTCTGAACAAACCCGGCTTTGCGCCGCCGGGCTGGCTCTTCCCCATCGTTTGGAGCATCCTCTATGCGTTGATGGCGTACTGCATGTGGCTCGTCCTGCGCGCGCAGGGGCGCGACCGTTTCCTGCTGCTGGGGCTGTATATCGCCCAGTTAGCCGTCAACCTGATGTGGCCCGTGCTGTTCTTTATCCTGAAAGCGCTTGGGCTTTCCTTCTTCTGGCTGATTCTGCTGCTCTGCCTGGTTTTCATCATGGCGGTGCAGTTCGGGCGGCAGAAGCCCCTCGCCGGATGGCTGCTCGTGCCGTACCTGCTGTGGGTGACGTTCGCGGGCGTGCTGAATTTCGCCGTCGCCCGCATGAACCCCTGATGCACGCTCCATGGCGTAAATCTTCCGCAGCGGCGCGGTCAGTGTGCCGTCCGGCTCGTAAATCATCAGCGGCGGTTCAGGGTGCAGCATCGGGCGCGCATCCTTGAGCGCCTCAATCATCACCAGATTCGCCGCCTTTTGCGCCGAGGGGTAAATCAGCTGAAACCGCTTTGGCGCAAGCCCGGCTTTCTCCATGTCCTTCATCACTTCCAGCATCCGCGCTGCCGGGTAGATGACCGCCATCCGCCCCTTGCCGCGCAGCAGATGATACGCCATCTTGAACCACGCCGTCAGCCCACTTTTCTGCTGATGGCGCGCCAAGGACAGCGTCTGCGCCGGATTCGGCAGTGTCGTGCCATGATGCCCATACGGCGGATTGCAGACAATGACGTCGATGCTTCCGGGCGCAAGCACCTCGTCGGCACTCTCCACCGGCAGAGCGTGGATGCGGATGATATGTTCCAGCCCGTTGAGCAGCACGCTCCGCCGCGCCATATCCGCCATATCCGGCTGAATTTCAAACGCATCGACGCTTTTCGCGCGCCCCATGCCTGCCAGCAGCAGCGGCAGGATACCTGTCCCCGTGCCAAAATCAGCACAGCGGTCGCGGCTTTCCGCCCGCACGAAGCTCGACAGCAGCACGGCATCCATGCCGAAGCGGAAACCCTGCTCCTTTTGCAGGATGCGCAGCCCCGCCTGCTGCAATTCGTCCACCCGTTCGCCGGGCAGGATGGTCAGTTTTCCGGCGCAATCAGCGTCAATCGGCTTGTCAGACAATAGCCTTCCTCCCCTTCTTCTGTCCGCACACGGCACCAGATTTCGCCCTTTTCCAGCACGGTCAGCACCAAATCCGCTTCGACTTTCGCCGTTTCGGGCGCATCGGCGCTGCACCACTGGTAGAGCGTTTCTGCCTGGCTGATGCTCGCCGTCCACCCAGTCACTTTTTCCAGCGTCACGTCCAGAATCGGCGTATCGCTGATGACGACCGCACCGGGCGCGCTGTCGCTCAAATACTGCGACGCGCAGTAGCCCTCTTTGCCGCCGTAGCGGATGTAACTCCAGCCGTTTTCCTGCGAAATGAATGTCACCAGTGCGCCGCGCGGAAGCCACTGCACAATCGCCGCGCCCGTATTGGGCGAGTGCCGCATCGCCAGCGAATCCGACTTTGTGCTGACGTATTTCTGCCCCAGCGGCGCGTCCGGCTGCTCGCAGGAGAGCGCATCCGCCGTGAAATACCCCGTCATCTGCCCGACCGAGGCATAGCACCAATTGCCGCTCTGTGCAAGCACCGTCACCTGCGTTCCTCGCGGGATTGTCGCCAGCACCGCCGCATCCACAGCCATCGCCTGACGAAGCGGCGCATTGTCCGCACTCACCCACGCAACATAGCCACCGATATCCGCGTCATCCTCCACCTTCGCGGGCGGTTCGGACGCAGCTGGGACAGGCGTTGGCGCTTCGCTTGGTTCGGGGGATGCCGTCGGTTCGGGCGTCCCACTCGGCGCGGGCGTCCCGCCCGGTGTGGGCGTCGCCGTCGGCACATCAAAGCGCAGGTACTGCGTCATGACGTACCCGGTCAGGCTGCCCCAGCGAACGGCACACCACATTTCGCCGTATGCCGTGACGATGATGCTCGTTCCCTTTGGGATTTCCGCCAGCACGGGGTATTCCGTGCCCGCGCCCTGCCGGAGGTTGAGCGTCGAGGCGGTGGAATTGACAATCGCGGTCTGTTCGCCGCTTGTCGTCGGCACAGGCGTCAATTCGATGCCGACAGCGCTGAAATCAAGGCTGCTTGCCAGCACATAGCCGTCAATGCCGCCCGCCGTCACGCGGCACCAGCTGCCGTCGCTGCTCTGCACGGCAATTTGAACGCCCTGCGGCAGGTTCATCAGCACCACCGCAGCAGTAGACGGGGTCGCCCGAAGCGCTGTCGCCGTCCTGACCATCGCAGAACGCCCGGTCTGGCTCGTTTTGCCCGGATAAGTATCGCTGAACGTGAGATACCCCGCCGCGCAGTAGCCTGTTTTCGCGCCGTACTGTACACTCGCCCAGCCGTTCTCCACCGCGAACACGCACAGCACCGCGCCGCCGGGGATGGTGGACTGCACCGCCGCATCGTAGCTGCCGGACGCGCGCAGATTCAGCGAATTCGTGCCTGTCACGGTCGCCCAGCGGGTGATGGGCGTCGGGTTTTCGTCGCTCTGCGTCGGCGGCGTGCCGGTGAACGTCAGATTTTCCGTGCGGACGTAGCCGACAATCCGCCCGAAGCGGATGAGCGTCCAATTTTCGCCCTTTGCCAGCACGGTCACGGCGGTTCCGGCGGGCAGCGTCGTCAGCAGTGTGCCGTTGTCCGAGGCGGTCAGGCGCACGTTCAGCACGTCCTCCACATTCACCAGCGTCACCATTGCCTGATTAGGCGCGGCGGGCGAAATCGTCGCGGGGGCTTCAGTCGCCGTCACGGGCGCGTCGCCCACGGGCGGCAGAATCGTGTGCGTGAAGGTGTACTGCATCCGCACGCAGTTCTCGTAGTAGAAGCCGAGAATCTGGTCGTATGTATATCCTAAATTCGCCATCTGCTGTGCCCCGCGCTGGCTCATGCCGATGCCGTGTCCGTAGCGCCTGACGGTCAGCACGAACGTCTCCCCATCTGCCTTGACCGACCAGAGTTCGTTTTTCGTCGTGTTAATGGACAGATTGAGTGCGCTTTCCAGCTCGCTGAAAATGTCGAACGTCAGCGTCAGTCGGCGTGTTTCGCCATTCACAAGCGCCGTCACGTCAAAATCCAGCTTCGTATATAAGCGGCTGGGTGCGGCGTACTTCGGCGTGTGCGGCGTAACGGCCTCGATGCGCAGAATCGTCGCGTCTGGCGCTTTCGCCTGCAATAGGCGCGTCAGGCTTTGATTCTGGCTTGCGTGGGCAAATGCAGCGTAAATCGTCATCTTGCGCGTGCTGCTGTACGGGTTCATGCGGTCGAACGGGTCTTCCTTAACCGTCAGGTAATTCACGCCGGATGAGCCCCACGCGTTGCGGGCGGATTCGGTCTGTCCGCCGTTGGACGCGGTGTAGTACGTCCCGGTCAGCTTGCCGTCGTTCATGGCGACAATGCCGCGCGTTGCGTCCACCGCCTCCGCTGCCCGGTCGCGCTCCGCCGGACTGCCGTTGTACACCTGGTCAGCGGTCGTGTCCACGACATCGTAGACCTTTGATGCGTTCGCATTCATGGCGCGCAGGGTGTACGTCCGCGCCGCAACCGCCTGTGCTTTCAGGGCTTCCAATGCCGAGGAGGCCCCCATTTCATACGGCACGACGCCATAGAGGTACGATTCGATGTACACATTCGCCACGACGTACAACCGGTACGTCCCGCTTTCCAGCTTCGACACAAGGTGCAGGTCACCGGGGTAGACGTTTTGCGGTCTTCTTGCCTGCGCAATGCGGAATCCGCCGTCCGTCTGCCGACGCCTGAGCGCCATCTCCCGCCCCATGCTGACCGTCTCGCCGCCCCGCGTCAGGCGGATTTCGCCCGTCGCGCTGCTGTGGCTGATGCTGACTTTCTCGCCATTCGCCAGCGCCATCGTCTGCCCGCCGCTGACCGCCATTGCGCCGACCGCCGTCACCGTGAGCGACGCGGGATTGCTGCCAATGGACAGCAGGCGCACACGCACCATGCCGTTGCGTGTGGCAGCGCTCCGCTCCAGCGGCGCGGAGTACACGGCAACATCCGCTGTATCCTCGGCGAGCGCAGCGGGTAAGCCGGACGTTCCGGGTACAGCCGACAAAATCAGGAAAAGCATCAGAAGCAGGCACAGCGCCCGTCGAAATCGGAATTGCACGGGAAAATCCTCCTTGTGGTGGTACTTCTCCTCCATTGTAGCAGAAAGTGCCCGGCGTGTCATGCAGATTGTAACAAACCGCGCTGGAAATTTCCGTCATGCACAAAAAGGCAGGCGCTCCGACCTGTTGGGTTCAGGTCAGAACGCCTGTCGGATAATGCGGATTATTCCTGCGTTTCCGTTTTCTTCGCGCGCGGCTTGCGGGCGGGCTTTTCTGCCTTTGCCGCTTCCTTCGCCGCCTTGTCCGCCTCGATTTCCGCCTTCGTGCGGCGCTTGCGGGCGGGCTTCGCGGGGGCTTCCGCGGTCACTTCCGCCGCAGCAGCTTTTGCCGCCTTGTCAGCTTCAATTTCCGCCTTTGTGCGGCGCTTGCGGGCAGGCTTTGCAGGCGCTTCGGCGGCTTTTGCGGCTTCCTTGGCTGCCTTCTCCGCTTCCTTCGCCGCCTTGTCGGCCGCAATCTGCTCCTTCGTGCGGCGGACGCGCTTGGGCTTCACGGGTTCTTCCTTCTCATACGGATACGGGACGACCACTGGGTTCGCCTCCGCGTCGTCGTCAGAAGATGCTTTCTCCTGATTCGATGCGGAGTCATGGTCGAAGCGCCCGCTCACCAAGCCTTCGTACAGTTCCATATATTTCTTGGAGGAGTTCGTCCAGCTGTAATCGCCAGTCATGCCGCGCTGCTGAAGCGTGTGCCACACATCCTTGTGGTTCTCGTAGTAGTCGATGGCGCGGTTGATGACATTGAGCATGTCATTGGCATTGTAGTTGAAGAACGTGAAGCCATTGCCGTCGCCGGTGTACTCGTTGTAGGACAGCACCGTGTCGCGCAGACCGCCCGTCTCGCGGACAATCGGCACTGTGCCGTAGCGCAGGGCAATCAGCTGGCTCAAGCCGCACGGCTCGAACTGGCTGGGCATAAGGAACATATCGCAGCCCGCGTAGATTTGATGCGCCAGCGCGTGGTCCATCGCAAACCGCGCCGCGACCTTGCCCTTGAACTCGCCCTCTGCCCACGAGAACAGATTGACATAGCGGCTCTCGCCCATGCCCAGCACAACCAGCTGTACATTCTCGCTCATCAGGTCGCCGATGATGTAGTCCACAAGGTCAAGCCCCTTCTGGCTGCTCAGGCGGCCCACCATGCCGATAATCGGCACATTCGGGTCAACAGTCAGACCGAGCTTCTCCTGCAATTCTGCCTTGCACTTTGCCTTGCCGGACAGGTCATCCGCGGTATATTCCGCCGGAATGCGCGCGTCCGTCGCGGGATTGTAGTCCGCCATGTCGATGCCATTGAGCACGCCGAACACTTCATGCTTGCGCGCGCGGAGCAGCCCATCCAGCCGCTCGCCGTAGTATGCCGTCTGAATTTCCTCGGCATAGGACGGGCTGACGGTGGTGATGATGTCGGAATACACCAGCGCAGCCTTCATGAAGTTCGCGCAGCCGTAGCACTCCAGCTTGTCGTCCGTCCACAGGCTGTCGCCCAGACCCAGCACGTCCTGCACTTCGCGGATGCCGAACACGCCCTGATACTGCAGGTTGTGGATGGTGAACATGGTCTTGATGTTCGCGAAGAACGGCAGGTGCGCATACTGAATTTTCAGCAGTGCGGGCACCATGCCGGACTGCCAGTCATGCGCGTGAATCACGTCGGGCTGGAAGTCCAGCAGCGGCAGAGCGTTCAGCGCCGCGCGGCAGAAGAAACCGAAGCGTTCGTACTCGTCGCCGCCCATGCCGTAGATATACGGACGGCCGAAATAGAACTTGTTATCCACAAAGTAGAACTTCACGCCGTCCTTTTCCAGCAGCTCAATGCCGCAGTACTGACGACGCCAGCCCAGCGCGACCTCGAAATCAGTCACATGGGTCATCTGGTCAACATACTGCTTCGGCACCGCCGCATACAGGGGCAGCATCACGCGCACGTCGTGACCCTGCTTCGCCAGAACGGGCGCCAGCGCGCCGACAACATCCGCCAGACCGCCGGTCTTGATAAACGGGACGCACTCGCTCGCCGTAAAGAGAATCTTCATCGTTTCTATCCTCCATCAGAAATATTTCCTGCCGGGGGCAAGGGAAAAGCAATCAGGGAAATTCAGCGAATTAAGCTCAGATACGATTTTCAGATGAGAATGAGCCAAGATGCGAAGCGAATTTTTTCTTTCCTGCTAACTGGAGTGAAACGCAGCGTAGCAGCGCTACGCTAAGTGGAACGACCGGACGCAGGAAGGAAAAAGGCGCGAGCAGATGGCTCAGGCGAATCTGAAAAGCGTATCCAAAAAACCGCACCAACAGTATAGCACATATTGGCGCGGTTTGCAAATCCGAACCGCGTCAATTCGATTTAGGCGATTCGTGGGTTAGATAACAACGTTCTTGGCAATGACAATCGGGTACGCCGCCGGGCCGATGAGCCGCGCGCTGCGCTTGATGACCGTCTGCTTGTCCAGAATGCAGTTTTCGATGGAAGCGTCGTTGTGCACCTGACCATCCTGCATGATGATGCAGTTCTTCACATGCGCACCGGGGGCAATGCGCACGCCGCGCGCCAGCACAGAGTTTTCCACCGTGCCTTCGATAATACAGCCATCCGCCACCAGCGAGTTGACGACGGTCACATTGTCGCCATAGCGGGCGGGCATCTCGTCGCGAACCTTGGTGTACACAGGCAGCTCCGCCGTGAACAGGCGATGGCGAATCTGGGTATCCAGCATATCCATATTGAACTTGAAGTAGCTCTGCACGGAGTCCATGCGCCAGCACAGACCAGTGTACGCCCACGCATTCACGCGCGCCGTGCCTTCCGTCACCAGACGGAGCAGCACATCACGGTTAAAGTCATGATAGCCGTGCGCCACGCCCTTGTCCACCAGCGTGCGCAGCAGCTCACGCTTCATCACGACGACCTCCATGCTCGTCAGCGGCAGGTTCGGATGCGTCGGATCAACTTCCATGTCCGTCACCATGCCGCTTTCGTCCACCGCCAGATAGCAGCCCAGCTCATCGCGCTGCATGTTCGGATCAGCGGTGTACATGATGGTGATGTCCGCGCCGCTGTTCTGATGATACGCCACAAACTCCGCGATATTCGCGTTGTAGATGATGGTGGAGTTGCTCAGCACCAGATATTCCTGCTTGGAGCGGGAGAGATAGTTGGTGTTGGAGCGCAGCGCATCCAGCATACCAGAGTACACGCCAACATTCTCGCGCGTCAGGAACGGCGGCAGCACCTTGAGGCCGTCATTCTTCCCGTGCAGATCCCACTCCTTGCCGGAGCCGATGTGATCCATCAGGGAGTGATAATTCTTCTGCATGATAACGCCGACGTTCTTGATGCCGCCGTTGACCATCGAGGACAGCAGGAAGTCAATGACGCGGTAGCGGCCGCCCACAGGCAGCGCCGCGATGGCGCGGGTCAGGGTCAGCTCGCGCAGATTGGCGTCATTTTCGCCGGTGTAGATAACACCCATTACGTTTTTCATTTTCTTACATCCTTTCCGCTGCTGTGATTATCAGAATTTGGTGTTTTCGTCCACCTGCTGACCCGCGGTCACGCTGACACCGGCGGGAAGGGTGACGCCCTGACCGACGACGGCGATATTGCCCGTCTCTTCGCCGACCATGCAGCCCGCACCAATCACGGCATTCTCCGCCACAATCGCCCGACGGACAACCGCGCCGCGCTTGATGACCGCATAGGGCATGACAACCGAGTCGATGACGCTTGCGCCCTCTTCAATGGTCACGCCTGCGAAAATCACGGAGTGCTGCACAGAGCCGTAGACTTCCGAGCCTTCCGTAACCAGCGAATCGCTCACGACAGCGCCCTTGGCGATGTAGTGCGGCGCAAGGCCCGGATTCTTGGCATAGATGCGCCACTTCTTGTCATGCAGGTCAATCGGCATGGGCACGCTGAGCAAGTCCATGTTCGCTTCCCACAGGGATTCAATCGTGCCAACGTCCTTCCAGTAGCCCTCGAAGTTGTATGCCACCATGACCTGCTTGTCGTTCAGCATCGCGGGGATGATGTTCTTGCCGAAGTCATTGGCGGATGTCTTGTCTGCCTCGTCCGCGGTCAGGTACGCGCGGAGCTTCGCCCACGAGAAGATGTAAATGCCCATGGACGCCTTGTTGGACTTGGGCTGCTTGGGCTTTTCTTCAAATTCAACAATGTTGTCGTCCGCGTCCGTATTCATGATGCCGAAGCGGCTCGCTTCTTCCCACGGCACAGGGCGCACAGCAATCGTCGCATCCGCGCCTTTGCGGATGTGGTACTGCAGCATGGCATTGTAGTCCATCTTATAAATATGGTCGCCGGAGAGAATCAGGACGTAATCCGGGTCATACTGCTCGATAAACGCCATATTCTGATAGATGGCGTTTGCCGTGCCGCGATACCAGTCGCCCGTCTTGCCCGTCTGATAGGGCGGCAGGACGAACACGCCGCCGGTGGACAAGTCCAAATCCCACGGTGCGCCGGAGCCGATATAGGAATTCAGTTCCAGCGGCATATACTGCGTCAGCACGCCCACGGTGTCAATGCCGCTGTTGGTGCAGTTGGACAGCGGGAAGTCAATGATGCGGTACTTGCCGCCATAGGGAACAGCCGGCTTTGCCACCTTCTTAGTCAGGACACCCAGACGGCTGCCCTGTCCGCCTGCCAGCAGCATGGCAACACAGGTCTTCTTTTTCATGATGAGAACACGCTCCTTCATCCTTGTTTCTTGCGAAGCGCACCGACCGTGCAGGATTCGCGCCGCCCTCGGTGCATCAGGTGGCACGGTGATGTATGTGAAACAGCGCTTTCGCTCCTCCCCTGATTGCGGCGAGCGCCGATTCAGCCGATGGAAATGGAATTGGCTTTGCCGGCGGACTTTTCCGGCAGGGGCTGCGGTTTTTTTGCCGTTTTGGATGCTTTCTTCGGGGGCACATCCGCGATTTCCGGGATAACGCGCGCTTTCTTCGCCTTCTCCGGCAGCGGGTCGCGCTGATAGGTGAAGTACACCGTCGCGAGCGGCGGCACGCAGATATCGCAGCTGTATTGGAAATCCTGAAGCTGCTCTTCTTCCGTGCGAATCGCCCAGTTGTTGTACTGATTCGAGCCGCCGTATTCCTTGCGGTCGGTGTTAAAGCACTCCGTCAGCGTACCCATCTGCGGCAGCCCGATGCGGTACTGCGGATGGAACACAGGCGTGAAGTTCGTCACGCACAGGAGCGAGTTGCCCCGCTTATCCGTGCGCAGGAACGCAACGATGGAGTTATCGCTGTCGTTCGCCTGAATCCACTGGAAGCCGTCCCAGCTGTCATCAATCTGGTAGAGCGCGGGCGTCGTGCGGTAGATTTCGTTCAGGCGCTTGCAGCACTGCTGCACCTGCGGATGATTCTCGTACAGCAGCAGGAACCAGTCCAGCTGGTCGTCATACTTCCACTCGATGAAGTGCCCAAACTCGCCGCCCATGAACAGCAGCTTCTTGCCCGGATGCGCCATCGTGTAGCCATACAGCGCGCGAAGTCCCGCGAATTTCTTCCACAGGTCACCCGGCTGCTTGTCCAGCATCGAGTGCTTGCCGTGTACCACCTCGTCGTGGCTGAACGGCAGGATGTAATTCTCCGAAAAGGCGTACATCAGCGAGAACGTCAGCTTGTCGTGGTGATACTTGCGGTAGACCGGGTCGAGCTTGATATACGCCAGCATATCATTCATCCAGCCCATGTTCCACTTGAACCCGAAGCCCAGCCCGCCCAGATAAATCGGGCGCGTCACCATCGGATAGGCGCTGGATTCCTCCGCCACCATCATCACACCGGGAAAATCACGGTAGACGGTTTCGTTCATCCGGCGCAGGAAGGCGATGGCATCGAGATTCTCGTGTCCGCCGTACTTGTTGGGCAGCCATTGCCCCGGCTCACGGCAGAAGTCGTACATCAGCATGGATGTGACCGCATCCACGCGCAGCCCGTCGGCGTGATACCACTCCAGCCAGAAGCAGGCGTTGGAGAGCATGAACGAGTTGACCTCGCCGCGCGCGTAGTCGAACATGTGCGTCCCCCACTGCGGCATATCGCCGCGCCGGGGATCGGGATGCTCATAGCAGGGCGTACCGTCAAAGCGGCGCAGTCCCATTGCGTCACGCGGGAAATGCGCGGGAACCCAGTCCAGCAGCACGCCGATGCCCGCCTGATGCAGCGCGTCAATGAGCGCCATCAGCTCCTTCGGTTCGCCGAAGCGCGCCGTCGCCGCATAGTAGCCGGACACCTGATAGCCCCACGACATATCCAGCGGATGCTCCATCACCGGCATGAACTCCACATGCGTGTAGCCCATTTCTTTGAGGTACGGCACGAGCTGTTCGGCAATCTCCGTATAGGTCAGGAACGTGCCATCCTTGTGCCGCCGCCACGAGCCAAGGTGCATCTCGTAGATGTTCACCGGACTGTGGTACGGGTCGTAGGATTTGCGTGCCTCCATCCAGTCCGCGTCGCCCCAGCGGTAGCCGCTCAGGTCGTAAATACGGCTGGCAGTGTCGGGGCGCATCTGCATGGCGAATCCATAGGGGTCAGCCTTGTCCTGCCACGTTCCGTCCTGCGCCTGAATGCAGTATTTGTAGGTTGTCAGTTTCTTTGCCGCGTCGGGGTAATCATAGCGTTTCGGGTCACTCTTCACGTCGAAGGTTTCCGCGGGCAGCCGCACTTCCCATGTACCGTCGTAGACCTTCTGCATGGGCGTTTTTTTCCTGTCCCACTGGTTGAATTCGCCAATGAGAGAAACTGCCCGTGCGTTCGGCGCCCAGACAGCGAAATGCCACATTTCCTGTCCGTCCTGCGTCACCGGGTGCGCGCCGAGCATCTCATAGGCTCTGCGGTTCGTTCCCTGATGGAACTGCTCCCGCACCGCGGCGGTCGGGCCGTTGTAGCGCATAGTTACACCTGCCTTTGCTTGCGTTGCGTTCCTCCGCCTGCAATCACGGAGAGCCGCGTTTGCTTTCTTCACTCTTTTCACTTACTATTGAATCACTTTTATGCATTTTCGTCAAGTCATATTCAGCATTTTCTCCTGCATTTTTTGTGATTTTCGGAAAGTGCGTTCATTTTGACCGTAGACGATGCGGTAAGTATTTCGCCATTGCCGACATAAATTCCTGCTCATGCACGAAATTTTCCGCGCATAAACTGGTTTTGCGCCGTCGGAGCGAAAACTGTTTCCCCCGTGCGGCGATTTGTGCAATCCGAACATTTCCCGAAATTTCTGCGAAAAGGTTGTGTGCCCATGAAACAAAAACAGCTGTTGTCGTTTCTTGTGTGTATCCTGATGCTTTCTTCCTGTGCCGCGCCGACCGATTCCGCGCATGACAGCGGCTTAACACTTCGGGTCTACTTCGCCGATGCGGAGGAAATCCGCCTGCTGCCGCTGGAAGACTACGTTTTCGGCGCATTGGCGGCGGAGATGCCCGCGAATTACGCGCCGGAAGCGCTCAAATGTCAAGCCATTGCCGCCCGGACGCGTGCCGTCGCGCAGAGCCGCGCATTCGGCGGAAACGGGTGCGTCCGCCACCCAGACTGCGATATCTGCACGGACAGCGCGTGCTGTCAGGCATACCAGACGGATGCGCAGCTGCAAGCCCGCTGGGGCAGCGAGTACGTCGTCCTCCGCGCGCGCATTGACCGCGCGGTCCGCGCAACAGACGGCTTGCTGCTCACCAGCGGCGGCTTGCCCATCGAAGTGCTGTACCACGCCTGTTCCGGCGGAAAGACTGAAGATGCCGCTGCCGTGTTCGCGTCCGCCAAGCCGTATCTGGTCAGCGTAGACAGTCCCGGCGAAGAGGGGTACGCCGGCTTCCGCGCTGACACGTCCTTCTCCTGCGAGGAAGCGGCAGATCTGCTCCTGCGCGCTTTTCCCGGCTGCGGCGTGACGGCGGACACGCTGCCCAGCGCGATTCGTCTGCAATCCACGACTGCTTCCGGGCGCGTCGCGACGCTGCTGGTTGGCAGTCAAACTGTCCGCGGCGCTGATTTCCGCAAATCGCTCTCCTTGCGAAGCACCTACTTCACTTGGGAGGCGGATGGCGACCGCATCGTTTTCCACACCGTCGGATACGGGCACGGCGTCGGCTTGTCGCAGGCAGGCGCACAGGCGATGGCGGCGGACGGCGCGGATTTCGCGGAGATTTTGGCGCACTACTACCCCGGCACGCAGCTGACGCGGATGGATAAAACAGGTTTCTCCGGCTCATAATAGGAGAAAACGCCCTACACGGCATGGTTGAGGTGATTTTCTCATGGCTGACCGTCACTTTCGTTCTCTTTTCCGCGCGCTGCATCTGCGCCGGGAGCAGTGGACATTTCTGCTGATGGCGCTGTTGTGCGTCTCGGTGATTGTCGGCACGGCACTGTGGACGCGGCAGGCGGAATTTGCGCGTGTGACGCCGACTCCGCCTGTCTCCAGCGACATATCCGCTGCGCAGCTGCTCCAGCAGTCGCTTGACAGTGCGCAGACCGCCACGCCTGCGCCGACAGTCTCCCCCACCGTCCGCAGCGTTACCACGCCGCTCGAAAGCATGACGCTGCTGCGTCCCTTCGACAACACGCGGATGCGGCAAAGCAGCGCCACGGGCTTGTGGGCGCTGCACGATGCGGCGGATTACGCTGGTGCGGAGGGTGCGAAAGTCAGCGCCATGGCAGACGGCACCGTCATCAATTGCGCGGACAGCGGCGTTTTCGGCGCGTACGCGGAAATCGACCACTGCGGCGTCCTCGTGCGCTATGCGAACCTGTCGATGCTCTACGCGATTCGCGTGGGTGATCCGGTTCGCGCCGGGCAGACGATTGGCTTCATCGGGCGCACGATGCCGGAGGAATGTGACCTGCCAGCGCACCTGCACCTACGGATTGTCGTCGGCGATACGGCGGTTGACCCCGAAAAAGTGCTGCAAAACGGCATTTTTCCTGACCCGTAAAAAAAGACGCACATGGGTGTTGCATTTTCATCGAAATCGGCGTATAATACAGCAGGTTAAACTTGTATTATAACGTCTTATTCGACTCGGAAGGAGCGATTCCCTATGTGCGGCATCGTTGGCTATATTGGCGCGCAGCAGGCGCAAGACATTTTATTGGACGGACTTTCCCGATTGGAGTACCGCGGCTATGACAGCGCGGGCATTGCGGTCATGGACGGCGGCGTTATTCGGCTGAGCAAGGCGAAGGGACGGCTGGCGAACCTTGCCGCGCGGGTGGCATCAAATCCCCTGCCCGGCACCATCGGCATCGGTCACACGCGCTGGGCAACCCACGGAGAACCAAACGACATCAACGCCCATCCGCACACGGACATGAAGGGGCATATCGCCGTCGTCCACAACGGCATCATCGAGAACTACGAGGAGCTGCGCACTCAGCTGAAGGCGAAGGGCTGCGTGTTCGTATCCGAAACGGACACGGAGGTAATCGCCCATCTGCTGCATACGCTTTACGACGGCGACATGCTCTCGACCATTCTGCACGCGCAGACGATGCTCGAAGGCAGCTACGCATTGTGCGTTCTGAACGCCGAGGCGCCGGATACGCTCTACTGCACGCGCAAGGATTCCCCGCTTGTCGTCGGGCTGTCCGACGGCGCACAGTACGTCGGCAGCGACATTCCAGCGCTGATTCGCCACACGCGGACGGTGGAGCTGCTCGACGAACGTGAAGTCGCCGTGCTGACCCGGAGCGGCGTACGCGTATACGACCATTTCGGCAACGAGCGCGCGCTCAAGCCCATTCACGTTGATTGGGACGTTGAAGCGGCGGAAAAAGGCGGCTATGCGCACTTCATGCTCAAGGAGATTCACGAAGAGCCCGCCGCGCTGAAAAAGACGTTTTCCGCCCATGTGGACGCAGAAAAAATGGCGATTCGCCCCGGCGCGTTCCCGATTTCGGCGGAAGAAGCGAATTCCCTGCGCACGCTGACGATTGTCGCCTGCGGCACAGCATACCATGCGGGTGTCGTCGGCAAGTATGTAATCGAGAAACTGGCGCGGCTGCCCGTGGTGGTGGATGTAGCATCCGAGTTCCGCTATCGCAACCCGATTCTGGGCGCAGGCGACTGCTTCCTTGCAATTTCGCAGAGCGGCGAAACGGCGGACACGCTGGCCGCCATGCGCGAGGCGGAGCGGCTGGGCGCAAAAGTGATGGCGCTGACGAACGTCGTCGGCTCATCGATTGCCCGCACCGCTGGGGATTGCGTCATGTACACCTACGCGGGGCCGGAAATCGCCGTTGCGAGCACGAAGGCGTACATCACGCAAGTGGAAATGATGGTGCTGCTGGCGATTGACCTCGGCGTGAAGCGCGGACATCTAACGGAGAGCGTAGCATCGGAGCTTCTGCGGCAGATGGCGGACATTCCCGCGCTGGCGGAGCAGGTGATGGCGCTCGAACCCGCGGTGCAGCGCTTCTCCAGCCTGTACCACGACCGGCAGCATGTGTTCTACATCGGGCGCGGGCTGGACAACGCGCTGGCAATGGAAGCGTCGCTGAAACTGAAGGAAGTCAGCTACATCATGTCCGAAGCGTATGCGGCGGGCGAACTGAAGCACGGCACAATCGCGCTGATTGAACAGGGCACGCTGGTCTGCGCGCTGCTGACGCAGGAGCATCTGGCAGATAAAACGCTCTCGAACGTGCGCGAGGTAAAGAGCCGCGGCGCGAAAGTCCTCATTGTCTGCCCGGAAGCCCTGCGCGACCGCGCCGCGAAGGATGCGGACGAACTCTGGGTCATCCCGGACGCCGCTTCGGACTTGCTGCCGCTGCTGGCGATTATCCCCGTGCAGCTGTTCGCCTACTACATGGCGGTCAGCCGCGGCTGCGACGTTGACAAGCCGCGCAATCTGGCAAAATCGGTGACGGTGGAGTAAGGAGACCCCGAGGGCGCTGCCCTTGAACCTGCCAGAGGCCTGCCTCTGGACTCCGGCAGGGCGCTGCCCTGCACCCGCGAAGGGTCTTCGACCC
>OGLS01001228.1_pt1 | contig 16732 bp, 17 predicted proteins | sample 1572881 | NCBI WGS metagenome assembly OGLS01 (sample SAMEA2582013, study PRJEB24529) | metagenome | biome: Human gut stool | place: China | collected 2011
ACCCTATGATACCATATTTCGCGTACCAGCGCAAGCGTTTTTTTGATTTTTGTTTGGAAAAGTTTTATTTTTCCCATACTTTCCGGCAAGAAAGCGGGCTTTTGCCCCAAAAAGGAACGGAGAGTGTGGAAAATGCGTACTACGGATATGGCTGACGAGCTGTTTTCAGGCGCGGCGCAGCCCCTGCCCGCAGGGGTGCGGCTGGCCACCGCCCGCCACGGCGGGGTCACGGTGACAAGGGTGGAAATCGCCCGCGAGGGACTCAGCCGCCCCCGGGGCAGGTATGTCACGCTGGAAATGCCCAGCGTCAGCGTGCTGGACGAGCGGGACGCCGCCGTCATCGAGGTATGCGCCCGGGAGCTGCGGGCCCTTTTGCCGCCGGAAGGGCCGGTGCTGGTGCTGGGGGTGGGCAACCGCCGCATCACCGCTGACGCCCTTGGCCCGCGCACGGTGCAGCGCATTCTTGTCACCATGGGCGCGGGCGCTGCCCCGCCGGTGCGGGGGTTGCGCCCGGTAGCAGCCGTTGCGCCCGGGGTGGCGGCAGCCACCGGGCTTTCCCTGCAGCAGCTGGCGGCGGCGCTGGTGGGGCAGCTGCGCCCGGCGGCGGTGGTCTGCGTGGACAGTCTCTGCTCCGCCGAGGGGCAGCGGCTGGGGCGCACGGTGCAGTTTTCGGACTCAGGGCTTTACCCGGCACAGGCCGACCACACCCGCCACCTGACCCGGGACACCTTAGGCGTGCCGGTGGTGGCGGCGGGGATCCCCACCCTGATGCAGGCGCAGGAGGGCGCAGACCTTGTGGTTACGCCCCGCGCACTGGACAGCGTCATCGCCCACGGCGCGGCCCTGCTGGCGGGCAGCGTCAACCGCGCCTTGCAGCCCCGCCTTACTGTGCAGCAGCTCTGCTGGCTGACGGGGTGAAGAAAGGAGGTCTTGTCATGCGCAGCAGAGAGCCTTGGCGTCTGCCTGCGGGGCAGAGCAGGGCAGTGCCCTTTTTGCAGGCTGCGGTGCTGTTTGCAGCCCTGTGCATCTTTGCCCGCAGCGCCGCGCTGGTGCTGGCGGCCTTTCTGGCAGCGCCGGTGCCCGCTGCGCAGACCCTGCTGCATCTGGGGCAGCAGGCGGTGGAGAGCCGGGCGGCAGAATCGTCTGCGGAAAGCGCGGCGGAGGCTGCATCCGCACCTTCTCCGGCGCAGGAGGCCGCCGCCCCGGTGCAGACCGGGGTGGAGCAGTACTTTGTGGCCTTGCAGCCGGACGAGGCCCGCCCCGCCGATGCTGGCGCGGTGACAGAGCAGCAGTTCGGGCAGGGCAGCGGCGAAAAGTACATTCCCTGCGGCGCGGGCAGCATCAAGAATAACACCCGGCAGACGGCGGCAGACATTGCCGCCGAGGCGGCGCAGCCCCTGCCCTTTGCCATCGAAAAGGACAGCGCCGCGCCGCAGGTGCTCATCATGCACACCCACGCCACCGAGGACTACCGCCTTTCTGCCGGGCTGTGGTTCACCCCCGGGGACGGTGCCCGCAGCACCGACCGCAGCATCAATATGTGCGCGGTGGGGCGGGTGATGGCCGATACCCTCAACGCGGCGGGCATCTGCACTCTGCACGACGAGACCCTGAACGACTACCCCAGCTACACCGGCAGCTACGCCAACAGCCGGGCGGTGGTGCAGCAGTATCTGGCGCAGTACCCCAGCATCAAGGTAGTGCTGGACGTCCACCGGGACGCCATCGAGCGGGAAAACGGCACCCGCTGCGCCCCGGTGTGCACCATAGACGGGCGGCAGGCGGCGCAGGTGATGATCATCTGCGGGTGCGACAACGGCACCAGCGTGCAGCTGCCCGCATGGCGGCAGAACCTTCGTTTTGCCGCTGCGTGGGAGCGCAGCATGGAGGCAAAATACCCCGGCCTTACCCGCCCGGTGCTGTTCAGCTACCGGTTCTATAATCAGGACCTGACCACCGGCAGTCTGCTGATCGAGATCGGCGGGCACGGCAACAACTTAAATGAGGCCCTGTACGCCGGATATCTGGCAGCACAGGGCCTCGTGGAAACATTATTAGGCTGAATCAGCCGCCAAGGCTGGAGATCATGCTGCGCTTGGCAGACTGGTAGTAGCTCCAGGCCTGATCGGCTATGGTCTCGGGCTGGTTATACTCCTGCAGCACGCTGCGCATCTCGCTGACCACCGAGGAGACGGCACTGTCGTAGGTGCTCTCCACCGAGGAAAGATGCTTGTAGGCGATGCTGACTTTATTGGAAAAGGTCTGCTGAGAGGCGGGCAGAGCGTGGTATTCATCCTTTGCGCTCTGGATGGCACTGCTGACATCCGACTGTGCAGAGGACTCCAGCGAGTACAGCTCGCTCATCAGCGACGAGATCTTGGCGTCGCACTCGGGGTTGGGCTCGGCGTAGACGTGACCGGAGTCCCCCGATGCGGAACCTTCCGCAGCGGTGGTCTCCCCGGCGCTTGGGGGAGAGGGGAACCAGTCGCCGAACAAAAACTCGTTGTACCCGGCAATGAATTCCTCTTTGGTGCAGCCGCTCAGCAGGGCGGCCAGTGCGCAGCTGACCACAGCGAGGGTCAGCAGACGGATGATGCGGTGTGTGTGCTTCATGATCTCCTCCAGAATCTGTTTTTGCGGAATACCGTTTTTTTCATTTTACCAGAGAACGCGCATCCTGACAAGAAAAAACACAGAATTTTCCCCGATGCCGCGCGGTAAGGTTGACAAAATGCCGCCAACGTGCTATTTTAAAACAGCAAATGCAAGGAACGGGAAAAGTAGCGCGGGCCGTCCGGCCCAGAGAGTGCGGCACAGCTGAGAGCCGCGCCCGTGCGCCGCGTGAACGAACACCCGGGAGCAGCAAACTGAACACGGCAGCGCGTCTGCCGTTAAGTAGGTGCGCCGCAGGTCCAGCGTTACAGGGACAGCGCTTAAACAAAAGAGCGCGTGAGCGACCGGACACTTCCGGTAATTCAGGTGGCACCGCGGACATTACAAGACAGCTTGTTCGCCCTGAACTTTCAGGGCAAAAGCTGTCTTTTTTGTTTATAAAGGAGAACTACTATGGAACGTACCGAGATCCTTTCGCTGTTCAAGAACACCCCGGCGGACGGCACCGAGATCACCGTCTGCGGCTGGGCAAAGAACATCCGCGACTCCAAGAACATCGGCTTCATCGCCCTGTCGGACGGCGGCTGCTTCAAGACCCTGCAGGTCGTGCTGGAAGCCGGCAAGCTGGCAAACTACGATGAAGTCATCCACACCGGTCTGTACAGCAGCCTGCGCATCAAGGGCAAGCTGGTGCTCACCCCGCAGGCAAAGCAGCCCTTTGAGCTGAACGCCGAGAGCGTGGAGATTTTGGGCGACTGCCCCGCCGACGAATACCCCCTGCAGAAAAAGAAGATGAGCATGGAGTATCTGCGCACCATGCCCACCCTGCGCCCCCGCACCAACACCTTCAACGCTGCCTTCCGCGTGCGCAGCGTGGCTGCCTACGCCATCCACAAGTTCTTCCAGGAGAACGGCTTTGTCTACGCCCATTCTCCGCTGATCACCGCCTCCGACTGCGAGGGCGCCGGTGAGATGTTCCGCGTGACCACACTGGATCTGGACAATCTGCCCAAGACCGAGGACGGCGCTGTGGATTACAGCAAGGACTTCTTTGAGAAGCCGGTCAACCTGACCGTTTCCGGCCAGCTGGAGGCCGAGGCCATGGCTATGGCCTTTGGCAAGGTGTACACCTTCGGCCCCACCTTCCGCGCCGAGAAGAGCTTTACCACCCGCCACGCTGCGGAGTTCTGGATGATCGAGCCGGAGATGGCCTTCTGCGACCTGAACGGCTACATGGACAACGCCGAGGCTATGATCAAGTTCGTCATCCGCTATGTGCTGGACAACTGCCCGGATGAGATGGCCTTCTTCAACCAGTTCATTGATAAGGGCCTTGTCGAGCGTCTGGAGCTGGTGGCAAACAGCGAGTTTGGCCGCATCAGCTACACCGAGGCTATCGAAATTCTGGAAAAGAACAACAAGAAGTTCCAGTACCCGGTGGAGTGGGGCGTGGATATCCAGACCGAGCACGAGCGCTACCTGACCGAGGTGGTGTTCAAGAAGCCGGTGTTCGTCACCGACTATCCCAAGGAGATCAAGAGCTTCTACATGAAGCAGAACGCCGACGGCAAGACCGTGGCCGCAGCAGATATGCTGGTGCCCGGCATCGGCGAGCTGATCGGCGGCAGCCAGCGTGAAGAGGACTACGGCAAGCTGGTGGCCCGCATGGACGAGCTGGGCATGGACAAGACCAACTACGAGTGGTATCTGAACCTGCGCAAGTTCGGCGGCGTGGAGCACGCAGGCTACGGCTTGGGCTTTGAGCGCATGATCATGTACCTCACCGGCATCCAGAACATCCGTGACGTGCTGCCCTTCCCCCGCACCGCATACGGCTTCTGAGAAGCGCGCATACTTTTACCGGGCTGCTGCATTCCGCAGCGGCCCGTTTTTGGTTGGACGGGAGCGCCTGAGAGGGCGTTCTGCCTATCTTTTCAACAAGGAGCACAAAACAAGTGGAAAACATTTCGCCTGCCCTCTTGGACTGGTTTTACAAGAACCGCCGCAGCCTGCCCTTCCGGGAGGACCCCACCCCTTACCATGTGTGGCTCAGCGAGGTGATGCTGCAGCAGACCCGGGTGTCAGCGGTGCTGCCGTATTACTACCGCTTTCTGGAGGAGCTGCCGGATATCCCCGCGCTTGCCGCTTGCGAGGAGGAAAAGCTGCATAAGCTGTGGGAGGGGCTGGGCTATTACAGCCGGGTGCGCAACCTGCAAAAGGCTGCAAAGCTCGTCTGTGCGCAGTACGGTGGACAGCTGCCCGCAGACTACGCCGCCCTGCGTGCGCTGCCCGGCATCGGGGAGTACACCGCCGGGGCCATCGCGTCCATCAGCTTCGGTCTTCCTGTGCCCGCCGTGGACGGCAATGTGCTGCGGGTGTTTTCCCGCCTGTATAATGACCCGGGCGTGATTACAGAACCGGCGGTAAAAAAGGCCTTTACCGCCCGGGTCATGGAGCATCAGCCGCCGGAAAAGGCCGGGGATTACAATCAGGCGCTGATGGAGCTGGGCGCGCTGGTCTGCGTGCCCAACGGCGCGCCCCTGTGCGGGCAGTGCCCGCTGGCGGCGCTCTGCCTTGCCCGGGCGGCGGGCACCACCGCCCAGCTGCCCCAAAAGGCAAAGCCCAAGCCCCGCAAGATTGTGCCGGTAACGCTGGCGCTTGTGGAAAGCCCGGCGGGCTTTCTGGTGCAGCAGCGGCCGGAAAAAGGCCTGCTGGCCGGGCTGTGGCAGCCGGTCTTGTGGGAGGGCGAGCATCTTTTGCAGGCCGAGGTGCTGGCGCGGCTGGCGGCACTGGGGCTGGACATCGGCACGGCAGCTCCCGCCGCCCTGCCCGCCGCAAAGCATATCTTTACCCACATCGAGTGGCTCATGTCCGGCGTGCAGCTGCGTGTTCCGGCGCAGAATGCCCCGGCGGGCTATGTCTGGGCAAGCCGGGAGGCACTGCGCACCACCTACACCCTGCCCGGGGCGTTCCGGGCGTATAAGCCGCTGCTGCTGTGATATTGGCAATTTGCTGTAATGAACCGCGCCAAAACCGGCACACTGCCCAAACTGTGCTCCACAGCACCTTTGGGGCGTGAAAATTGGGGCGCAACGGTTGTAATTTTGGGCGGGAGCGGGTATAATAAAAGCTACAAAGCGGCGCAGTGGTGCCGTTTGCATCAAGATCCTTTTGCGGGACGCCCGCTGGAAAAATCAAGCTGAAACAACGTTTCAACTGCAAAAAGGAGTGTACTGAATCTATGAAAAAATCTTGCTTGGTCGCTGTGATCGCCGTTCTGGCTGCTGTGGCTGGTGCGCTGGCTGCTGTGGCACTTTACCTGAACCGCCGCGAGAAGGAGCTGGACGAATACGAGCGTCTGCTGTTCGGCGAGGATGACGCAGAAACCGTAGAGCCGGAGGAAGCCGCTGCTGAGGACGAGACCGACGCAGAATAAAATTCCACAAATACCGGAAACTGCCGGGAAGATGAGCACATCGGGGCGCACGGAGCAGTCTGTCTGAACGGACTTGCCCCGGTGCGCCCTTTTTGTACATAAGGAGAAGGAACATGAAGCGTTTTTTGCTCTGGATCATCAGTGTGGCGCTGGGCGTGGTGGTGCTGCTGGCGGCTGTGATGGGGGTAAGCTATGCCTTTACCACCGAGGGCGGCTGTCCGGACGGTGCGGCGCAGTTCGGCGGGCAGGCGCTGGAAGCCAACGGCTCCTGCTGGCAAGTGCCGCTGCTGGGCGGTCAGCTGGATAAGGTATTCGCCAGCCCCGCCACCCTGAGCGTGCAGAAGCTGGGAGTACTGTACACCGCCCACCCGGAACTTACAGTGCCGGACTGGACGGGCTACACTGCCCTGACCATCCAGAATGCGGCGGGGGATGTGCTGTTTGCGGGCAGCGCGGGGGAGTACCAGAACTTCCTCTTCCCTGCGAACGGCGAGTATAAGGCGGAGCTGACCGCGTGGCGCGTGCCCAAGGGCGGGGTCATCACCCAGTTCGAGGGCGGCAGCACCGGCCAACTGCGCAAAAATCTGGGGCTGGAGCGCCCCGCAAAGCCCACAGGCTGGTACCGGTACAGCTTCCGCTTTACCTTGCAGGCCAGCGCGGAGGTGGAGCTTTCCGCCGAGCGGGTGGAGCAGGGCGGCACGGTAGGCGTGCGCATCTCCGGCATGACCGGGGACGCCGTGCCTGCCATCGAGACCGACCTTGGCGGCGTGCAGTGTGTGCGCGCCGCAGAGGGCTGGCGTGCCTATATCCCGGCAGCCTATAACGCCTCCTCCGGCGGGCACGAGGTACACATTACGGTGAACGGCGAGACCATCACCCGCACCCTGACCGTGCTGCCGAAGGACTTTGGCACGGCAGAGGTGGAAGCCGAAGAGCCCGCCCCGGAGAGCGCCAACGCCCAGTTCCGCAGTGCCATCTGGCCGCTGTACGAGGCTGCCGCCACCGCCAAGCAGTGGCAGGGCGGCTTTGTGCCCCCTGCCGAGGACTCCATGACCTTGGTGGACTACGGGCAAATTAAAGTAACGAACGGCCAGCAGGGCAGCCGCTCCAACTCCACAAAGCTGTACACCATCCCCGGTGCGCCCTGCCGCGCAGCAGCGAGCGGCACGGTGGTGTTTGCAGGCAATTTGGAACTTACCGGAAACACGGTGGTCATCGACCACGGCTGCGGGCTGCGCAGCTATCTGTACGGCTTGCAGGAGCTTTCGGTCAGCAAGGGACAGACCGTGGAAAAGGGTCAGGCTGTGGGCGCACTGGGCGAAGAGCTGACCATGGATTTCAAGCTGGGCAGCAAGAGCGTGAACCCCCGCCTGCTGTTCCAGACCTCCGGCGGCTTGTTCTGGAAGGAAAACGGCTGAGCCGTAACATATAGGAGGAATTGCATTGAAAAAGAGGATCATTGCATGGGCGGTGCTGCTCTCGGTATGCGCAGCAGCCCTTGGGCTGTGGTGCAGCGCCGCCACCGGAAAAGCTGCCCGCACCCTGCCCTGTGAAGAGGAGGGGCTTATCCTCTCCATCACCACCTTTGACGGCAAGAGCGAATCCAAGCCCTTTCTCAAGTGTTTCGGGCATACATGGATCGGGCTGGACAACCGCACCGGGCACACGGTCTACCTGAAGGATCGCGCCATCCCGGACGGCGAGATGGTCACCTTCTCGGTCTGGGCGGTGTCGGGGCTTTCGGGGCTGCTGTTCGATCTGGAACCGTGCTATATTGCCAATTACGGCCGCTACACCGGCAGACTGTCTCTGAGCACCAATATCGGGGAGGAGCAGCTGAAGGTCATTGAGGACTACATGGAACAGCACGATAAATGGACGGTGGACAAAATTGCAGCTACTGGTCGGTCCATCTGTGGAACGCGGTGGTGGGCGAGGATGCTGCGTTGAAGATCCGGGGCTTTGTCTGCACGCCCGAAAAAATTGAACAGGCCTTCAGCGCCTTCGACTGCGTGGAGGTGGACAAGGACTTCTCCCGCGCAGGGGGCATCTACTGCTACAAGGGCGGAGAAAGGACGGAGCTGCAATTATGTTCGTAAAATTCATCACAAGCAGGCTGCTGCGGGTCATCGTGTGCGCAGCGGCAGGGCTGTACGGCCTGTACAACGCCATTTCCTGCTTTGTCACCCTGTATAAGGCGGGGCATCAGCCCTACCTGATGGCCGGGACGGTGCGGTTCGATTTTCAGGGGTATTACATGATGGCAGCCATGCACGTTGGCATCTGCCTGCTTTTGGGAGTGCTGGTATGGCTCTTCCTCAAAGGAACAAAAAAACTGCGGGAAAAGACCGCAGTCCGGTAAATTTGCGGTTTTTCTGTAACGTTTTTCCTCTTTGTGCGTTATTGGGGTGAAAGGGCACACAAAAGCCCGCAAAGGAGGAAATGACCATGAAACTGGAATGTGACGTGATCCGCGACTTACTGCCCCTGTACGCCGAAAAGCTTGCCAGCCCCGCCAGCAGTGCGCTGGTGGAGCAGCACCTTGCAGCGTGCCCCGCCTGCCGTGCAGAGCTGGAACAGATGGAAAAACCGGTGCCGGTGCAGCCGGAACCCCAGCCGGATGCACCGCTGAAAAAAATCCGCAGCAGCCTGAACCGCCGCCGTCTGCGCACCATGCTGTGCAGCTTTGCGGCAGCACTGGCGCTGGCGGCGGTGTGCGGCTTTGGTTGGTACGGCTACACCGCCTGCGACCGGGTATCCTTTTTTGATGCGCGATTGCAGGCTTACTACCAGCAGGCTGAAAATGGTGCTGACGGTTGGGTGCTGGAGACCCGCGCCGAGGACGTATACCTGAAGCCGACCCATGCTGACGGGCACTACGAGGCCATCCGCTACCGCATCCCGTGGGTGCACGATACCCTTGACAAGCTGTTGCAAAAAGACACAGACCTGCTCCGCAGCACCGGATGGATGCGCACCGACCGCTCGGCGGTGGTGGATGCAGCGGACATGACGGTGGCGTTCAACGGTCAGGACGGCACATGGTATGCGGTGGGCAGCGCCCCTGCGGCATGGGATGAGGTCGAATGGCCGGAGTGATGCCTATGGACATTGAAACCATTTACCGGCTCTACTTCCGGGATGTCTGTCTGTTTTTGCAGGGGCTCACCCGCAGCGAAGCGCTGGCCGAGGAGCTGACGCAGGAGACCTTTTTCCGGGCACTGGACGGCCTGAAAGACTATGACGGCAAGCAGGATGTGCGGGCGTGGCTGTTCACCGTAGCGCGCAACGCCTACTACGACCACTGCCGCCGCGCAAAGCACGCCGCCCCGCTGGAAGATGCCGAAACAAAAGCCGCCGACAGCCCGGATATCGCGCAGCTGCTGGTGGACAAGGACGCCGCCTTTACGGTGCACCAGTGTCTGCACGCGCTGGAAGAACCCTACAAGGAGGTTTTCAGCCTGCGGGTGTTCGGCGAGCTGCCCTTTGACCGCATCGGAGCGATCTTCGGTCACAATGCCGCATGGGCGCGGGTGACCTATTACCGCGCCAAGACCCGCATCCAGACCATGCTGGAACAGCGGAAATGATTGGGAATGCGCACCGCGCAAACCCTCTCAGTCACGCCTTACGGCGTGCCAGCTCCCCCGAAAGGGGGAGCTTTTTTGTGTGGCGGCAAAGTTTGCCTGTCCGGGAGTTACCCATTCTGTGAAAAAAAGTGGCTCAGAAACGCCCGCAGGCGTTTCTGAGCCACAAATTATAATAATATTTTTTCCCCGGTTCAGGCCTTCTCAGAGGGCTTGCTCAGGTCTACACTGCGGATGATCTTGCGCACCGGCAGGATGCTCTTGGCGTTCATGGACAGCTCGTCCACGCCCATGCGCAGGAAGGTCTCGGTCAGGGCGGTGTCGGCGCCCAGCTCGCCGCAGATGCCCACCCAGATGCCGTGGCGGTGACCGGCTTCAATGGTCATCTTGATGGCGCGCAGCACGGCGGGATGATGGGGGTTGAAGAAGGGCTCCAGCTTTGCGTTCTGGCGGTCCAGTGCACAGGTGTACTGGGTCAGGTCGTTGGTGCCGATGGAGAAGAAGTCGCACTCGGCGGCCAGCTCGTCCGCGATGAACACGGCGGCGGGGGTCTCGATCATGGTGCCTACTTCAATGTTCTGCCCCATCTTGACGCCCTCGGCGGTCAGCTCGGCGCGGCACTCTTCCAGAACAGCCTTGGCGTCCTGCAGCTCCCGCAGGCTGGTGATCATGGGGAACATGATGCTCATGTTGCCGTAGGCAGAAGCCCGCAGCAGCGCGCGCAGCTGGGTCTTGAAGAAGTCCTTGCGGGTCAGGCAGATGCGGATGGCGCGGTAGCCCAGTGCGGGGTTATCCTCGTGGTCCAGCTTCATATAATCCACGGTCTTGTCTGCGCCGATATCACAGGTGCGCACGACCACCTTGCGGGGTGCAAGGCTTTCCACCACCTGCTTGTAAGCCTCGAACTGGTAGTCCTCGGTGGGGAAGTCCTTGCAGTTCAGGTAAACGAACTCGGTGCGGAACAGACCCACGCCGCCGGCGTCGTTCTGCTGCACAGCGCCCACGTCGCCCATGCCGCCGATGTTGGCAAACACGTTGATGGTCTTGCCGTCCAGCGTGGTGTTGGGCTTGCCCTTCAGCTCCTGCAGCAGGGCCTGCTTTTTCTGATCTTCCTGCTGGCGCTTTTTCAGACTCTTGAGCAGATCGGGGGTGGGGTCCACATACACACAGGCGTTGTAGCCGTCCACCACAGCCATCTTGCCGTCCCAGTCGTCCTGAATGTCCTTGCACTGGATCAGGGCGGGGATGTTCATGCTGCGTGCCAGAATGGCGGTGTGGCTGTTGGAGCTGCCCTCACGGGTGATGAAGCCCAGCAGCAGGCTTTTATCCATACGCACGGTCTCGGAGGGAGCCAGATCCTCGGCTACCAGAATGCTGGGCTCGGTGCCCTGCAGGGAAGCGTTGTCTACTCCCTGCAGAATGTCCAGCATGGCCTGCGCAATATCCAGCACATCGGCGCTGCGAGCCTGCAGATACGGGTCGTCCATGGCAGAGAACACCGCAGCCTGATTGTTGCCGGCGGTCTTGACGGCGTACTCGGCGCACATCTTCTGCCCGTTGATGATCTCCTTGATGGCATCCACAAAGTCGTCATCATCCAGCATCATGGCGTGGATGTTGAACACCTCGGCGATGTCCTCACCGGCTTCTGCCAGTGCCTTTTCGTACAGGGCAGTCTGCTGCTCAATGGCTTTCTGGCGGGCAGCTTCAAAACGCTCCAGTTCTGCGGCGGTATCTGCCACAGGAGCGGTGGAAATAGCGGTATCTTTTTTCTTGTAGATCTTCAGCTTGCCAATGGCGATGCCATTGAGCACGCTTTTGCCGGTGCCTACCTGCATAGCACTTTCTCCTTCCACTTATAGCCGGGCGTGCAGCGCCCGGCGTTTTGTCAAAAAAAGCCCCCGCAGTTTTCCCGCGAGGGCTCGGCTTTCAAGCCGCGGCTCAGACGTTCTCGCTCAGGAACTTCTGGATTGCCTCTGCGGCTGCTTCTTCATCATCGCCTTCGACCTTGATGGTCACGGTCTCGCCCTGCTTGACGCCCATGCCCATCAGAGCCATCAGCTTGCGCATATCGCAGCTCTTGCCGTCCTTCTCGAGGGTAGCGGTGCTTGCAAAGCCCTTCACGGTCTTGACCAGCAGGCCGGCGGGACGGGCATGGATGCCGCAGGCATCCTTAACAGTGTACTGAAATTCCTTCATAATCATTTTCTCCTTACTTGATCCCTCTGTCCGGGCTGCACATTCAGCCCCGGAACATGGCTTTGCCAACGGGAATCGGTATACTATTATTATAAACCCGTACCGGTTTTTTTGCATCGTTTCATATTGCCGATTTTTACAAGAATTTTTTGTTATATTTGAACATACGGATGCTACAAAAATCCGTGCTTTGTCTAATTTTTGTCCAATCGTTTGTAAAAACTAGGCAGTTTGTGCAACTGCCGGACAAGAGCATAAAAAAGGTCGTTTTTCCCCCGAATGCCGTCCCTATTCCACGGGATACCCTTCTGCGTCCAGCGGCAGCTCGGTGTATGGGGCTGCCTGCGGAGAGGCTTCGGGTTCTGCCTCCGGTTCACCGGAGGTCTGCTGTGCGGTGCTGTCGGTCAGCTGCTCGTCGTGCCGCTCGCCCCAGTCGCCGCTGTAATCCTCGCCGGAAGTCTGCTTTGCCAGCTCGTTCTGAGCGTCCTGCAGCCCCAGCACCGTGCCGGAGGGCTTTTCCAGCAGATACGCCCCCACGGCCTTCTTTTTATACACCAGCAGCACCCCGTAGCGGCTGGTCTCGCCGTTGCTTGCCGCCGGGAGCAGCGCCGACCATTTTTCCACCGTCTTGCCCTTGTAGCGGGCAAGATCCATGCCGCTTTGCTGCACCACCCCGTTGAAAGCGGAAAAGCTGTCGTCCCACTTGCGGGGAATTTTGACCTTATCCGCCGTGATGGACGCGCCGTCCACCTCCAGCCCATAGCCGGTGAACCATGTCTGGATGTCCTGCGCACTCTCGATACGGTTCACCGGGGCAGCCACCGCCACCGTCCGGGTACTGATGAACCGCCCCAGCATGGCGCTGAACACCACCAGCGCGCAGCACGCCGCCCCTGCTCCCAGCTTTTTCAGGCTCGTCTTGCTCAGTGTTACCACAAACATATCCCCATGCCTCCCCGCCATTTGCGCTTGCATACTCTGCCACCAGCTTATGCACAAAAACAGGGAAGTATGCCCTGTTTTTCCGGCAGGGGGGATGATTTAGAATGTGCTCCGCTGCGCTCTGCACATCATCAGCGGAAGAATTATTTATAATTCGCGTTTGTCGCGGCCTGCGGGCCGCTCCAAACGCATTTTCACGAGATGGGTCGTAAAGACAAGCGGCAGCTGTTTACCGTTTTGTCTCTCCCCGTGAAAAAGGGTTTCAGGAAAGTCCGCAGACTTTCCTGAAACCCAAAATTAAAAATATTCTTTCCACTGAATATGGCCAAAGCGCACGCGGCGGCCATTTAAAATCGTCCCACGGCAAGAAAAAGGCCACTGCACAGGGCGTGTGCAGCGGCCTTTTGTAGAGTTATCCGATATAGCTGATATTGGCGTCCAGCTCGCCGCTGTAACCATTGATGCGGGCTTTCTCGGTGCCCTGCCACAGATCGCAGCCGATGGGGCTGGAGGAGACGCCGTAGTGGGCGTTCCAGATGGTGTAGCGGCTGCGCAGGGTGTTGTAATCCACCCGCTTGCGGTACCATGTGGTGGAGGCGTACACGCCGGGTTTGTAGCCCAGTTCCTTCACCCGCTCGCAGAAGGCGATGGCGCATTTGGTGCGGTCCTCGACGCCCAGACCGTCGGCGCGGCCGGTGCCGTGCGGGGCGGTGGAGGCCTCGGTGTCATAGAAGATGGGGTAGTCCAGCATCCGGCCATTCAAAGCCCAGTTGCAGCCATCGGCCTCCTCCTGCGCCTCGGCCTCGTTCACGGCCTGCGTAAAGAAATACACGCCCACCTTCAGCCCCGCATTGCGGGCGTTGGTAAAGTGCTCCTCGAACATGGGGTCCTTGACCAGGTTTCCCGCAGCGCCGTAGCCCCGGTAGCCGATGCGGATGATGACGAAGCTCACCCCGGACTTTTTGATCTTGTTCCAGTCCAGCCCGGACTGATACTTGGACACGTCGATGCCAAAAGTCACATTGTCCTGTTTAACGCCGTTGGCATCGAAATAATACAGCTTGCCGTCAATGGAGCGCAGGCCGGTGACTTTTTTGTTGGTGTCCTGCGCGTAGTAGTAGGTCTTGCCGTTCTCGGTGCGCCAGCCGGAATACACCGGCTCTTCTTCCTTGTCTTTGATGCCGAACAGCCAGTTAAACAGCCACTGGAAAAAGCCGTTTTCATCAGTCAGGTCGATGCACTGCGCCTCGGCATCCTCCAGCGCGCCGGAATCCAGCGCCTGCTGGATCTGTTCCGGGGTCAGCAGTACGCTGCCCTCCGGGGTGTGCTGGCTGGCGGTATCATTCTGGGCGGTGCCGTCCGCTGCGGGAGCCTGCGGGTCCTGCGCGGCCAGCTCCGGGGTCTCCTCCAGCAGCATGGCAGGGGAGTTCTCCTCTTCCAAGGCGGTATCCTCAGCGGACTGTGCCGGTGTTTCCGGCGTTTCAACGGCTTCTTCCGGTGCAGCCGGTGCAATTTCGGCGGTTTCCGGCTTTTCTGCTTGTTCCGGGACAGACTCGGCCTGCTGCGCGGTGCTTTCCGCTGTCTGCTCCGGGGCAGTCGCCGTGCTCTCCGCTGCCGGGGCAGGGTCAGCCGGAGCAGTCTGCTGCGGTGCTTCGGCGGTGATGTGGGGAACGACCGCGCCCACGGTCAAAGTTTCCGGCTGTGCAGACAGCAGGGTCGCTGCCCCTGCGCCGCCCACAGCCAGAACCAGCGCCATGGTCAGCGCTGCAATGGCTGTCACCGCCTTGCGGCGGGCTGTGCCGGATCGGTCAAATCGCTTTTTCATCTGTCGTCTCTGCCTCCGAATCTCCCGGTGATGCAGCGCTGTGCTGCACCGGGCCTTTGCCCCTTGCCCGGGGCGGGCCTGCTTTTATTCCACGCCGCCCATGGGTTCAGGATAAAAAGGACGGCGGATGATAACTTTACGCTTCCTCTAGTATACACCCGCACGCGGGGAGCCGTCAACGGCACAGCGGGCTTCTACACAAATTCTCCACCGGGGCAGTGTGTCGGAAAATGTTCCAAATGGAATACGTTCCGGCAGGGCAGAACATTGCACAAAGCCGAAATTTCACATTTTTTCCAGCAACCTCTTGCTGTCTTGACAGGTGTATGGTATGATACAGGACATACGTTCGTAACCTTAACGATCTGTTTTGGATAGAAAGGCAAGTTTTATGTCGAAGCTGAAAGAATTTTTGGCGCGGAAGGATATCGTCATCTCTCCGCAGCGTTACCTCATTGACGCACTGGGCGCAATGGCACAGGGTCTGTTCGCCAGCCTGCTCATCGGTACCATCATCAAGACGGTGGGTCAGCAGACCGGTCTTGCACTGCTGGTGGATCTGGGCGGCTATGCTACGGCCATGAGCGGCCCCGCCATGGCCTGTGCCATCGGCTGGGCACTGCATTGCCCGCCGCTGGTGCTGTTCAGCCTGATCACCGTGGGCTACTCGGCCAATGCGCTGGGCGGCGCAGGCGGCCCGCTGGCCGTGCTCATCATTGCCATTGTGGCAGCAGAGCTGGGCAAGGCCGTGAGCAAGGAGACCAAGGTGGACATCCTTGTTACCCCGCTGGTGACCATCTTTGCGGGCGTCGGGCTTTCCATGCTCATCGCCGCCCCCATCGGCGCAGCCGCAAGTCAGGTGGGCACTCTTATTATGTGGGCCACCGAGCAGGCTCCGCTGGTCATGGGCATTCTGGTGTCGGTCATCGTGGGCGTGGCACTGACCCTGCCCATCTCCTCCGCTGCTATCTGCGCCGCACTGGGTCTGACCGGCCTTGCAGGCGGCGCTGCCGTGGCGGGCTGTTGCGCCCAGATGGTGGGCTTTGCCGTAATGAGCTACAAGGAGAATGGTGTAGGCGGCCTTGTCAGTCAGGGTCTGGGCACCAGTATGCTGCAGATGGGCAACATCATCAAGAATCCCCGCATCTGGATCGCCCCCACGCTGGCCAGTGCCATCACCGGCCCGCTGGCTACCTGCCTGTTCCACTTTGAGATGAACGGCGCGGCGGTCTCCTCCGGCATGGGCACCTGCGGTCTGGTGGGTCAGATCGGCGTCTACACCGGCTGGGTCAGCGATATTGCCGCCGGTACCAAGGCTGCCATCACCCCCATGGACTGGGCTGCCATGGCGCTGCTGTGCTTTGTGCTGCCCGCCGTGCTCAGCGTAGTGTTCTGCGAGGTGGAGCGCAAGCTGGGCTGGATCAAGGAAGGCGATTTGAAGCTGAACTAAATAGTTATAGTTAAACCACCGGAGCGTCTGCGGATGCTCCGGTGGTTTTGTTTGTAGGGGGACGCCCTCTCAGGCGCTCCCGCGCCAGACTCCCCCTTTTGTCACCTGCGGTGACATCTTCCCCCGGAGCGGGGGAAGTCTTTCCTCAAAGGGAGAGCCAAGGTCTAAGGCTCGTTGCTAAAGCTTTAGGAGTAATGAGAAAGTTTCCGGTAGTGCTCTTGCCTCTCCCTTTGGGAGAGGTGGATTTGCGAAGCAAAGACGGAGAGGGCGCACGCCGTTAACACCATCGCTAAAGTTTCGGACGCAATAAGAAACTTTGCCATCGCGCCAGAGGGAGTTCCCGAAATCCCATGAAAAAATACACTCAAATTGCATAAAATGTGCATATATTTAAAAATATTTGTATAAAGATACAGATTGAACCAAAAGAAAAGCGAAACGGGCGCGATGTTTGGCGGTTTTTAGCATTGACGGAAAACCCGCACCGCGTATAATAAAAGCATCAACCGCAAACGAAAGACAGAGGATGCGAAGGGAAATGCGCATCAGGGTACAAAAGTGTATTTTTATTAAAAGGAGCGCGTTTATCATGAAAAAGGAAAACATCAAAAAAGTCGTGCTGGCTTACTCCGGCGGTCTGGACACCTCCATCATCATTCCCTGGCTGAAGGAAAACTACA
>OGLS01001241.1_pt1 | contig 16623 bp, 13 predicted proteins | sample 1572881 | NCBI WGS metagenome assembly OGLS01 (sample SAMEA2582013, study PRJEB24529) | metagenome | biome: Human gut stool | place: China | collected 2011
GAAAACCGGCGTGCAAAAGCATGGGAAGGATGAGGTCGTTCTCAACAAATCGTACCAAGAGCTGGCGCTGCTGATAAAGCATACCACCACCTACAAGGGGCTAAAGCCGCTGTATAGCGAATACAAAAAATCCCGTGACAAGGAAAAGTATCTGCGCGGACGTGAGTGCGAAATCATTCTCTTTGAAGCGTCGGCGCGGGCGCTGAAAGCGGCGGGTATCGGTGATAAGCTCCCCGACCTTGCCAAGCTGCGCGAGGAATATTCCAGACTGTCCGAAGAAAAGGATCGGCTGTACGCTGAGTACGGAAGCCTGAAAAAACGTATGCGAGAATACGATGCCGTCAAGCAGAACATCGACAGCATCCTGTCCCCCAATCGTGTGCAGGAACAGGATAAAGCCTTATAGCTTCTCTGACAAGCACACATTATTTTCAAACAATTTAATGTGTGTTCGTCGTTTCTCGGTTGACAACCGCACATTATTTCTATATAATATAATGTGTGATTGTCAAAGCGAGGTGAGAAGCATGAACGCCAAGGAGAAAATCGAAGAACTGCTGGAAGCGTCGGAGGACGGCACGATCACCGCAGCGCAGGTGACGGAAGCCGGGCTGCACCGCAGCGTTTTACAGGAGTTTGTCAAAAGCGGTGAAATGTACCGCTTCGGGCGCGGCCTGTATGTGCGGAGCAGCGCATGGGAGGACGATTTTTACCTCTTGCAGCGCAAGTATGGACGTGGGATCTACTCGCACGATACCGCTCTGTATCTGCTGGGCTATTCAGACCGTACCCCGGCGAAATATACGATGACCTTTCCCAAGGGCTACAATGCCCCGTCCTTGAAGCAGGAGAACTTAATCATTAAGCGCGTTGTGCCGGAGAACTACGAGTTCGGCAGAATTGAAATTGAATCCCCCTCCGGCAATCCAATTCGTGTTTACGATTTGGAACGGACGCTGTGTGACATCCTGCGCGGCAGCGGCAGCGATGTTCAGATCGTCGGAGAAGCTATGAAACGCTATGCAGCGTCCAAGGATAAGAACATTCACAAACTGATGCAGTACGCAGACCAGCTTCGCGTGAAGCCCAAGGTGCTGCGATACATGGAGGTTTTGCTATGATTACAAAAAATCCGATGCAACTAAAAGCCTTTATCAAGAACAAAGCGGCAGAAAAGCATATCTCGGCGCAGCTCGTCATGCAGAACTATATGCTTGAACGGCTGCTGGAACGGATCTCGCTCTCGCCCTATAAAAACAATTTCATTCTCAAGGGCGGATTCCTGATTTCCGCCATTGTGGGACTGGACACGCGGGCAACAATGGATCTGGACACGACAATCAAGGGCTTCACCCTGACGCATGAAGCAATCCGCAAAATCTTTACAGAGATTTGCGCTATCCAGATTGCCGACGACGTACAGCTTGAGGTTGTCGGTATCTCTGACATTCGGGAAACCGACGATTACCCCGGCATCCGGGTCGCGCTGAAAGCGAACTATCCGCCGATCAGCGTACCTCTGACGGTGGATGTCACCACGGGCGACATGATAACGCCCCGCGAGGTGGAATACACATTCTCCCTGCTGTTCGATAACCGCACGATCAGTATTCTTGCCTATAACCTTGAAACGGTGCTGGCGGAAAAGCTGGAAACCGTGCTGTCCCGCAACATTGCGAATACCCGTCCGAGAGATTATTACGACGTACATATCCTGTACGCACTGCGCGGCGCGGATTGCGACAAAGCGACGCTGCGCCGGGCGCTGGAACAAACAACTCAGAAACGCGGCAGCGGCATGATCCTGACAGACTACCCGGAGATTATGAAAGAGATCCGCGGAAGCGATACGCTTCGCAAGCTGTGGGAGAAATACAGCCGCGAGTATGAGTACGCAAAGGATATTTCCTTTGATGATACCTGTAATACCATTCAGACAATTATGGACGCAATCATGGTGTAAACGAAAGGAGGCTTCTTTATGGGTTGGCTGGCAGCGCAGGGCGCGATTATGGCGATTGGGCTTTTCATTGGGCTTGTCTGCTCGGTGATCGGACTATTCTTCGGGCATATCATTCTCTTTGACAGCATTGCTCTCGGCATCGCCGCCGGAGTGTGCTGCAATCAGTTTACTGCAATTCATCCGGCGCTGTGCCTCGTGATCGGCATTGCAACATTTCTGCTGCTATTGTGGCTGCAAAATACCAGCATTGGCTTCTGGCTCGTTGGCGGGCTGCTCACGCTGATCTATGCAGCGGTGTTCGGGCTGCTGGCCTACTTCATTTCGGAGCATGATCCCATCTGGGGCTGGGTGATTTTCGGTCTGGTGTTCCTTGTGGTCGGTGCGCTGCACCTACGCGCACGGGATAACTGAAAGCAAGTGCATAGTCACGGCCTAGAGTGCCTGTATGCCTTGCTGGGCGCGGCTTTGTAGCGCGGAGAACGCAAGGGTCGTATGTTTCTTTGCCTGTTATGAAAACCGAGTTTGAAAGCGTGACAAATGAGATTGAAAGGAATGATGGTATATGTTCAAATATCCCTTGGCAGTAACGATTGATACAAACATATTTGACGCAGCAAAATTCAACTTGGGTGATGCCAGCACCCTCAGAATACTCGAAAACTATGTTAGACGTGGGAAAATCAAGGTTGTTTTAAGTGATATTGTTGTACGGGAATCAAAAAGGCACATTGCAGCGCGGGTCAAAGAAGTCTGCGGAATTGTAAATACAGCAAGAAATAGTGCGTTGAAAGTATATAATGAGCATCTTATAAGCAGTATTGGAATGAATGAGATGTTTAGAATCGTAGAGAGCGAAGATGATATTATTGCCAAAGAAGAAAAAGTATTTGATGATTTTCTCTGTGCGATCGATGCTGAAATTCTTGGCACAGATTTGATAGATATAAATTCTGTACTAAGTGATTATTTTGGTGCAAAGCCGCCCTTCGAAGAAAGTGGGAAGAAAAAAAGTGAGTTTCCAGACGCATTTATTGCTCAACAGATCAGAAATCGATTTGGCGAAACGGAAACAGTTATAATTGTTAGTAACGATAAAGGTTTTATAAGGGCTTGCCAAGAAAGTGAAAATCATCTTTTCTTCAGTTCCTTAGGCAAGCTATATAATGCAATAAGCAAAGAAGATGCTGCTTACGATGATACAATAGCCGTTATCAAGGAACTACAATTACGCATAAGCGCCGCTGTGAACGAGTATATCAAAGACAACGAAAATATAGATGTGAATGGCCTTTCATACGACAAAGACGGGATAGAATCTGGGTACGATTACAATGAATTTTATCTGCATGGTATTTCAGATGTAACATTTTCTGTCCACTCCGTAGATGAAATTTCCGACAATATTTCTATTGTCACGCTCTCATGTAAAGCAGATATTTTCGCTGATTGCTATTATGAGGATTATGCCAATGCCCCTTGGGATCCCGAAGAAAAAGAATATGTATTTGTTGATACAATAAAAATGCGCGAGGAACATAAAGCACGGTTTGGGTGCAGAATCGAGATTGACCGAGCAGAAAAGACGTTCAAAGTGTTTCCGTTTACAGTTATTTTGGGTGGCGATTCAAGACGCAACAGATATGAGGTTGAAGAACACCCCGTCGAAGATGATGAAGAAGAAATTCGGGATATGGACAGAGAAGCACTTGGATTCCAGGCGCTCGGAAGCTATGAATCATACTTAGAGGATAATTTACCTGATTCACATTTTTACGCAGATATAATCGCAAGGTTTGAGGAAATAAATGGCTTATACCGAAAGTATGATGACTGCTGTATTAGTTTTGATGATTTGTTGGCCGAACTTAATACTGCCAATCCCAAAGAGATCATCAAACTGATATACGAAAGATTGTTGGAAGTATCAGATATACCACACATTGCCAATATAGAAAACATCACAGATTCCGAGATTGAAGAAATCCAAGCATGGGCAAATGCTCAATATGAAAGAGCATCTGAGATTGCGGATATAGACACACTGCCAGATGTAATATCTTTCGGGGAAACGATTGTAATTAAGGGCGTAGACGGCGGTAAAGCATCATTGTCCATAGGTGATAATCAGATAAGTCCTGACGAGGGCAGCGAAGAAGTTATTGATATTTGCTTTTCTAACGGGGATGAAAATACGACCAGCGGATATATAAAACTGACTGTTGGCTATTTGAATTTCGATGAAGACGGGGGAGCAGCGGATGGTATAAGTGATGAGGTAGAATACGAATATCACGACATACTAAAAGAATTGGATAATTTCATTTATGCTCAAAATTGTCTTATTGAAAAAGACACTCGTATTGCTGAGATTATCAGCGAAGCCATAAAAACAAATGGTGACAATACCTAAAATAAAAAACGCGGGACGCAGCAGCCATCATCGGCTGCCGCGCCCCGCGTCATCTTTTATTCTGCGTCGGAAAGCGTCATGGTGAACTGCGCTTCCTCAAATGCTGCGTCGGTCATGTTGTGCAGCTTATGGATCGTCTGCTCCGCCAGCGGGCGCATATCTGCGTCCATATCCGGCAGCGCGTCGGAAATCGCCGCAATCGTTCTGCGGCGGTCGTGCTTGTGGTAAATGCAAATCAAGTTTTCTTCCTCAATGGTGAACGAAACATTGTCCATGCTCATACCTCCAAATCATTATCTTTCGCCTTTGCCGCTGCCTTTTTGGGTGCAGCGGCCTTTTTTGACTGCCCCTCTTTGAGCTGTGCCCGGACAGAGGGACGCTGCTTGCGCAGCGGAAGATCACGCCGCTCGTCCTTGCTGATAAAAGCGAAAACGCCGTGCCTGTCCTTTATCGAAGAAAGATACAGCGTCTTATACGGAAGCAGCGCAAATAGCCGCTCATGCTCCTTGCTGGATGCGATACGCTCAAACCACGGCGACACTTCTACTACAAAATGCGTTCCGTTGGGGCTGTTGGGCGCTTGCGGGGATTGAAACGCCGCCGAAAGGCGCTGTGCTTCGGCAAGCACCTTTTCGTCGGAGAGCCGCCCGATATGCTCCTTGAAATTGCCAGGTTTCAGCCGTTCACGCTTTCGGCTTTCGTCGCGCAGCAGATCCCGCAGCGCGTCCGGGTCATGCGGCACAGCCTCATAGCGCACGAACTTTCCATGCTCCCGATCCGGCGTCGCTTCAAAGCGGTATTCCTTGGGCATCTCCCGTGAGCCGTTTTCATAGATCAAACGGTTATTATCTGTCCGCAAGGCGGTCTGGATTGCAAGCTCGGCTTTCGCTACATAGTCCAGCTCATAAATGCTGCCTTTTACCTTGCCGCTCTCCACACCGGACAGCACCACGGCATAGGCAAGTACACGCTCCTTGGTCTGCTCATGGTAGAAACGGAACGTATTATGCTCCCGCGTTCCGCGCAGAAACACATCCCGTTCCCGCAGGCAATGCGTTCCGTTGGGGCGGGAAAACCATAGATAGACCTTATCCTCGACATTTTTACTCTTTGCCGCCCGCGTCAGAATCTTCTTGTCAATGTCAAAATCGTTCTGAAAGGCTGCTGTGTTCTGCTGCATGATCTGTTGCAGGGATGCCAGCACATCCACATTTTCAAACTTATTCATAGGTCACTCCATTTCCAAAGCCTGCCGGATGCTCCGTTTGGCTTCCTGTTCCTTTTCTCGCTGCTGCGGCTTGCAGGACTGCGCACGATCCGCTTTGAGCTGTGCGCGGATAGATGGCTTTTTGCCGTCCGGGTCGCGCTGCGGTGTTCTGCCGTCCTCAGCCTTGACCGCTGCGGCAAGCGCAGAGAGCGAGATCACCTCGCCGCGCTTTGCCTTTTCTTCCAGCTCGTCCACGGACGGGGTGTTGTTGATCTGTCCGTCAATCATGTTGTAGTTCTGCTCGGTGGATAGCTCCGCCGTGCGCATATAGTTTTCCTGCTCCCGCTGCTCGGCGGCAATGGCAAAGGCCTGTGTGCCGTTGCCCATGATAAGGTACTTGCCGTCATCGGTGCTGTGGTGATACCCATAGCCTGCGGTTTCCATCTGCTCACGGGTCATATCGGTAACGTGGAAGCTGCCACGCGGCGTTGAAACGCGCTCCCCGGTCAGGTGGGCGTCAGGGGCAGCGGATTCCTGCTGCTGGACGCTGCGCTGCACGTCAATGGGCTTTTCCCCGGAGATAGGCTGAATACAGGAAATATACCCTGCGGCGTAGTATGCGTTTTTGTTAAGCTGGCGCTGCCATGCGCCGACGCTGGGCGCCCAGCGGAAGCCGTTTGCTTTCAGCTCGTCCCGCGCTGCTTCATCCGGCTTGCCGTCAAAGAACACTTGCAGACGGTTATCTGCTTTGTTGGCTTCCACGCGCCCGCCGTCAAATTCCCATCCCGCAAAATTGGTTTCCTCATGCTGCCGCACCTGTTCAATGCGCCCACGGATGCGGCGGATCTCAGCGTTGTTGTTGGAGAGCATATAGGCGGGGTACGGCCGGCTCTTATCCAGATGCCAGGACTGCGACATTTCCTGCTGCAATTTGGTGATCTGCTCCGGCGTCAGACTGGGGCAGCCCTCCAAAGTCTTATTCTTACGGAAATAGGCATTGACGGCTTTCATGGTTTCCTGCGCCGATTCCAGCTTGACGAGCTTGGCTTCCAGCTTTGCCGCTGCCTGCGGGTCGTCCATGACAAACTCGATGTGGCTGCTGTTCAGCTTCAAGAATTTGCTCTTTACCAGCTCGGCAGGGTAATCGTCGCCAGCGATGCGGAGCGTCTTTCGCGCAGAGCAGACAGTTTCCAGCATAAGGTCTACGATCTCGTCCAAACGCTCCTTGTCCATTTTCGGGTCCTGCGTGAGCGTGTCATACTCGATATTCTCCATGATGATTTCACGGTAAATATCTACGGCGCTCTGTTTGAACGCTTCCGTTCCTTTCCGTTCCGGCGCAGCCCTGCAAGGTGAGGGGTCAGGGGAAAGGATAGGAAAGGAATCGGTACTTGATAGATCCGTAATTGATTTTTCTTTCTTTGATAAGTTAGTTCTTGATCTGTCTTTATTTAATTGCGTTGGATTTTCCGACGTCGGATTATCCGTTGTCGGATTTTCCAACATCGGTTTACCCGGTATTGGATTTTCCAACATCGGCTGCGGCTGCTCATAGATGGTATATTCGATAGCAGTCATTTTGCCGCCGCAGGATATATCCGGCTTTTTCAAGCTCCCATACGGCGGTGCGGATCGCGTCAATGCTCTCACGGTTGATATGGGACAGCCCTGCAAGGGTATAGTCCCAATCCTCCGGCAGGGACAGCATTTGCGACAACAGCCCCTTGGCTTTCAAGGTCAGCTCCTTGTTTCGCAGATGGTGGTTTGACATGACGGTGTACCCGCTGTTGCGCTCCACCCGAAATACTGCCATAGGTTATCAGCTCCTTTCGCTCACTTCGCTGTGCCGCGACGGATGGCGGTCAGCTTGCCCGGCTCATACGGACATTCCGCATACACACAGAACTGGTACTTCCAATGCGGACGGTAAAAGTGACAGGTATTGCAATCCTCACAGTCGGCACAGCCGCCGTTTTCGTAGCGGTCAAAGCCGGGCTTTCCCCGCATGAGCATTTCAAACGCACGGCTGCTGCCGTTCGTAAAGTACATTGTGGCTGCACCTCCTTTCAGATTTGGGCAGAAAAAAACGCCGTAGACTTTTCTCAAAATCTACGGCGTGGGCGTATGCGAAAAGGGATGCTGCCTTGCGGTAACATCCCTTTTGTCGCTTGGTTATTCAATTTTTGAGCTAACCTGTTTGCCCTCTGCCCTTAAAAGCGTTGATTTTACTGGGTTTCTGCTTGTTTTCCTATGTCAACGCTCTTGATGGGAGACGGTGTTTTTTGCACGCACTGCGTTTTCACGACCCGCTGCCGGACGTCTGCGTGGGCGCCGTGACCTCCGTGCGCGTGACGCCCTTGGAGAAGGTCAGGCTCTTGAGGATGGCCGAAAAGTCGTTGGACATACTGCGGTAGAGGTCGGCGTTCTCGTTGGCGAACTGCACGTCGGTCGGCAGCTCGGCAATGAGGTTGTAGTTCGCGCCGTCGACGGTCAGGCCGCAGATGGCCTGATACTCCGGCAGCACGGTATAGTCATAATCGGTGGGAAAGACCTCAAGCATGAACAGAAAGCCGCCCAGACCGTTGTTGTGGTCGGTCTTTTCGTAAAAGCCGACGTAATAGCCGCCGTCGTTGGCGCCGCATTCGGTCAGGTAATCGTCGCCCCAGCTGGCCGGCAGCGTGACGGAAAAATAGCCGCCCTTGCCGTCGTCATACGTCGGGCAGAGGGTGATGTTCCCCGCCTTGTCGGCCGCAGCCGTCGGCTGGGCGGACGCGGCGGTCTTCTCGCTGCGGCCGCAGGCGGCCAGAGACAGCGCGAGCGCCAGCGCCAGCACGAGCGCCGGGATGTTTCGTTTCATGCAGATCGCTCCTTTCCGAATCTTCACACGGGAATATTATACGCCGCCGGCCCGCGTGTGTAAACCCCAGGGCCGGGCGGCGCGCGGCGCGCAAAAAGATGCACGTCAGATACTCTGACGTGCATCCGAGCGAAAGGTTCCGGTTTTTTTACGCGGCGGCGGGCTTGCTGTGCTTGCGCAGGACGATCTGCAGCACGATGACGACCACGATGACCGCGACGCCGACGACGTCGGTCATGAACTCCGGGTCGATCAGGCACAGGCCGCCGGCGGCGAGCAGGATGCGCTGCCACCAGGGCGCGCGCGTGACGATATAGCCCTCGAGCGCGGCGGCGATGCCGAAGATGCCGAGGCACGACGTGATGATGACCTGAATGGCGGCGAGCACGCCCTGATCCATGAGCAGCATGGAGGGGTTCATCGCGAAGATGTACGGCACGATGAACGCCGCGATGGCGAGCTTCGTGGCATTGATGCCGGTCTTCATGGGGTCGGACTTGGCGATGGCGGAGCCGGCGTAGGCCGCCAGCGCGACCGGCGGCGTGATATCGGCGACGATGCCGAAGTAGAACACGAAGAAGTGGGCCGCGACCTTCGGGATGCCGAGCGTGATGAGGATCGGCGCGCAGGTGGAGGCCATGATGCAGTAGTTGGCGGTCGTGGGCACGCCCATGCCGAGCACGATGCAGCAGAGCATCGTCAGGAACAGCGCCAGCAGCAGCGAGAGCGTCGGGGTCGGGATGGCGCTGCTGATCGCAATGACGCCGCTGATGAGCTTGGACGCCAGGCCCGTGACGGTGATGCAGCCCGCGATCATGCCGGCCATGGCGCAGGCCACGGCGACGGTGATGCTGCCCTTGCCGCCGGCCTCGAGCGAGTCGAGGATCATGCGGCCGGTCTTTTTGGCGGTGATGCCGGCGACGCTGCCGGTCTTGGTCTCCCGCACCTCGGCCGAGGCGTCACAGATGGTGCCGACCAGGCTCACGGCGATGGAGATCAGGATGGCGATCGCGGCGGAAAACTGCAGCGAGCGGATGTTCGCCGTGACCATCCAGATCAGGAACACAAGCGGCAGCAGCAGATAGACGTTGCGGATGAGGTACTTGAAGCGGGGCAGCTCCGAGCGCGGGATGCCCTTGAGGCCGAGCTTCTTGGCCTCGAGATGCACGGAGATGAAGATGCCGCCGAAATACAGCACGGCGGGCAGGATCGCCCAGAGTGTGACCTGACCATAGGTCACACCCATGTACTCGGCCATGAGGAACGCGGCCGCGCCCATGATGGGCGGCATGATCTGGCCGCCGGTGGAGGCCGCCGCCTCGACGGCGCCGGCGAACTCCGGCTTGTAGCCGGTCTTTTTCATCATCGGGATCGTGACCGAGCCGGTGGTGACGGTGTTGCCGACGGACGAGCCGGACACCATGCCGCACAGCGCGGACGAGATAACGGCGACCTTGGCCGGGCCGCCGGAGGTCCAGCCGGCGATGGCGTTGGCTGCGTCAATGAAGAAGCTGGCGATGCCGGTTCGCTCAAGGAAGCCGCCAAAGATGATGAACACGGCGATGAACTTCGCGCACACCTGCACGGGCGTGCTCAGCACGCCGGACGTGCCGAAAAAGAGCGTGTAGATCACGCGGCTGAGCACCTGCTGGAACGTCTGCCCGGCGTTGAGCATGCTCACGAACGTGTACACGAGCAGCGCGCCGACGACCACGAGGATCGGCAGGCCGACGCAGCGGCGGCACAGCTCGGCCAGCACGAGGATGCCGGCCACGCCGACGGCGATGAGAAACGGCGTCATCTTGGCGGCGCTGGTGAGCGTCTTGATGAGCACGGAATAGTTAAAGCAATAGTAGAAAAACGCAGCCGCGCCGATGACCATGATGACGATATCGTACCACGGCAGACGGTTGGCGTGCACATGCTTCTTGCTGGCGGGGTAGGTCAGGTAGCCCATGATGACGATCAGCCCGAGGAACGCGGTCAGGCGGATCTCGAGCGCGGCCGTGCTGAACAGCGTCGACCAGATGCAGTAGATTGAAAACAGCGCCATGACGACGGAGATAACGATCTTGGGCTTGCCCGCCCAGATGCGGGTGGCGGATTCGCGGTCATACTTGCGCATGACGGCGTCCATTTCCTCCTGCAGCGAAGCGCTTGCCGCGGCGTCCGCGGCCTTTTTGTTGTCAGACATAGAGGGAAACCTCCGTTCCGGTTAGGATGGAAAAGCTACGGCGTCAGGGGTACTGACGCCGTAGCGAACGTTTACGGGATGCAGCGCATCACCGCCTCGGGCATCAATAGGTGCCGGCCTTGATGGTGGCGGCGGTGTAGTACGGGGACGCGGACAGCAGGGACTGCACGTGGCTGTCGTCGAGGCTGACGAGGTAGACGCTGCCGGCGGTGGCAAGGTCGGTGATGGCCGTGGTGGGCGCACCGGCGACGATGAACGCGGCGTCGATCTTGCCGTCCTTCAGGCTCTCGGCGCTGTCGCCGAAGCTCTGGTACACGGCGGAGATGTCAGACTCCTTGAGGTCGTAAGCGCTGAGCACGTCAATGGCGTTGAAGTACACGCCCGAGCCGGCCGCACCGATGGAGACCTTCTTGCCGGCGAGGTCGGCAACGGTCTTGATGTCGGGGTTGGTGGTGACGATCTGCACCTGCTCCTGATACAGCTGAGCCACGACGGAGAAGCCGGTGACGGGGCTGTCAAACAGGCGCTGGCCGTTGTAGGCGTAGTTCATGACGTCGCTCTGCACGAACGCGAGCTGGACGTTGCCGTTGGTCAGATCCTCGACGTTGGCCTGAGAGCCGCCGGAGGTGAGGGCCGTGACCTTGCAGTCGGACTTGCCGGAGACGAAGGAAGCGAGCACGCCGCCGAAGGCGTAGTACGTGCCGGACTCGCCGCCGGTGCCGAAGCTGAGCGCGGAAGCGGTGCCGTTGCCGGCGCCTTCCTTGACCGCATCGACCTTGTAGCCCTTCTCCTCAAAGTACTTGGCAGCGCCGGGGTGATACGGCACGCCCTTGACGGAGGCGGCAGCCTCGATGCTCAGCTCCCCGCCCTTGGCGTGCTGAGCGGTGATGGCGTCGAGATTGTCAAAGATGGTGGACACGAACGCATAGATCTCGTCGGTCGGGACATCGTCGCGGGCGATGACGATCGCGCCGACGGAGACGGTGTTGGTATCGACCTTGGAAGCGGAACCCGTGTCGTCGGTCTTGGTGTCGGTATTGCCGCCGCCGCAGGCGCACAGCGCAAACACCATGACGAGGGCGAGCGCCAGCGCCACGATTTTGTTGAACTTCATAGTTGATTCTCTCCTTTTTGAAATTTTCCTCTTGCAAAGATTCAATATGCGTTCATTATACCTGCAATTTGTGCAAATTTCAAGCGAAAAATGAAACTTTATGCTTGTTCGTGTGCAAAAACTTTCACACACTAACAGTTTTCTGATACAAATCGCCACATCTTGCGCCGCTTGGGCAAATTTCCCCACTCCGGGCACAAGACGTCTCACACAAGTAAGCAAAAATCCGGCCTGTGCAAAATTTGCACAGGCCGGATCATCGACCGGAATGCGTTATGCGTCCTTGTCCTTGTCCTTGTCCGCGTCCGGGTCGGGCTGCACGAGCACGCGCTCGACGCGGCGGCCGTCCATGGCGAGGACCGTGACGGTGAGGTTTTCGTACCGGAAGCTGTCGCCCACCTTCGGGAACGTGCCGAAGCGCTCGAGCGTCCAGCCGCCGACGGTGGTGCTGTCGGCGTCGTCGAGGGCGTCCTCGTTCCAGTCGAGCAGCTCAAGAAAGTCCGAGAGCGTCATGGCGCCGTCGAGCTCATAGCCGCCGTCGGGCCGCGTGACGACCTCGTTTTCCACCACGTCCTTCTCGTCCCATATGTCGCCGACGAGCTCCTCGAGCACGTCCTCCATCGTGATGACGCCGAGCGTGCCGCCGAACTCGTCCGTGACGACGGCGAGGTGCTTCTGCTCGCGGCGGAGCTTTGCCAGCACGTCGGGCAGGCGCGTGGTCTTGTAGACGAAGCACGGCGGAATGAGCTGCGCGCGCAGATCGTCCGGCCGGCCGTCCATCATGGCCTTGAAAAAGCGGTTGAGATACAGGAAACCGATGATATTGTCCACGCTGCCGGAGTAGACCGGCAGGCGGGAATACGACGAATCGTTGATGATGCGCACGATCTCGTCCCAATCGTCGTCGATGTCGATGGCGACCATGTCGACGCGGGCGGTCATGGCCTCGCTCGCGCTGACGTCGGAAAAGTCGAGCGCGGAGCGCAGCAGCTCGCTGCGGTCCTCGTCGAGCACGTCCTCGTCCTCGGCCGTCTCGATGATCGACTGCAGCTCCTGCGAGGCGGCCTCCTCGGGATCGCCGTCGCCGGCATCGCCGTGCAGCGGGCGCGTGATGAGGTGCACGAGCCCGACGACGAGCCAGATCACGGGGTAGAGGATGACCGACAGCGCGCGGATGATATAGGCATTGCGCAGGGCGATGCCGTTGGCGTTCTGCTTGGCGACGATCTTCGGCATCGTCTCGCCGAAGATGATGACCAGCAGCGTCAGCACGACGGTGGACACCCACGTCCACTGCTCGCCCGCGAGCAGGATGACGATCACGGAGCCGAGCGACGACGCCGCGATGTTGACGAGGTTGTTGCCGATGAGGATGGCGCTGAGGGTGCGGTCGAAGTGGTCGAGGATGCCGACGGCCGTTTTCGCGCGGCGGTCGCCGTCCTCGGCGGCGTTTTCGAGCCGCAGGCGGTTGGCCGACGAATACGACATTTCCGACGCGGAGAAGAACGCCGACAGCGCGATCAGCACGACGAGCGCGGCAAAATACCACACGATGCTCATGCCGGCTCGCCCCCTTTCTCCGGGGCGGCGTCCGCGGGGGCGGCCTCGTCGGTCTCCTCCGGCAGCAGGCGCACGACGAGCTTGACGATGCGCTTTTGCTTCATGTCGGAAATGCGCACGTCGAGCCGGTGATAGCGGAAGCCCTCCCGCTCGCGCGGGATGTAGGAAAACTGCTCATACGTCCACTCGCCGAGCAGCTTGTAGCGCAGCTCCTCGTCGTCCTCGGGGTCGGTGTAGTCGAGCCGGTCGAACACCTCGCCGACGGTCATCTCGGCATCGACCTCGTAGCGGCCGCCGCCGAGCGGCACGAACGACTCCTCGACCACGTCGTCCTCGTCCCAGATCTCGCCGACGAGCTCCTCGACGATGTCCTCCACGGTCACGATGCCGAGCGTGCCGCCGTAGTTGTCGGTGACGATGGCGAGGTTTGCCTTGCGGCTGCTCAGCTCGGGCAGCACCTCGGCGATGAGGGTGCTCTGGTGCACGAACACGGGCTCGTCGAGCAGGGGGCGCACGTCCACGGCCTTGCCGCCGGCGGCAATGCACGCCTTGATGTATTTGCGGATCTGCAGGATGCCGATCACATTGTCAATGCTGTCGGCATACACGGGCAGACGGCTGTGGCGCTGCTCGCGCACGTAGGCGAGGATCTCCTCCGGGGGATCGTCCACGTCCACGGCGGCGACGTCCACGCGCGCCGTGATGACGCTCTCGACCGGCACGTCGGCAAACGACAGGGCCGAGCTCATGAGCTCGCCGCGCTCGGCGGTCAGCTCCCCGTCGTCGGTCATGTTCTCGATGATGTCGGCCAGCTCATCCTCCGTCACGGTCACGGCAGGCTCGCTCTGTACGCGGCGGGCGACGGCGTTGCCGAAGGCGGTGAGCAGGGCCGACAGGGGTTTGAAGAGCACCATGAAAAACCGCAGCGAGCGCGCCGTGCGCATGGCCAGCCGCTCGGCGTATTTCTTGGCGATGCTCTTCGGCAGCATCTCGCCTGCGAAGAACACGACCACGGTCGTGACGAGCGTGCCGGCGGTGACGGCCCACATGCCCCACTGCCGCTGCACGGCCACGGTCACGAGCGTTGCGATCGTCAGGTGCAGAATGTTCGTGCCGATCAGCAGCGTCGTGATCGCCTGATCGAAGTGGTCGAGCACATACAGCGCCTGCTCGGCGCGGCGGTTGCCGTGGTCAGCGGCGGCTTTGAGCCGGATGCGGCTCGCGGATGCAAACGCTGTCTCCATGACGGCGAAATAGGCCGCGCCAAGGAGCAGCACGATGATAACAGGCAAAATATTCCATAAATCCTGCTTAGGGCCAGCGTCCATTGCGGATCATCACACTCCTGAATACCTCCCCCGGCCGGTGCCTATCCGGTCGGGAGATAAATTAACGTTCATGATACCATAAAATGCCCGGCGCGTCAACGGCTTTTCTCCTCCGTGACGGCGACATTGCCCGGCCCTGCCAGCTCGCGCAGCTCCTCGACGAGCGCAGGGTGCACGACGCAGCGGGCCGCGGCGCGCCGGCCCGTGTCCTCAAACACGAGCACGAGCTGCTCGTCGCCGGGGAACATCTCGAGGATGAGCTCGATGCGCTTCACGGCCGGGTGGTCCTTATCCGGCAGCCGCACCCAGAGCCGGTGACGCTTCGGCGGCTCGGGCCGCGGCGGCGGGTCGCGGCGCGGCGGCGTGCGCAGGGTCTCAAGCCCCTGCTCCGTCAGCGGCAGGACCTTGTCCGCCACGAGCTGCGGGTCGGATTCGTCCCGCGTCGAGATGCGCCCGGCGACGAACAGCGCGGGGGTTTCCTGCGCCAGCAGGTCGCGGCAGGCGTCGAGCGCGGGCGAAAACACGAGCACCTCCATGCTGCCGCTGTCGTCCTCGAGCTGGAGGTAGGCCATGCGGGTGTTCTTGCGCGTGGCGCGCTCGCGGCTGGCGGTGCAGATACCGGCCAGCACAACGCGCTGCCCGTCGCGGTAGCGGTGCGCGGCCGTGGCCGGGGCGTGGAAGCTTGCGAGAATGTCGCCCATGGGCGCGGCCTTGGCCTGCTGCGCGAGCGCGCGGTAGTCGTCCATCGGGTGGCCGGTGAGGTACAGCCCCGTCGTCTCGCGCTCCATGGCTATGAGCTCCGCGCGCGTGAACTCCTCCACGTCCGGCAGCACGAGCTGCGTCGTGTCGGCGGGCGCTCCCCCGTCGTCCGGCGCGCTGAAGAGGTTCATCTGGCCGGTGAGGTTCATGCGGCTCTCGCTCGCCGCGCCGCCCAGCACGCGGTCGACCGACTGCATGAGCGCCTTGCGCTTGTAGCCCATGCGGTCGAAGCACCCGGCGCGGATGAGGCTCTCGACGGCGCGGCGGTTGAGGTCGTGCCCGTTCATGCGGCGGCAGAACTCGTCAAACGCCGTGAACGGCCCGCCGATCTCCCGCTCGCGCATGAGCGCCTGGATGAGTCCGCGCCCCACGCCCTTGATGGCCACGAGGCCGAAGCGCAGATCACCCTCCTCGACGGTGAAGTCGGCGTCGGACGCATTGATGTCCGGCGGCAGCAGGCGGATGCCCAGCTCGCGGCACTCGGCGATGTACTCCGTGACCTTCGGCGTGTTGTCGAGCACGGAGGTCAAAAGCGCTGCCATGTATTCGTGTGGGTAGTTGCGCTTCATGTACGCCGTGCGGTAGGACACGATGGCGTAGGACACGGCGTGCGCCTTGTTGAAGGCGTAGCTTGCAAAGGCGAGGATCTCGTCGTAAATTTCGTTTGCCGTCTGCTCCGGCACGCCGCGCGCCACCGCACCGGGGATATTCCGCTCCGGGTCGCCGTGCACGAACGCGGCGCGCTCGGCCGTGATGACGGCCTCTTTTTTCTTCGACATGGCGCGGCGGATCATGTCCGCCTGCCCGAGCGAGAACCCGGCCAGCTGCCGGAAGATCTCGATGACCTGCTCCTGATAGACGATGCAGCCGTAGGTCACGGACAGGATCGGCTCGAGCAGGGGGTGCTTGTAGGTGATGCGCTCCGGGTGCGCCGAGCAGGCGAGAAACCGCGGGATGCTCTCCATCGGCCCGGGGCGGTAGAGCGCGATGACGGCGGTGATGTCCTCGATGCTGCGCGGGCGCAGCCCCATGCACACGGCCGTGATGCCCGCGCTCTCGAGCTGGAACACGCCGGCGGTGCGCCCGGCGGCGAGCATGTCAAACGTCTTCTTATCGTCGAGCGGGATGCGCTCGACCTGAAACCCCGGCTCGCGGCGGCGCACCTGCCGCGCCGCGTCCTCGAGCACGGTGAGGTTGCGCAGGCCGAGAAAGTCCATCTTCAGCAGCCCCA
>OGLS01001244.1_pt1 | contig 16581 bp, 10 predicted proteins | sample 1572881 | NCBI WGS metagenome assembly OGLS01 (sample SAMEA2582013, study PRJEB24529) | metagenome | biome: Human gut stool | place: China | collected 2011
ATCGCGCGGAACATCCGTTCCTTAACCTGGTGAAACCGGAACGCAATGCGGATATGGTGGAATCAATGATCAAACATGAACAGCAGAGCGTGCATGGCATGTTGCCGATATGGAGCCTGATGGGAAATGAGAACTGGTGTATGAGCGGTTATCATGCTGTGTCTGTACTGGCGGATGCAATAACCAAAGGCGTCTTTTCGAATGTGGATGAGGCATTGGCGGCAATGGTCAGTACATCCACCGTTCCGTATTATGAAGGTATAGCTGATTATATGAAGCTGGGATATATTCCGCTTGACAAAAGTGGTACAGCAGCTTCTTCTACTTTGGAGTATGCATACGACGATTGGACTATCTATCAGACAGCTTTGAAGGCAGGTAACAAGGAAATAGCGGAGACTTACCGAAAGCGTGCCCTCAATTATCGTACTATCTATGATACAAGTATTGGTTTTGCACGTCCCCGTTATAGTGACGGTTCTTTCAAGAAAGAGTTTGATGTATTGCAAACCTATGGTGAAGGTTTTATTGAAGGCAATTCATGGAATTTCTCTTTTCATGTGCCACACGATGTATTTGGCATGATCGACTTGATGGGAGGAGAAGGGACGTTCGTACAGAAATTGGATGAACTGTTCTCCATGCATCTGCCGGAGAAGTACTATGAGCATAATGAGGATATTACTGAAGAATGTTTGGTCGGCGGATATGTGCATGGTAATGAACCGAGCCACCATGTTCCTTATCTATATGCGTGGACTTCCCAGCCGTGGAAATCACAGTACTGGCTGCGTGAGATTCTGAATAAGATGTATAAGAATGATATTAACGGATTGGGTGGAAATGATGATTGCGGACAGATGTCAGCATGGTACCTTTTCTCCGTGATGGGTTTCTATCCGGTTTGTCCTGGTACAGACCAGTATGTATTAGGAGCGCCCTACCTGCCTTATCTGAAGATGACGCTTCCTAATGGAAAGACATTGGAGATCAAAGCGCCGGGTGTCAGCGATAAGAAACGTTACGTGCAGTCGCTGAAATTGAACGGTAAGGTATACGACAAGATGTACATTACACATGAAGACATTTTGAAAGGAGGCGTGCTTGAATTCAAGATGGGGGCGTCACCTAATAAACGTCGCGGATTATCACCGGAGGATAAACCTTATTCATTAACTAACGGAATCAACGAATAATCAATAAAGGAGTATGAAAAAGATACATTTAATCTATGCAGCCTGCCTGCTGGTAGGTATGGGGGCTTGTGCTGCAAGTGTGCAAAAACAGGTGAAGGATAATTCTGATGTATGGAAAGAGTACAATACAGGTGCTGTATTGTTTGAGGATAAAGCACCGGAAACGCTGGGATCGGACATTTACCACCGGATCATTCCCGATGCTGAATCGTACATCAAGGAACAGGCACGTACTGTATTAGCTACTCTTTACAATTCTCCGGAAGATAGTATTCCCGCAGTGCACAAGATACATTATACTTTGGAAGATATCAACGGTATTTCTGCTAAAGGCGGTGGCAATGGTGATGTGACGATTTTCTACAGTACACGTCATATTGAAAAATCTTTTGCAGCGAATGATACGGCAAAGTTGTTTTTCGAAACGCGCGGGGTGCTCTTGCATGAACTGACGCACGCATATCAGCTGGAACCGCAGGGAATTGGTTCTTATGGAACTAACCGTGTTTTCTGGGCATTTATTGAAGGCATGGCCGATGCTGTACGTGTGGCAAACGGTGGTTTCGATGGTCCTAATGCCCGTCCAAAAGGTGGGAACTATATGGACGGTTATCGTACAGCCGGTTATTTCTTTGTCTGGTTGCGTGATAACAAAGATCCTGAATTCCTGCGTAAGTTCAATCGCAGTACGTTGGAGGTGGTGCCTTGGTCGTTTGATGGTGCTATCAAACATATTTTAGGGAATGAATATAATATTGATGAACTGTGGCATGAATATCAAGTTGCGGTAGGTGATATACAAGCATAATAATGTAAATATGGTGAGTGTAATGGGTAAAAGAGGATTGTTTTTAGTATGGCTGTGCCTGGTGAATATTTTGCCGGGCATGGCTCAAACCGAGAAACTGATTGATTATGTGAATCCATTTGTGGGAACAGATGGTTATGGTAATGTGTATCCGGGTGCGCAGATTCCTTTCGGGGGAATTCAGATGAGTCCGGACACGGATAGTAAATACTATGATGCGGCTTCCGGTTATAAATATAATCATTCCACCTTGTTGGGGTTCAGTCTGACTCATTTAAGCGGGACTGGTATACCTGATTTGGGAGACTTCTTGTTTATTCCCGGAACAGGAGAGATGAAACTGGATCCGGGGACACGTGAGGAGCCGGAAAAGGGATACCGTTCACGTTATTCTCATGAAAAGGAATGGGCATCACCTAATTATTATGCGGTGGAACTGTCAGATTATGGAGTAAAGGCTGAAATGACGTCAGGGGTACGTAGTGGTATGTTTCGCTTCACCTATCCTCAATCGGATAAAGCTTTTATTATGATCGATATGAACCATACTTTATGGCAATCTTGTGAATGGGCGAATCTGCGCATGGAAAATGATTCTACCATCACCGGATATAAACTGGTGAAAGGCTGGGGACCGGAACGGCATATCTATTTCACGGCTACTTTCTCTAAAAAGTTGACCGGCTTGCGCTTTATGCAGAATAAGAAACCGGTGATTTACAATACCTCCCGGTTTCGTAGCAGCTATGAGGCTTGGGGAAAGAATCTGATGGCTTGCATCTCTTTTGATACAAAAGCCGGAGAGGAAGTGATTGTAAAAACTGCTATTTCATCGGTCAGCACAAACGGAGCAAAGAACAATATGGCGGAACTTGCCGGACTCACTTTCGATGACCTGAAAGCTAAAGGAGAAGCACTATGGGAAAAAGAACTTGGAAAATATACCCTTACTGCCGACCGTAAAACGAAAAGAACCTTCTATACGTCGGCTTACCATGCGGCTTTGCATCCGTTCATCTTTCAGGATGCAGATGGGCAGTTTCGAGGATTAGATAAAAATATAGAAAAAGCCGAAGGATTTACCAACTATACGGTATTCTCTCTTTGGGATACCTACCGGGCTTTGCATCCCTGGTTTAATCTGGTGCAGCAGGAAGTGAATGCCGATATAGCCAATTCCATGCTGGCTCATTATGATAAAAGTGTGGAGAAAATGCTTCCTATCTGGTCGTTTTATGGAAATGAGACTTGGTGTATGATTGGGTATCATGCAGTTTCCGTATTGGCTGACATGATTGTGAAGGGAGTAAAAGGGTTCGATTACGAACGTGCGTATGAGGCTATGAAGACCACGGCGATGAATCCGAATTATGACTGTTTGCCGGAATATCGTATGATGGGATATGTGCCTTTCGATAAAGAGGCGGAATCAGTATCTAAAACATTGGAATATGCGTATGATGATTATTGCATGGCACAGGCTGCCAAGGCTTTGGGTAAAGAGGATGATTATCGTTATTTCTTGAATCGTGCACTCTCTTATCAGACTTTGATTGATCCGGAAACGAAGTATATGCGTGGCAAGGACAGTCAGGGAAACTGGCGTACACCGTTTACTCCGGTAGCTTATCAGGGACCCGGATCTGTAAATGGATGGGGGGATATTACGGAAGGATTTACTGTACAATATACCTGGTACGTACCACAAGATGTACAAGGATATATGAACGAAGCTGGCGAAGATTGGTTCCGCAACCGGTTGGATGAACTGTTCACAGTAGAGTTGCCGGATGACATTCCGGGAGCACATGATATTCAAGGCCGTATCGGAGCCTATTGGCATGGAAATGAACCTTGCCATCATGTAGCGTATCTTTATAATTACTTGAAAGAACCTTGGAAATGTCAGAAGTGGGTACGGACGATTGCTGAACGTTTCTATGGCGATACTCCGGATGCATTAAGTGGCAATGACGATTGCGGACAGATGTCGGCTTGGTATATGTTCAATTGCATAGGCTTTTACCCGGTGGCTCCTTCAAGCAATATGTATAACATCGGTTCTCCTTGCGTTGAGGCAATAACAGTTCGGATGAGCAACGGAAAAGTGATTGAAATGGTAGCAGATAATTGGTCGCCGAAGAATGTGTATGTAAAGGAATTGTATGTGAACGGCAAGAAGTATGACAAGTCTTATTTGAAATATGAGGATATACGTGATGGCGTGAAACTACGTTTTGTCATGAGCAGTAAACCGAACTATAAGCGTGCGGTATCGGATGAAGCGGTAGCTCCTTCTTTGTCGTTGCCTGGAAAGACAATGAAATATCAGGTAAATTTGATGAAAACGGGTATATCAAACCAGTGAAAATAACTTTTGAAGGAGTATTACCCAGTCCGTTTGATAGTACGAAGTGATGTTTTTATTACATTTGCCACTGTAAAACGATTATTAATTAAATATCTAAACCATGAGAAGATATTTCCTGTTAGTTGTGTGTTTGTGCTTGGCATCACTACTTCGTGCACAGAATAAGTTAGAGTTAATTTCTCCCAATGGAGAGCTGAAAGTGTCCTTGAATCTCTCGGATAAAATCTATTATAGTATAGATTATAACGGAGATGTATTGTTGAAAGACAATTCCCTTCAGTTGACATTGAGGAATCAGGTGTTGGGAGAAAATCCCAAACTGCGCCGTCAGAAACGTACGAGTGTCGACGAGCAATTAACTCCTATTGTTCCTTTGAAATATGCGAAAGTCAATAATCGTTATAATCAATTGCTACTGACCTTTAAAGATTATTCAGTAGAATTCCGTGCTTTTGACGATGGAGTTGCTTACCGGTTTATTACCTCACAAAAAGGTGATGTTGAAGTAATGAACGAAGAGTTTGCTATCAACTTCCCGTCGGATTATCTTCTTCACTTGCAACAACCGGGAGGCTTCCATACAGCTTATGAGGAACCTTACACACATGTTCAAAGTAATGCGTGGAAGCCTGAAGAACGGATAGCTGTTTTGCCGGTATTGATTGACACACAAAAAGACTATAAAATATTAATCAGCGAGTCGGATCTGGCTGATTATCCATGTATGTTTCTCAAAGGAACGGGGACGAACGGAGCAATCTCTGTTTTTCCTAAAGCTCCGCTTGCGTTTGCCGAAAACAGTGATCGTAGTGTGAAGATTACTCAAGAAGCTGATTACATTGCTAAAACAAAAGGTACGAGAAATTATCCTTGGCGTTACTTTGTGATAAGTAAAAATGATAAGCAGTTGATTGAGAACACAATGACTTATAAACTGGCTGAAAAGAATCAACTTCAGGATATTTCATGGATTAAGCCGGGACAGGTGAGCTGGGAATGGTGGAATGACGCTTCTCCTTACGGACCGGATGTGAATTTTGTTTCCGGTTATAACTTGGATACTTATAAGTATTACATTGATTTTGCTTCTAAATTTGGTATTCCATATATCATTATGGATGAAGGCTGGGCTAAAAGTACACGTGATCCTTATACGCCTAATCCCAAAGTAGACTTGCACGAGTTGATTCGTTATGGCAAAGAAAAAAATGTAGGGATTGTGCTTTGGTTGACATGGTTGACGGTAGAAAACAATTTTGATCTCTTCAAGACTTTCAATGAATGGGGAGTAAAAGGACTTAAGATTGATTTTATGGACAGAAGCGATCAGTGGATGGTCAACTTTTACGAACGGGTAGCCCGGGAAGCAGCCAAACATCATTTGTTTGTCGACTTTCATGGCTCTTTCAAACCTGCCGGACTGGAATATAAATATCCGAATGTACTGTCTTACGAAGGAGTGCGTGGCATGGAACAAATGGGCGGTTGTTATCCGGATAATAGTCTGTATTTACCGTTTATGCGTAATGCTGTCGGTCCGATGGATTATACTCCCGGAGCGATGATTAGGATGCAGCCTAATGTGTATCGGTCGGAACGTCCTAATGCTGCAAGTATCGGAACACGTGCTTATCAGTTGGCACTCTTTGTGGTTTTTGAAAGTGGTCTGCAAATGTTGGCGGATAATCCTACTCTTTATTATCGTAATGAAGATTGTACCCGTTTCATCACACAAGTTCCCGTAACGTGGGACGAGACTGTGGCACTGGAAGCTAAAGCGGGTGAATATGTCATTGTAGCAAAACGGAAAGGCGATAAGTGGTTTATAGGAGGAATGACTAACAATGGTGAAAAGGAACGTGAGTTTACCATAAAGTTAGATTTCTTGAATAAAGATCGTTCTTATCAAATGACATCTTTTGAGGATGGTATCAACGCAGGACGTCAGGCGATGGATTATCGTTGCAAGTCAGCCCAAGTGAAAGCCGGAGAACAGCTAACTATAAAGATGGTTAGAAATGGTGGCTTTGCAGCTGTCATTGAATGATGGCACATATTCTAACTTTCCATACGTAAAAATGGAATCCTCTTTCAATCTATCACCATCCTTCTGAAACGCATTGTTCATCGAGCTTTCAGGGTGGTGATAGATTGTTCTCCACCTGTCACCTAATCATTCATCTATCACCGTCTGAAATGAACATGCCTGCATATAAATATAAGCTGGTATGTAAATAGAAGTTTCAACAGGGGATACCTTTGGTTTCAAGGCGGGAAACTGCAGTTTCATAGGCTTGAAACAAAGTGTTTTGCGGCTTGAAACTCTTTGTTTCAAGCGTTGAAACCAATCGTTTCACGGCACGAAACACTTTGTTTTGCTATTTGTTCTAAGAAGGCAATGCCTCGGAATCAACGCTTTCTCTTAGAGAACCACTCTTTAAACTCTGCTACTCGGGCTTTACTGACAAGTATTTTTTCTTTGATTCCTGAATAATACAAGTTGATGGACAGTCGGCTGTTGAACCATAAGTCAATATCTTTGATAGCTTCTCGCGAAATAAGATATTGGCGGTTAGCCCGAAAGAAAAGAGAAGGATTGAGACACTCCGTAAGTTCATCTAATGTTTGAGAAAAACAGTATTCGGTTTCATCGGTTAAGACTACCTTGACCTGACAGTCCTTAATATAAAACAATTGTATCATATCTACAGAGACAGGCAATAGTTTGGCTCCTTTGGTAGGAATAAGGAAATGACTTTTATAGTTTTCCTGCTTTTGGAGTGAATGTATCAGTTTCAGTAGCTCATTCTCCTGTTGTGGAAAAGGAAACTGGTGTTTGTCAGCAGCATCCTGTAAACCTTGGAGCTTATCGAAAGCGTGTTCTATGTCTTCCTTACCGATGGGTTTTAATAAGTAGTCGATGCTGTTTACTTTAAATGCGCGTAATGCATATTCATCATAGGCAGTTGTAAAGATAATCGGACAAGTAATATTGATATGATTGAATATCTCGAAGGCGGAACCATCTGCCAGGTGAATATCCATGAATACCAGTTCCGGCATCGGATGAGAACTGAACCATTCGATAGTGGAACTGATACTATCCAGTATGGTCACGATTTCTCCATTCGGTTTTATCTCATTAAGCAGTGAAGTCAGGTTTCGTACTGCTGCTTTTTCGTCTTCTATAATGACAATCTTCATGGTGATTATTGTTCTAGTTGTGGTTTTTCAATCAAAGGAATACAAACTGTAAACTCTCTGTCCTCCGTTATTTGTATATCCCGTTTAAACAAGAGCCTGTATCGCTTGGCAAGGTTGGCAAGTCCGATACCGGTTCCGGAAGTTGCAGTCCATTTGGGCTGAATGTCGTTGCTGATAGACAAATTGCCGTTATCGTCCGTCGTGATATGAATGGTCAACGGCTTCCGGTTGCTGATTTCGTTGTGCTTTACTGCATTCTCAATCAACACTTGCACCGCCATTGGAGGGAGGAGATATTCTTCGTATGCATTGCTTATCTGTATGTCGAATTGTAGATTGTTCTCAAAACGCATCTTTAATAGAAATATATAAGCGGAAACAAATTCCATTTCTTCCCGGAGACTGACACATTGTGACTCATTACTTTGCAAAGTATACCTTAGTACCCGGGAGAGTTCCTGAATGTAATCCTGCGCTTTATCCTGATTTTCGCGTACCAGCGAACGCAGGGTATTCAGCGAGTTGAACAGCATGTGTGGGTTCAGCTGATTCTTCAGTACTTCATACTGATTGCGGAGATTCTCTGCCTGAAGCTGTTCGTTTTCAACTACTGGTGACGAGACATGCTACAATGAAATCCCGCAATGGATGCAAATAATGATGTACCATGGCATCGATGGCCGGAATATCAAACGTTCTGTGAAGGAAAACAAAAAACTGTCCTGACAAGTTACTCAATATCCATGTCACGATAAAGGAAAGCAAAATCTTTGTCCCTGTAATTTTAATGGACGCCTGATTGAAATGAAACAAACGGGTATTGATGGCAAAAAGTAACAATAGCGACAGAAAGGTAAACAGTATTTCGTTTGCCACATCTATAAACTTCATCCCCGGGAATAAGGAATGACTTTCGAAACGGTCGAAAAGAGATACTGATTCAGGAAAATGAATCAGTACAGCAACCGCCAAGGAGATGATGACTGTGGAAAGTATATACTTATCTTTTTTTATTGCTTTGGCTATCATACAACAAAGATAGTGGTAAATTATGAGTTACCGGTTATAAAATGTCAATGCTGTTGTCACAGTTGGTCAATTATTGTTTCTGAATGTGTGCCGTGACATACATACCGGGGCGGAATTGTACATTTTCCTCCTTGATGGAAGCATACACTTCGAGCGAACGATTGGTTTCGTCTACTTTTTGTCCGATGGAAATCACGATACCGTGAAAGGTTTGTGTTCCCATTCCGTTTACACGAAACTGTACCGGGCTGCCGACTTGTATGTCTGCGAGATCTTTCTCGTAAGTAGTCAGGCAAAGCATCGGGCTGCTTTTATCGATAAGTTCGCAAAGTGCTTCTCCCGGATTGATATATTTGCCAATATTCATTGCTACATTAGCGGCATAACCACTAATGGGGGCTTTGACTTCCAGTAGCGGTTGTATTCCGTTCTTAAGTAATGCCTCCGTTTGAACGCCTAAAAGAGAAAGTTGTGCAGCAGCGGCGTCCTGGCGACTCTTCATGGAGAGAAAGTCCGCTTTACTTTGCTGGAATTTCTTTTGAGAAGCTGCTTGTTCGGCAGACAGATTTTTTTGCCGTTCGTATTCAGCTAAGAGATATTCGGTTTGTGCGTGACTGTCCAGATAAGTTTGTTGCAGGGTGATGAACTCCGGATTCTCTAACGTGGCGATTACACTGTTTGCAGCCACCCATTGCCCTGGAAGCAGAGAAGCTTTTTTTACAATGCCTCCCATGGTTAAAGCAATGGTTGCCTGACGTTGGGGAGGAAGAACGATTCGTCCGTTGAACGAAACCTGATTAGGTTTTGAGGTAGCTGAAGTGATGGCATCCACTTCGGGTTGTGCGATGGTATCCGCTATTGTTTCAGCAACGGGAATTGCGGCGGATTCGTTATTTGTAGTTTGCTGTTTTCCTTTGCAAGCCGTTAGAACTAGTAAAAGGATGGGATAAACTATCTTTTTCATGTCTTATGTTTTATAATAATTATTCTGGGTGATGTATGTCATTCAATGTCTCGATTTTCCACCTACTTGAAAAGTTCATATTCCAGTGCAGCAATATTGTATTGGTAGACTGTTTCAATATAGCCTCTGCGGATCTCTCTGGCGGTGGTTATTGACTGTATATATTCGGCAATGCCTGTTTCGCTCTGCTGCAATTGCAGGTTGGCTGCCTTTGTCAGTTCGTCCGCTTCTTTCAAGGCCGATGAAGTATAATATCGTAAACTCTCGTTATATCTGCGGAGGGATACTTCCAGTTCGAATGTCTTGTTTCTTAACTCCCGGATGTTGGCGTCTGCCTGTATTTGCGCTGAAGCGGCAGTTAGGCGTGCCTGCTTCACTTTGCTCTTTTGTGGCAGGAAGTAGATGGGGAAAGAAACCCCGATCATCCAGGCATTCAGATTCTTAAGTGGGAGAATGTCCTGACGTGTATACCCCACACTGATTTCAGGAAAGAAATGACTTTGCTCTACACGGAGCATTGCTTTCGCTTCATCTGCCTGGCTTTGAAAGTAAGCAGTATGTGCTCCCGACAGGTTTCCATCCGAAATGCCGGTATAGAATAAAGATAAAGTGGAATCCACCGGAATAATGGGATCGTTGGAGTAGCAACTCCATTGGAAACGTGCCAATGCCATTTTCTCTTCTTCTTTTGCTTGGAACCAGCGGTTATGCAGATCGGCAGCTATGGTGGTCATCATATTTTTTTCTAGCAAGGTGATCTCTCCTTGTTGGTATCGTAATTCTCCGATGCGCTGCAGTTCTTCTGCCATTTTATCCTGATCCCGATACATTGAACAGAGATTAGTGGCATATTGGTAGTAGGCCCACGCCCTTTTCACTTCTGCTGTGATTTCTTTCTTTACCATCTGCCGATAATAGGTGTTTGTTTTTACCTGACGGTTGACTAACGCATTCTTGTAGAATGGCGTTAGAAGGGAGCCCAGGCTTTGCTCGAAAGCCAGTTCCTTGTCTTTTTTGTTTTCTCCGTTAAGTTGACCCCAGGAATAGCTGAACGAGGTAGGCGTTGCTTCTATCACTTCTCCGCGAGTGGCTTTGGCTTGTTGAATAGCATTATTGGCTATTTTCAGGCGAGGATGATTTTGTTTGGCTATTTCTATCGCCTGTTCGAGACTGACTGTTTGTGTCTGTTGAGCGGAAACGAACGCGGGAAGAAACAAGAACAGGAGACACAATCCCCCGAAAGGCCAGCGCAGTTTGATTCCCGGACGTCTCCAGGTAGCAAATGAATTTACAATTTTGTAAAACACCGGAATGATGAGTAAAGTCAGTACGGTAGAAATAATCAAGCCACCGATGACCACTGTTGCCAACGGACGTTGTACTTCTGCGCCGGCTGAAGTGGCTATTGCCATCGGGACGAATCCCAGAGATGCAACCAGTCCTGTCAGGAATACAGGACGGAGCAAGTGTGGAGTCCCTCTTTTGATAATCTGGTTTGTAGTCATGGAATAGGTATTTTGTTTACGAAGTTCGTTGAAGTGATTTACCATCAGGATACCATTCAATACTGCCACCCCGAACAAAGCGATGAATCCTACTCCGGCCGATATGCTAAACGGAAGTCCGCGTAGCCAAAGTGCGGCGATACCACCGATGAGCGATAGGGGGACGGTTGAGAATACCATCAGGGTATAGGTGATGTTCTTGAATGCGAAGAACAGAATCAATAGAATGAGCATTAATGCTACGGGGATGACCACCAGTAAGGTATTGATGGCATTTTGCAAGTTTTCGAACTGGCCGCCGTATTCGAAGTAATATCCCGGCTTCAGTTTGATGTTCTTGTTCAGTGTCTCTTGAATATTGGCGACAACTTGCTGGATGTCTGCGTCACGCACATTGACACCGATGACGATGCGCCGTTTGGTTGCATCCCGGTTGATTTGCAGTGGCCCACTGACAAGGTCGATGCTTGCTACCTCTCCAACAGGGATTTGAATTCCTTCCGAAGTGCGTACAAACAACTTATCAAGATTCAAGTCGGCCACTTTCTCCTGGTCAAGCCGTACCACGAGATCGAATCTCCGTTCGTTTTCAAAGATTACACCTGTTGACTCTCCGGCATAGGCAGTTCGGATAATGGTGTTAAGCTCTTGTATGTTGATGCCGTAACGGGCTATTTTGCCACGGTTGTATTTCACTACCAATTGAGGTAATCCCATCGTCTGCTCAACGATGACATCCGCTGCTCCCGGCACTTTTTCTACAAAGGTAGCTGCTTCTTTGGCTCTTTCATATAATTCGTGCGTGTCTTCTCCATATAATTTGATGGCAATATCTGCTTTTGCTCCCGTCATCAGCTCGTTGAAGCGAAGTTGTATCGGTTGCGAGAAGTTGAATTCGGCACGTTCGGAGAGCGGAGCAAGTGCATCTTTCATTTTATCCACCATTTCTGCACGGTTTCCGGCACTTGTCCATTCTTTGAATGGTTTCATGATAATCATCACATCGGCATCTTCCACTGCCATCGGGTCAGTGGGAACTTCCGCCGTTCCTATTTTGGCTACAACATGTTTGATTTCAGGGAATTTATCCATTAATGCTTTCTCTGCCAAGCGGGATACTTCGATACTTTCGGTCAGCGAACTTCCTGCGGGTAGTGTCATTTGCATGGCAAAATCACCTTCGTCCAAAGTGGGAATGAACTCTGCTCCCAGGCGGGTAAAGAGAAAAAGTGAACCGATCAGCGCAGAGAAGGCTACGATGACGGTACGCCATTTGTAACGAAGACAGGCGCGCAGGGTGTGCTGGTAGATCTTGTTCAGTTTCTCGAAGAAGCGGTCGGCAAGGGTGGGTTTCACAACAATGGTATGCTTCAGAAAGAGGGAGGCCATCATAGGAACATAAGTCAGTGAGAGAATTAAGGCTCCGATAATGCAGAACACAAGTGTTTTAGCCATGGGGGTGAAGTATTTCCCTTCAATCCCGTTCAATGTAAGGATGGGGAAGAAGACGATAAGGATAATCAACACTGCAAAAGTGGCCGAACGTGCAACGCCGGAAGCTCCTTTTTCCACTTCTTTGTCCATCTCTTTGCGGGTCAGTGTGCGGCCTCGGAATTGTTTTCCGTAAATGTGGGCGAGGATACCTTCCAATATAACGATAGAGCCATCTACTACAATACCAAAGTCAATGGCACCGAGACTCATTAGATTGGCGGTGACATTGAATACACGCATCATGATAAAAGCGAAAAGCATTGCCAGCGGGATGACGGATGCGACAATCAGTCCGGCACGGAGGTTGCCGAGGAAGAGGATGAGTACAAGGAAGACGATAACCGCTCCTTCAATCAGGTTGTTGACAACCGTAGAGATGTTCCGGTTTACCAGTTCCGAACGGTTCAAGTAAGGTTCTATACTGACTCCTTCGGGTAATAGCTGCTGTATTTTTTCTACCCGTTTTTCGAGTTCTTGAGTCACTACATTTGCGTTGGCACCTTTCAGCATCATGGCAATTCCGCCGACACACTCGCCCTCACCATCCTTTGTCATGGCACCGAAACGCTTTGGAGAACCGAAGCGGACAACTCCTACATCACTGATATGTACCGGAATCCCATTCCGGTTGGTCACTACAATCTGTTCAATATCCTTGATGCGGGTAATCATACCTTCCGACCGGATATAGTAGGCGTTCTTTATCTTCTCAATGTAGCTTCCGCCGGTATTTTGGTTGTTGCTGCTAAGTGCTTCGAATACCTCGCCGATAGTGATATTCAAAGAAAACAGGGCGTCCGGATCGACGGCTACTTCATATTGTTTCAAGTAACCGCCGAAACTATTGATTTCTACTATACCGGGTATACCGGACAACTGACGTTTCACCATCCAATCTTGAATGGTGCGGAGCTCCATTGCGTCATATTTCTTCTCATATCCGGGAGCTACCTTCAATATATACTGGTAAATCTCTCCCAGACCGGTAGTGATGGGCATCATCTCCGGTGTTCCGAGTTCGGAGGGAATCTCGCTTGTTACGCTTTGTATTTGTTCATTTATCAGCTGCCGTGCATCGAGTGTGGGGACACTTTCTTTAAAAACGACCGTTACGACCGATAGCCCGAAGCGGCTGACAGAACGGATATCTTCGACATTCATAATATTGCTCATCGCTATTTCGATAGGCATAGTGATGAGTTGTTCCACCTCTTGTGGTGCGAGTGTAGGGGATACGGTCACTATTTGTACCTGATTATTGGTAATGTCGGGCACGGCATCAATAGGTAGTGTCAGCATCGCATAGATACCTCCGATAAACAGGAAGAGAGTAGTGAGTCCTACAAATAGTTTCTTCTTGATTGAAAAACGTACAATAGCTGTAAACATGATTTTCGTTGTATTATTATTTCACAGTACAAAATTACTGCCTATCTTCATCCGTTATCACTAAGAATAAATGAAGCGGAAAGATTGTGGGGTGAAGTGACGGATTGGGGAATTGAAAGATGTAAAATCATAGTTCTTGTTTCACTGCTGAACAAACATTTCTTTCAGTTTACTCGTTTAATATAAAAACAAACTAAATGTATATTCAACATGAAAACATTCGTCTTGATGATGGTAAGCCTGTTGTTTGCAATTTCTTCGGAAGCGCAAAACAAGTCTTTTTATGATTTTACAGTGAAAACTATTGATGGTAAGGACTTTCCTCTTTCTTCACTGAAAGGTAAGAAAGTGCTGGTAGTCAACGTGGCATCTAAGTGTGGGCTGACGCCCCAGTATGCTCAACTGGAGAAACTATATGAGAAATATAAAGAAAAAGACTTTGTTATTATCGGTTTTCCGGCGAATAACTTTATGGGACAAGAACCGGGTAGTAATGAGGAAATAGCCAAGTTCTGTTCTTTGAACTATGATGTTACTTTTCCGATGATGGCTAAGATTTCCGTTAAAGGAAAAGATATGGCTCCTCTTTACCAATGGTTGACGGAGAAAAAACAGAATGGGAAAGAAAATGCACCGGTTCAGTGGAACTTTCAGAAGTTTATGATTGATGAGAACGGACATTGGGCGGGAGTTGTGTCTCCGAAAGAAAGTCCGTTCTCTGAAAAGATTATTACTTGGATAGAGAAGGAATAAGAGAGACTTTTTTCAGCTCTTCTTCGAAGTTGGGAGTGAAGATTCCTTTACCCAGATTTTCTTTTATTTCTTCGATCTTCCAAAATCGTCCACCGTCCAGTTCGTCGCTGGGATGGATTTCTTCCTCATAAACGGTTTTGTGGACAAAAACAAGCTCTTTTTCACGGCTGGATTCAAAAATATAACTGGTGAGAAGCTCGGGAGTGAGGTCTGTGATGCCTAATTCTTCACGGACTTCTCTCTTTAGGGCGATTTCTACGCTTTCGCCCAAATCAATATGTCCGCCCACAGCCGTATCCCATTTCCCCGGTTGAATGTCTTTCCATTCGGGGCGTTTCTGTAAGTAGATATCTCCTTGGGCATTGAATACGTGAAGGTGAACTACCGGATGAAGCAGTTTGCTACCGCTGTGACATTCTCCGCGAGTAGCGGCTCCGGTGATATTTCCCTGTTCGTCTACGATAGGGAACATTTCCTGGTTATTATCGCTTGGCATAGTGTCTTTTATATTGGGTGAAATCTTACGGAGAGGAGAATATCTTATGGTATTAATAAAGAAGAATCTCCATAACTTAGGAATCGGAAATCATGCGCCAGTGCATAATCATAAATAGTGCGCCAATTCCCTTTTACAAAAGCTGAAACCAAAAGCAGCAAGGTACTTTGCGGCTGATGGAAATTAGTAACCATCGCTTTTACTATTTTATAATTGTATCCCGGTGCTATGATAATCTGTGTACTGGTGTGAAGGGTTTCCAAACCATTCCTGTCGAGATATCCTAATATCTTTTGCAACGCAACAACGGGAGGAATCTGGTCGTACTTTTCATAAGGCTGCCATTGTTTGACACGTAGTTCTTCTTCCGTAGCATACGGATTTTCAGCCAATGTAACTCCAATGTGATACAGGCTTTCCAGAGTCCGTACAGAAGTAGTCCCTACTGCAATAGCACAACCGTCGTGGTCAATCAGTTTTTTGATGGTGCTCCGGTTGACCGATATATATTCCGTGTGCATTTCGTGACCTTCGATTTCTTCACTTTTTACAGGTTTGAATGTGCCTGCTCCTACATGTAGAGTTAATTCTTCAAGATTAATCCCTTTTTCTTGAAGAGCATCCAATACTCGTGGAGTAAAATGTAATCCCGCCGTAGGCGCAGCTACCGAACCTTTAATCTTAGAATAAACAGTCTGATAAGTCTCCTTGTCACTTTCTTCCGTATCCCGGTTTAAGTAAGGAGGAATAGGAAGTTCTCCGAATACTTCAAGGATATCGGCAAACGTCACTTCCGGATTATCCCATGCAAAATCTACCCAATGGCTGGTTCCTTTACATTCTCCTCGGGTAGCGGTCAGAGTAATAGGGAATCCTTTGACGGTCATTTCGCGTTTCAACTGTCTGTCTTTCCATTTCTTCAGATTGCCGATCATGCAAAGCCAGGCGGCATGTGCTGTCTGTTGGAAATTCAAGACATAATCGTTTGGCTGGATCGGTTCAAGACAAAACACTTCGATCAGTGCTCCCGTCTCTTTTCGAAAATGGAGGCGTGCCTGAATGACTTTCGTATTATTGAATATCATCAGGCTGCCTTGCGGCAGATATCCCGGCAAAGAAGTGAAAACATCTTCACTGACTTCTCCACGACGGTATATTAAGAGTTTGGACTGGTCGCGGGTAGGCAACGGGAATTTAGCAATACGTTCATCCGGAAGAGGATAACTGTATTCACTGATATGGATATGTCTAGGATCTTCTTTCATTGTTTTCTAAAATAAAAAGAGGTTAGAACCCATTCGGTTTCTAACCTCTTTAACCAGTCGGGGTGACTGGATTCGAACCAGCGACCACACGCCCCCCAGACGCGTAC
>OGLS01001250.1_pt1 | contig 16518 bp, 6 predicted proteins | sample 1572881 | NCBI WGS metagenome assembly OGLS01 (sample SAMEA2582013, study PRJEB24529) | metagenome | biome: Human gut stool | place: China | collected 2011
GACAAAATGATGATGAACGCGGACACGATGGCGCTGCGCACCGGCGCGGACTGGATGCCGCGGAACATCGGCAGCTTCTCAAAGCGGGCAACGAAGCCGAAGATCGTCGTCACGCCCGTGGAGATGAGGCAGAGCATGAGGCAGACACCATAGACCGCGGTGAGCGCGCGGATGCCCATCGAATTGCAGACGGTGAGCGTGGGGATGGTCGTGCCGCCGTCCACGGCGGTGTAGACGCCGCGCCAGCAGATGAGCATGAACACGGAGAGCACGAGCGCGACCGCATTCATGACGAAGGAGATCCACATGGCCTTGGCACAGCCCTGCTTGCTGCGCATGGTCGTGCCGCAGGCGATCATGGTCGGGAGCGTGACGCACTGGAAGCCGGCATAGGTGAAGGCATTAAAGATCGCTTTGGGGACATTGGCAAAGCCGGTCGTCCGGAAATCCGCGGAGAGCACCGTGAACAGCGGCGACTCGCTCTTGAAAATGCCGATGGCGTAGATGGTGATGGCGGTGACGAGGATGGCGATGCCCATATAGGTGGACGCCGCGCGGACGATGCCGGCGCCGAAAATGGTCAGGAGCAAGACGAGGCAGCCGACGGCCACAACGCCGAGATAATAGTTCACGCCGAAATAGCTCCGCAGCGCGGAGGCCGCGCCTGAAATGGCGGCCGCGACGGCCATGAGCACCATGATGTAAAAGAAGATCTCAAACAGCCACTCGATCTTGTCAAAGGGGTGGTAGAGCGTCTCGAAGAGCTGCTTATAGCTCGTCAGGCCGCGGGAATTGTACATGATCATGGCCTCACGCATCGTGAGCGTGAGCAGCAGCATGGCCACGATGGCCGACACGATGCCGGCCCAGCCGAGGCCGACGTAATACGTGTTGGCCTGGTTGCCGGTCGCAAAGCCGCCGCCGGCGTGCGCGGAAAACAGCACCGCACCGACCGAGAAGGCGGCAAAAAACGGGGTCTTGGGTATGGTTCTGGTCTTGGTTTGGGTTTTCATGATTCGTTCCTCCTGCAAAATGATCTGATGGTTTGGCAGGAAAAAAGAAAACCCTCCGTCTTTCCTGCCCTCTGGCAGAAGAGACGAAAGGCCGAAAACCCTCCGCGGTACCACTCTTCTTCGCCCCCAAATCAGGGGACGCACTCACACGGGATACCATCATATCCCTGCACAATAACGGGCGCACCCGTCTGCACCTACTCATCGTTCAGCGCAGCCGCTGTTCAGCCAGTTCGGCAGGTCTGTACGCTTTGTGCCTCGCACCACCCGGCACTTCTCTGAAAGGACGTTCCTGCTTACTACTCTGTGTCTTCGCGTTTGATGGCTTTATGATAACACCCGTATCCGGCGCGCGTCAAGGCACGCATTCACCGAAAAAAGTTGAAAAATTCGAAGGAAATTTGTTGGATCCATGCGTCCAGCTGCCGCGCAAAAAGCCGGCCGTTTCCGAAGAAACGGCCGGCTCGTGCTCAGGTTTTGGTATGTGCGTTACCGGGTGCGGCTCACTTGGCGAAGTAGTTATACAGGAAGCGCACCATATGCGCACGTGTGCAGTTCATCAGCGGGCTGAAGGTCGTGCTGCTCGTGCCGTTCGTAACGCCCTCGGCCGCAGCCCACGCCACGGCATCGGCATAGTAAGCCGTTGCCGGGACGTCGGCAAACGTCGTCTTGTTCTCCACAGCCGGAGCGCCGACATAGCGGTACAGGAACGTGACGCACTGCGCACGGTTCGCAGTCAGGTTGGGACTGAAGTGATGGTCATCCGTGCCGTTCGTGATGCCCTCGCCCACGGCCCAGAGCACCGCCTGATAGTAGTAGGCATCCTCCGAGACGTCCACGAACGGATTGTTCATCGACTTGGGCGTCGGCTTGCCGGCGGCGTTCCACAGGAACATGACCGCCTGCGCGCGGGTGCAGCTCATATCGGGCGAGAAATGATCCTTGCTCGTGCCGTTCGTGACACCCGCATCTGCGGCCCACTGGACGGCGTCGTAGTACCAGGCGTCCTCCGCCACATCGACAAAGACGATGGCGGGCTTGTCCTTCGTGAACGCTGCCGTGACGATCTCGCTGGCCGTGCAGCCGTCCTTGACGGCGATGGCCTTGACCGTTGCGGACTCCGTGAGCGTGAACGCGCCGGTGTAGAGCGTGCTGTCGGCCGTCGGGTCGCTGCCGTCGAGCGTGTAGTAGATGCGCGCGCCCTCGGTCGCACAGGTGATGGTGACCGTCTGTTTGCCGGTGAAGGTGCCGCCGTTCGGGTCGATGACCGGAGCGGCCGCAGACTGCAGCACGGGGATCGTCGGCGCATTGCCCTGGCGGACGATGCCGTCGAGCACCCAGCTGTCGATCGTGAGCTTGGCTTCGCGCACCACGATGTCAAAGTCGGAAATGCCCTGGGCAAGTGCCGTGCGCAATTCCTTATCCTCGCACTGGTTGTCGTTGAGCAGGTCGCGGAAGGCCTCACTGCGGAGCTCCGCCGCGGTCATGCCGGCGGTCTCCTTGACAACGCCGGTGTTGCCGAGCATGGTCACGTTCTCACCGACCGCCTTGGGCTCGGCGATGACCGAGTTGCCGGAGCGCTGCTCCTGCTCCTTGTTGAAGTAGCCGTAGATGATCGTGCCGATGGCGGTGTTGCGGCCGGTGATGCCGCCGATATCGCCGGTGGCGTTCTTGGACACCAGCTTCACGTCGGCGTAGTTGTTGCCGGCCACACCGGCCTGCATGCCGGCGATGCCGCCGATGGTGGCGGAGTTGACACCGGCCTCGGCATAGATGCTGCCGCGGGCATAGTTGTTGGCGACGATGGCAAAGCCGTCCTGGCCGACAATGCCGCCGGCGAGCGCCGTGCCGCCGGTCGAGATCGACGTAATGTCGACCTGCGCGCCGCAGTTGAGGATCATGCTGTTGTAGCAGTAGGCCGTGATGCCGCCGTTCTGGCTCCAGTCAACGGACTTGTTGTAGATCGTACCGGAGACGGTGCAGTTGTTGATGACGGCTCCGGCGCCGGTCTCGCTGTTGTCGGTGACACCGGCGATGATGCCGGCATAGGTACGCACGGCATCCAGACGCGCGATGTAGATCTCCGCATCCGCCACGGCGAGATTGCGCACGACTGCGCCGTCAATGCAGGCGAACAGGCCGGCGGAAACATAGTCCGCAGGCGTTTCCTGCGTGCCGATCTTCATGCCGCGGATGCAGTGGTTCTGCCCGTCGAAGATACCGGCAAAGTAGTGGCCGCCCGCGCTGCCGACCGGCATCCACTGGGCGTCGCCGAGGTCGATATCGGCCGTGAGCACGATGTACTCACCGTCGAAGTGCTCATCGGCGTTGACCGCCGCGGCAAAGGCGCGCAGCTGCGCCGCCGTTGCGATCTGATATGGATCGTTCTGCGTGCCGGTGCCGCCCGCGAAGATGGAGGACGGATCGGCAGGATCATAGGTGCTCGTATCGCCGAGCAGCGCCTTGTTGACGGCGACGGACAGCGCCGCTTTGAGCGTCTGGTCATCGCTCGTACCGTCGGAGGCGTTCTTCACAGTCTGGTCTTTGAGCAGCGCCGCGAGAATGCTCTCGCTGTTGGCAGCGTCAAAGTCGGCCGGGGCGACGACCTCGGCGGAGACGATCTTCTTGTCGGCCACTGTGATGCGCACGATGACCTTCTTGTTCGCGTCGCGGCCGTAGTAGGTGCCGTCCTTGTAATCGTAGTTGATGCTCGGATCCGGGCGCTCGACCGGGACATAGGTGATGTTTGCGTTGTCGGTGCCGAACACGACGGCGCCGTCCTGAAGCGTCCAGGTGCGCAGCGCGGCGGGCAGGTCGTCCTCCGAGATCGGGAACGCGCCGAAGTTGCCGTTGAGCTTGTCGGCGAGTGCCTGCGCGGTCATGTCCGCTGCCGGGAGCGCCTCGACGTTGCTGACGAACGAGCCGCTCATGAATTCGCCGTCCTCATTGTAGCCGGACGGGACCTGGCTGCCGAACGCGACCGGCGGGTCGAATGTCTGATCCTTGATGGTCAGCTGCGCGCCGTCGCTGAAGTAGGAGTCGTAGCTCTCGCTGATGGCGGTGGCCATACCGGCGATGGCGCCGACATAGCGCGTCCAGCTGCGGGAGGTGCAGTTGCTGGTGGTGTAGCAGTTAGCGATGGTACCGGCCTGGCAGCCTGCGATGCCGCCGAGGTAGGTCACGCCGCCGTCGTCCACGTTCTCGCGGTCGGTCTCACCGGAGATATCGCCGAATGTGTAGCAGTTAACGATCATGCCGTAGGCGTTCATGGCAGTGATGCCGCCGGCCTCGGCGTTGGCCGTCTTGCAGAAGGCATCGAGCGTGACGTCGGTCCAGGAGTTGAGGATGTAGCTGCGCTGGCTGTAGCCGATCAGGCCGCCGGCAAAGCTGTTGTTTTTGTACTCGCCGTCTTCGGTGCGCACGGTGATGTCACCGGTCGCCCAGCAGTTGTTGATGATGGCAAGGTCGCAGCAGCCGGCCAGCGCGCCGCCGATGGCGGACTCCTTATCGGCCATGAGGTGGATGCTGACGTTCTCCATGCCGAGGTTTTCCACAACGGAGCCGTTCATGAGCGCTGCGAACAGGCCGAAGTACACGCGCTGCTCCGCACTGACCGGGGCGGTCTTGCTGCCGATGGCCATGTTGGAGATCTTGTGGCCCTGGCCGTCGAAGCTGCCGCGGAAGGCCTGCGTGCCGTTGGCCAGGTGGCCGATCGGCGTCCAGGCTTCGCCTGCGAGGTCGATGTCCGCGCCGAGGACGATGTATTTGCCGGAGTAATCCGTCTTGGCAAACGAAGCCGCAAACGCCTTGAGCTGGTCAGGGTTCTGGATGACCCAGGGATCGGCCTCCGTGCCGGAGCCGCTCTCGAAGAAGTCGAGCACCGGCGCGTCGGGCTGGACAAAGACGTCCGCGCCGAGCACGGTCTTGCCGTCGCGCGCTTCCCAGCCGTACCACGCGGCGGGACGCATGGCAATGAGCATGTCGGTCGTGAAGTCGATGTCGTCGCTCGTGAGGAACTTGTCCGTGGCGGCGAGACCCTCGGCCGTCAGGCCGTGGTTCATGGTGTCGACAAAGGCGGCGCTGGAGGTGTCCACACCGGCGACGTTGTTCGTGTCGCCGCTGACGAGATCGCCGATGGCGGTCGCGCTGCCGGACGTGCCGTTGACAGACACGGTAGCCTTGCTGTTATAGTAGCAGTCGGTCACGATGCCGTTGTAGCTGCGGCCCGTGGACATCTGGCCGATGAGGCTGCCCACGGCCGGTTCATCCGGCGTGATGGCCATCGTCAGTGCAACATTGCCGGCTGCGTAGCAGTTGTGGAACAGACCGGTCGCCTGGCCGACGAGACCGCCGACGGAGGCGCTTACCTTGGAAGAGGTCGTATAGCCCGAAATGGCCGTCACGTCGCCGAGGGCGGCGCAGTTGGCGATCATACTGCCGTTGGAGTTCGTGGCAACGAGGCCGCCGGCCGAGCACAGGCCTTCGGTGGATTTGACCTGCACGGTCACATCCGTCCAGGAGTTGGTGAGGTAAGCATCGAGGTAGAGCGATGCGGTCAGGCCGCCGCCATACGCCCACTGCTTGCCCTCCGTGCTGACGATGCCGCCCACGACGGAGCAGTGATCGATGCGCGCATTCTTGCCCATGCCGAGGTTACCGCCGACGAGACCGCCGACTGCAACGTTGGTCAGGTTCAGGTTCGAGAGCGTGGCGCCGTTTGCCAGCACGTCGAAGAAGCCGACGCTTTTCTGCTCGAGCGGCGCGAGCTCGGTGCCGATGCGCACGCCGGAGACGGTGTGGTTGCGGCCGTCAAAGTTACCGGCGAAGTAGTGGATGGGCGTCCACGCACCGTTGAGGGTGATGTCCGCGTCGAGCGCGACATACTGGCCCGCGTAGTCAACCGCGTTGTCGCCGGTGGTGGAGGCGGCAAATGCGCGCAGCTGCGCCTCCGTCTTGATGACGAAGGGATCGGCCTTGGTGCCGGTGCCGGAGGCAAAGATGCTCTCGGCCTTCACGCCGAGCAGGACTTTGCCGTCGGCAGCGCCCCAGCTCTGCCAGACCGCCGGACGCATGGCCGCAAGGCCCGCGGCCGTGTAGCCGGAGAACTTGCCGCTGTTGATGAGGTATTCATCCGTCGCGGCGAGGCCCTCGGTGGAGATGCCCTGGTTCATAACGGCGGCAAAGGCGTCGTTCGTAACGTCGTCCTGCGCCGTGATCTTGTTGTAGTTGATGCCGCTGTACCAGCTGTCAGGCGTCTTGCCGACCGCGATGAGGTCCTTGCTCTCGCCGTTGACGGTGAGCACCGCCTTGCTGCTGTAGTGGCTGTCCACGACGGCACTGCCGCTCTGCTCGCCGATGAGCATGCCGGCATAGGCGTCATAGTCGCTGCTGGCATTCGTCAGAGTGACGCTGCCGGCCGCGTAGCAGTTTTCCGTCAGGAACGGGGCCGAGGCCAGCAGGCCGCCCGCTCTGGTGCGGTTATACTGCAGGCTGTTGCCGCTGGCGGTGACATCGCCGAGCGCGGCACAGTTGCCGACGAAGCTGCTGCTGCCGAACGTGCCAACAAGGCCGGCCGCGTTGGCAACATACTTGCTGCTGGTGGCCGCGACGTCGATATCCGTGTAGCAGTTGGTAACGTAGTTGGTGCCGCCGAGTCTGGCAGCGAGGCCGCCCGCGTACACGTGCATGCCGGAGGACGCGGAAATGGTACCGCCCGTGACCGAGCAGTTGTCGATGCGGACGTCGGCGCCCATGGTCTGGCCGCCGGCGATCAGGCCGCCGGCATAGACGGTATCATCCAGGCTGCTGCCCGTGCGCACGACGTTGACCGAAACGTCCGTCAGCTTGAGGTTGCTGACCGACGCGCCGTTTGCCAGCGTCTCGAAGAAACCGGCGCTGGTGCGATCCGACGGCTGCGCGCTCGTGCCGATGGTCATGCCGGAAACGGTGTGGCCGTCGCCGTCAAAGCTGCCGCCGAACTTGGCGATCGGCGTCCACGGCTCATCCGAGAGCGCGATATCGGCATCGAGCCGGATGTACAGGTTCGTGGTGCTGAGCTTGCCGTTCTGGGTGGCCTCAGCGAAACCGCGCAGCTGCGCCTCAGTCTCGATGCGGTAGGGGTCAGCCTGCGTGCCCTCGCCGCCGGCGAAGAAGTCGCTCGGATCGACAGGCTGATTGCTGCCCTCACCGGTCGGCAGCAGGCGGCCGTTTTCGACCTGCCAGCTGTTCCAGCCGTTTTCACTCATGCTCAGCAGGCTGTTCATCGTAACGCCGTTGCCCAGCAGGCCGACGGCCTTGCTGGAGAAATACGCCTGCGCATCGGCAAGCTTTTCCTCCGTGAGCGCGTCGGCAAGATTCGTCTCCAGCACGCCGGAGGTGAGCTCCGCCGACGTCAGGCCGGCGCACTCTTCCTGGTCGCTGACCGAGTAGCTGAGCGTGGAATAGCCGACCGCGACCGGCTCTGCCACCGCTTCATCGTTATAATAGGTCTGCGCCGCGTCGGCGTTGAACCAGCAGCGGTAAGCGGCCGTGCAATACGCCGGCGCGCCGGCGATGCCGCCGATGGGGACATCGGAACCGTCGCCCGCATCGGACATGGCGTCCATGTGCAGGGTCACGTCGGAGTAGCAGGCGTAGATCGCGCCGCAGCTGTAGCCGACAATGCCGCCTGCGCCGTACATCATGGAGCCTTCGCAGTAGTTGCCGATCGTGCCGAACGCCGCGCAGTTGATGACCGCGGAATCGTTGCTCGTCCAGCCGACGATCCCGCCCGCGCCGGTATCGCTGCCCTTGGCCACGATCTGCACGTCCGCCCAGGTGTTGCACACCAGGCTCTTGCCGCCGTTATTGCCGACGACACCGCCGACGTAGGTGTAGTTGTTGTCACCGGCCGCATCGCTGATGATCGTGCCGCTGACCCAGCAGCCGTCGATCACGCTGCTGTCGCCGGTGCCGGCCGCCAGAATGGCGACTGCAGGGTCTTCATCCGTGGTCTTGTTGTTGATGAACGCATCCTTGACGCCCAGGTTGCGGATCGCACCGCCCTTGCCGACAAGGCCGAAGAGGCTGGCATACTCATACGCGGCGGGCTCGGCTTTCGTGCCGATGGTCAGGCCGGCGATCGTGTGGTTGTCGCCGTTGAAGATGCCGTTGAAGCTGCCGCTGTCGCCGCCGATCGGCGTCCAGCTCTCGCCGGTGAGGTCGAGATCGGCGTCGAGCGTAACATACTGGCTCGCGTAGGTCTCACCACCGTTGACCGAGGCCGCGAACGCCTTGATCTGGTCGACCGTGCGGATCAGATACGGGTCAGACTTCGCGCCGGTGCCGGCGGCAAAGATGCCGGTGTCCGGCTGCTCCGGCTCGGTGACGAGCGCCTTGCTCAGCGCGTCGTTGACCGCGGCTTTGACGCCGTTGCTGCTCATGGTCGCGCCGGAAACACCGTCGATCTCGGTGCCGTTGGCCTTGACGATATCGTCAAAGAGCGAGGCGACATTCATAGTTTCCCAATAGCTCTGCTTTTCCTGGCTGACGAGTTCCACCTTGGCGATCTTGCCGTCGGTGATGGTCACTTTGACCTTGATCTCGCCATTTTTGAAGCCCTTTCCGGTGCCCTCATAGACACCGTCCTTGTAGCTCGTGCCCTCCTGGGCATACACTGCGGTCAGATCGCCGCTCGCGCCGGTGTCCGCGGCATAGGCCGGGAGCGCGCAGCCGACGAGCATGACCACCAGCAGCACCAGGGACAGGAGCCGTTTGGTGATTGCCTTGTTCATGGGTTGGTCATTACCTCCTGAAAAAATATGATATGTATATTGTTTGTGCATTCAGCGGATCTGTGTGCGGCCTCACCTTCCCTTTCCGCCGGTCGGTCCCGGCATATCATGCATGCAGTTGATTGTACAAAAGCGTCACGATCTGCGCGCGAATGCAGGGGGCCGCGGGCGAAAAGCAGTTGTTGCCCGTGCCCGTCGTGATCTTATTGGCGGCGGCCCAGCGCACTGCGGCCGCGTAATACGCATTTGCCGGAACGTCCGTGAACGTCTGATCCGCGGCGACCTCCGGGCTGCCGGCGGCGCGCCACATCATCGTCACCGCCTGTGCGCGCGTCACGATGCCGTTCGGGGAGAAGGTCGTGCCGCTCGTGCCGTTGGTGATCTTGCGTTCGACCGCCCAGCACAGGGCTTTGTAGTAGTAAGCATCCGCCGACACGTCCGTAAACGGGACGGTCAGGGAACTCGGTTCCGGTTTGCCGGCGGCGTTCCAGAGGAAGGTCACGCTCTGCGCGCGCGTGCACGTCGCGTTCGGGGCAAAGCAGGTGCTGCTGACGCCGTTCGTGATGCCGCAGCGCTTGGCCCAATAGACGGCTTCGGTGTAATAGGCGTCATCCGGCACGTCGTCGAACGGCGTGACCGGCATCAGCGCGCCGCAGCGGACGCAGACGCCGTTTTGATAGCTGTGGCCGAGCGAATCGCCGGCCGCGACCGTCAGCGTCTCACTGACGGCATCGCAGCGGTCGCACTGCACGTAATACTGCGCAGGCTCGGTGCAGGTCGCTTCCTGCGCGCAGGCGGCGGAAGCCTTGTCATGAAATGCATGGCCGAGCGGGGCGAGCGTGTCACGATAGGTGCCGCCGCAGACGGTGCAGGCATATTCCACCCATCCGGGCTCCGTGCAGGTCGCCGCCCGACGGGCGGACTCCACATACTGGTGCTCATGGGCCGACTGCAGCTGTGTGGTGTACCACAGGCCGCTGGTCTCGCCGCGATAGAGCGTCAGCGGGGTCTCCGTGCTGCGCACGCAGCGGAAATACTGCTTATCCGCGCAGAACTGCAGGCTGCGCGCCATGAAGCGTGCATTTTGAATGACAACGCGGCCATCCTTCCAGCTGATGAGCCAGCGGGCATAGCTGCTGCTGCCGTCCACGTCGGAATTGAGCTGGTCGCTGTTCGAGCGGCAGGCCAGATACAGCGATGACATTGCGCCGCCGAGCCGGATGGTATACTGTTCCGTCCCGGGCACGCGCGTGATCTGCACGGTATACGTGCCGAAAACGCCGGAGACATTTCCGTCCGCGTCCACGGTGATGCCGGTATTGGCAAGCGGCACGGCAGCAGCGGTGCTGCCAAGCGCCGCCCCGTAAACGGTGCCGTCACAGTGCAGGACGCTGTCACCGCCGCGCAGGACATACGTCCCGCTCCAGTCATCCGTGTCCGCCGTGACAGTGGAGAACGCAGGCGTCCGCCCATCCGGCGTGGCAAAGTATTGATAGAGCGCGTAGAGCGTTGTCTCCGCACCTGTGACATCATAGCGCTCACCCGCGCGGAGCACCTGCGCGCTCACGGCCGGGGTCTCGACCGGCTCGGTCGTCCAGCCGACGAAGTGATAATCCTGTGCGTCAGCCGTGGGCGTGCCCGTCGGCTGCGGGAGTGTGATCGGATCGCCGATATAACCGGCGACATCCGGCTGCGTCACGCCGTCCGGCACGGAGAAGTGCACGGCCGCCGGCGTCTTGGCAGCAAAGTGGATCGTCACCTTGCAGTCCTGCCGCAGTGCGGAAATGCGGAAGGTATTGCCGTTCTGCACGGTGTAGCCGGAGGCATAATAGCCGGTGTTGGCATTGGCCGTGACGGTCATGCCCCGCTGCGTCACGGAGCCGTGCTCCGGCGTGTCGGTGTCCGCCGTCAGTGCGTAGCGGTCGAGCAGCGCCCAGCCGGAGTTGACATCCTGCAGCGCATCGACATTGCCGTGGCCGGGATAGGTATCATCCGCGGAGACGACGATCGGGAATGCGGCGCGGCCGCGCTGCGCCTCCTCCAGCGTCGTCATCTGATAGTTGGCGGACATGCCGTTGGCCTGGCAGATCTGCGGCGAGCAGTCCCATGCGCCGCAGGCCGTCTTCATGTCCGTGATCGCCTCGGCGACGGTGCTGCCGCCGAGCAGGCTGTCAAAGAACACAGCCTCAAACGTATAGTCGCCGACAAATGTGACCGACTGGCTGTAACCATAAACGGCGCCGAGGCCGCGGTCCATGAGCGGCTTTTCCAGGCCGTCGGTCGCCATGCCGAGGCAGATCGCCATCCAGAGCAGGCCGTTGTTGGCCTGCGCGTCGGCGTCCATGTGGTCGGCAATGACCGTGCCGTCCACGAGGAAATATTTCATGCTGCCGCTCGTGCTGCTGTAAACGGCGTGCCCGCCGTCATAATCCGCCTTGGTCAGGCCGTCGCCCGTCTGCAGGCAGAGGTAAGACGTCGTGGCGCCGGAGGTGTAGTCCTCGCCGTTTTCGTAATCTGTCGAGCCGTGCGAGTCGAAGAAGACAACGCCGCCGTCCGTGATCGCGTCCGCAACGGCGTCGATCGTCGCCGCATCACCTTTATAGTAGTGATAGGTACCCTCGGACGCCTGCGCCACGCGCTGGGCCTCCTTCTGGTACTGCTCGGTGAAGCTGCGGTCAACGCCGTAGTACGGCTGGAACAGGTACACATCGCGCCCGTGCTGCGTGCCGCGCGCGGCGTAGGAGCGCGTCTGCACATCGGGCGTATCGTCAGCCGTGGGCTCCGCCGCCGCCGCGATCTGCTCCAGACGCGGAGAATAGGCACAGGCGATGCCCTGCTCCGTCATCCAGTTGATCCGTTCGCCGCTCGTCTCGACCGAGCCGGGCACGACCGCGTCCTGCGCGTTGAGATAGTCGCAGATGGCCTGTGTGCGCCCGTCTGCGGATGCATCCCGCCGCGCCGCCGTCTGCTCCACGTCCTCGAGCGCGTTGAACAGCGCGTCCGCAGCGGCATAATCCGCCGCCGTGAGCGCCGCGTCCGCGCCGTCGTCGGCCGCAAACGCCGTCACCGTCAGCGACAGCAAAACGGCGACCGCAAGGAGCACCGACAGCATTCGTTTGAATAATTGCTGCATGAATGTTTCCTCCAAATGATTCGTTGCGAAGTTTAAGTTAGATTCATCTAATTTAAATTAGAGCAATCTAACTCTTGCGGAAAAGAAAAGCGCGCTCCGGCGTATCTGCACCGACCGGGCGTGCATGATCCCGACTAGTTCTTCGATGTTAGATACGTCAAACTGCCACAAAAAAAAAAGAAAAGTGCGCCACAAAAGCAGACACATATCCACGCACTTGGCATTATACAATGGCGCTCACAGCGTGTCAAGAAAATTCTCGGCGATCTGCCGCATTCGTCCAGCGCAGAAACACGCCGCACCCGGTATTGGGTGCGGCGCGTAAAATACGGTGGTGCAGGTCACTTGACCTCGTCGTCCAGCCAGTCGGCCAGCTTGGCCTCGTCCAGGTTCAGGCCCTTGGTCAGGAACGCGACCATTTCGTTGAAATTGAGCTTCTTCATGCGCTCAAAGTTCGACTCGCCCTTCTTCTCAGGGTCGATCAGACGGCCTTCGATATAGCCGCACTCATAGCACATATTCAGCGCATACTTCCGATGGGTATCGAGCGTCATTTCATGACCGCAGCGGGGACATTTCATCACACATTCTCCTCTCCATAAACAGCAGTTCTTGATACTTTATGTACCGTTTCCTGCGCAACATCTAGCAATATGCTACATGATTGTGCGCGAATATGCAAGCATAGTTTATGAATTAACACGGCGCGTCCGCCAGGGCAACGGTCAGCGTCTGCGCCAGACGCACCGGGCCGCCGATGGACAGCCCCGTCACCGCGCCGTGGGCGCGCTGCACGCCGACCTCGAGCGTGCCGCCCGGCTGGCCGATGCCGATCTCCGTGATGCCGTCGGCAAAGTCCGCCGTGAGCACGACGGCCGTGGCGACGCTGCCGGAGGCGCAGCTCGTCTCCGCGACGCACGAGCCGGTCTCACGCACGAACACGACCGGCTGCATGCTGCCGGCCGCCCGGTCGAGAAACAGCGCGCCGACGGCGCTCGCCTCCGGCGCGGCGGCAATGGCACGCTGCACGAGCGCATCGTCCGGCTGCGCGCGATCCATGACAAAGTGCGTGATGCCGTCGAATGTCACGCGCACGGCCTGCACGTCCGGCCAATCGGCCGGCTGCACCGCGCGCGGCAGCGGCATCACCGTGGATGCCTCCCCCGCCGCTGTGTCCGCCATGACCGGCTGAACGCCTTCCGCCCCGCTGATCTCGGCAAGAACGCAGGTTTTCCCCTGCGCGCCGGTGCGCAACGCGTGATAAAACCCCGCGCAGCGCAGGGCGTTGCCGCAAAATTCACCGCCCATCATCTCCAGCCGGATCTCCCCGCCGCAGCGCGGAGCGGTCAGAAAAGCGGCCTGTTCAATGCGCAGCTCCGGCAGGCGCAGCAGCTGCGCCGCGATGCGCGCGCGCTCCGCGGCCTGCACGTCCGAGAGCACGATGGCCGTGACGTTGCCCGCCGGATCGAGCACCGCGACTTCATATTCCCGTTTCATTCCTCTGGTCTGCATGGCGGTCACTCCGTGAAATGGACATGGTTGTTGATGTGATCCTGGCAGAAGCAGTGGTAGCCCACGCAGCGCGAGCAGTAGCGAAACTCCAGCTCCGGATGATCCACATCCGTGCGGCCGCAGACGGCGCATTTATAGTGATAAGGCTTGTTTGCCTGCTCGCGCTGGATGCGCCGGGCCTCGCGCTTGAAGTTCACCGTTTTCTGCCGCTGGCGCACGTGCGACGGGCGGAAAAAGTCAAACAGCCAGTCGCCGCAGTAGACCAGATAGTTGAGCACCGCCACCACCGGCAGCAGGTTCAGCGGGAACGACGTCGTGACGACGCCGAGCACGAACAGCGCCGCGTCCACATATGCCAGATACTTCACCTTGATCGGGATGATGAAAAACAGCAGCACCTGCATATCCGGATAGAGCGTAGCAAAGGCAAAAAACATCGACAGGTTCAGGTACGTGGTCGAGACGATCACGTCGCGCCCGAGGATGGCCGAGAGCACCACGCCGTAGATTGCCGTGAGCAGCATGCCGCTCACGTAATAGATCGTGAATTTGCCGTTGCCCCACTCGCGTTCGAGGCACGAACCGATCCAGTAGTAAAAATACAGCATCACCAGCAGCCAGATGGGGCTGGCCTCCGTCGGCACGAACACATACGTCACCAGGCGCCAGACCTGCCCGTGCAGGATGCCCTGCGCCGAGCCGCACAACAGCGAGGCGATCTGCCCGGTCGTGTCCATTTTCGTCAGCAGGCCGCGTTGCCGATGACAATGATCAGCATCAGGTTCGGAATGCCAAAACGCGGGTGCGCATAGCAAAACCGGTCGATTTTGTTCATCAGTTTTCTCATTGGGTTCCTCCGTAAATACAACGTATGTCCATGATACCTTCTTAAAACCGCAAAGTCCATAAAAAAATATCCGGAATCGTAATTTGTGCTTTCTAAATGGGCGATCGTGTGGTATGATGATATCTGTATTATTATGTCGTAAGGTATAGGTATATCATGGAACAAATACAGGAATTTGAAAATGAAGCGCGCAACGATCTGATCGAGGGCCGCAACGCGGTCATGGAGGCCCTGCGCGCGGGCCGCACGATCGACAAGATCTTCATCGCCAAGGGCGACGTGGACAAGACGCTCGGGCACATCGCCTCGAAGGCGCGCAGCGCCGGCATCGTCGTCACGGAGGCCGACCGCCGCAAGCTCGACGCCATGAGCCAGACGCACGCGCATCAGGGCGTGATCGCGCTGTGCGCCGTCAAGGAATACAGCACGATCGAGGATATGCTCGCCATCGCGGCCGAGCGCGGCGAGGCGCCGTTTCTCGTGCTGTGCGACGAGATCTCCGATCCGCACAACCTCGGCGCCATCATCCGCACGGCCGAGTGCGTCGGTGCGCACGGCGTCATCATCCCGAAGCGCCGCAGCGCGGGCCTGACCGCCGTCGTGGACAAGACCTCTGCCGGCGCGCTCGAGCACATGGCCGTCGCGCGTGTGCCGAATCTCGCCGCCGCGATCGAGACGCTCAAGAAAAACGGTCTCTGGATCTACGGCACTGCCGCCGAGGGCGCAAACGAGCTGTGGAAAACGGATCTGACCGGCCCGGCCTGCATCGTCATCGGGTCGGAGGGCACCGGCATCAGCCGGCTGGTGCGGGAAAAGTGTGACTTTCTCGTCAGCATCCCGCTGCGCGGGCAGATCTCCTCGCTCAACGCATCCGCGGCCGCGGCCGTGCTGCTCTATGAGGCGCTGCGCCAGCGGAGCTGAGCGCCCGCACCCCCTACGCTATTAAAAGGAGTTGACCATATGGACCAATTTGATCGCTCGCCAGAGGACGTTTCTTTTGATCTGGATGCAGAAGAATACTCCCTGGAATCCATTCTGGACGAATATAAAGATTTTCAGACGGACGCGCCCGCGCCCCGTCCGCAGCCGGCCTATCGCAGCCGGCCCGTCACGGCGGAAATGATCGAAGAGGAAGAGGCCGAGGACGCTGAGGCCGAAGACATTCTCATGTCCGCCGAGCTCGACAGCGCATTGAAGGCCGCTGACCCGGAGGCAGCAGCGTCCGCTGCCGATACGCCCCCGCACGAGGATCACGACGTCAAGCGCTACCAGCCAAAGCGCCAGCGTGACCACGCGACCGAAGAAGAGGTCGAAAAATGGAACGAGACGAAGGCCAATGCCAAACGTCTGGCCAAAAAAGGCATCTCGGGGCTAAAGCATTTCGCCTCGAAGCTCTCGGAGGTCGTGCCGGACGAGCCGGTGGAGCCGGAGGAGGAGCCCCCGGCGGAAGACACGGCGATCCCCGTCTCCCCCCCACCGGAAATTCCGGAGGGGCTATATGACCCCGAACCCGAACCGGAAGAGCCGACGCGCGTGTTTCAGGCCGTGACGGAAGAAGGCATGAACGACAGCGCGGCCGGCGGCACATCCTACGCCCGCGCCGGTGACTACGCCGCGGACGAAGGCGCGGACCGTCCCGCGCACCGCAGCTTTCAGGACGCGGTGCTCAACCCGCTCATGGCGCGGCTCGCCGCCGTGGCTTACCGCATCCGGGAGCATAACAGCTCCGTGCACGCCTCGGCCAATGCCGAGGAGGATCTCGGCCCGGAGCCGGACGCCGAAACTGCCGCAAAATACTACGGCGGACAGGTCAAATCCCTGCGTTTCCGCTGCCGGGCGGCCATGCTCGTGTGCCTTCCGCTGATCTACATCTCGCTCGGCCTGCCGGTGTTCGGCGTGCTCAGGAGCAGCCCGTCCGTCGCGGCGCTCGTGTGCCTGATGATGCAGCTGACCGTCATGCTCATCGGTCTGGATGTCATCACGAACGGCTTTTTCAACCTCGTGCGCCGCACGCCGGGGCTGGAATCGCTCGTGTTTCTCAACTGCGTCTTTTCCGCGCTCGATGCGGTCGTGCTGGCCATCACAGGCTCGGACACCATCGGCCTGCCGTTTTGCGCCGTGTCCGCGTTTGCCGTGGCCTGCTGCCTGTGGAGCGCACTGAACGCCTGCCGCGGCTTCAAGTCCACGTTCCGCGCGCTCGCGGTCGACACCGATCCCTACACCGTCAGCGCAGACAGCGAG
>OGLS01001288.1_pt1 | contig 16023 bp, 8 predicted proteins | sample 1572881 | NCBI WGS metagenome assembly OGLS01 (sample SAMEA2582013, study PRJEB24529) | metagenome | biome: Human gut stool | place: China | collected 2011
GACGGCAAAGGCTGCCCTTGAGCGGGTGGGTCTGGGCAATAAGCTCAAAAACCTGCCCAACCAGCTTTCCGGCGGTCAGCAGCAGCGTGTGTCCATTGCCCGTGCGCTGGCCCGCGGCCCGGCGGTCATCCTGGCCGACGAGCCGACCGGTGCATTGGACTCCCACACCAGCCGCGAAGTTCTGGGAATGCTGCAGGATCTGCACAAGCAGGGCAATACCGTCGTCCTCATCACCCACGACAACTCCATTGCTGTGCAGGCCGAGCGCATCATCCGCCTCGAAGATGGCCGCGTCGTCTACGACGGCGACGCCCACGCACCCGAGGCAGTCGTTCAGCCGAACTTCATGATGGCAGAGCCGAAAGCCGGAGAGGAGGGGACGCAGGCATGATAAAGGAGACCTTCAAACAGGCCGTCCAGAACGTCTTGAGCAACAAAGTCCGCACCTTCCTCACCATGCTGGGCATCATCATTGGCGTCATGGCCGTCATCGTCATCGTCGGTCTCGGCAACGGCATGACCAACATGATGCAGGACTTCTACTCCGACATGGGCAGCGATATTCTGGCCGTCAACGTCATGACCGCCAGCACCCGCACGGTGGAGGTCAGCGATGTGTATAACATCATCAACCAGAAGCCCGAGTATTATAAGGGTCTTTCGCCTATTGCCAGTGCCGGCGGCGACACGCTGCGGGTGGCGGGCGAGAAGTACCGCCGCACCGGCATCAGCGGTGTCAACGAAGATTACACGACCATCAACAACTACAAGGTGGCCAAGGGCCGGGGCATCCAGTACACCGATTTGATAGACAACAAGAATATCTGTGTCATCGGCGACTATGTGGACCGCAGGATCTTCGGCGGCAACGGTCTCGGCAGCACCCTCAAGGTAGGCGCCAGTGAGTACCGCATCGTGGGCGTGCTGGAAGGCCGCTCCAAACCCGCCTCTCAGTACGAGGGCGGCAACGACGACGTTGTTCTCATTCCCTATACCACCCTGATGAGCGTCAACAACACCAGCAGTGTCAGCGAGTATTACGTCGTGCTGCAGGATGCAGACCACTCGGATGCAGCGCAGGAGTATCTGCAAAAAAGCATCAAGAAGCTGGTCAGCAAGGACGACTATGTCTACGTCATGAGCCTGAGCGCAGCCATGAAGCAGATGTCCTCCATGATCAACGTCATGGTGGGCGTCCTGACGGCCATTGCAGGCATCTCGCTGCTGGTCGGCGGCATCGGCATCATGAACATCATGCTGGTGTCTGTCACCGAGCGCACCCGTGAGATCGGTATCCGCAAGGCACTGGGCGCACAGGAGAGCACCATCCTGACCCAGTTCGTCGTGGAGGCCGGCGTCACGTCGGCGCTGGGCGGCTGCTTCGGCATCGTGCTGGGCTACATCGTCTCGGCCATCATCAACCAGATCCTTCCGTATATCCTGACGGACATCACCCTGAACGTCACCCCCTCGGCGGACGCGGCGGCCATCGCCGTGGGCATCTCCTGCGGCATCGGCGTCCTGTTCGGCTTCCTGCCTGCCCGCCGTGCCGCCCGCCTGAACCCCATCGAAGCGTTGAGGTATGATTAACCTCTCCGTCAGCGCTGACGCGCTGCCACCTCTCCTATCGAGGAGAGGCCTTGGCATTCCGGAAAGCCTTCTCTCTTCGCCAGAGGCTCCCCTCGGTAGGGGAGCTGTCGAGCGAATGCGAGACTGAGAGGTTTATACACTTATAAGGAGTTTACCATGAAAAAACGATTCCTCGCATTCCTGCTGGCTGTCTGCGTGGCTGTTTCCATGCTGGTGCTGCCCGCTTCTGCGGTCGGCTCCAACGCGGCAGTCCAGACGGCGACGGCACTGGGCGGTCTGACCGCCGAGCAGGCCGGCTCTCTGGGTGCGCCCCTCACTCGTGGGCAGGCGGCCCGCCTCCTCACCGCATTCTCTGCTTACCGCGATACCACCACGGCACAGGGCCGCACCGGCCGCCTCTACAGCGATGTGGACAGCGACTCTCCCTATGCGGTCTACATCCGCACTGCCGTCCAGAACGGCTGGATGACCGGCTACTCCGACGGCAGTTTCCGCCCGGACAACACCGTCACGCTGGAAGAAGCCTGCACCATGGCGCTGCGCCTGCTGGGCTATGATGTGGCAAAGCTGGGCGGTACCTTCCCCACAGCTCAGCTCAGCAAGGCCAGCGCATTGGGCCTGCGCAATGAGATCAATGCCCGTCAGGGCGAGACTCTCACCCTCGAGCAGGGTACCATGCTCTTCTACAACGCCCTCACTGCCATGAACGGCAGCGGTCAGGTCTACGCTTCCACCCTGGGCTTTGCCGTGAGCAACGGCCAGGTGGACATCTCCTCCGTCCTGCTGGACAACGTCAAGGGCCCCTTCGTGGCTGATGTTTCCACAGTTCTGCCCTTCGCCCCGGCGGCCATCTACCGCAACGACGAAGTCACCACCTCTGCGGCCCTCTCGCCTTATGATGTCTACTATTATAATGAGAGCGCCCGTACCGTGTGGATTTACAATAAGCGTGCCGCAGGCCGCGTGACGGCTGTCTCGCCCTCGGCCAGCGCTCCGACCTCTGTGACCGTGGCCGGCGTCACCTACACCATCGCTTCGCCCTCTGTGGCCTACCAGCTGTCCTCCCTGTCCGGCGGCGGCGTGGGTCAGGTGGTCACTCTGCTGCTGGGCATGAACGATGCAGCTGTCTCCGTCCTCACCGGCGACGCGGCAGACGCTGTGTTCTACGGCGTGGTCCAGTCCTCATCCCGCACCCTCGTGGAGACGAACAGCGCTGAGGTGCAGCAGGCTGTCTCGGTCATGTGTACCGATGGCACGGCCCGCACCGTCAACGTAAACAATAAGCTCAATTTCCCGGCCGGCAAGCTGGTGGAGATCAGCGTGGACGGTGACGGCGAAAGCGTCCGGTCCATCTCGCCCCGCTCGACCAGCGGCAGCGTCAGCGCCGACGGCACCGCGCTGGGCGACACCCCGTTTGCAGACAACGTGCAGATCATTGATACGACGTCGGAGGGTGTGGCTGGGGCAGTTCGCCCCAGCCGCCTATCGGGGGTAACTCTGAGCGAAAGCGACATCCGCTACTACACCACCAATTCTGCGGGCCAGATCGACCGGGTCATCCTCGACGATGTGACCGGTGACCTGTGGGAGTACGCTGCGCTGGATTCTGTCCGCCGCCTGACGGACGAAGCCGCCAAGAAGATCGACAAAAAGATCAGCGACAAGGCACAGGACGCCGCAAGAGAGGCCGCAGGCCTCCCCGCTGCGACCACCACCAAGGTAGACAAGACCGATGAGGAGACCTTCCAGGATGTGAAGAACATCCTTGTCCCCAGCACCAGCGATGTGCTCTACGGCCTCATCGACGGCAGTGTCGTCAGCTCTACCTGGAACACCCTTACCGGCAAGACGGACCAGCTGTTCAGCTATGTGCTCCGCCGCACCGGCGACAGCGTGGGCGGTACGCTGGGCGACTTCCTCAACTATCTGGGCGAGGGCGCGACCTATGTCTGCTACTCCGGAGGCAAGCAGGTGGCCTACAGCACCGCCACCAAGTACCCCGTTATCGCAGGCGGCATCGCCATCGGTCGTTCTGCTGACGGCAAGGCCATCAACCGGATGCTCCAGCTCTCGCCGGTAGTCGTCGATAAGCTGGGCGCAGCTTCGGTCATGAGCGGCGATAAGCGCTATGAGACTGCCGACGATATGCAAGTGTATCTGTGGTCGAACGGCCAGTATTTCGCCACCTCGCTGCCCAAGATCAACACCGAGGATTATAAGCTCATCGGCTGGTACGACAACTTCGGCTGCTCCGGCGGCAGGAAGATCCGTATCCTTGTGGCTGTCAAGACGAACTGAGCCTGAAATTTTCCAATCACAGAACAGCAGCCTCGCGGCAGATGAAGCGGGGCTGCTGTTTTATTCTCCTATTTGCCACACGCCCTATTTCGTGTTACAATAAAAACCAGAGAAATAGCGGAAAAAAGGAGGCGCGGCAATGATACGCATTGCTCTGGTCGAGGACGAGGCAGAGGTGCGGGCGCAGCTGCAGGGCTATGTGCAGCGGCACACCCGGCAGTACGGCACCGAGTTCGCGGTGACGGAGTTCGCCGACGGCATGGAACTGCTGGATGATTACCGCCCGGTGTACGACATCCTGTTTCTGGACGTGGAGATGAAGCATCTGGACGGCATGGAGACGGCCCGGCGGGTGCGGGAGCTGGACAAGGACGTCATCATCGTTTTTATCACGAATATGGCACAGTATGCCATCGGCGGGTACGCGGTGGGCGCGCTGGACTATGTGCTCAAGCCGGTGCCTTATTTTGCGTTTTCGCAGCAGCTGCGCAAGGCCGAAGAACAGCTGCGCCGCCGCGCACGGCATTATCTGGCCCTGCCGGTGGAGGGCGGGATGCGGCGGCTGGATTCGTCCCTCATCTATTATCTGGAAAGCGAGGGACACCGCGTCCATTTTTATACTGAAGAGGGCGATTTCGTGGCGGCAGGCACCCTGAAAGCCTTTGAGGAAAAGCTGGCCGAGCGGCCCTTTGCCCGCTGCAACAGCGGCTACCTTGTCAATCTGGCACAGGTGAAGAGCGTGCAGCAGGGGATGGTGCAGGTGGGACCCTACGAATTGCAGGTCAGCCGCCCCCGGCGGAAAGCCTTCCTCGCGGCGCTGGCCGACCACATCGGGGGTGAGGGTGCATGACGGCACTGCCCAGCATCCCGCGCCTGTATACGGCGCTGGCCGAGTGTCTGGCCGTGGGCATCTACGCCCTGCCGCTGGGCATCCGCTTCGGCAAAACGGCCACCATCGCTGCCAGTGCGGCATGGGCGCTGGCCCTGAGTGCTTTTTTGCAGGCCACGGGCAGCGTCCCGCTGGCGTGGTGGATCCCCTGCATGGCGGCAGCTGTGGGGATACAGTATTTATACCTCTGGGTCACCCGCACCATCTCCCTGCTGGAAGCGGGCTATGTCTGCGCCCGGGCCTTCGTTCTGGCAGAGCTGGCGGCCAGCGCCGAGTGGCAGCTGCACTGCTTCCTCTGGCCTCAGCGCAGCGGGGCCGACGGCCTGTCACTGCTGCTTCTGGTGGTGGTCTACGGCGGCGTTTTCGGCTGCATCTGGGTGCTGGAGCATAAGCACAAAAGTCCCAAGGGCCATATCGTCATCAGCGGAAAAGCGGGCCTCGTGGCCGTCGTCATGGCGGTGATGGCCTTTGCGGTGAGCAATCTGCTCTTTCTCGGTGACCGCGAGGTGGACATGAGCGTCTATTGCATCCGTACGCTGGTGGATTTCTGCGGCGTGCTCATCCTGACGGTCCAGCACGAACAGCTGCGGGAGGCGGCGCTCCACAGCGAGCTTGCCGCCATGGACGAGGTGCTCCACCGCCAGTACGAGCAGTACAAGCGGAGCAAGGAGGGCATCCGGCTCATCAACAGCCGCTATCACGAGCTGAAGATCCAGATCGCGGACATCCGTGCCGAGCGCGACCGGGCCAAGCAGGACGCGGCTCTGGCCCGGATGGAGAGCGGCATCCGGCAGTATGAAGCCGAGAACAAGACTGGCAACCCGGTATTGGATACCCTATTGACCGCCAAAAGCATGGACTGCCAGCAGCGCGGCATCAACATGACCAGCGTGGCCGACGGCAGCCAACTGGGCTTTTTGAGCACGCGGGAGCTGTGTACCCTCGTGGGTGCGCCGCTGGACAACGCCATCGAGAGCGTGCTGGCCGAGCCTGACCCTGAAAAGCGTCTGCTGCGGGTGGCCATCTATAACCAGAGCGGCTGCGTGATGCTCCGCTTCGAGAACTACTGCGCCCAGCCCGTGGAGATGGGCGCGGACGGTCTGCCCGTCCACAACGCCCACGGCGGCTACGACCTGCAGGGTGTGCAGGCGGCCGCCCAGCACCACGACGGCACCATGACTCTTCATTGGGCCGACGGCTGGTTCACCCTGCGGATCCTGCTGCCTGTCCCATCGTGAGAAACGTCTCTGTCATCGCACAGCGATGACAGAGACGTTTTGTTATTCTGCACAATAAAACCGCTCTCGAAATTGTGGATTAGCACAATAAAATTTGAAACCAAATTGAAACTTCTGCAAAATATGCCTCCAAAATGACAGATTGTGAAGATGTTTGTGAATTTTCTTTGAATCCATTTATAATAGAGGCAACGCTCCGGGAGCTGTACCCGGAAAATATGGATTCAGAATAAGGAGGAAGAAAATTATGTTGTCCATCAATATGGATGATGTAATGCAGGTAGTTTCGAACATTCAGAACTATCTGATTGCATTCGGCGTCGTCCTCGTACTCGCGCTCCTCGTGATGTTCGCGGTGCGGAAGATGCCCAAAGCGAAAAAGAAGATGATTCGTGCGCAGTCCGGCCTCGCCATTCTGCTGGCGCTGGCGATTGTCGTCAACCTCATCTGCACCGGCCCCATGTCCACCATGCTGGATCTGGTCTCCGGCGAAGGTTCCATCAGTGAGGAGACTTCCGCAGAGGCCACCGAGCTGGTCAATGAGATCACCCAGGAAGGCATCGTTCTGGCTCAGAACGATGACAACATCCTGCCTGTGGCTTCCGGCTCCAAGCTGAACGTCTTCGGCTGGGCTTCCACCAGTCCCTGCTACGGCGGCACCGGTTCCGGCGCTCTGAACGACGCTTACCCTGTCACCGACCTGCTCACCGGTCTGCATGATGCAGGCATCGAGACCAACGACGAGCTGAGCAAGTTCTACACCGATTACTGCTCCACCCGCCCCACCGTTGGTATGTCCAAGCAGGACTGGACTCTGCCCGAGCCGAATGTCAGCCTGTACACCGACGAGATGATGGAAAACGCCAAGGCATACTCTGACACCGCCATGGTCGTCATCACCCGCGTCGGCGGTGAGGGCGCAGACCTTCCCACCGATATGTCTGCTGTCGTGGACGGCAGCTGGATCCGCCGTGTGGCTGAGTATCGCGGCAGTGAAAAGGGTGCCGGCTACTACAACGGCACTTACGATGACAGCCTGAACGAGGGCAATGACTGGGATAAGGGCGACCACTTCCTGCAGCTGTCCAACCGCGAGGAAGAGCTCATCGACCTCGTCACTTCCAACTTCGACAAGGTCGTCGTCGTTTACAACGGCGCAAACGCTTTCGAGATGGACTGGGTCAAGGATTACCCCCAGATCAAGGGCGTCCTGCTCTGCCCCGGCACCGGCCAGTCCGGCTTTGAGGGCTTTGGCCGCGTGGTCGCCGGTGAGGTCAACCCTTCCGGCCGTACCGCTGACACCTATGTTGCTGACCTGACCGCTTCTCCGTGGTGGAACAACTTCGGCGACTTCAAGTACACCAACGCTTCCGAGTTCAATTCCAACGCCAGTGGCTTTGACCCCGAAGGTACCACTCCCTCCTTCGTCAACTACGTTGAGGGCATCTATGTCGGCTACAAGTTCTATGAGACTGCCGCCGATGAGGGCCTCATCGACTACGACAAGGAAGTTGTCTATCCCTTTGGCTACGGCCTGAGCTACACCACCTTCACCCAGAAGATGAGCGACATCACCAGCGACGGCAGCAGCCTGAAGTTCTCTGTCACCGTCACCAATACCGGCTCTGCTGCCGGCAAGGATGTCGTGGAGATCTATAATGATCCTCCGTACACCAACGGCGGCATTGAGAAGGCTTCCGCAAACCTGCTGGACTTCGCCAAGACCAGCGAGCTTGCCCCCGGCGAGAGCGAGACCATCGACTTCACCATCCCGGTCGAGGATCTGGCTTCCTACGATTATAAGAACAACGGCTGCTATGTGCTGGAGGCTGGCGATTACATCATCAGCACCAACTCTGACTCCCACAATGTTCTGGATTCCAAGACCTACACCGTCGCCTCCGACATCGTTTACAACGAGTCCAACAAGCGCGAGAGCGACGAGGTCGTGGCGATCAACCAGTTCGATTTCGCCGAAGGCGAGATCACCTATCTGTCCCGTGCAGACGGCTTTGCAAACTACGACGAGGCCACTGCCGCTCCTGCTACCTATGAGATGAGCGACGAGGTCAAGGCTGGCTTCGAGAACTGCTTCACCTACACCGAGTCCGGCTACGAGAAGGACGAGGACCCCAACGCAGAGGACATCACCACCGGCGCAAAGAACGGCCTCAAGCTGGCTGACCTGCGCGGCGTGGACTACAACGATTCCAAGTGGGATGACCTGCTGGATGAGATGAGCATCGACGACCTGCAGCAGACCATCGGCTTCGGCGGCTACCAGACCGCAGCCGTGGACAGCATCGGCAAGGTGCGCACCAACGACTGTGACGGCCCTGCATCCATCAACAACAACTTCACCGGCGTCGGTTCTGTCGGTTTCCCGGCTGCTACCCTCATCGGTATGACCTGGAGCAAGGATCTGGCCCACGATTTCGGCGACAGCATCGGCAAGATGGCCAATGAGATGAACACTTCCGGCTGGTATGGCCCGGCCATGAACATCCACCGCACCGCATTCTCCGGCCGTAACTTCGAGTACTACTCTGAGGACGGTGTCCTGTCCGGTGCTATGGCCGCAAACGCCATCGCAGGCGCACAGGAGCACGGCGTCTACGCTTACATGAAGCACTTCGCCCTGAACGATCAGGAAGGCAACCGTAACTGCATGGCGGCTACCTGGTCCAACGAGCAGGCTATCCGCGAGATCTACCTCAAGCCCTTCGAGATGTCTGTCAAGGATGCTGACTGCCACGCTGTCATGTCTTCCTTCAACTACATCGGCAATCGCTGGGCTGGCGGCTGCTCTGAGCTGCTGCAGAACGTCCTGCGCGGCGAGTGGGGCTTCCTCGGCTTCGTCGAGACCGACTACTTCGGTGTCTACGGCTACATGACCGCCGATCAGGCTGTCCGCAACGGCGGCGACCTGATGCTCTGCACCACCGGCAACGATTACAACAATGTGACCGTTCTGACCAACAGCAGCAAGCAGGCAATGCGCACCTCTGCCAAGAACATCCTCTACACCGTGGTCAACAGCCGCGCTTATGAGGCTGAGAACCTGAACCCCGGCATGGCAAAGTGGAAGGTCATCATGATCGGCGCTGACGTCGTGGTCGCGCTGCTCATCGTTGGCTTGGAGTACACCGCCATCAAGAACTACAAGAAGCGCAAGGAAGAAGAGGAAGAAGTCTAAACCGGACCCTCTCTCCATGCAGCACCTGAACTGAACCAACGGCAAAGGCCCGCTGCACCAGACAGCGGGCCTTTGCCCTGCTCAGGATAAAATGAGGAAAATGCGATGAAGCATACCGACATCATCCAGAAACTGAACTTAGAGCAAAAATGCGCCCTGCTCTCGGGCGAGACCGTCTTTACCACCCGCGCTCTGCCGGGCAAGGGCATCCCGGCCATCACCCTTTCGGACGGCCCCAACGGTGTCCGCAAGCAGGCCGGTGCCGCCGACCATCTGGGCCTCAACCCCAGCGTTCCGGCAACCTGCTTTCCGACCTCTTCCGCCACTGCGTGCAGCTGGGATGAGAAGCTGGGCGAAGCCGTCGGCGAGGCACTGGGCGAGGAAGCCGCCGCACAGGAAGTGGCTGTCCTGCTCGGTCCCGGCCTGAATATCCAGCGCAGCCCCCTCTGCGGCCGTGACTTCGAGTATTTCTCGGAAGACCCCATCCTCGCGGGCAGGATGGCCGCCGCCTATGTGCGCGGCATCCAGAAAAACGGCATCTCTGCCTGCCCCAAACACTTTGCGGTCAACAGTCAGGAGCTGCGCCGCATGGCCAGCGACTCGGTGCTCGATGAGCGCACCCTGCGGGAGCTGTATCTGACCGGCTTCGAGATCGTGGTGAAAGAGGCAAAGCCCAAGACCATCATGACCTCCTACAACCTCATCAACGGCACCTACGCCAACGAGAATGCCCACCTGCTGCAGGACATTCTGCGGAAGGACTGGGGCTTCGACGGGGCCGTCGTCACCGACTGGGGCGGCTCCAATGACCACGCCCTCGGCGTGAAGAACGGCTCCACCCTCGAAATGCCCTGCCCCGGCGGCGACTCCATCCGGGAGCTGATGAAGGCTGTACAGGACGGCAAAATTTCTGAGGCCGACGTGGACGCCCGTCTCGACGAGATGCTGGAACTGGTGCTCTCCACCCACGCTGCGGTGGAAAAAGCGCCCCGCACCTTCGACGCTGCCGCGCACCATAAGCTTGCCCGCCGCGCGGCCGCAGAGAGCATCGTCCTGCTCAGGAACGAGGGCGGCATCCTGCCGCTCAAGCCCAATGAGAAGCTGGCCGTCATCGGCGACTTTGCCGAGACGCCCCGCTATCAGGGCGCAGGCTCCAGCGCCGTCAACGCCCTGCAGGTGGACACCCTGCTGAACAGCATCAAGGCCGACGACAGCGGCATCACCTTCGTGGGCTATGCCTCCGGTTTCGAGCGTCAGGGTGCAGTTGACGCCGAGAAGCTGGAAGAGGCTGTGGCCCTCGCAAAGAAGGCGGACACTGTTCTGCTCTGCCTCGGCCTCGATGAGCTGCGGGAGAGTGAAGGTCTTGACCGCTCTGACATGAAGCTGGCCGAGAATCAGCAGCAGCTTCTGGCCGCTGTGGCTGCCGTCAACCCGAACGTCGTCGTTCTGCTGAGCGCCGGTGCGCCGGTGGAGACGCCGTGGGTCGGCCAGTGCAGGGCACTGGTCTACGGCGCACTGGGCGGACAGGCAGGCGCCGGCGCGGCCGCAGACATCCTCACCGGCAAGCTCTGCCCCTGCGGCAAGCTGTCCCAGACCTGGGCGCAGGCTCACGACGACACCCCCGCCAAGGCGAACTTCGGCGGCGAGGGCCGGAACGTGGAGTACCGCGAGGGCCTGTATGTGGGCTACCGGTACTATCAGACCGCCGGTGTGCCGGTGGCGTTCCCCTTCGGCTACGGCCTGAGCTACACCACCTTCGAGTACAGTGATCTGAAGGCAGATGAGAAGGGCGTGACCCTCACCGTCACCAACACCGGCAGCTGTGCCGGTGCCGAGATCGTCCAGCTCTACGTCGCAAAGCAGGACGCAAAAATCTTCCGTCCGGTGCAGGAGCTGAAGGGCTTTGCAAAGGTCTTCCTCGCCCCCGGCGAGAGCAGGACGGTGAGCATCGCTCTGGACGACAAGGCGTTCCGCTACTGGAACGTCAAGACTGACCGCTGGGAAGTCGAAGGCGGAAGCTATCAGCTCCGCGTGGGTGCATCCAGCGCAGACATCCGGCTGAAAGCGGAAGTCTCCGTCAGGGGGTCCAACGCTCCCGACCCCTACGAGGGTCTCGACCTGCTCCACTACGTCTCCGGCCAGATCACCTATGTGACCGACGCCGAGTTCGAGGCTCTGCTGGGCCATCCGATCCCGGAGGATGTCGTCCGCATCGACCGGAACATGACGCTGGGCGAGATGGACCATGGCCGCAGTCCGCTGGGCTGGGTGGCACAGAAGGTGCTGCGCTGCCGTCTGGACAGCAGCTTTGCAAAAGGCACCCCCGACCTGAACACCGTGTTCCAGTATAATATGCCGCTGCGCGCGCTGGCCAAGATGACCAACGGCATGGTGAGCATGGGCATGGTGGACGGCCTCGTCTGGGAGCTGAAAGGCTTCTGGCTCGTGGGCATCCTTCGGGTCATCTATGAGTTCGTCAAGAATCTCATCCTGAACAGCCAGATGGAAAACCGGCTCAAAAACAGCTGAAAGGAATAAGGCCATGAATTTCTGGAATAACTTTGCCGCAAAGCATCCGGCCGCGGCCAAATGGGTGCGGGAGGGCGGACTGTTCGTCATCGTGTCCAACCTCATCACCGTGTTCAAATATCTGCTTCTGCAGTTCCTGCCCAAGGCATTTGCAAGCCTGCCGGTGGTGGACTTCGGCTGGCCGGGCATCGACATCACCCTGTTCGGCGAGACCTTCAAGTGGAACATCCTCGGCTACGATGCCGCCCACGGCGGCCTGCCCTACTTCTGCGCCTACATGGTGGCCATGGTCATCGGCGAGTGCATCAATTTCCCCATCCAGCGCAGCCTCGTCTTCCGCAGCAAGGGCAACCTCGCCAAGCAGATCGGCTGGTATCTGCTGGCTTTCTGCCTCATCACCTGCATCGTCAACTCCATCAACTGCATCTGGGTGGCTGTGGCCGGTCTGCTGGTGCCTGATTTCATCTACAACATCGGCACCACGGTACTCAACGGCGGCATTTCGATGATCATCTTCTTCTTCGTGAACAAAATCATCTTCCCCGAAGGCGAAGCCGCAAAATAATCTGTCATCTTCTTTATTTTCATCATTTTCTTCATTCGAACCAACAGGCCGTCCTCCTCTGGAGGACGGCCTGTTGGCATATTGAGCGGTTTTGGACGCTGCAAAGGACGAAATTTCGGTCATAGGGGAAGAATCTGCCCAGGGGTCTTGCACTTTGACGCTTTACTGTGGTAAAATCGGGCCATGCTTTTATCATAGAGGAAAAAAGCACCAAAGGGGGAACGTATATGAGTGAGATCTGTATCATCGTCACCATCGTCGTCTATCTTGCGGCCATGCTTCTGGTGGGTTTCGCCTACAGCAAGACCAACAACGACAGCACCGACTTCTACCTTGGCGGCCGGAAGATGGGGCCGCTGGTCACGGCCATGAGTGCCGAGGCCAGCGATATGTCCAGCTGGCTGCTGATGGGTATGCCGGGTCTGGCCTACCTGACAGGCATCGCCTCGCCGGGCTGGACAGCCATCGGCCTTGCGCTGGGTACCTGGCTCAACTGGCTCATCGTGGCCCGGCGGCTCCGCCGCTATTCGGCCAACCTCGACGCCATCACGGTACCGCAGTTCTTGTCGCTTCGCTTCCATGACCAGCGCAACCTGCTGAACGCTCTGGGCGCGGTCATCATCATCGTCTTCTTCGTGCCGTATACGGCCTCGGGCTTTGCGGCCTGCGGCAAACTGTTCCACAGCCTCTTCGGCGTAGATTACATGGCGGCAATGCTGGTGTCAGCCCTCGTCATCGTGGGCTATACCATCCTGGGCGGCTTCCGCGCCGTCACCACCACCGACCTCATCCAGTCGGTGGTCATGTCGCTGGCCCTCATCGCGGTGCTGGGCTACGGCATCGCTGTGGCAGGCGGCTGGGGTGCTGTGGTGGAGAATGCCCAGAGCCTTTCCGGCTACCTGACCATGACGGCCAGCCACGACGCCGTGACCGGCGGGTCCACGTCCTACAGCCTGCTGGACATCGTCTCCACCATGGCGTGGGGTCTCGGCTACTTCGGTATGCCCCACATCCTGCTCCGCTTCATGGCCATCGAGGACGAGAAGAAGCTGGTGCTCAGCCGCCGCATTGCCACCGTCTGGGTGGTCATCGGCATGGTGGGCCTCGGCATGACCAGGGTCGGTGCGCTGGAATTCCTCAGCGGCTCGTCCAGTGAGACCCTTATCGTCCGCATCGCCAGCCTCATCAGCCAGCACGGTGTGCTGGCGGCAGTTCTGGCCGGACTCATCCTTGCAGGCATCCTGGCGGCCACCATGTCCACGGCGGACAGCCAGATGCTGGCCGCTGCGTCCAGCGTGTCCCAGAACATTTTGCAGGAGTTCGGCCACCTCAAGCTGAGCGAGAAGCAGAGCCTCTTCGCAGCCCGCCTGACCATCATCTGCGTCAGCGTGGTGGGCGTGGTGCTGGCCCGCGACCCGGATTCCAGCGTCTTCGGCATCGTCAGCTTTGCGTGGGCCGGTTTCGGCGGCGCTTTTGGCGCTGTCGTCCTCTGCGCCCTGTTCTGGAAGCGCTGCAACTGGCAGGGTGCGCTGGCCGGTATGCTCTCCGGCGGCCTGATGGTCTTCGTCTGGAAGTACCTCGTCAGCCCGCTGGGCGGCGTCTTCGGCATCTATGAGCTTCTGCCCGCCTTCCTCGTCTCGCTGGCCGTCTGCGTGGTGGTCAGCCTCGTGACCCCGGCCCCGGAGGCCGACATCCTTGCCGAGTTTGATGCGGCAAAATAACCGGTAAAAACAAGAGGAGGGCCTGTGCCGAAACCCGGCACAGGCTCTCCTTTTATGCTTGTGTGACGCTTCCGTGCTCCACCCGGTATACCTTGTCAAACTGCTTCATGAACGCCCCCGAGACGTCGTGGGTGATGGCCACCACCATGCAGGGGAGAGCGAGCAGATTTTCCATGATCTGTCCGCTGGTGTCGGGGTCGAGGCTGGCGGTGATCTCGTCGGCGATGATGAGGTCGTACCGGCGAAGCGCCAGCCGTGCGATGCCGATGCGCTGGCGCTGCCCGCCCGAGAGATTCTTGCCGTTCTCGCTGATGAGGGTGTCGAGGCCGTCGGGCAGGGTGCTCACCCAGTCGGTGAGGCCCGCCATCCCGATGGCGTGGGAAAGCTGAGCCTCGGGGAAGTCCGCGCCGAGGCAGATGTTGCTGCGGAGGGTGTCATTGAAGAGATAGGTTGTCTGGGCAATGTAACCTACCCGCTGGTAGAGGCTCTGACGGTCGATGTCCCGCAGTTGCTGGCCGTTGAAGAGGATGCTGCCGGTATAGTCTGGGTAGTACTGGAACAGCAGCTTTGCCAGTGTAGACTTGCCGCAGCCGCTTTCGCCCACGAGGACGGCTTTTTCCTGCCCGGAGACCGTCAGCCGGACGCCGCGCAGCACCGGTGCAGCGGCCCCGGGGTAGGAAAAGCCGGTGTCCTTGCACTCGATGTGCTCGAGTTTACCGATGGCCCGGCCCGCAGAGACTTTTTCCGGGCTGGACATGGCTGCTTCAAGCCGCTGACGGATGCCCTTCGAGGATCTGACCTTGGCCCAGCACTGGGCGATCTGATTACAGGGCGTGATGACGAAGTTCGCCATGCTGGCGGCGGTGGAGACGGTGCCCATCGTCAGCCGCCCGTCGAAAGCGAGAAAAAGGCCCACCAGCATGACGATGGGGAAGATGAGGTTGCTGATGAGAGAGGTGTTGACCACCATGGCGTTGAGGCTCTGCTGGTAGGTCTGCTCGCTGTCGCGGGCCTGCCGGGCAGCATCCCGGTGGCGGGCGGCATAGGCGTCCTCCCGCAGAAAGCCCCGGATGACCTCGAACCCGCCCAGAAGCTCCTTGAGCTGCTGGGTGTAGCCCGCCATCTGGAGCGAAAAAGCGTCTCGGGAGGCTTTGAGCCGCTCATTCATCTTCCGGGGCAGGACCAGCGGCGGCACGGTCACAAGCAGGATGGCCGCCAGCATCACCGGGCTGATGTAAAGGTACATCCCCAGCGCACAGAGCATGATGCCGCCCCAGAACGCGATGTTGAAGAGGGACATATAATAGTCGTCGTAGAGGGTGCGCAGGTCGGTGGTCAACAGGGAGAGATAGGCTGCGTCGCCCTCCCGCTGATATTGGGACACCGGGCGGCGCAGCACCCGCTCCATGACCTGTCCCCGCACCTGCTCCACGGCGCCGCAGGCGAGTTTTGTAAAGGAGCGGCGGCTCAGCCGTTCGAAAAACCAGCTGGTGAAGGTGATGAGGAACACCAGCCCCATATAGCCCAGTGCCTCCTGCTTGCTCTTGGAGTCGATAAGCCACTTGAGCTGGAAGTTTTTCAACGGCGCGAAAAAGGATACCGCCGCTGTAAAGAGCGCGAAGAGCATGAGCTTCACCCAGTGGTGTCGGAAGTAGTCGTTGACCGTTGCTTTTTTCATGTGCAGTATCCTCCGCAGAGTGCTATAAAACGAGATGGATCACAAGAAAGACCCATCCGACTTCCTTTTTGCGGGAGATCGGATGGGTCTTGATCTTATGGCCTTATGTAAGAGGTGCTGTCAGCTTACAGCTGGGGGCCGGCGGAGACCAGAGCCTTGCCGTGCTCGTTGCCCTCGTACTTTGCGAAGTTCTTGATGAAGCGGCCAGCCAGATCCTTGGCCTTCTCTTCCCACTGAGCGGCATCTGCGTAGGTGTCGCGGGGGTCGAGGATGGCGGGGTCAACACCGGGCAGAGCGGTGGGGACCTCAAAGTCGAAGT
>OGLS01001294.1_pt1 | contig 15941 bp, 14 predicted proteins | sample 1572881 | NCBI WGS metagenome assembly OGLS01 (sample SAMEA2582013, study PRJEB24529) | metagenome | biome: Human gut stool | place: China | collected 2011
TGCGCCGTAATGGAGAAGAAATTATAGATGAAGATATCGCTCGGCTATCTCCCCTTATGCTCGGGCATATCAATATGTTGGGCCATTATACATTCACACTGCCAGAGGATATTTTAAAAGGATAGCTGAGAGCTCTAAATTTAAATATAAACAACGAATTATCTCCTTAATGTACGTTTTCGTTCCATTGGCCCTCAAACCCCGGGAATATTAACGTCAGCGGGTAACGTCAACTTAAGATACAACGACTGTCTGAATATCGTGGGTCAAGGACAGTTTTATTTACTCTAGGCACAAAGCCATTATTAAAGAGGCGCCGCCATTTACCCTCGATATGACTATCCGGTAGATATGTAAAAATCCTTATTCAAATATAGTCAAATCTATTGATAGAACTGGTTTGTCAACTGAAAGTAAAAACATTCCATAAAGCTCAGAAATGGATATTATCACAGAAATAGATATAGACAAACCAAACGCAATCTCTTATACTTTCAAAGCTTTATAGAATACTACCATGGGAGATTTAAGTAGATGTTAGACAAGGAGACTATGCTTTTAACATGTTAGCAATCCCTTTACCAAATACAACTTTAGTTTATATATCCCCTTTAAGTTAAAGGATAGCGGGAATACGATTTTACTTCGTCTCTATTAATATGAATCGTAATAGATGAGATACAACAACTTAATAAGGCAACAATCCCTTGCCGTATAGTAACACTGGACGGGGAGAGTATGTAATGCAAACAGAAAATGGAGGGTAAAAGATCACTTTTATTTTAACCTGAAAGTACAAGGAGCTATCTCTTTTAAAAGACAATAAATGTTATTTATGTTGTCTTTATTTGTTGTGTGGATATTTTTTGATAAAAGACAGGATTCTATATATGAATAAAGTGTTCTCTCTTAAGTATAGTTTTTTAGCCAAAGGTTTTATTGCTGTTTCTGAACTTGCCCGTCGCGTTTCTGTTAAAGGGAAACTGAAGAGTGCTTCATCAATAATTATTTCACCAATAACAATTGCTATTGTTTCTTATGCCCCCCCATCTCTTGCTGCAACAGTTAATGCAGATATATCGTATCAAACATTTCGGGATTTTGCCGAAAATAAAGGAGCTTTTATAGTTGGCGCATCAAATATAAATATCTACGATAAGAATGGAGTGTTAGTTGGAGTGCTTGATAAAGCTCCAATGCCTGATTTTAGTAGTGCCACGATGAATACAGGGACATTACCACCAGGAGACCATACACTGTACTCACCTCAATATGTTGTCACAGCAAAGCATGTTAATGGATCAGATATAATGAGTTTTGGACATATTCAAAATAATTATACTGTAGTAGGAGAGAACAACCATAATAGCCTTGATATTAAAACACGACGTTTAAATAAGATTGTCACGGAGGTCGCCCCTGCAGAAGTCTCCAGTGTTGGAGCTGTAAATGGCGCTTATCAAGAAGGGGGGCGTTTTACAGCCTTTTATAGGCTTGGAGGTGGATTGCAATATATAAAGGATAAAAATGGAAATCTTACACCGGTATATACAAATGGTGGTTTCCTAACTGGAGGAACTATCAGTGCTTTAAGCTCATATAACAATGGGCAAATGATTACTGCACCTACAGGAGATATTTTTAATCCTGCTAATGGGCCTCTTGCAAACTATCTAAATAAAGGTGATAGTGGCTCTCCTTTATTTGCGTATGACTCTCTGGAAAAAAAATGGGTTTTAATTGGCGTTCTTTCATCAGGAAGTGAGTATGGTAATAACTGGGTTGTCACAACTCAAGATTTTCTTAATCAGCAACAAAAGCATGATTTTGATAAAACAATATCATATGACTCTAAAAAGGGGAGCTTACAATGGAGATATGATAAAGACGCAGGAGTGGGAACATTAAGTCAAGAGGGAGTTGTGTGGGACATGCATGGAAAAAAAGGGGAAGACCTAAATGCAGGTAAAAATCTTCAATTTACAGGAAATAATGGAGAGGTTATTTTACACGACTCTATAGATCAAGGGGCTGGCTATCTGCAGTTTTTTAACAACTACACAGTTACATCCTTAACTGACCAAACATGGACCGGAGGTGGTATCATTACTGAAAAAGGTGTAAATGTGCTTTGGCAGGTTAATGGTGTTAATAATGATAACTTACATAAAGTTGGTGAAGGCACATTAACTGTTAATGGAAAAGGGGTTAATAATGGAGGACTGAAAGTCGGTGATGGAACCGTAATTCTGAATCAACGCCCTGATGATAATGGACACAAGCAAGCCTTTAGCTCTATTAACATTTCCAGTGGTCGTGCAACAGTTATACTTTCAGATGCTAATCAAGTTAACCCAGATAAAATATCATGGGGATATAGAGGCGGCACTCTTGATTTAAATGGAAATAATGTAACCTTTACTCGTCTTCAGGCTGCAGATTATGGTGCTATTATTTCTAACAATAACAAAAACAAATCTGAATTAACACTTAAATTACAAACACTAAATGAAAATGACATTAGTGTTGATGTGAAGACATATGAAGTTTTTGGGGGGCGTGGTAGTCCAGGTGACTTATATTATGTTTCTGCATCAAATACTTACTTTATCCTGAAATCAAAGGCGTACGGTCCATTTTTCAGTGATTTAGATAATACCAATGTCTGGCAAAATGTTGGTCACGATCGTGATAAAGCGATTCAAATCGTGAAACAGCAGAAGATTGAGGAAAGCTCTCAACCTTATATGTTTCATGGACAACTTAATGGTTATATGGATGTAAATATACATCCACTCTCTGGTAAGGATGTGCTGACTCTTGATGGTTCTGTTAATCTGCCTGAAGGGGTGATAACGAAAAAGTCAGGTACTCTGATATTCCAGGGGCATCCGGTGATTCATGCTGGAATGACAACCTCAGCCGGCCAGAGTGATTGGGAAAACCGTCAGTTTACAATGGATAAACTGAAGCTTGATGCAGCAACATTCCATCTCTCCAGAAATACTCGTATGCAAGGAGATATTAGTGCTGCCAACGGAAGTACCGTCATTCTGGGAAGTTCTCGGGTCTTTACTGACAAGAATGATGGAACCGGTAATGCAGTATCTTCTGTTGAAGGGAGTTCCACTGCAACAACAGCTGCTGACCAAAGTTATTACAGTGGTAATGTGCTGCTCGAAAACCATTCGTCTCTGGAGGTCAGGGAGAATTTTACTGGTGGTATTGAGGCTTATGACAGTTCTGTTAGTGTGACCTCTCAGAATGCTATTCTTGACCATGTTGGTAGCTTTATTAATAGTAGTCTGCTTCTCGAAAAAGGAGCAAAACTGACTGCACAGAGTGGTATTTTCACAAATAACACTATGGAAATAAAAGAAAACGCCTCTCTGACTCTGACAGGGATCCCTTCTGTAGGAAAGCCGGGGTATTATTCACCTGTAATCTCGACTACAGAAGGAATTCATCTCGGTGAGCGGGCCAGCCTTTCAGTGAAAAATATGGGCTATCTGAGTTCAAATATTATAGCAGAGGACTCTGCAGCAATTATTAATCTGGGAGACAGTAATGCAACTATCGGGAAGACGGACTCTCCATTATTCAATACCTTAATGAGGGGATATAATGCTGTTTTGCAGGGCAATATTATGGGGCCACAGAGCTCAGTGAATATGAACAATGCTCTGTGGCACTCTGATAGAAATTCGGAAATCAAAGAGCTGAAAGCCAACGACTCCCAAATAGAGTTAGGTGGAAGAGGGCATTTTGCAAAACTGCGGGTAAAAGAGCTTATTGCGTCTAACTCAGTGTTTCTTGTACATGTAAACAATGGCCAGGCTGACCAGTTGAATGTTACCGGCAAACTGCAGGGCAGCAATAATACTATTCTTGTTAACTTTTTTAACAAAGCAGCCAATGGTACAAATGTGACGTTAATCACTGCACCAAAAGGCAGTGATGAAAATACATTCAAGGCCGGAACCCAGCAGATTGGATTCAGTAATATCACGCCAGAAATCAGGACAGAAAATACGGATACAGCCACAAAGTGGGTGCTGACTGGATATAAGTCTGTCGCTGATGCCAGAGCCTCGAAAATCGCAACGGACTTTATGGATTCAGGTTATAAATCCTTCCTGACGGAAGTCAATAATCTGAACAAACGTATGGGGGATTTACGGGATAGTCAGGGAGATGCTGGAGGGTGGGCGCGTATCATGAATGGTACCGGTTCAGGTGAGAGTGGTTACAGAGATAACTATACCCACGTTCAGATTGGTGCAGACAGAAAGCATGAGCTGAACGGTCTAAATTTATTCACCGGTGCATTACTGACCTATACAGACAGCAATGCCAGCAGCCAGGCTTTCAGCGGTAAAACAAAATCGCTAGGGGGAGGGGTGTATGCATCAGGTCTCTTTGAGTCTGGAGCTTATTTTGACCTGATTGGTAAATATCTCCATCATGATAATCGGTATACGTTGAATTTTGCCTCCCTGGGGGAAAGAAGCTATACCACCCATTCTTTGTATGCTGGAGCTGAAATCGGGTATCGTTATCACATGTCAGAAAATACATGGGTGGAACCACAGATGGAACTGGTTTATGGTTCGGTATCAGGAAAGTCATTTAACTGGAAAGACCAGGGAATGCAATTGAGTATGAAAGACAAAGACTATCACCCACTAATTGGTCGAACAGGCGTGGATGTAGGTAGAGTGTTCTCTGGAGATACCTGGAAAGTAACAGCACGTGCAGGACTGAGTTACCAGTTCGATTTGCTGGCAAATGGAGAAACTGTTTTACAGGATGCTTCTGGTAAAAAACACTTCAAAGGTGAAAAAGACAGCAGGATGCTAATGAACGTGGGAACGAATGTGGAAGTTAAAGACAATATGCGTTTTGGTCTGGAGTTGGAGAAGTCGGCGTTTGGGAGATATAATATAGACAACTCTATAAATGCTAACTTCCGTTATTATTTCTGATTTTGATAGCTGCGCAGCTATCCAACATAATGCGAACTAGTTAAGGGAGCTGATATCACCTTAACGATAGTACAGCGACGGCTTCCATAATAGGGAGCCGCCTTCTTATTATAGCAGGATATGGGGGGGTCGCGCCCATTTCCTCTATAAGTCTCACCTTGTTTGGGTAATTAATTGAATTTATTTATAAAACGTTGCAATTTTAGCATCATTTTTTATTGTTCTTTTGTAAGCGTCAACGGAGCACCGTACTTCTCGGGGCGCTTACCGATTAACGGACATTCGCTCAAAATCTCTTAGCTGAAATCATTGGTAAAATAAGGAAGTAAAGACAGGTGTTCTCTAATGTTTTAGATATTTACGTGGCGTACACTCATAGTATTGTCTGAAAAGGCATACAAAGTACGATGTACTACTAAACCCACACATTTCAGACACATATTTTATCGGATGATTTTGCTTTAGCAATTTAATGGCAAGCGACATCCTGGTATCAAGTAATATTTTACTAAAAGAAGTGTTTTCTAATAATAGTTTCTTCTTTATTAAGCTCTCACTCATGTAAAGATAATCAGCTAAATCTCTCAGTTTCCAGTGTTTAGAAACATCTGAAAGAAAAATGCTTCGAACTTTTCCTGAAAACGTAGGCATTCCTGATGTGAGGAATGCTCTTAAGTTTGCTACATCACTAAATACTGAGAGCAATGAAAAAAATATTGCATCCTTAAAATCTGGATGTATATGATTTTGTGAATTTATATTATCTATCATACTTATTAATAAATCTGGATAAGCAAAGCTTTTCCTTAAAATGCAGGGGGGGGTCTCCAGAAACTGTTTCTCACAGTGGTTGTAATACGATAAATAGTTTCTAACGGTATCTTCGTTAAGTTCAATTTCCAGATATTTATCTGAATAGCTCTGCAAAAAATCTCTTTCTGAATGCTTAAGCAACAGAACATCACCATAGTTTAATATCAGGAAATCCTTAAGAAACTGAAAATTTATTGGTTTCTTTATGAGAATAAAGTAACACACTCCGGGCATAGCTACTATCCTTCTCAAAAGGCTTTTTTAAAGAATAGATAGATACAGAACAGAAATCAAGCACATGCGTGAAATATAAATTTATTGATGTACATCACATTTTTTGCTTATCTAAATTGAAAATCACTGAACTACATCTAAATGAATAATACTTATAAAAAAGTTAGGAAAGAATGTTAACATGACATATAGTATATGTTTAGTCATAATTTATCCTCGACAAATCTATTTTAAGGTGGAGTATATATGGAAGTAATTTACATTGCAGAACCAATAATATCCACAAACATTAACAAACTAATTGCTGTTGAACTATTGAGTAGATTTTATTCTAAAACTGGAGTTCCTCTCTCTACGCAGAGAGTTTTAAGCATGTTTACAACCGCAATGAAAATCAATCTACTTAAGTCTCAAATAAAAGAAATAATTAATCACAGGGATTTTTTCGAACATCATGGAGTACTGTGTTCTGTGAATATTGATTACGAAACCTGCCTATATATTAGTTGTAATAATGAAATTCAAAAAACAATATCCGAAAATAAATTTATAGCACTTGAAATATCAGAAACATATCCTGAGCTAACTCAGAACAATGATGTTATACCTTTTCTTTGCTCTCTTACAGAGTATATCTGGCTTGATGATTTTGGTAGTGGGAATAGCACCATGCACACAGCGATGAAAAATAAATATCACGCCATAAAACTTGACAAATTATTTTATCAGGAAAACATAGGCAAACCATATTTTAAGGGAGTTATTAATAATTTAAAAAAATTATGCCCAAATATTATAGCTGAAGGTGTAGAAAATATCTATTACAATGGATTATCAATGAATACTGGATTATGGGGCACTCAAGGATATTTTTTCCCTTCTGTGCCTCTATCTGAAATTAAACACATGAATAGTGCGTGGCTATAAATATATGAGATATCGGAAGGAAGATGTGTTTTCATCTGAATACAGAAATTTCCTAAACATCACTGTTCTGGCGAGTTATAAAAAAATCCTGTTGCATCACCAAACGTAGATCATTAACCATAGATAGTTACTGGCAGAGCGCTACGTGAAATCAGAGATTTTGCCAGAGGCATTACAAACCAGATTTTACAAAGAAGAAAGTGATTTCGCTGACTTTCGGACATATCTGTTTAACAATGTCCGAAACCGGTTGGTTTAGGACACAAAAACCGCCGCAGCCTTGCTATTCTGGCGATCACTAAAAACGATTTGGTTAAAAATAGTCCTAGCGTGGGATATTTTCCGAATTCCAGGCGCCCCCTGTTATCTCATTCGCTCACTGGCGATATTATAGGGCTCCGTTTGGGAAACGGAAAATATTGTACGTTAAGGCTGTTTTTTAATCAGGTTTAACCTCTTTATAGAGAGCCTGAATGCGACAAACCTGGGAAGTACTATAGCCTGTCGCCTCTGCCGTTTCACGGATGCTCAGTTTCTTGACCTGTCGGTAGTACATCACTTTCTGATGCCGTTCCCGATCGGCCTGTTTTCCCCGATATTTCCCCAGCGTATGGGCTCGTTCAATTCCTTGTTTTTGACGTTGGCGACGACTTAACCAGTCTTTATGCGACATCGCGGCCATCAGGTCTATAAGCATATTATTTATTGCTGTTATCACTGCACGAGTAATCGGATCAGATTGTGAAGGATCTTTATCTGACAGGGCTTGCCATGATGTTGGTACATCAAGACTGACAATCCGCAGTTCGTGTTGTTCTATCTGCTTTTTCAGCGTTATCCAGTCGCTGTTACTCAGTCGCGTCAGGCGGTCTATCTGCTCGACCAGCAAAATATCATTACAGTGGCTGTCCATCAGTAAGCGTTTCAGTTCCGGGCGGTCAAGTTTTGTACCGCTGATATTTTCCCGGTAGTAGCTGGCGATTTTATGCCCCCGTTCCTGAACGAACTGCTCCAGCATCTCTTTTGCCCGCTCGGCGAACTGATCTTCCGTCGATGCCCTCAAATAAGCTCTGATGAACATTTTATCACCATGTTATCGCATTTAGATTGTTGCATTTATTCTATCGTATATAGGTTATGTCATTTAACGTACACCGTCACATTTTGGTTATTGCGTCAGGGTGTACCCTTATGCAATAACTTTTTCATCAAAAATAACGTACTGAATAATTCACAAGGAGAACTATATGGCAAGGAGGCAGATTCTTTCTCTATCGGAAAGAGAATCATTACTGGCATTGCCAGACGATGAGTTAACACTGACTCGAATGACGTATTTCAGTGAGCAGGATCTGGCAATTATCAAATATATCCATGAGATATCCGAAAGGGATTTAAAAAAGTCAGAGCTTAAGGAATTCTTTTGAGCATAGACACTGCATCGGACTCAGGCATCGCAAACTGCACCCGGTGCCGCGCAGCCACATCCAGTGCAAACACCTTCGTGTAGACCTCCGTTGAGCTGATGGACTTATGCCCCATCAGGCTCTGCAGGACCTTCAGCGGTATACCGGCATACAGCATGTGCATCGCATAGGAATGGCGGAACGTATGTGGTGTGACCGGAACAGAGAACGTCACACCGTCAGCAGCAGCGGTGGCAACCGCCTCCCCAATCCAGGTCCTGACCGTTCTGTCCGTCACTTCCCAGATCCGCACTTTCTCTGTCCTGCCTGTTCGTTTATTACGCCGTTCCATGGGGATTTTCAGTGTTGCCACCATCGTCTGCAGCTGGCTGACGTACCAGGAGTCGGAGAGCGGAACCAGCCGGTGAGTCTGCTGCCTGGCTGGCGTTCTTCCTGCCGTCCTGGCTGCTTTTTCGGTCCGTTGTTTCAGGGCCGCAAGCTGCACAAACGGATACGGAGGCGTGAGCGAAAAATCCCCCCGCGTCAGCGCCAGTGCTTCATTAATGCGCGCACCGGTGTTCCACAGTGTGGCCAGCAGCATTTTGCGGCGCAGATCCGGGACGTAATGGAGCAGGGCACTCACTTCAGGGGCGAGCAGGTATTTTGGCAGTTCATCATGAACCATCGACATCTGGCGGAGTGCCAGCGCAGCCGGATAATCAATGGCAACAGGCAGCGATGCAGGCTGTTCGGCAGAATACACTGCCGGTACCATGGCTGCAGACTGGCTGTGTATAACGGAACCTGACATTTATATTCCCCAGAACATCAGGTTAATGGCGTTTTTGATGTCATTTTCGCGGTGGCTGAGATCGGCCACTTCTTCCCCGATAACGGAGACCGGCACACTGGCCATATCGGTGGTCATCATGCGCCAGCTTTCATCCCCGACATGCACCACCGGGTAAAGCTCACGGGAGACTTTGTCTGACAGTAGGCGGGCGCTGGCCAGGGGGATCACCATCCGTCGCCCGGGCGTGTCAATAATGTCACTCTGGACATCCACAAACAGACGATAACGGCTCTCTCTTTTATAGGTGTAAACCTTAAACTGCATTTCACCAGTCCCTGTTCTCATCGGCAAAAGAGCCGTTCATTTCAATAAACCGGGCGACCTCAGCCATCCCTTCCTGATTTTCTGCTTTCCAGCGTTCGGCACGCAGACGACGGGCTTCATTCTGCATGGTGGTGCTTACCAGACCGGAGATATTGACATCATATGCCTTGAGCAACTGATAGCTGTCACTGTCGACGGTGACTGTAATGCGCCGTTTCATAATGCACCTCATCACACATACTCTCTGTACACAATTAAGTATACACCAGTATTACGCTATAGCATGCCTCCGGCAACGGAATATTGCTATCAGGCTATTATTAACACTCACATCAATAACCAACATAAAAAGTGATCATGGCAATAATAGCCGGAAATGAATAACGATCAGTGAATAAGCGAAGCGATCTTTTCTGTCGCTGATGACTGGCTCGGGAACACGGGAAGAAACACAACATACAGTGTCATGTCAGCAGAGCTAGACACCACATCATGTGAAAGCGGGCCGGCGGGCGGCAGCGAAGGATCCGCGGATCCGGAACTCACAGAAATCGGATCTGCGGGGCAGAAAAGCCCCAGATAATATGATAATTAAGCAATACTCATAAAATCATATCAAATATGATTTTTATCTGTAATAACATTATCAGATGAAGCATGCAGGATGGATGAAGAAAGGGTGTTTTCACTCAGCTATGAACAACTGACCCGGTTTGCGGAACAAGGCATCCGGAAATGCAATCTGGACAGCCAGGGCGTGACTTATCTCTGCGAATCAGCCAAAGCCGGAGCCATGCTGATCTTCTGGCATGAACTGGCCATAAATGGCTATTCTTCAATGAATGCCATAAAGAGACAGGAGCTCATTGACGCCGACTTTCAGCGCCTCAGAAACCTCATCTGGCCGGATGGTGACAGGTAATGACTCAGAGTCGCCGACCGTCTCCACTGCAGCGGAGAGTGCTGATTGTGCTGGCTGCCCTTGATGAAAAACGGCCAGGCCACGTGCTGACGCGGGACATAGAACGGGTGCTGGAGCGAAGCGGGGAAGCCCCGGTCTACGGGCCAAACCTGCGCGCCCCGAATCTGCAGCTGGCAGTGGAGCTGACGGATGCCGGCCGGGCCGTGGCACACCCTCTTCTGCTGGCAGAACAGGACCGCCTCCGGGCAGAACAGCGCACGGCGGAAGTTGTTGTACTGCCGCTGATCCCGTTATCAGTTCCGCCCGCAGAAGGCACTTCTGCCAAAGACCTGCCGGTGGAGCTGGGCGGCATGACGTATCAGGCCTGCCGTGGGGATTTTGTGGTACGTCTCGACGGCAGCACATGTCTGCAGTTATGGAATAAAGAAGGCAGGGTGGTACGCCTGGAGGGCGATCCGCTGGACGTGGCGCAGTGGCTGCATGCCTATCACGATGCCGGAATAGAAGTTCGTGTACAGGTTAATGAAAGTGTCACTCCGTAAATAAACACTGCACTGAAATTTCTTTTTTTCATTGGAGCACCTGAACAGAGGTAAGCATATCACCTCTGTTCAGGTAGCTAAATTTAGTGTGCCACCTCAAGGTTCTTAGTGAGCCGTTTTTAAAAGATATGATAATATATTATTGTTTATAAATTGTTGATGTTTGATTTAGTAGTATATAAAGTTCACTAACTCTATTTGGCTTTTCTTTTATCTCTACTTACTGGGTGCCAGAACCTTTAAATTTTAAACGGAGGGAGCATTTTGTTTAAAGCAAATCATGTTCCGGTATTAATGTATCATCATGTCAGCCATTGCCCAGGACTGGTTACACTTTCTCCCGAGACATTCCGGAAACAAATGAAATGGTTGGCTGAAAACAACTGGAAAACACTGTCATCAGATGAACTGGAATTTTTTTATCGGGGCGGAAAACTTCCCCGTAAAAGCGTTATGTTGACATTTGATGATGGATACCTTGACAACTGGTTTCAGGTATATCCTTTATTAAACGAGTTTAATCTCAAGGCACATATTTTTTTAATTACCAGTTTTATTGGAAATGGTCCGGTTCGTCACTCTCCTGGAAAGGAATATTCTCATCGCGATTGCGAACATCAAATAGCAACCGGGAATGCTGATAATGTTATGCTTCGCTGGTCTGAAGTGAACGAAATGTTGCAATCTGGCCTGGTCGAATTTCATGTTCATACACATACTCATACACGTTGGGATAAAAAGTTCACTTCACGAGAAGAACAGTGTAAACATCTTCGGCAGGACTTATTGAGCGGGAGAGAATATTTAAAAAAAATGACAGGAAAATGCAGTAAACATTTGTGTTGGCCGGAAGGTTATTATAACAAGGATTATATTCAGATCGCTGAAGAACTTGGATTCCATTATTTATATACAACAGAAAGAAGAATGAATGCTCCTGCTAAAGGAACTACACGGATAGGAAGAATAAGCACCAAGGAACGGGAAAATTGCGTATGGCTGAAAAGACGACTTTTTTATTATACAACACCGTTTTTTTCATCGTTGCTGGCCCTTCATAAGGGGCCAAGATTACCGGATGACTAATAATGAATATACTATTTACGGAATCATCACCGAATATAGGTGGTCAGGAATTACAGGCTGTTGCTCAAATGAAGGCCCTGAAGAAAATGGGGCATTCAGTTCTGCTTGTCTGCAGGGAGAACAGCAAAATTGCTTTTGAAGCCAGTAAGTTTGGAATTGATATCACATTCGCGTTATTTCGAAACAGTCTTCACATTCCTACTGTATGGAGATTACTCGGAATAGTTCATAGTTTTCAGCCCGATGCAATCGTTTGTCACAGTGGACATGATAGTAATATTGTTGGTTTGGTACGGTTTTTTACCTGGAAACATCCATTCAGAATTATCAGGCAAAAGACATATTTGACACGAAAAACAAAATTTTTTTCAATAAATCATTTTTGCGATGAGGTGATTGTTCCCGGAACAAATATGAAGACACATCTGGAGCAGGAAGGATGTCGAACTCGGGTTACTGTTGTGCCTCCTGGCTTTGATTTCCAGGAATTATACGTTGATTCCCGAAACAGTTTGCCTCCGAGTGTTCTTTCCTGGCTGGCGTCCCGAAGAGGATGCCCCGTAATTGCTCAGGTAGGAATGTTGCGCCCGGAAAAAGGGCACGAATTTATGTTGAATTTACTGTTCCATTTAAAAATGAATGGACGACAGTTCTGTTGGTTGATTGTGGGGTCTGGTTCACCTGAACTGCGGGAACATTTACAGTATCAGATTGACAGTATGGGCATGCATGATGATGTTTTTATTGCTGACAATATTTTTCCTGCCGCCCCCGTATATCGGGTTGCCAGTCTGGTGGTTCTGCCTTCAGAAAACGAATCTTTTGGTATGGTGCTGGCAGAAGCATCGGCATTTTCTGTGCCTGTAGTGGCCACTCAGATTGGTGGAATCCCTGAGGTTATTCAGAACAACCAGACCGGGACATTGTTACCAGCAGGTAATAAGCACGCATGGATGTGCGCCCTGAATGATTTTTTTAATGACCCTGGGCGTTTTTATCAGATGGCTCGCCTGGCAAAACAGGATATAGAAGAGCGGTTTGATATTAATAAAACTGCGTTAAAAATACTCACATTAGCGAAGCAAAAGTAACAATATGTTTTCTATAAGTAACTTATCATTTATCGGTTTCCTTAAAAGGATTATTTTTTCCTCAGATTCACTACCGGGGAAGTGGGAACACAGAAAATTTCGGTTCATGTACATTTTGCGATGTTCTATAAATCCGGTTGTCAGTATTCGATATTATTATGAACTGCGTTCCTTGCCGTGCATTGAGGATATTCTGGCAATACACCCCACGTTGCCAGCAAGAATTCATCGCCCTTATTTGCATAAAGGGGGGCGCGCCTGGACCCGTGGACAATATATTCTTGAGCATTATCGCTTTGTGCAAAATTTGCCAGAAAAATATTCTAAATTTTTGTTTCCACAAAAATCGGTATCATTAGTCCAATTCATCGGGAAAGATGGAGAGAATTTTGATATCCAGTGTTCTCCCAGTGGTTTTGACCGGGAAGGAGAGTTGATGTTGTCATTGTTTTACAATAAAACAGTTATTGCCCGGTTAACATTTTCAGTCATTCTGACTCAAAATGGACACATTGCTTTTATTGGCGGATTACAGGGAGCCCCTAAAAATACCGGACCTGATGTTATTCGGTGCGCAACCCGGGCCTGTTATGGGATTTTCCCAAAACGGATTATTTTTGAAGCATTTTGTGCGTTGATGAAAGCTTGCAATATCTCTGAGTGTCTGGCAGTCAGTGAGCACAGTCATGTTTTCCGGCAATTGAGATACTGGTATCAGAAACGCAAAACCTTTGTTGCGGTCTATAGTGATTTCTGGGAGTCTGTAGCAGGAAAAACCTGTGGTGACTGGTACAGATTACCAACCCAGGTGATTCGAAAGCCGCTAAGCGATATAGCCAGTAAAAAACGCTCTGAGTACCGAAAACGATACGCTTTGCTGGATTATATCCATGAAACTACTATCCGCTCTTTGGATGCATATCCTGTACACTCAGAACACCAGGATTTAAATTAAGGTTTGATGTATTCTCTGAATAAAACAGTAATGATAATTTTGGTAGAGGCATTCGCACTAAATAATGAAAAAATATAAATCTGAGTTTATTCCTGAATTTAAGAAAAATTATCTTTCCCCTGTTTACTGGTCTACATGGTTCCTTTTGGGAATGATTGCAGGTATTTCAATGTTTCCCCCTTCATTCAGAGATCCTGTCTTGGCCAAAATAGGGCGTTGGGCGGGCAGATTGAGCAAAAAAGCTCGTCGCAGGGCGACGATTAATTTATCGCTTTGTTTCCCGGAAAAGAGTGATACAGAACGAGAAATAATTGTCGACAAAATGTTTGCCACAGCATTGCAATCCATAGTGATGATGGCAGAACTGGCAATTCGTGGTCCGGAAAAGTTCCAGAAACGAGTGTTCTGGAAAGGCCTCGAAATTCTTGAGGAAATTCGACACAATAACAGAAATGTGATTTTTCTGGTTCCCCATGGCTGGAGCGTGGATATTCCTGCAATGTTGCTGGCAGCTCAGGGGGAAAAAATGGCCGCCATGTTTCATCAGCAACGAAATCCAGTGATTGATTATATCTGGAATTCAGTACGGCGTAAATTCGGGGGGCGCTTACATGCCCGGGAGGATGGGATAAAACCATTTATTCAGTCAGTACGCCAGGGATACTGGGGATATTACCTCCCAGATCAGGATCATGGTCCTGAATACAGTGAATTTGCAGATTTTTTTGCGACCTATAAAGCAACATTACCAATCATTGGACGTCTGATGAACATCAGTCAGGCTATGATTATACCACTTTTCCCGGTTTATGATGAAAAGAAACATCTCCTGACTATTGAAATTCGGCCACCAATGGATGCTTGCATTGCCAGCGCGGACAATAAAATGATTGCCCGACAAATGAACAAAACAGTGGAAATTTTGGTGGGGCCACATCCGGAACAGTATGTCTGGGTTTTAAAATTGTTAAAAACACGCAAATTAAACGAAGCGGACCCGTACCCTTGAAATTATAAAGTACAAGTATTTCCACTAGTTGTTTCTTACTAAATAACTGATTCTAATGCCGCTACACTTTAACCAGCCCATGTTTTCCACCGGGGAATGGGCTGACGGTATCCATAAAGTGACGAACCTTTTTCAACAACTGCCACATTGAACGGCACTGGTGATTTCGGATTATTGTCTCATGAAGCGCCTGCCACAACCGTTCGACATGATTCACCCACGGCCAGTAAACTGGCTGATAAATCATCCTGAACTTCGGGTTTGCTTTCAGCCAGCGCAACGTTTCACGGCTTTTGTGGATGATGTATTATTCGTAAGCGGCTCACCAGAACCGTATTGATATTTACTGAGAGCTCAGATCAACTTTCCAAGGCAACAGATCGCGTACCCGGTTTACTGGAAGAAGTTGTGTACGTCATAACGGAGACGGTGAGAAAAACGGCGATGCAAATCAGGTGGAGAGGGATGTATCAGAGGTTACTGAAGGTTGACCCGCTGAAGTGCATTCTGTGCGGAAGTCAGATGCGTTTTACGGGGCTGAAGCGGGGTTACCGACTGGCAGAGCTGGTCCTGATGCATGAGCGACTGGCACGACAGCAGGTGTGCGGCTGAGAGCCGCAGAGGGGAAGTTGCGTCCATTTTACCGGAAACGGAGCAAAAAACCGCCATTCATACCCTGTATCAATCAGTGTCATCCTGTTTAATAGTCGTTTCCGCTCATATGGTGCACAAGGGGTGTTGAAGAAACATCCGTTTCATGGTGCTTTTTTAGTCTTTTGGGGATTTTAATTCCTATCGATGAACACGCCAACGACGTTATGACCAGAAGACAACAGCGCGTCGAGATGACGCGC
>OGLS01001304.1_pt1 | contig 15887 bp, 11 predicted proteins | sample 1572881 | NCBI WGS metagenome assembly OGLS01 (sample SAMEA2582013, study PRJEB24529) | metagenome | biome: Human gut stool | place: China | collected 2011
GGTCGATGCGGTTCTCCTGACGGCTGATCTCCGCACGGCGCTGCTTGATCTCCTTGTCGGCCTCTGCCTTCTGGGCATCGACCTCGGCTTTCAGACGGAAAGCCTCGTCCTTTGCTTCCAGAACCGCTTCCTTGCGCTTCTGGTCGGCGGTCTTGATCGCCTCGTTCACCAGCCGGGTAGCCTCGGCCTCGGCGCTGCCGATCTGGGCTTCGGCAGTCTTTTTACGGTTATTGTAACCAATAAAATAGCCCGCAGCCACGCCGACAACAGCAACGATCAAGGCCACGATCACTCCGATCGCGGTCATTGCGTTCACTCTCCTTTGTTTCAATTCAATGCAAAATTAAAAGCAGGAGACGCTGCGCAGCAGGACACGGGCAATGATATAGAAAGAGCTTTCAATGCAAAAAGTGACACCAAAACCATACGCACCGTCCTAAACCGGCGGCACGGGCAAAAGCATACGGCTTTTCTCTTTACGGTTCCATTTTATATCAAACAGGCACGCTTTGCCTGAAACGGGTACAGGGTCACACTGAAACCTGCGTACAGCGTCTTTGATTCCATACTACTAAATATAGTACGAAACATTTGCCCGCTTGTCAAGAGGAAAACCCTGCCCACAGAACATTTTGTGCAGAAAAACAAAAATTGAAGCGGAACTTTCTCAGGGAAGTGAACCCTCTCAGGCGCTCCCGCGCCAGCTCTCCCAAAGGGAGAGCCAAGATTTAAAGCCCGTTGCTAAAGCTTTAGGAGAAATGAGGAAGTGTCCGGTAGTGCACTTGGCTCTCCCTTTGGGAGAGCTGGCAAAGCCGTCAGGCTTTGACTGAGAGGGCGCAAAGCGCGAGAAACTCCCCCAAACCAAAAGGGCTGCCCCGGAGAACGGAGCAGCCCTTTTGGTTTATGATGAAAAGAAGAAAATGAAGGAGATGTCTTATTATTTGGCGGCTTTTTCGCCCTCCGGGAAGATGATCTTATTCACAAAGAAGAAGATCACCATGGAGATGCCGCCGTTGAGCACGGTGGTGCCGATGTTGTAGATGAAGTCCGGTACCAGCAGCCCTGCCACCGCCACCCAGATGCAGTTGATGGAGTTGACGATGCAGGTGATGATGCAGAACGCCAGCACATACCAACCGATCTGTTTTGCCAGATTGCCCTTGCTGCGGAACACAAAGTTGCGCTGGATGGGGAAGTTGATGCACTCGCCGATAACCATGGCGATCATGTAGGCGCAGAAGTAGGGCAGGCCGCCGTGGGCGGCATCGTAGCCGAGGATGTTCCACTTGAAGGTCTCGCCGAACAGGGTGATGTCAATGCCCGGCCAGCCGAAATCCACCACCGGCAGGCTTGCAAAGGCCTTGGGCAGAAATTGCAGCAGCAGGTACTTGAACACCGTGATGAGGTTGGACACGATGACGAACAGGCCGCCCTCGCGCACCCACTTGGCAGCGGCGGGGTGCTTTGCCGCGAAGTTATTCCAGAAATTCATAGCCTGCTTCCTTTCAGCTGTTTTTCAAGCGCTCTTCCATGCGGCTGTTCAGCACGAGGTTCTTCACGGCCTCAAAAATCACCCGCACAAGGCCGATGATCCAGAAGCCCTGCAGCTCCATCACGATGCCGTCCACCATGCCCATGCTGATGGCGCCGTTGGTCATTTTGGCCAGCGCACGCAGAGGCATATTGTACTGGAACAGGATGTTCAGGTCGGGCTTGCCCTTTTTGATGCTGCGGCGCAGCAGGGTGCCCAGCACGGCAGCCGCCAGCCAGCCGATGGGGCTGCGTCCGTGTCCCATCTCGCCCAGCGTCATGTTGCGGTCGATGTGCACCTTGTTCTCCGGGATGGGACGGCCCAGCAGCGCCTCAAACTCCGCGTCCGGCACATTCTGCACCTGCGCAGTGCGGTAATGCTCCAGATTTTTGCCCGCATAGGGGTCGGGTGCGCCGGTGCCCGCCACCGTGACAGCGGCAGTCAAGCGGATATCGGCGCTGGAAGCGCCCACCAGCAGCTGATAGCTGCCGCCCTCCACCTCCCAGCGGTCGGTCTTGACATTCCAGTAGCGGAACGCCTTATCGTCCAGCGGGATGGTGACGGTCTTGCTCTCTCCGGCTTCCAGCTGCACCTTGGTAAAGCCCTTCAGCTCCTTGACGGGGCGGAAAACTTTTGCATCCGGCTTTGCCACATACAGCTGCACCACCTCGGCACCGGCACAGCTGCCGGTGTTGGTGACAGTCAGGGTCACGCCCTTTTCGTCTGCTTTCAGGTCACTGTACGCAAAGCTGGTATAGCTCAGGCCGTAGCCGAAGGGGAAGGCGGTGGGCACACCGGCGGTGTCGTAGTAGCGGTAGCCCACATACAGACCCTCGCGGTACTCCACAGTGGGGCCGTCGCCGCCGAAATGCTCCTTTGCGGGGGTGTCGGCGTAGCTGCGCGCCCAAGTCTCCGCCAGTTTACCGCAGGGGTTCTGCGCGCCGGTGAGCACCTCGACCAGTGCGCCCGCACCGGCCTGACCGCCCAGACAGCCGTAGACCAGCGCCTTGCAGTCCTTGACCCAATCGCTTTCCAGCGAGGAGCCTGCACTCAGCAGCAGCACCACGTTGGGGTTCGCTGCCGCCACAGCGGTCAGCAGTTCCAGCTGGTTTTCGGCCAGCTTCATGTCGGCGCGGTCGATGCCCTCGCTCTCCTTGATCTCGTCCAGACCCATGCACAGCAGCACCACGTCGGCGTTCTTTGCCAGCAGCACCGCCTCGGCTTTCAGCGCCTCGTCGGGCTTGCCCTGCCGGTCAAAGCCCTTGGCGTAGCCGACGCTGTTCAGGCCGCTTTCGGCAAGGCAATCCAAGAAGGAATCCACCTTGATGGAGTTGACGGCGCTGGAACCTGCACCCTGATAGCGGGGCGTCTGGGCAAAGTCGCCGATGACCGCCACCTTTTCCCCCTTTGCAAGGGGCAGCAGGCTGTTTTCGTTCTTCAGCAGCACGATGCTCTGGGCAGCAGCCCGGCGTGCCAGTGCGTGGTGGGCGTCGGCATCGAACTTGCCGGGTGCGGCGTCCACCGCCGCCTTGGTGGTGAACACCAGTTCCAGCAGCTCGTCCAGCCGGGCGTCTACATCTGCCTCGGTGATCTTGCCGGTCTGCACCGCCTTCATCAGCTCCCGGATGGCGTCCCCGCCGGGGGCGGGCATTTCCAGCGTAGAGCCGTTCTTTACGCCGAGGGCGTGGTCGTTGCTGCCGCCCCAGTCGGTGACCACTGCGCCGTCAAAGCCCCAGTCCCTGCGCAGGATATCCATGAGCAGGTGGGCGTTCTCGTTGGCGTAGGTGCCGTTGACAAGGTTATAGGCGGACATGATGGTCTTGGGCTGCGCCTCCTTGACCACCATCTCGAAGCCGGTCAGGTAGATCTCCCGCAGGGTGCGCTCGTCCACGATGGAATCCGAGGCCATGCGGCGCAGCTCCTGACTGTTCACGGCAAAGTGCTTGGGGCAGGCGGCAATGCCGTTTTTCTGGATGCCGCGGACGTAGGCCGCCGCCATCTTACCGGCAAGGTAGGGGTCCTCCGAGAAATACTCGAAGTTGCGGCCGCACAGGGGGCTGCGTTTGATGTTCAGGCCGGGGCCCAGCAGCACCGACACGCCCTGTGCCGCTGCTTCTTCGCCCATGGCTGCGCCCACAGCCTCGCCCAGTGCCGGGTCCCAGCTGTTGGCCACGGTGGCCGAGGTGGGGAAGCAGGTGGCGGGCACACTGGGGTTCAGGCCCAGATGGTCAGCCGCACCGGCCTGCTTACGCACGCCGTTGGGGCCGTCCGACAGGGTAATGGCCGGGATGCCCTTGCCCGGCAGCGCCCGGGTGGTGAACACCGTGCCGCCGCTCAGCAGGGCGCATTTCTGTTCCAGATCCAAGCTGTTGATGATATCTGTATGTTTCATGGGTCTCTCCTGACAATCAAAAAAGGGGGCGGGCGTTTGCCCGCCGCCCCTTCTGTTCCTATGTGTTGATCAGACGGTTTTTACGTTCTCTTTCTTTTTGCGGAAGCGGAGGATCGTCAGAACGACCAGAACCACGATCAGACCGCCGCAGACACCATCCACTGCGTAGATGACCTTCTGGTAAGGCTCGACCTTTGCCAGATAGCGGCTGCCCGGCATACCGCCGTTCATCGTTTTGGAGTTTGCAATGGTGTACAGAATGTTATGGATTGCCTCACGACCGTAGTGGTAGTCTGCAACGTCATCCTTGTTAAAGGTGTACCGTGCGCCGGTGGGCAGGTTGGTCAGCTTTCCGTCTGCACCAGCCCGGATCATCTGACCTGCATCCATGAACACGCCGGTATTTGCATTATCGGTGATAATGAAGCCGTGGAAGCCCCACTCGTTGCGCAGCAGGCCGGTGATCATGTTGTAGTTGCCGCCGGCCCAGGTATAGCCAACGCGGTTGAAGGAGGTCATGATGCCGGTGACGGACGGGATCTCGGTGGTGGCATTGCTGTAAGTGCCGTCGCCGTTGTCCTTTGCATAGTTCATCTCGACCTTATCAGACTTGACGCACATCTCAAAGGGCTTGAGGTAGATCTCGCGGGCCGCCTGCTCGTTCAGGAAGGTCGCAATGCTGTACTGGCCTTCACGGTCGCCGCGGTGGTCCTCCTGATCGTTGATGGCGTAGTGCTTGACAAAGACATACATACCGCGGGAGGCGACACCCTCACACTCGAGGGAAGCAATGTGACCGCCGATGAACGGATCCTCGGAGTAATACTCGCTGTTGCGGCCGGAGAATGCCGTGCGGTGCATATTGACAGCAGGTGCATACCAGCCATCAACGCCCAGATAGTAGGATTCATCGCCGATGTTTTCGCCATAATGGTAGGCCAGATCATCGTTGTAGGTCTGTGCCAGAACGATCACGCCGCAGTGCGTGATGTTGCCCTTGAAGTAGAAGTTGCCGCTTGCATCGAAACCGTAGTCGATCAGGCCGGTGGCAGTATCTCGGTCGGTCGTGGAGGGCTTATCCACCGACTTGATCGCGGCAGTGCCGTAGCCGGACTGCGTGATCAGGGTCTGGTAATCGCTGGGGGTCAGCTGGTCGAGCAGGTCGTTCCACTTGGGGTCGTTGTAATCCAGACCACGCATATCGATCAGGCCGAGGCCGTTGTCCTTGCCGTAGACAAGCTCATCGGTCAGGGTAGAAGGATCGGTGGAGTTCAGGGAATCGAAGGAATCCAGCTTTGCCAGATCCTCGCTGCTGATGGTCTTATAGTAAGTATAGGAAGCGGGGTTGCCTTTTGCATCGGTGCCGTTGATGGGGTTGCCCCAAGTGCTAATCTGGTCGCTGACTTCGCCGTCAACGGTCGGCCAAGTGCCGGTCCAGTCGTTGCGGGACAGATACTGGAAGCCGCCGTTTGCATGGTCGAGCTGATTGGTGATCTCCACACCGGTGGTGGTGTCAAGCTTGTAGGTCGTGGTATCCACGGTGCCGTTTGCCGGGGTGTAGATTTCAACAAAAGCAGTGTCGCCATCCGCGGTCATACCGTCTGCCACGGTCTTGCCCTTGGCAGAGAGGATGTTGTTGACCGCTTCGTGTGCGTTTTTAGCCGCAGTGATATAGTAATCACCTGCGTCCAGAATGTAGGTCTTGGCATTGACGTAGTCGTAAGACTTCAGCTGCTCCTGATCAAAGGTGATCTTCACCGTCTCGCTTGCACCGGGAGCCAGTTCTGCAGTTTTGGCATAGCCCACCAGCTCCACAGCAGCTTTCTCCACCTTGTTTGCCTTGTCGTAATCGGTATAGGGGCTCTGTGCATAGACCTGTACGACATCCTTGCCGGCCACATCACCCGTATTGGTGACCTTGACGGTCACAGTGCAGGTATCGCCATCCCAGCTGGTATCGTAATCAGACCACTCGAAATCCGTGTAGGACAGGCCGTATCCAAAGGGATACATCACAGCATCCGCATAGTTGTAATCACCGGCATTGCCCTGACCCAGCACCTTGTCCTCGTAGCGGGTCTCGTAGTAGCGGTAGCCAACATAGATGCCCTCTTTGTAGCTGACGTAGTTGTACTTGGTCAGGTTACCGTCCTCGTCATAGTAGGCAAAGTCGCCAAAGTTCTGAGCAGCAGGGCTGTTCATGGCATCCACCTCGTAGGTGTCCACGGTGCGGCCGGAGGGATTCACCTTGCCGGAGAAGATCTCTGCCAGAGAGCACAGACCGTAATCACCCATAGCGGGAGCCGAAATGACGGTGTGGATATTGGGATAGTTTTCGACCCAGCTCAGATCTACCGCTGCACTGGAGTTGAGCAGCAGCACGACATCATCAAAGTTATCGTTCAGATACTGCAGGATCTCCAGCTCGGTAGAATCCGGCTCCAGATAAGTCTTGGTCTTGTCCTCTTCCACATCGGTGTGGTTGTACATGGAGCGGGGCATATCACGGCCTTCGCCCGCCACACGGCTGAACACAAAAACAGGAACCGTATTCTTCATGGAATCGGTCAGACCCGGCTCTGCCTGCATGACGGACAGCGGGCACTCGTTGATGGAGAAGTCCTCGTCATCACCGTAAGAGACCGAGCCGACACCCAGACCGTAATCCTTGCCGTTGCCTTCGGAATAGAATTTCCAGAGCGCTTCATTAACGCCAAAGCCTGCATCTTCAAAAGCAGTTTTCATATCGACCTTATTGCCGCCAATGTAGCTGACTGCCGAATGGCTGACAAAGCTAAAGGTCGTATCCGTGCTGTACGGCATCTTTCCTGCATCGTTTTTCAGCAAAACAATGCCTTCAGCGGCGATCTTCTTATTCAGAGCGATCTCGTCCTCAATCAGCGCATCCTCTGTGTCAAAACCGGGCTTGCTGTACTCCATGTTGATGCCTTCGGTCTTGGCCTTGCTGTTGTCGATGCCGCCGCTCTTTAGACCCAAAATGCTCTGCACGCTGCTGGCATTAGGCGGGATCAGCACATTGGCCGCAACCATACCGCCCGCCAATGCGACACACAACACACCCGAAACGGCAGTTTTGATGATCTTGCCCATCATCTTACTGTCCTTCTTTTTCTGTGCCATAACTGTTAACTCCTTCTCTTTTGGGTACACGACCCGGTTCATAGCTGTTCTCCGGAGCGCGTCCGCTCCTTTGCTTGATGTCATTTTATCATATATACTGCAGAACGAACCGTTCTCCGCACAATCTGTCGTTTTGGATGCATAATTTGCAGAAGTTACAATAGGGTTTCAAATTTTATTGTGCACATACACAAATATCGCCCCGTTGTATTTGTGCACCCTGCCAGACAACAAAAACGGCAGGGGATACCTGCCGTAAAAATTTATTCGTTTTGGGGCAGCGGAAATAAGATCCGCAGGGTGCACCAGTTGTTTTCCCAGTGCAGCGTCATGCTGCCGCCGTGCTGCCCGACGGTGGTGCGGACGCTTTTCAGGTCCGACCCCTGCTGCGGCAGGCCGTCCGCATCCAGTGCGGGGGCGGCCTCTGTATAATGCTCGAACCGCAGCATGGCAAAACCGCCCTGACTGTACACCGCCACCTTGATGAGCCGCTTTTCGGGGTCCGGCTCGGCGCGCACGGCGGCAATGGCGTTGTCCAGCGCCACGCCCACGATGGTGCACAGTTCCCGGATGGTGAGAAAGCCCAGCATCCTGCCGTCCGCTACGCTGGTGATGGTAATGTTCTCCTGCTGGCACTCCATCGTCTTGGCGGTGAGCAGGGTATCCAGCACCGGGTTTCCGGTCTTGTTCTCGGCCTCGTACTGGCGGATGTTCTGCTCCATGGCGGCAATGGCGGCGTTCTGCTTGGTCTGATCCTGCTCCTCCCGGATGCGGGCAAGCTGGATCTTCAGCTCATGGTACCGCCGGTTGATGAGGTTGATGCCCTCCTTGCTGCGCTTGTACTGCTCGTACTGGCGGTGCAGCACCTCGTCCATGGCGGCAAGCTCGCTGTGCAAAGCGTTCTCCCGCAGCTGCTCGTGCTGCACGGTCAGGATCAGCACGCCGGAAAAATCCACCAGTGTGCGGATGGAAAAGATACTCATGTTGATATCGCTGCCCGGCAGAAAGCCCAGATTGCTCACCGCAAAGGCGGCCAGCGCCAGCATGACCGCCGTCAGGGCGGCGCTGCCGCTGATCTGCAAGTGCCCGGCGGGCTGGGGGCTGATGTGCAGCCAATAGCACATTCCCCCGAACAGCGCCCCGTACACCAGCGCCAGCAGCAGCAGAGACAGCGCCCCCCATGCGCTGCGGGCAGGCCAGAGGGCGCAGTGCAGCTGCCACTCCACGCTGGCGGCAAGTTCTGCCAGAATGAACGCCCGGGCGCAGTGATACCCGGCTTCCAGCAGAGTGATGCTCCACACGCCCCATAAATATAGGTAGGAAAACCCAATGGCCGCCGCCATGCAGGGGATCCAGAACCCGCCGGGCACATCGCCCGTCAGCGCCAGAAAAGCCGACAGCACCGCCGCCCACAGCAGGGTGATACCCACGGTAACCGCCTTGGAAAAGCGGGGCGCAAGCGCCGGGGTGAACAGCAGCACCGCCAGACACTCGGCAAGGGCGGTGTACAGCCGGGGGATATCCGGCAGTGCGGTCATGAGCCCTCACCTCCGATGTAATCGGTCAGTGCGGCAAGAAAAGCCTTGCGCTTGGGGCGGCTGACCTGCAGCTCGCAGGGGCCCACCTGTACGGTGCTCTGCCGCAGCTCCCGCACCTGTGCCAGATTGACAAGGTAGCCGCTGTTGCACCGGGCAAAAGGGCAGTCTGCCAGCTTTTCCTCAAAGGCCTTGAGGGCGCCGGGGGCGGAAAAATCGCCCTCGTCGGTGTAAAAGTGCACCCGGTGCCCCTCGCTTTCCAAGTAATAGATGCTTGCGGTGTCCAGCCGGCGCAGCCCGCCCTCCACCGGCACGGTCAGGTAGTGCTTTGCCCGCTTTTCCAGCCGGGCAACCGCCTTGAGCAGCTGCTGCGAAAAGGCAAAGTAGGGCACCGGCTTCAGCACATAGTCCAGCGCTCCCACCGAGTAGCCCCGGATGGCATACTGCGCCATATTGGTGATGAAGATCAGGATGACGTCTGCATCCATCTGCCGGATGCGCTCTGCCGTGGTCATGCCGTCCAGATGCTTCATCTCCACATCCAGAAAAATAATATCGTAGACCGCGCGGTAATCCTCCAGAATATCCACCCCGTCCGCAAAGACCGTCACTTCAAACTCTGTCCCGTACTGCCGGGTATACCGCCGGACATACTCCTGCAATACCCCCTGCACCTCTGCGTCGTCCTCTACGATCGCCACCCGGATCATGACCGCACCTCCCTTACCACACCTTTGTGGAACTGTTACGGCTCTATTATAGCGCAATCCCGTCCGGTTTGCCAAGGGTCACTCCGCAACAAAGGGCAGGGCAGCCCACAGGCCGCCCTGCCCTTTGTATTGAGTTCTCTTACGCTCGTGCCCAGTTCTTCCGGCCGTAGCGGGTGGTCAGCTGGCAGATCTCTTTCTGGAGCTTCTTGGTCAGCTGGGTCTTTTTCAGCCGCCAGCGCCAGTTCTGGCCTACGGTAGAGGGTTTATTGATGCGGGCGGCGTTATCCAGCCCCAGCCAGTCCTGCATGGGGATGATGCACCGTGCCGCTGCGCTGCGCAAAATCAGTGCGATCATGCTTTTATAAAGCTGCTCATCCGGGGTGGCGTAGTCGTACAGGTAATCCCGCACCATGGCGCGCTCGGCATCCGAGATGGTCTGGTACCAGGAGACCAGCGTCTCGTTGTCGTGGGTGCCGGTATAGGCCACGCTGTTCACCGGGTAGTTGTGGGGCAGGTAGTCGCTGGCGCTGCCGGTATCGCGGGAGTCAAAGGCAAATTCCAGCACCTTCATACCGGGGAAGCCGCTGTCCCGCACCAGCTGCCGCACAGTGTCGCTCATATAGCCGAGATCCTCGGCGATGATCTCCCGCTTGCCCAGTGCCTGCTCCACCGCGCGGAACAGCTCGATGCCGGGGCCTTTTTCCCAGTGGCCATCCACCGCCGTCTCGCTGCCGTAGGGGATGGAGAAATACTCATCGAAGCCGCGGAAGTGGTCGATGCGCACCACATCGTACAGCTCGAAGCAGTACCACAGCCGGGTGATCCACCACTGATAGCCGGTCGCACGGTGTGCCTCCCAGCGGTAGAGCGGATTGCCCCACAGCTGACCGGTGGGGGAAAAGCCATCCGGGGGAACGCCCGCCACCGCCGTGGGGATGTTGTCCTTGTCCAGCTGGAACAGCCCCGGGTTTGCCCAAGCGTCTGCCGAATCCAGCGCCACATAGATGGGGATGTCGCCGATGATCTGGATGCCCTTGCTGTTGGCGTAGGCTTTCAGCTTGCGCCACTGCTCGTCGAACTTGAACTGAAGATACTTGTGGTACTCCACCTCAAAGTACAGTTCCCGGCGGTAGTAGTCCATGGCGGGCTGCCAGCGCAGACGGATATCCTCTGCCCACTCGATCCACGGCTTGCCCTCAAAGCGGTCTTTCACAGCCATGAACAGGGCAAAATCGTCCAGCCACCACTTGTTTTTCTCGCAAAATGCCGTAAACGCTTCGTTGTGGCCGATGTCGCTGCGGGAGTACGCCAGCCGCAGCAGACGGCCGCGCTCGGTATACAGGCGGCTGTAATCAATGTCGTCTGCCTTGCGGCCGAAGTTTGCCTTTTTGCACTCGGCGGCGGTCAGCACGCCTTCCTCCACCAGTGCATCCAGACTGATGAAATAGGGGTTGCCCGCAAAGGCGGAAAAGCTCTGGTAGGGGCTGTCGCCGTAGCTGGTCACACCCAGCGGCAAAATCTGCCAATAGGTCTGCCCAGCTTCCTTGAGCCAGTCCACAAAGTCGTATGCCTCCTGCGAAAAGCAGCCGATGCCGTAAGGGGACGGCAGACTGCTGATGGGCAGCAAAATGCCTGCACTTCTCTGCATCTTCTTTTACCTTCCTTTATAACTCGATCATAACACCGGCATGGTCAGACACCTGCGGCTCCTGCAGGCCGCCAAACACCACCCGGCTGCTCTTGACAGCCACCGCCTTGGAGCACCAGATCTGGTCGATGCCGAGGTGCTGGACGCCATCCAGAGCATGGTAGCCAACGCACAGGCGGACGGCTTTATCCTGCTCTACTCCAAAAAGGACTGCCCGGTGGCGGCGTATCTGCGCAACGAGGGACTGCTCCATGTCATTGTGGGCAAGGCGGCGCAGTCCGCCAACCAGACCATCTACATCGACAACGACAACGCCCTTGCCGGGGAGGAAGCCGCCGATTACCTTTACGAAATGGGGCACCGCCGCATTGCGTATTTCGGGGTCAGCAACGCCATGCTGTTTTCCGCAGAGCGCAAGCGGGGCTACCAGATGTCCCTGCTCAAGCACGGCATCACCCCCCGGGAAGAGGACTGTGTGGAAATCGACTCCCTGAACGATGCCTATGAGGAGGCGCTGAAAGCCCTGCTCACCGCCCCGAATCACCCCACCGCCATGCTGGTCAGTGACGATATCCTTGCCGTGGTGCTGGAACAGTTCTGCGGCAAGCTGGGACTGTGCATCCCGAAAGATTTGTCCATCGTGTCCTTCAACAACTCGCTGTTCTCCCGCATCACCAGTCCCCAGCTGACCACCGTGGACGTGAACCCCTACCAGCTGGGCATGGAGGCCGCCAGCCAGACCATCAACCACATCGAGAACCCGAACCTTCTGGCCACAAAGATCATCGTGCCGCATAAGCTCATCCCCCGGGAGAGCTGCTGCCCGCCGGAGGAGCGGCACTAAGCAAGTGCTTTTTTCAGCAATACAGTGTCCGCTTCCGGGAGCTGCCGCGCAGCGCCTGCTATACTGCCCCCAGAGTAGACAGCGTAAAAAACGCTGCATCCTCCGGGGGTATTTTTATGCCCCAAAAGGCACAAAAGAATGCCCGCCCACCTGTGGAAAACCACGGTGGGCGGGCATTTTGCGTTTTATTGTTCGTGCCGCTGTAAAAGCATTCAGAGGGCGGCGGTCTGGGGTACCAGCCGGAAGAGCATTACGGGCAGCGCGCTGTTTGCAAAATCCAGCGTAAGGATGATCGTTCCGCGCTCTGTTTCAAAAGGCATCTCCGTCTGTGTGCCGTCCGGGGCAATGCGCACAAGCGTTTTGCCTTCCAGCAATCCGGCGGGCAGCGCAAGCCTTACCCGACCGGTGGGCTGCATCAGGCTGCCTGCAGTTTCAAAGGCCACACTCAGGTATTCCCCGTTCGTCCGTGCGGTCACATCCTCCGCAGAAAGACTGCCGCTGATAGCCCACGCCGTTGCCGCTTCGATCTTTTCCAGCTGCGCGGCGTTTTCTGCCTGCCCGCACACGGGGCAGAAGGTCAGCGTTTCGCCTTCCGCAGTGCGGAAAGTAAACTTCCGGCAATCGGTGCTGCCAGTGTGCGCACAGCCATCTCGCAGACAACTGGCGCTCTGAGAGCCGGTTCCGTTCGGGGACCATGCACCGAACTGGTGTCCCAGCTGATCGGTCGGGTCTGCGGTGTAGCTGTCTTTGCAGCGGGAGCAGGTAAAAACAGTATAGCCGTCTGTTTCACAGGTGGGGGCTACGGTAACAGCCTGATAGTCATGGTTCAGTGCGGGCTGCTCCGCATAGGTGGTATAGTTGCAGCGGGAGCAGGTGTCGTAAGCCTTCCAGCCGATTTCCGTACAGGTGGGGGCTTTTGCTGCGTGCTGCACCAGAGCATGGTTCCGCGCGGGCAGCTCCGCATAGGTGGTATAGTTGCAGCGGGAGCAGGTTTCGTAAGCATCCCAGCCGGGTTCCGTACAGGTGGCGGCTTTTGCCTCGTGACGCACCAAATCATGGTTCAGTGCGGGCAGTTCCGCATAGGTGGTATAGTTGCAGCGGGAGCAGGTTTCGTAAGCATCCCAGCCGGGTTCCGTACAGGTGGCGGCTTTTGCCTCGTGACGCACCAAATCATGGTTCAGCGCGGGCAGTTCCGCATAGGTGGTATAGTTGCAGCGGGAACAGGTATCGTAGGCGTTCCAGCCGATTTCCGTACAGGTGGGGGCTTTTGCTTCGTGACGCACCAAATCGTGGTTCAGTGCGGGCTGCTCCGCATAGGTGGTATAGTTGCAGTTATTGCAGGTGTCGTAAGCGTCCCAGCCGATTTCCGTACAGGTGGGGGCTTTTGCTTGGTGGTGCACAAAATCATGCTGTGCAGGCAGCTCCACATAGGTGGTATAGTCACAACGAGAGCAAGTTTCGTAAGCGTTCCAGCCCTTTTCCGTACAGGTGGCGGCTTGCGCTTTGTGATTCACCAAATCGTGGTTCAGTGCGGGCTGCTCCGCATAGGTGGTATAGTTGCAGTTATTGCAGGTGTCGTAAGCGTCCCAGCCGATTTCCGTACAGGTGGGGGCTTTTGCTTGGTGGTGCACAAAATCATGCTGTGCAGGCAGCTCCACATAGGTGGTATAGTCACAACGAGAGCAAGTTTCGTAAGCGTTCCAGCCCTTTTCCGTACAGGTGGGGGCTTGCGCTGCGTGCTGCTCCAAATCATGATTCAGTGCGGGCAGCAACGGAGTGTCGTAATAGTCGCAGCGGGAGCACTTAACGTAAGCCCAGCCCATTCCCGTACAGGTGGGGGCTTTTATCACGCGCTGACTCAGATCATGTTTCAGCGCGGGCAGCACCGGAGTGTCGTAATAGTCGCAGCGGGAGCACTTAACGTAAGCCCAGCCGGTTTCCGTACAGGTGGGGGCTGTTATCACGGACTGCCTCAGATCATGGTTCAGTGCGGGCAGCTCTTTGCGGGTGGTATAGTCACAACGAGAGCAGGTATCGTAAGCATCCCAGCCGATTTCCGTACAGCTTGGGGCTTTTGCATCGTGATGCACCAAATCATGATTATTTGGGTCTTTTTCGCCGTATTCCGCGCCGCATTTTTCGCAGGTTTTGCCTTTGGTGCAGGTGGGCGTTTCGGTACCGCCGGTATGTACCTTTAAATACGAAACATTGCCATCGCTGTGGCAGTTCTGGCATTCAGCTACATAAACCCTATGACTGTTCGAATCATATTTTCTGTATCCGAGGATCTCACGTGTCTCCACACTCCCACAGTTTTTGCAGCGCACCGTGGTTGTTTCTGCCGCCGCTTTTAACACGATCCCCGGTATCAGGCACACCATTGCCAGCACCGTCAAACACCAGATCAGCCATTTTTTCATGTTACTCCCTCCTTGTCATCAAACCTTGTTATCCTTTCAGATCAAACTGCACGGACAGCGATGCAAGCACGGCATCTACCACCTTCCGCGCCTCGGCAAGCATATCGATCTCCGCCACAAAAGCGATGACCTGCTCGCGCTCCTGCGCGGGGACCTGCAGCGCACTCAGGCTCATGCTCAGATAGCGCCGTATTTTACGCTCCAGCGTAAAGTAGGGGTCGCACCGCCGTGCCATGTAGCCGCGCATCATGCCAGCCGTGCCCAGCTCCATCTCGTAGAAATCACACTCGGCGCACCCGGGCAGATACGCGCTGAACGCCGCCTGCAGCTCGGCCGTGGTGCTGCGGTGAATGATCTCCGCCGTGGCGGGGAAGGTGTACGCCTCCACATAGATATCCCGCAGATTCTCGCTCAGCTCGGTCATCGCCAGCTGCAAAGCCGTTTCCACCGCGTAGAGGTACACCGGCGAGGGGGCGTTTGCCGCCAGCGGCCTTACCGCACCGAACTGCCTGCTGAACATCATGCCGATCAGCTCGGTCAGCACACCGTCCTTGGTGCGGAAAATATTCTGGAACGACCCGGCGGAAACATCTGCTTCCTTTAAAATTTCTGCAACCTTGGTGTTCGTGTAGCCTTTTTCCAGAAAAAGCCGGACACAGGCGGTCAATATCCGCCGTTTTGCTTCTTTGCTGTCGTATCTGCGCGCCATTGGGAATCATCCTTTTCTATAATTGGTTTCTGACCCAATTATATATTGATTTAAAAATTACGTCAAGTAAACTTTTAAGGGCGTATTTTGGGCAGTTTGACGAGGGAGAGCTTTCTGCGGGTGCGCATCCGGGCAAAACAAAGCGCAATGGACATTGCTGTTATCCGCTGCCGCAGCCAGACAGTTCGCGGCAGCAAAAAAAGAGGCCACCGATCGGGGTGACCTCTTTTCAGCGTATTTTCAGCGTAAATCCCGCAGCAGCCCTGCCTGCGGGTCGGTAAGCTTGCCGTAGGGGGGTAACTTTTTAAGAAAGCTTCGTTTGCTTTCAATCGCTTTTTCAAAAATTCTCTTGATTGGGCAAGGTGTGTACAATATGGAATGCCATTTCCGCATTTTCTTTGTCCACAAATATCTCCGTGATATACTTCGGTTTTATACCCAGCGTTCCGATTCTTGCCTGATCGAACGCATTACGCCGATTGACATCTTTCGTTTTACAATAAAACTTGATTCCCGCAGCAGCCAACGCATCCGTGATGCGGTTGCATTGGTAAGGGTCAGAAACTGTTGCAATTTGTGATTTGAAAAACCGCTCTAACATAAGTACACCTCCTACCAATCGTTTGAAAAGGACACGATTTCAAATGTCTTTATTGGAATAACGTAATTTAATCTCAATTTATTTCGTTCGTCCATAAATTTCCAAAAGTTTGTGTATCTGTATATAAATCTTCTGAAAATTTGCAGCACAATCACAACATTTTCCATTCGGTTCAATCGCTATGACTGCCTCGTGCGCCGCCCATATCCAGCAGTCCTCCCGTGTGGAGCTGGGCAAGAAGTTTGAAAGCGGCTTCTATGCCAAGCCCGACACCCCCAGCCCGCAGGCTGTACCCGCCGCAGGCGAACCCACCATCTCCATGACGGCTCTTTTGGAATTGCTCAAGGATGCCGACC
>OGLS01001310.1_pt1 | contig 15822 bp, 16 predicted proteins | sample 1572881 | NCBI WGS metagenome assembly OGLS01 (sample SAMEA2582013, study PRJEB24529) | metagenome | biome: Human gut stool | place: China | collected 2011
GACACCGGCGGACGTGTTGAGCGCTTCAACAAGCGTTTCGGCCGTAAGTAATTATAGGCTATCTCATGCCGCTTCCTTCGGGAGGCGGCATTTTTGCATTTTTGCGGTGGCAAATATTTCGTTTTCCCACACAGGATTGTCTTAATTTGAACACATTTTCCATCTAAACTAAAGCGGTTCCAAACCGGAAAGCGCTGGTTCCACGATGCTTTCCGCAAAACAGCTTCTGAAATAAAAGGAGAGTTTGCTGTGATCGAAGTTTCTTACCTGAGCAAGTCCTACGGCAGCCGCCCTGCTGTGCAGGATCTCTCGTTTACGGTGCCGGACGGCCAGATCTACGGCCTGCTGGGGCCAAACGGCGCGGGCAAATCCACCATTATGAATATCCTCACCGGCTATCTGGCGCCCACCGAGGGCGAGGTGAAGGTGGCCGGGTTCCGTCTGCCGGAGCAGGCACAGCAGGCCAAGGCCTGTGTGGGCTACCTGCCGGAGCAGCCTCCGCTCTACCCGGAAATGACCGTGCAGGAGTATCTGGATTTTGTGGCAGAGCTTAAGGGGGTAAAGCACGCGCAGCGCAAACAGCAGGTGCTGGCCGCTGCCCACCGCACCGGGCTGGAAGAAGTGCTGCCCCGGGTCATCCGCAGCCTGTCCAAGGGCTATCGTCAGCGGGTGGGCATCGCGCAGGCGCTGCTGGGCAGCCCGCAGCTTATCATTCTGGATGAACCCACCGTAGGTCTGGACCCCGCGCAGGTCATCGAGATCCGTAACCTCATCCGGGAGCTGGGCAAGGCGCACACGGTCATCCTTTCCAGCCACATCCTCAGCGAGGTGCAGGCCGTGTGTCAGCAGGTGCTCATCCTCTCTAAAGGCCATCTGGTGGCTGTGGGCAGCCCGGAGGAGCTGGGCAAGACCCTGAACCCGGGCAGCCGTCTGCATGCCACCGCGCAGGGCGAGACCGAAACCGTGCTGGCCGCTGTGCGCAGCGTGCCGGGCATCTGCCGGGTAGAGCTGGAAAGCGCTGCGGACGGTCAGGTCACCTTTACTGCCGAGAGCGAGGACGCCGCCGACCGCCGCGCCGCCGTGTCCCGGGCACTGACCGAGGCCGGCTGCACCGTGCTGGCGCTTGCCGCCGAGAACCGCAGCCTTGAGGAGGTATTCCTTGCACTGACCGAAAAAACGCCGGAGCAGAACACCCCGGCAGAAGGGGAGGAGAATTGAGATGCTTGCCATCTTTAAACGAGAACTCCGCAGCTGCTTTCACGGCATGATCGGTGCGGTGCTTACCGCCTTTATGCTGGCGGCTACGGCTATCTATTTTGTGGCGCTGAATCTGGGCTATGGCCTGCCGGATTTTGGCTACTACACGCTGTACCGCACCATTTTTGTGCTGCTGCTCTACATCCCGGTGCTCACCATGCGCTCCTTTGCGGAGGAACGCCACAGTCGCACCGACCAGCTGCTGCTCACAAGCCCGGTGTCGGTGGGCGGCATTGTGCTGGGCAAATATTTTGCCCTTTGCGTCATTTTTGCGCTGCCCTGCCTTGTGGATGCGGGCATGATCCTTGTGCTGAAGGCGCTGGGCGCTACCGGCACCAGCACGCTGGCCAACTTTTCCGCGCTGCTGTGCTATTACCTCATGGGCTGCGCCGCCATTGCCATCGGGGTATTCCTTTCCAGCCTGACCGAAAACCAGATCATCGCCGCGGTGTCCGGCGTGGCAGCGCTGCTGCTGGCCTATATGATGCCCAGTCTGCGCACCATGTTCACCACTGGCAGCGCGGTGGCGCTGGCACTGTTCACCGCCATTGCCGCTGTGCTCAGCGTGGTGGCGGGGCTGCGCAGCAAAAGCTTTACGCTGGGCTGCCTTTCCTTTGCGGGGTGCTGCGTGGCGCTTACGGCGCTGTTTCTGCTCAAGAGCAGCTGGCTGACCGAGGCTTTCAGTGCGGTGCTCAGCGCCCTGTGCCTGTTTACCCCCTTTGAAGAATTTGTCAACAGCAGCTTTTCCATCCCCACGCTGGTCTACTACCTGACCGTGGCGGCGGTGTTCCTGTTTTTCACCGCACAGGGGCTGGAAAAGCGCCGCTGGAACTGAGAGGAGGCCATAACGATGAAATGGAACAAGAACGCAGCCTCTCAGAAAGGCAGGGTGTTCCGCAGTGGGCTGCTGTCCACCGCTATGCTGGCGGCAGTGCTGGTGCTGGCGGTGCTGCTCAACCTGCTGGTGCGGGCCATCCCTGCAAAATATACCGAGTTCGACCTCTCCGAGGCCAAAATGTACACCCTGAGCGACAGCACCAAAGCGCTGGTGGAGGGGCTGGAAAAGGATGTGCATATCTATTACCTCTGTGAAATCGGCAGCGAGGATACCATCATCACAAAGCTGCTGGATCACTACGCCGCCGAGAGCGGGCACCTGAGCTGGGAACAGAAGGACCCCACCCTGTATCCAACCTTTGCCGCAAAGTATGGCGCAGAGAATGTTTCCAGTGGCAGTCTGATTGTCACCTGCGGGGAGAATAGCACCGTGCTGGATGCCGCCGACCTGTACGAGTACGATTATACCGACTACTACACCACCGGCTCTGCCAGCGTGACCTTTGGCGGCGAAAAGCAGATTACCTCTGCCATTTATAAGCTTACCGCAGCCGGGCAGAGCCACGCCTACTATACCACCAACCACGGCGAGCAGGCCTTGACCGACTCCCTGACCGATGCGCTGGACGCTCAGAATATCGACGCACAGCCGCTGGATCTGCTCACGAGCACCATTCCGGAGGACTGCGACCTGCTCATCATCAACGCACCCACCAGCGATTTTACCGCAGGGGACGGCCTTGTGGATGAGATCAGCCAGCTGCAAGATTATCTGGCGGCGGGCGGCAAGCTGCTGCTGACCAGCAGCGTTTACGCCCAGACCCCGCAGCTGGACGCCGTGCTGGCGCAGTTCGGCCTTGCCCGCGCAGAGGGCATGGTGGTGAAGGGCGATAGCAGCAAGGCGCTGTATAACTCTGCATGGTCGCTGCTGCCGGACTACGGCACGCCTACCGAGTGCACTGCGCTGAACGGCGTGAATACCAATACCCATGTCATGCTGTCGGTGGCGCAGGGCATCACGGTCACTGAGACCGAGGATGTCACCGCCGAGCCGCTGCTGAACAGCTCCTCCTCTGCCTATGCCAAGGCCGACATCAACGACCTTACCACCATGGAGCGGGAGGAAGGGGATGCAGATGGCCCCTTTGCGCTGGCTGTCTGGGCACGGAATGAGGACACCGGCGCCGAGGTTCTCTGGATCGGTTGCCCCAATATGGATAACGAGCAGCTTTATCAGTCCATGCCCGGCAACCTGACCTTCCTGCAGGGCTGCGCCGCCTCTCTGGTGGGGCAGGATATCCTTGTGGACACTAAGGCGCTGGAGGCCGAGCCCATTACGGTGGCAGGCTCCACTGCCGCTGCACTGGGGCTGACCTTCGTGTTCGTGCTCCCGGCGGCGGTGCTCATTGCCGGGGCAGTGGTGGTGCTGCTGCGCCGCCGCAGATAAGGAGACCGCCATGAAAACAAAACAGCGTGTCCTGCTGGCGCTGCTGGCAGCGGCAGTGCTGCTGTGCGCGGCGCTGTGGGCGGTGACCCGCAGCAACGCCAAGGCCGAGCAGGCCGCCAGTGCCGCCGCCGAGGGCAGCATTCCGCTTTCCAGCTTTGCCGCAGAGGATCTGGAGCAGATCGAGTATACCTATAACGGCCAGACCTACACCCTGCAATATTCCGGCGGCAGCTGGCAGTTGGCACAGGATCCCGCCTATCATCTGGACGAGAGCGCCTGCAATACCATGCGCACCGCCCTGATGGCGCTGAACGCCAAGCGCAGCCTGACACCGCAGGCAGGGGAGGACTACGGGCTGGACAGCCCGCAGCTCACCGTCACGGTCACGGCGGCAGGGCAGAGCACCACTCTGACCTTCGGGGCAGAGAACCCGGTCACCGGGGATCTCTATGTGCAAAAAGCCGGGGACGATGCCATCTACACCGTCAGCGGCAACAAGGCCGCCTGCTTCCAGCTGGATAAGGCTGGGCTTTTCGGCAGCTTCTGCCCCACCGGACTCACCGCTTCGGCTATTACGCAGGTAGCCTATACGCTGGCAGACGGCACCTCCGTCACCCTGAACGCCGTCAGCGAGCCGACCGAAAGCGCTGACAGCGCTTCTTCCGCTGCCTACGAGACGGTGTGGCGGCTGGCCTCTGACCCCGCTGTCAGCCTTGCACAGGATAAGGTGCAAAGCCTGCTGTCTGCCCTGTGCACTTATGCCACCGCTCAGACTACGGACGCAGACCTTGCCGCCTGCGGCTTTGATGCACCGGTATTCACCGCCGCAGTCACCAGCGAGGATGGCTCCACCGTGCAGCTGGCCTACGCCTGCGGTACGGACGGGTGGTATCTGCAAGTGGAAGGGGATACCTCGGTATACACAGTGGATACCAGCATTGTGCAGGCGCTTCTGCTGACGGAAAACGACCTGAAAACGCAGGAATAATTGCTTTGATACGCTGCACCAAAACCAAGGTGCAGCGTATATTTTTTTGCGGCTTTTTATAAAGTTTCGGCAAACATTGGCAGAGTGATTGACAATCCGACTGTGATTGTTTATTATAAACCGTGACAGGGTAAGTTCGCCGCGCAAAATCATGCTGCTGCGCGGGGCAGAACGCCCCTTATACGCAAAAAAGATGGGGCAGGTTCCCTGTCTTTTTTCGTATCTGAGAACAAGGAGGATAACATATAAAATGGACAACTCGGTGGTCGTTTCACTGCGGGATATCGTAGTGGAATTTGATGGACAGCGCATTCTGGATGGGCTGAATCTGGATATCCATGATAAGGAGTTCGTGACGCTGCTCGGTTCCTCCGGCTGCGGCAAAACCACCACCCTGCGCCTGATCGCAGGCTTTCTGGAGCCGAACGCCGGCAAGGTGCTGCTGAAAGGGGAGGACATTACCGGTGTGCCGCCCTACAAGCGCCCGGTGAATACCGTGTTCCAGAAATACGCGCTGTTCCCGCACCTGAACGTGTTCGAGAACGTGGCCTTTGGTCTGCGGCTCAAAAAGCTGGACGAGGACACCATCCGCCGCAAGGTACGCGATATGCTGGAGGTCGTGGGCTTAAAGGGCTTCGAGCGCCGCAGCATCAGCCAGATGTCCGGCGGTCAGCAGCAGCGCGTGGCCATTGCCCGCAGTCTGGTCAACGAGCCGGAGATCCTGCTGCTGGACGAGCCGCTGGGTGCGCTGGACCTGAAGCTGCGCAAGGAGATGCAGCTGGAGCTCAAGCGGTTGCAGCGCGAGATGAACATCACCTTTATCTATGTCACCCACGATCAGGAGGAAGCACTTACCATGTCCGATACCGTCGTGGTCATGAACGGCGGCAAGGTGCAGCAGATCGGTACCCCGGAGGATATCTACAACGAGCCGAAAAACGCCTTTGTGGCAGACTTTATCGGCGATTCCAACATCGTGGACGGCGTGATGCACAAGGACTTTCTGGTGTCCTTCTCCGGCGTGGATTTCCCCTGCGTGGATCGCGGCTTTGCCCGGGAGCAGAGCGTGCAGGTGGTGGTGCGCCCGGAGGATATCGAGGTGGTATCCCCTGTGGAAGGCCAGCTTGTGGGCGTGGTGAACGATGTCATCTTCAAGGGCGTGCACTTTGAGATGCACGTGGAGTGCGAAGGCCGCGAGTGGCTGATCCACTCCACCCGCGCCTGCACCCCCGGCGAGACCATTGGTATGCGCATCGGCCCCAACGAGATCCATATCATGGCGCGGAGCGAGGGGTGATGTGCCATGAAGATCTATGATAAAAAGCTGGCCTATCCGTACTTTGTATGGATGGTGCTGTTTACCGTTGTGCCTCTGTTCATTGTGGTGTACTATGCCATGACCGACGCCGAGGGCAACTTTACCCTGAATAACCTCACCTCCATCAGCGGCTACGGCTCGGTGTTTGCCCGCAGCCTGCTGCTGGCGCTTATTGCTACCGTTATCTGTCTGGTCATCGCCTTCCCGGTGGGGTATTTCCTGTCCCGCTTGCGGGTGAACAAGCAGCACATCATGCTCATGCTGGTCATGCTGCCCATGTGGATGAACTTTCTGCTGCGCACCTACGCATGGATGGGTCTGCTCAGCGTCAATGGCCCGGTGAACACCCTGCTGGGCTTTATCGGCCTTGGCCCCTATACCATGCTCAACACCTCCGGTGCGGTAGTGCTGGGCATGGTGTATAACTATGTGCCCTACATGATCCTGCCGCTGTATACCAGCATGACCAAGATCGACCAGAGCCTTGTGGAAGCTGCGCAGGACCTTGGCGCCAACACCACCAAGACCCTTGTGCGGGTGCTCATCCCCATGAGCGTGCCGGGCATCAGCACTGGCATCACCATGGTGTTCGTGCCGGCAGTTTCCACCTTTGTCATCAGCCGTATGCTGGGCGGCGGCTCTAATCTGCTGATCGGTGACCTGATCGAGATGCAGTTTTTGGGTAACAGCTACAACCTGAACGTCGGCTCTGCCATGAGCTTGGTGCTGATGATCATCGTACTGCTGTGCATGAGCTTTACATCCAGCTTTGACGAGGATGAAATGGAGGGCGTATCCTGATGAAAACAAAACATCTGCGCCTGATGCAGCGGGTCTACATCATCCTGTTCTTCTGCTTCATGTATCTGCCCATTGCCTACATGATCGTGTTCAGCTTCAACCAGAGCAAGGGATATTCGCTGTTCACCGGCTTTACCTTCAAATGGTACCGCAGCCTGTTCACGAATGCGTCCATCCTCCATGCGCTGTGGGTGTCCGTTGAGGTGGCCATCCTGTCTGCCATCATCGCCACGGTGCTGGGCACGGCAGCCAGCCTTGGCATTGCCTCCATGAGCCGCAAAAGCCGTCTGCTGGTGACCAACATCACTTATATCCCGGTGGTCAACCCGGAGATCATCACCGGCATCTCCCTGATGCTGCTGTTCGTGGCCTACCAGCGCTTTGCCACGCAGTCCGCATGGCTGCCAGACAACATCATGGGCCTGCCCACGCTGCTCATTGCGCATATCGCGTTCAACGTGCCTTACGTTATCTTTAACGTAAGCCCCAAGCTCAAGCAGCTGGATATCAAGCTGTACGAAGCAGCGCTGGATCTGGGCTGTGACCCCCGGCAGGCGTTCTTCAAGGTCATCCTGCCGGAGATCAGCCCCGCCATCCTGTCGGCCTTCCTCATCTGCCTGACCTATTCCATCGACGACTTCATGATCTCCTACTTCAACTGTGGTACGGTGGAGACCCTGCCCATTGCCATCTACTCCATGACCCGTAAAAAGGTCAGCCCGGAGATCTACGCGCTGTCCACCATCATGTTTGTGGTCATCCTCAGCGTCATTCTGGTGTCCAATGCCATGGAGAGCCGCAGCTATCGCAAGGATCAGAAAACGCTGCGAAAGGAGGGCGCACGATGAAACGCATTGCTGCATTGCTGCTGACGCTGGCTGTGGCGCTGTGCGCCGCACTGCCGGTGCTTGCCGCCGGTACTATTGAGGTGACCGAGGACGTCTCGGTGTCGGACGATTACGACTGGACCCGCTTCAAGGGACAGAACGTCACCCTGAACGTCTACAACTGGGGCGAGTACATCTCCAACGGTTCGGACGACAGTGTGGACGTGGTGGCCGCCTTTGAAAAGCTGACCGGCATCAAGGTGAACTACACCACCTTCGACTCCAACGAGTCCCTGTACGCCAAACTCAAGTCCGGCGCAGCCAACTACGATGTGATCATCCCCTCCGACTACATGGTGGCAAAGATGATCAACGAGGGGATGCTTGCACCCCTTGACTACGACAATATCCCCAATTTCCAAAAGATCGATGCAGGCTACCGCAACCCGGATTACGACCCGCAGAACGCCTACACCGTGCCCTATATGCTGTGCACCACCGGCATCATCTACAACACCACTATGGTAGACGAAGCCCCTACCTGCTGGGCAGACCTGTGGGACGAGCAGTATGCGGGCAACATTCTGATGTTCAACAACAGCCGCGATGCCTACGCCATCGCCGCGTTCAAAAGCGGCCACAGCATCAACCCCGCCACCCCGGAAGAGGTGGACGAGGTGGTGGAGGAGCTCAAGGCACAGAAGCCACTGGTGCAGGCCTACGTCATGGACGAGATCTTTGATAAGATGATCGGCGGCGAGGCTGCCATCGGCGTGTACTACTCCGGCGATGCCATTACCATGATCGATGATAACCCGGACTTGGCTTGGGTGTTCCCGCAGGAGGGCAGCGTGCTTTCGGTGGACTGCATGGCTGTGCCCGCCGCCAGCGAGCACAAAGAGGCCGCCGAGATGTTCATCAACTTCATGTGCGAGACCGATATCGGTAAGGCTAACAGCGAGTATATCGGCTACACCACCCCCATGCACGATGTTTGGGAGGTGCTGGACGAGGATCTGAAAACCAGTAAGATCGCCTACCCGTCTGAGGAGGACGCCGCCCGCGAAAAGGTGTTCACCGCCCTGAGCGACGAGGTAAACAGCGAGCTGGATCTGAAGTGGAGCGAGATGAAGAGCTACGACGAGGGCGGCGGCAGCTACCTGTTTTTGCTGCTGCTTCTGGCCATGCTGGCGCTGGCCTGCTTCAATATCTGGCGCAAGGTGCGCAGAAAGACCCGCAATCAGTATTAATCGTTTCAACCAAGGCTGCCGTCCCGGACGTGGTGCGGCGGCCTTTTTCCGATAGGAGGGAAAGACTATGGAACAGTTTTATTATCAAGGCACCGCCGTGGTAGAAAATGCCGACGCAGACTGCCACAGCCTGCTCAAGGCCAGCGCTCTGCTGCGCTATGTGGAGCAGATTTCTTCCATGCATGCCCGCCACTTTGGCATGGACGATAAGTTTTTTGAGGATCACGGCGTAGCGTTTCTGGTGGGCAAGCAGGCGCTGCGGTTCAGCCGTGTGCCCCGCCGTGGCGAGACTTTGACCCTTTGCTCCCGCTCAGAAAAGGCTCTCCGCGGCTCCATTAAGCGCATCACCACCCTTACGGACGAAGCCGGGCAGGAAGTAGCCATGGTGGACAGCCGCTGGATCATGTCCAGCCTTGAGGATGGGCACATCCTGCGCCAGCCCGACTGGACGGTGGAGGGCTACTGGAACGAGACCGTGGAAGAGGAACTGCCCCTTTTGCTGCATAAGCGCCGGGACAGCCTGACCAGCGCCGGTCTGGTTACGGCGCGCTACTCCCAGTGCGACCTGCACTACCACATCAACAACGCCTTTTATCTGGATATCGTCTGCGATGCACTGCCGCAGGAGATCATGCGCGATCATGTTGTGAAGTTCGCCTCCATCAATTACCACCGCGAAGTCCCCATGGGGCAGCAGGTGGAAGTGTTCTACACCCCCTCGGATGATGGCTGGTACTTTATTGCCAAGCGTGAGGACAAAACGGCTTTCGAGTGCTATCTGGAGCTGGAGCCGGTCAAACAGTAAGTGCCCGGAGGAAAAATGCCTATGTCCAAGACGAGGGAACTGTTCGGCACCTTTTTCAAAATCGGTGCCTTTACCTTTGGCGGCGGCTACGCTATGGTGGCGCTGCTGGAGCACGAATTTGTAGAAAAAAAGCGCTGGCTCACCCGGGAGGAGTTTCTGGATATGGTCGCTATTGCCGAGTCCACTCCCGGCCCTGTGGCGGTGAACAGCGCCACCTACATCGGCTATAAGCTGGCTGGTGTTGCCGGTGCGGCGGCTTCCACTCTAGCAGTGTGCCTGCCGTCCTTTATAGTCATCTACCTTATTTCACTGTTTTTTGACCGCTTTTTGCAGCTGACAGTGGTAGCAAATGCCTTTAAGGGCATTCAGGCCTGTGTCATCTACCTGATCTTATCCGCCGGGGTCAAGATGCTCAAAAACTTGCAGCGCACCCCCTTCAATACGGCAGTGGTGGCGGTGGTTCTGGCGGCCATGGTGGGCTGCTCTGTGCTGGCGGTAAAATTTTCCTCCATCTGCTGCATCCTGTTTTGCGGCGCAGCCGGGGTGCTGGCCTACGCAGTGGGGCAGGGGAAGAAAGGCGGCACAAAATGATTTTGCTGCAATTATTCTGGAACTTTCTTGTCATCGGTGCGGTGTCCTTTGGCGGCGGTTACGGCATGATCTCGCTGGTACGGGAAACGGTGCTGGGGCACGGCTGGCTGACCGAGAGCGAATTTCTCAGCTTTATCGCGGTGTCGGAATCCACCCCCGGCCCGCTGGCGGTGAACATGGCTACCTTTATCGGCGCTTCGCAGGCGGGGCTGGTAGGCTCCTTTGCGGCAACGGTGGGGGTGGTGCTGCCCTCTTTTGTCATCATTCTGCTCATTGCAGCGGCGCTGCACAGCCTGATGAAGTACGCCGGGGTCAACGCTTTTCTGGCCGGGGTGCGCCCCTGCGTGGTGGCTATGATCCTGGCCACAGCATGCACCATGGGGCTTTCCACGCTGGGCGGCTTTACCACCGTTTCCGGCGGCTTTGCCCCGGATGTGCGTGCACTGGCGGTGTTTGCCCTGCTGGGCATTTTGCATTTTGCCTATAAAAATAAAACGCAGAAAGCACCGTCCCCCATCGGGATGATCCTGCTTTCTGCGGTGCTGGGTGCAGTGCTGTGGAGCATCTGACCCGGCAAGAAAGGATACTGCAATGAACATTACCGTGTATCTGGGGGCAAACCTTGGCACCGACCCTGCACTGCCGCAGGCTGTGCAGCAGCTGGGGCGCTGGATCGGCGAAAGCGGCAACGCGCTGGTGTATGGCGGCAGCAAAAGCGGCCTGATGGGGCTTTTGGCCGACAGTGTGCTGGCCGCAGGCGGCAGGGTGACCGGCGTAGAGCCCAAGTGCTTTCTGGACGCAGAACTGCAGCATGAGGGACTGACCGAGTTGATCGTCACCGAGGACATCCCCGCCCGCAAGACCAAAATGATCGAGCTGGGAGATGCTTTTATCGCGTTTCCCGGCGGCACCGGCACGCTGGAGGAGATCACCGAGGTCATCAGCAAGCTGTCGCTGGGGCAGTTGGACGCGCCCTGCATCCTCTACGACCTGAACGGCTACTACCAGCCCCTGCATCAGCTTTTGCAGCAGATGATCGCCATGGGGCTTTCTACTCCGGCGCGGCAGCGGAATATCACCTTTGCCGCCGACCTTGCTCAGATCCGCGCAATTCTTGAAAAATGATACTGGGAAGCTTACTTCTCAAACGTAAGGAGACTGCTGTACATGGCTTTGTGCGGCGGTCTTTTTTCATAAAAAGAGAATACCGGGGCGTCCGCAGACGACCCGGTATCCCGAAAAAAATCATTCTGCGCAACCAAAAAGGCCGCTGCACAAAATAATGTGCAGCGACCTTTTGCTATCCTGTTATGTACGCTGTGCGCGTTAAACTTAGGCGGCAGTGGTGGAAGCAGCCTCAGAAGAAGCAGCCTCGCTGACAGCAGCCTCAGAGGAAGCAGCCTCGGAAGATGCAGCCTCAGAGGAAGCGGCCTCGCTGGAAGCAGCCTCAGAAGAAGCCTCGGAAGAAGCAGCCTCGGAAACAGCGGTGCTTGCGGAAGCAGCCTCAGAGGAAGAAGCAGCGGTAGAAGCAGAGCCACCGCAAGCGGTCATACCAGCAGCCAGAGCCAGAGCAACAACAGCGATGCAAATATTCTTGAGTTTCATATCAATGATCTCCTTAGTCTTCTTGTAAATGTTTGGCAGCGGGCTTTCGGTAGCACCTCACTGCGATGCTATATTCTAATCCGTTTTTGAAAAAAATCAAGAGGATTTTGGTCGAAAGTTATAATCTGCGTAAAGAATCGGCATAGTTGTCATAAAGTTTCGCCAAAAGTAAAAGACTTTTTGGCAAAAATAAAGCGCGGGATAGAGCCTGTACCGCCGGGCGGGAAGCACAAAAACAGAAAAATTTGAAAAATACTCATAAAATCCTTTTTATTGTACTGTAAATGTGGATAATAGAGACACAACGAGGGACGGACATCCCCCGGAGGGCTGAACGAGAAAAATATTTGTGGAGGATACTACAATGAAAGACTTTGATTTTGGCTACTTTGGCACCGGCGACGAGGGCTATGCCCAGTACATGACCGCATTCGAGCGCAATTTCAGCACGGACAACACCGACAGCTTTGCGTCCGATGACGCAGACTGCGATGCAGACAGCTGCGACAGCACTGAGGACGATTTCTGAGCCTGCACCCTTTTGCCCGTTTGTGCATACAAAGGGCAAAGGGGGAATGCGGCTTGAACCGGATCGTTTTCACACTTGGGATCTGGCTGTTCCCGGCGGCGTGTACCGCGCTGGGAGCAGCAGGGGTGTTTTTGCTGCGCAGGCAGACAAGGCCGGCAACCCGGCGCATTTTGTGCGGAATGGCGGCGGGTATCATGCTGGCGGCCAGCGTGTGGAGCCTGCTGCTGCCGGCCATTGCCCGGTCGGAGGGCAGGGCGGCATGGGTGCCCCCGGCGCTGGGGCTTATTTTAGGCGCTGTGGGGCTTTTACGGCTGGAGGATGCCGCCGGGCAGCTGCTTGCGGGCGGCCCCGGGCATTGCGGGCGCATGGTGCTGGCGGTCACCCTGCACAACCTGCCGGAAGGCATGGTGGTGGGGCTGGCTGCGGCGCTGGCGCTGCACGGGGACGCGGACGCTATAAGCGGCGCGCTGGCACTGAGTCTGGGTATCGGCTTGCAGAACATCCCGGAGGGTGCGGCGGTCAGTCTGCCGCTGACCCAGAGCGGGCGCACCCGGGGGCAGTCCTTTGCCGCCGGGGCGGCCTCCGGACTGGTGGAGCCCTTGGGCGCGGTGCTGGCCTTTGTGCTGGCCGAGTGGGTAGGCGCAGCGCTGCCGTGGCTCATGAGCGCGGCGGCGGGCTGTATGGTGTGTGTGACCGCACAGGAGATGATCCCTGAGGCGGTGGAACCGGATGAAGTGGCCGGTGTCATCAGCATCGTGCTGGGGTTTGCGCTGATGATGGCACTGGATGTGGCCCTGTGATATTATAGTAAAAGCAATGCCGGACAGACCTTTTGGCCTGCCCGGCATTGCTTTTATGCAAAAAGGATTTATATCGTCTGCGGCTGCTTCTGGCGCAGCTTACGCCGCACCACCAGCAGGCAGGTCAGGTGCACCAGTGCGGTCAGCGCCCAGCTGATGGGGTAGCTGATGTACAGCATAAAAGGGGTGCGGTTCAGCTGGAAAATCGTTGCGATCCACACCAGCCGCAGCGCACACACGCCGATAAGGCTTACCACCATGGGCAATACGCTGTAGCCCAGCCCGCGCAGGCTGCTGGCCAGCACGTCCATGATGCCGCACAGCAGATAGAAGCCACAGATTAGGCGCAGCCGCTCGGCACCGGTGGCAATGACCGCAGTGTCCGAGGAATAGAAGCGCAGCAGCTGGTGCCCCGCCAGTGCTGCGCCGCCGCCCAGCACAAGGCCGGTGACCACCGCACACAGCAGACAGTTGCGAATCACCCGGTCAAGGTTGTGGTACTTGCGCGCGCCGATGTTCTGGCTGGTAAAGGTGACAGCGGCCTGCGCAAAGGCGTTCATGGCGGTGTACACAAAGCCCTCCAGATTGGAGGAAGCAGAGTTGCCCGCCACCACCATGGAGCCGAAGGAGTTGATGGAAGACTGGATGACCACATTGGAAAGGCTGAACACCGTGCTTTGCAGCCCGGCAGGCAGGCCGATGAGTAAAATCTGCTTCAGCGTCCCGGCGTGGAAGGCCAGCCGCCGCAGGTCCAGCCGCAGTGCGCCCTCCTCCCGGACGAGCATCCCGGTCACCAGCAGCGCAGACACGGTCTGGCTGATGATGGTGGCCAGTGCCACGCCCGCCACGCTCATGGAAAAGCCGATGACAAAGACCAGATTCAGCACCACGTTGATGATACCGGCAGCGGCCAGACAGTACAGCGGGCGCTTGGTGTCGCCCACGGCCCGCAGCAGCGCACTGCTGAAGTTGTACAGCATGGTCATGGGCATGCCGATAAAATAGATCTTCAGGTACAGGGTGGAAAGGCTGATCACGTCCTCCGGGCAGCTCATCAGCTCCAGCAGACCGCGCGCGGCGCAAAAGCCCACCACCGCCAGCAGCACGCCGCTGACTAAGCCCAGCGCTACGGCGGTGTGCACCGTATCCTGCACGCCCTTTTCGTCCCGGGCGCCAAAGCACCGGGCTGCCACCACATTGGCACCCAGCGAAAGCCCGACGAACAGGTTGACCAGCAGGTTGATCAACGCGCCGTTGGAGCCAACGGCAGCCAGCGCCGTGCTGCCCGCAAAGCGCCCCACCACCACAACGTCGGCGGCGTTGAACAGCAATTGCAGAATGCTGGATGCCGCCAGCGGCACGGAAAACAAGATGATCTTTTGCAGCATGGGCCCGCTGGTCAGGTCTGTGGAACGGCTGGTCGTAGCCATGAGTTGTCTACCTCCTATAATAAGCCTTGTGTGAACATAGCAATTGCCTATTATAGCGCGATATTAGGTAAAAAACAAGAGGCAAAGCGCCATGTTCTCTCCAAAAGCGGCAAATATCACCCGCCGGGTACAGCCTGCAATTGAAAAATGCTGCCCATACTGCTATAATAAGGCGGTAGACCCGTAGAAAACGGAGGAAGTTGGATTTATGTATCGGAATCGGATCAAACGGCTGCTGGATATTTTGCTGTCGGCCTGCGGCATTCTGTGCCTTTCGTGGCTGCTGCTGCTTTTGGCAGTTGCCATCAAGCTGGACTCGCCCGGGCCGGTGTTTTTCCGGCAGAAGCGTGTTGGCATCGGCAAGCGGCATTTCCAGATCCTCAAGTTCCGCACTATGCGCATTGATACCCCGCACGATATGCCCACCCATCTGCTGCACGACCCGGAGCAGTATATCACCCGCATGGGGCACTTTCTGCGCAAGACCAGTCTGGACGAGCTGCCCCAGCTGTGGAATATCCTTGTGGGGGATATGGCGGTCATCGGCCCGCGCCCGGCGCTGTGGAACCAGTACGACCTGCTGGCCGAACGGGATAAGTACGGCGCGAACGATGTGCGCCCCGGGTTGACCGGCTGGGCGCAGATCCATGGCCGGGACGAGCTGGAAATCGCCGAAAAGGCAAAGCTGGACGGCTGGTATGTGGAGCATATCAGCTTTGGGCTGGATGTGAAGTGCTTCTTTGGCACCATTACCGCCGTACTCAAGCATGACGGCGTGGTAGAGGGCGGCACCGGCACCCTGCACGATGAAAAATGATCTATTATATGGAGACACCGGAGCCTTGGCTGACGCTCCGGTGTCTCCATTTTTACAGAAAGTACAGCACAGAGCGGCTGAAATTGGCATATCTCTTGATTTATCCCCTGAAAAGCGTATAATAAAACAGTACACAAGACGTTAAAGGAGGATTCCTGTATTATGGAACGCACCTATATCAATGAGGCTCAAAAGGCCATCGGCGGCACGGTGAAGGTGCAGGGCTTTATCGAGAACCTGCGCAACAGCAAGTATATGGCATTTATCGTGCTGAAGGATATTACCGGCAAGCTGCAGATCACGGTGGAGAAGGCCGACCACCCCGAGCTGGTGGATACCATCGACCAGCTCACCCCGGACTCTGTCATCACCGTTACCGGCAAGGTGATGGAGAACGACTACGTCAAGATGGGCGGCGTGGAGATGATTCCCGAGAGCATCGAGGTGGAGAGCACCGCCAATGCACTGCCCATCGTCCGCAAGGAGATCGCAGCCACCAAGAAAAAGAAGGCTGTGGAGC
>OGLS01001311.1_pt1 | contig 15821 bp, 9 predicted proteins | sample 1572881 | NCBI WGS metagenome assembly OGLS01 (sample SAMEA2582013, study PRJEB24529) | metagenome | biome: Human gut stool | place: China | collected 2011
GGAAATTTGGATAAGGCTGTTCTGACGCAAACAATTATAATTCCGGCGCAATTGGCCGGTCAGATAATGATGGGTATCTATCTGTGGAAGGCCGGCTACATCAGCACAAAGAAAGAGACCTGGTCACTTGTGTCCGCTCCTTATCTTTTAGGTAGTGCAGTGGCAATCCTTACCAGTGGATTTGTTGTTTCTTCATTAATGAGTTTGCTGGATTGGATACCTAATATCATGGAGCAATCTTTCGATATCCTCCAATCCGGCTGGGGAGGGATTCTTGCAATAGCAATCGTAGGCCCTGTACTTGAAGAATTATTGTTCCGGGGAGCTATCACCAAAGCTTTGCTCCAACAATATAATCCGACCAAAGCAATTCTTATTTCGGCACTTCTATTCGGTGTCTTTCATATAAATCCCGCCCAGATCCTTCCGGCTTTTCTGATCGGTATCCTGCTGGCATGGACTTATTACAAAACAGGCAGCCTGATACCTTGTATACTCATGCACGTGCTCAACAACTCGCTATCCGTATATCTTAGCATCAAATATCCCGAAGCCGAGAATATGGATGACCTGATTAACGGTAGCCCGTATCTCGTCACTCTGGTCGGTTCAATCCTGCTACTTATCTGCACCATACTGACCATGAACAATCTGACTTCCAGAAAGCAACCATAAAAAAAGGGAAGTTTTTCACTTCCCCTCTTTTGCTTTGAATGCTAGTGCATACATTCGTATTTGTTTCACCATCGACAGCAAACCATTGCTACGCGTTGGTGACAGATGCTCTTTCAGCCCGATCTTGTCTATAAAATAAAGATCTGTATTCAAGATTTCATCAGGAGTATGTCCTGAAAGGACTTTAATCAATAAGGCAATAATTCCTTTGACTATCAAAGCATCACTTTCCGCTTTAAAAACGATTTTACCGTCTACATCATCCGCTTGAAGCCACACCCTACTTTGGCATCCTTCAATCAGATTTTGTTCCGTCTTATATTTTTCTTCAAGTGGTTCCTGCTCATTTCCCAAGTCAATAAGTAGTTGATAACGGTCCATCCAATCGTCAAAGTCACTGAATTCCTCGATAACCTCGTCTTGAAGTTCGTTTATTGTTTTCATTGTTTTGAATTTTATTTCTCATTATAAATTACATCCATCACTGTTTGACCGACAGCTTTCAGTGTATTACGGTCTATATTGTCCATCGTATCGTTTATCGTATGCCAGGTAGAGCCGAAAGAAGAACGTTCGTTATTGGCATCATAATTGATGATGTCCACACACGGGATACGTGCCAGTTGGTGTACATACAAGTGGTCATCGGTTACAGGAATGCCGTCCGCTTTCACAAAATACTTGCCATAGCCCAGCTCATGTGCCTTTTTCCAAATCTTTTTCATTTCGGAACGTGCCGTTTCCGAGGAATAACCCTCATAATAGAAAGTTGCATCTTTACCGCCTACCATATCAAGCAGAATTCCGTAGCGGGCATTATAATTCTGTACGTGGGGAGTGCGTGCCCAGAACTGTGACCCCAGACACCATGTATCCTGTTTGGGTTGTCCTGTATAAAATTCCGGCGTTCCGTAGTCTTCCGCATCAAAGAAGATAATGTCAATGCCCAGTGCCGGTTCTTTCTGTTGAATTTGACGGGCGATTTCCAGCAATACGCCTACACCGCTTGCGCCATCATTTACTCCGAGAATATGCGTGTGGTGATTCTTGGGGTCGGGATCATTGTCGGCATACGGCCGGCTGTCCCAATGCGCACAAAGCATGATGCGTTTTTTGCTTTCGGGTTTATAGGCTCCGATGATATTCCGTGCTTTCAGTATGGTTCCGTCCCAAGCTATGAGGTCTGCACGTTGGTTATAAACCTTGGCTCCAAACTTTTCCAGTTGTTGAGCCAAATACTCTCCGCATTCTTCATGTGCTTTTGTATTCGGCACTCTCGGACCGAAATCCGCTTGTGCCCCGACGTATGCATAAGCACTGTCTGCATTGAATTCGGGTGCTTTGATTACTTCTTTCTCCACTGCATCTATTCGGTCACTTTTCTTATTGCTGTTTCCGCAAGAAATAACGGTCAGTACAAGCATCAGGAACAGGATGGTTAAAATGTTCTTATTCTTCATATATTTCTCTTTTAAATCTTCCACTTTGTCCGGTTGCAAAGTTACATTATTTTCTTTGTACTTCTTCCATTACCCGCAGGAAGTTTCCTCCCCAGATAAGCCGGATACTTTCTTCGCTGTATCTTTCTAACAATAGTTGACGGGTGAAGTTTATCAGTTCCGATGCAGAAGCACAACCGGTGATACCTCCGTCACCGTCAAAGTCGGTACCGATGCCCACATGTTCTATTCCCATGATATTCACCATGTGGTTCAGATGATTGATGGCATCTTTAATGGTTGCATGGCCTTCTTTCCGCAGGAAGCCGTCGTATAACGTTACTTGGGCTACTCCTCCTTTGGCGGCAAGAGCCTTCAGTTGGGCGTCTGTCAGGTTACGCGGATGATCGCACAATGCACGTGCGGAAGAATGCGAGGCAACAATCGGCTTCGTGCTGATTTCCAACGCATCATAAAAACTTTTTTCTCCGGCATGCGAGATATCTACCATCATGCCTACACGGTTCATTTCTTTAATTACGTCTTCTCCGAAAGCACTGACTCCCAGTCCTTCGGCATTATCACGTGCCGAACCGCAAATGTCATTATTCCCATTGTGGCAGAGTGTCATATACACCACTCCGCGTTTTCGGAAACGCTCCACATTACTTATATCCTTGCCAATGGCATAACCATTCTCTATTCCCAGCATAATGGCTTTCTTCCCTTCTATTTTCAGCCGCCATAAATCGTTTGGCGTATAAGCCAAATCAACGGCCGTACAGTTCTTGGCAACCATTTCTTCTATTTCGTTCAGAATGCGGTCGGCTTTTGCAGTAGCAGCCGGCAATGCCTCGTCGGTACGTTCCGATTGTTTCAGGTAGGCTACCATGATTGTGGCATCCAGTCTGCCTTCCGTCATCTTATGTAAGTCCACCAATATCTTTTTGTCGCGGGAAGCAAAGTCAATGCCCCGGTCGAAAAACATCGGCGTATCGCAATGCGAGTCCAGCGTAATCATACGGCTGTGCAGACGTTTTGCTTCCTGAAAAGAAGCAGCTTCTTTTATCAGCCAGTGGAAGAGTGGCATCATGCATTCGTCACCCCGTAAGATGAAACATTCGGGATGCCATTGAACTCCCAGCATTGATTTATATTCGGTGGATTCCATCGCTTCTATCACTCCGTCCGCAGCCCGGGCACACACGCGGAAACCCGGTGCAACCTCTTTTACAGCCTGATGGTGGAAAGAATTTACCGGCAGGACATCTTTTTCAAACAGACGATGTAGCAATGAATCTTTTTCTATCCGAACCGAATGTGATGCATAACTTCTTTCCAGGTCCTGGTCGTGCTTTATGCGCGTTCCTTCCATTTGTGAGTGGATATCCTGATACAAGCTGCCTCCGAGGGCGGCATTCATCATCTGTATGCCCCGGCAGATACCCAGTATCGGGATTTGTCTGTCGGCAGCCAGCTTTGTCAATAAGAGTTCCTGCCTGTCACGGTGTGGGTTGATGCTGTGGAGTTCCTTTACCGGTTCTTCATCCATGAAAAGAGGATTGATATCCGCACCTCCCGTCAGCAGGATTCCGTCCAGCGATTCGAGTGCATTTATCAAACTGTCAGTGTCATCGAATGAAGGGAGAATGAATGGCACTCCGCCTGCTTTCAGAATGGAAGTAAAGTAACCTTCTGCCAAGGTGCATTCCCCATCCCTGAAGTTTCCGGTCAGTCCGATAACCGGCGCTTTTTTGTAACAGGGGAATGTGCGGTGTATATCATCGTACGCTGCTGAAATGTCAAATGTTTGAAAGGTTTTCATAAGTTAAATTATTCATAGAAACTAAGCAAAGATAGGGATAAATCCAGATTTATTTTTCATATTTGCTAAAAATCTAATGATTATGGAACCTATACAGGACTTTGCCCGATTAATCAGCCGTCTGCGTGCGCAAAAGGAGCGTAAACGAGTTGCAGTGGTTTGCCCTAACGACCCGCATACGGAGTATGTTATTACCCGTAGCTTGCACGAAGGGTTTGCCGATTTCCTGTTGGTGGCTGATACTCCCCATTTATTGAATGCCGAATATATCCGGTTGCAGTACCCGGAGCATGTAAAAGTGTATGAGGCGACAAGTCCCGACAAAGCTGCTCAAGAAGGAGTGGCATTGGTCAGAGAAGGACATGCCGATGTGTTGATGAAAGGAATAATCAACACCGATAACCTGCTGCGTGCGGTTCTTAATAAGGAACATGGTTTGCTTCCTCAGGGAAATGTATTGAGCCATATAACACTGGCTCAGATACCTACTTATAATAAATTATTGTTTTTCTCGGATGCGGCAGTAATCCCCCGACCTACATTGGCTCAGTTTGAGGCTATGCTGAAATACGATTTGGAAGTTTGTCGCCGTTTGGGTATTTCCGAACCTCGGGTGGCACTTATTCATTGCACCGAGAAGATAAATGAAAAGTTTCCCCATACCCTTGACTATGCTGTTTTAAAGGAACGTGCCGCATCCGGTGCTTACGGCTCCATGTTTCTGGACGGGCCGATGGATGTAAAGACGGCTTGCGATACTCATAGTGGTGAGGTGAAAGGCATAAGTTCGCCTGTAGTGGGGCATGCTGACCTGTTGATATTTCCCAATATCGAATCAGGCAATACATTTTATAAAACAGTATCCTTATTCGGCGATGCTAATATGGCAGGTATGCTGCGCGGAACCATAGCTCCGGTTGTTGTCCCTTCACGTGCCGATTCGGGAAACTCGAAATATTATAGTTTAGCATTGGCTTGCGTGGCCGGATAAAACCTTAAAGTTATATGAAGATATTTGTCATTAACCCGGGCTCTACTTCCACGAAGTTGGCTCTTTTTGAAAATGAAAAAGTAATATGGGCGGCAGGTGCTCACCATTCCTCAGAAGACTTGCAACATTTTCATCATGTGAATGAGCAATATGAGTATCGCAGGGATTTTATATTCCGATTGTTGGCCGAGGCCGGTATTCCTATTGAGTTTGACGCTGTGATTGCGCGGGGCGGCTTGTTGAAACCGACTCCGGGGGGAGTGTATGCCATTAACGAACAGATGAAATATGATTTGCTTCACGCACGTATGGAGCATGCCTGTAATTTGGGGGCTTTAATTGCCGATGAAATGGCAAAAAAATGCGGTTGCCCCGCTTATATTGCCGACCCGGAAGTGGTGGATGAGTTGCAGCCGGCAGCGCGTTATACCGGTATCCCCGAGATAGAACGTATTTCTATTTTCCATGCATTAAACAGTAAGGCGGTTTCCCGTAAATATGCCGCTTCCATCGGAAAGCATTATGAAGAATTGAATTTGATTGTGGTTCACCTGGGAGGTGGCATCTCGGTCGGAGCACACTGTCAGGGCAGGGTAATTGATGTAAACAATGCGTTGAACGGTGAAGGCCCTTTCAGCCCGGAGCGTGCCGGCACTATTCCTGCCGATCAGTTTGCCGAACTGTGTTTCAGCGGGAAATATACCTTGCGTCAGGTGAAGAAGATGTTGAACGGTAAGGGTGGTTTGATAGCCCATCTCGGGACAAACGATGTTGCTTCTATTGCCCATAAAGCCGAAGCAGGCGAGGAGCCCTATAAAGGAGTGCTGGATGCCATGCTTTATACGGTTGCCAAACAGGTCGGGGCGATGTATGTTTCGCTTCGCGGGAAAGTGGATGCCATTATTCTGACGGGAGGAATAGCCCATAGCGATTATTGTGTAGGTGCTCTTCGTGAACAGATAGACTATCTGGCTCCTGTTGTACTGATTCCCGGGGAGGATGAAATGGGTTCGCTGGCATTCAATGCTTTGGGGGCATTGAAAGGAGAGCTGCCTTTGCAGGTGTATCACCCGCAATAATACATTCTTTTCAGCTTTCCTCCATACTTTTCAGTTCCCATCCGCAGAATGGGGATGTATCAAAACTTCCTTTTTATCGAAATGGGGAGTGTGTCAAAACGTGGATAATGCTGTCATTTAATCTGTAGGGGCGAGGTTCGCTCGCCCGAAAACAGTTTGCTTTATGTCTTCGGGCAGGCAAACCCTGCCCCTACAGCCGACGATTGGAAAGGCCGGTTTAGTTTTGACACACTCCTCTCCTTTCATATACTCTCCACTCGGCGGAAGAGAAAACGTTCAGGCCGGATTATTAATAGAGCCATCCCGGTGTCTTTTTCAGATTCGGATTCTTCTCTATCTCTGCACTAGGTACCGGGAAGATGCTATAATCATTTGTCTCAGACCATTTCACACCACCGTTACCACTACTTTGCTGTCCATTACATGTATGAGCACAAGGTTCATAACCCATATAAGTAGAGTATTTTGTTTCACGCAATGTACCCCAACGCAGTTCTTCGTAAAAGTTAACACTCTCATTGATAAGTTCACGGCGTGACTCGTTACGAATCTTGTTCAATCCGTCCTCTTTGCTTGCAAAAGTATAAGGAGGCATCTCCACCGATGTACGCTGACGTATCATGTTAACTTTCTCGGCAGCCGCATCCAGCTCATCCAATTGCAACAAAGCTTCCGACCACATCAAAAGTACATAAGCATAACGCAGAATCGGTTCATCAATAGGACTATTGTATGCATACTCGCAATCATAACCTTCCATCACAAATTTACGATGACGATAAGCAAACTCTGCCTCACCATTGCCATCCTGTTTCAAGTCATACTTACCGGTTACTCCCCAATCTGCAGCCTCTTGCGCTTTCACAGAATGGCTTGACTGTCTTACCGGCCAACGATATACATAAGGAACCGGCGTCGTATTTCCCGCCTTGTACATATCGCCATCTCCGCCCAAAAACTCTTCACCATAAGGCATAATAACATTGTAATTGAGTCGCGGGTCACGATTCTCCCATGCTTTCTTCAAGCGGGCTTCGTTACCTCCCGAAAGATACAAATGCTCATTGGATGCCTTCATTTTATTCTTAACTATATTTAGATATTGCGAACACATAAATCAAAGAAATCCTCAAAATATCGCAGCTTAAAGAAAATGAACAGAGTTGTATAGTAATGAATAAAAAAGAAGGTGCATCGTGCATTACGACACACCTCCTCTTCACAATATTCCAATCAGAATATATATCTTTTCACCTTAATTTTACGGATTAATCTTTCCATCCATCAGCCAACTTCAAATTCGGATTCAACTGACGTTCGCTCCATGGTGCAGGCCAAGTATAAACTCGGTCACCACTCCATGTATAGTCATATTGCAAGGTTCCCCACATTTGCTTCAAACCTGCACCCTCAAAGAAACGGCTTTCTTTCCAAGTACCCCAACGCATTTCGTCGAAGAAGTTAACACCTTCACCGTTGAATTCCCAACGACGTTCGTTGCGGATACGTTCACGCAAATCATCCTGTCCCTTCACTGTGGTAGCATCATTAGAGTTCAGCAAAGCGGCTCCGGCACGTTCACGTACTTGATTTACACAAGCAATGGCTTTGTCTTCCTGATTCAGCTCATTGTAGCATTCTGCCAAGTTCAGCAGTATATCAGCATAGCGAATCAAAGGAACATCAATCGGTGAATAAGAACGGTTCGGAATTTCAGATGCACCTTCGGCTACAAACTTGCGATACAAATAATAGAAACGATTATTTGTGTCTGTTTTCAAATCGAACGGTTCACTCACGTCACCGGCACGGAACGGCCAACGCAGTGTGTATGTATATTCATTGGAACCATTCGCTCCATCGTAAGTAGAATACGGAGTGATGATACTAGCAGTCAAACGCGGGTCACGATTAGCATAAGCAGCTTTAATACGAGCTTCATTGCCTTCAGGCAAATATTTACTCATATCAGCACCGGCTGTTTTCATTGCTTCTTTTTCAGCGTCGGTCAATCCATCGCGTAAGAAGAATACGGCACGAGCTGCAGGCTCCATTTCATTATAACCGGGAATATAGTCATTCCAGTTAAATTTACTTCCGTCAGCATTTTCGTATGTTTCCACAAAATCAGCGTTCACCAAATAAGTATTCCAACAAGAACCGAAAGAACTACGTGTTCCGTAACGGAAACTGATATCATTACCCAATCCATCCAATCCGATGCACTGTACAGAGAAAATCATTTCCTTAGACTGTTCATTGGCTTCTTTAAACAATTGTTTATAATCACCCTCAAACAAACCGAAACCACATTGACTTACTGCTTCAAAGTCAGCAGCGGCTTTAGCATATTCTTTCTGATACAAATAAGCCTTTCCACGCAAAGCATAAGCCAATCCCTTGGTCACGCGACCGTAATCGCTAGAACCTTCGGTATAGATATTAGGCAAATTCGGTTCGTTGATAGCAGCAGTCAGGTCATCTTCAATAACCTGCCATACAGCGGCTTCTGTTTCCTGCCCTTTGGTGCACTCGGAAGCTTCCACCGGTTCCAGATAAACAGGTACTCCCTTGTACATAATGTTCAGTTTATAATAGAAGTAGGCACGAAGCACTTTAGCTTCTGCCATATAGCGTGCTTTCTTATTTTCAGGCATATCTACCTCGGGCAAATGGACAATAGCATCATTAGCCCGTGAGATTCCGGAATAATGTTCAGACCAATAGCTGCTGAACATGCCGTTAGAAGTAGTTATCGTATTTCTCATAATGGGATAATCTGCATCACGACAGTCTGTAGACACACCTAAACAATCCATTTGATACAAGCCCAAGCCTACATAACTTTTGCGTAAAGTAGAGTAAATAGCTGTAACTCCTTTGTCTGCAAAGTTTTCGGAAGTCCACATATTGCCGGCTGCCACATTTCCATAAGGTTTGGTTTCCAACAAATCAGCCTGACAACTGCCCAATAAGAGGGCAACAGAACAGATAGACAGTATATTTTTTATAGCTTTCATAATTTTTATTTTTAGAATGTAATATTAGCTCCAAATGCAAATGAACGCACAGTTGTATATTGCGGAGTAGCACCGATTTCAGGGTCTTGACCCGGGAAATCATCAATGCTGAACAAGTTTTCACCTGAAAGGTATACGCGAATGCTCTGAGTGTACAGCTTATTTGTTAAATTCTTTGGCAATGTGTAACCTAAAGTGATATTTTTCAGTTTCAAATAGTCACCGCTATATAAGAAGCGAGAACTTGTAGCCTGATCCTGAGCACCGCTTTCACCGGCTGTCAAACGGCTATATTTACCGTTCAGGTTAGTACGCGGATCATTTGGATTTTCGGGATCATAGAAATAGTGATCCTTGGCAATCATTTCGGGAAGTCCTACACCGACACGTGTACCGGAACTATTGTAACCAGTTGTTGCACCCCAATACAATTTACGTCCTGCAGCACCTGCCCAATTCATAGAGATATCAAATCCTTTCCATGCAGCAGAAGCTTGGAAACCGAATGTATATTTCGGGTCGCTTGAACAACCTTGGAAGCGTTTGTCGAATGAGTTACCATAAATACCATCACCATTACCGTCGGCATAGAGCACGTCACCATACCAAATCTTAGATTTGCTGATGGTCTTGTTCGGCCAGAATTCGTAACCGGCAGCAATCATGTCTTTCACCCACTGCATATCTTCTTCTGTTCGAATCATACCGTCTTTCGGACCACCGTTAGGCAAAACGTTACCACTGGCATCATAGTATTTTCCACTTCCCTTGTATGCATCCATCATGTACCATTCACCTTTCATGTGTTCTTCTACAATCGGACTAATGGAGCTACCGCTATTAAATGTTTCACCAGCGTTATTTCCCCAGATTTTCTGAGAATCATCTGTCACTGGATTACCATTTTTATCTACATAATTATATTTACCGTTTTTGTCGGTAGTATAATCATAAACAGGTTTGCCAGTGGCATCTTTTCCCTTTTCGTATTTCCATCCTTCAGCGAAGCGACCATTATAGTCTTTCACTTTATTCATATTATAAGAGAAGTTACCTCTTACAGAATATTCTACTTCACCGATGCGATCTCTCCATCCCAAGTCGATTTCGAAACCTTTAGCATCCATCTTGGCAATGTTTACACGTGGAGCAGACAAACCTCCCAATGTGATAGGAATGCTACGAGTTGTCAAGATACCGGTGGTGCGTTTGTTATACACATCAAATGTAGCAGTCAAACGGTTGCCCAAAGCTGCAAAATCAATACCGAAGTCTAAATTGTTTGAAGTTTCCCAACCCAATGCACGATTAGCCAAACCAGTCATGGCCAAACCTGCCACTTGTTTTCCGCCGAATGAATAATCTGTAATACCATAAACCGACTGGTATTCGTAGTTACCTACATTATCACCACCATCGTTACCTAGTTTACCCCAAGAAGCACGGATTTTCAAATTGTCCAACCAAGAGCGAGTAGATTCCATGAATGACTCCTCAGACAATCTCCATCCTGCAGAGAATGATGGGAAAGTACCCCACCGAAAATCTTTTCCATAACGGCTGTTGCCATCGTAACGGATGTTGGCTTCAAACAAGTAACGTCCTTTGTAGTCATAGTTGATACGTCCAAACCATGAACGAGTAGAACGGTCGTCAGCACTACCTCCGATGCTTAGCATTTCTGTAGCAGAACCAGGTACGTTAATAGATTCGTCAATCAAACCTTTCAAACTTCCACTTGAAGAGTTCCAATATTTATACCATTCCTGATAACCTGCCATCACACCAATATTATGGTCTTTAGCAATAGTCGTGTTATAATTCAATATATTCTCTAATGTATAAGACCAATTTCCGGAATTAGAAAAAGAAGTTGTCATCTGATCGGGAGTGGTAGCTGGTTTAACTACCTCACCAGTACTGAATTTCACTTGGTCAGATGCATGTGTCCAAATACGGTCTTCATACCAATAGCGTTTGTAGTTAAAGTTAAATGTCCAAGTCAATCCCTTCATAAAAGTTACTTTACTAAAAGCTGTTGCATTGACATTTGTCTTTTTAATGGCACCATTACGGTTATTCAAGAACTGAAGGATACCATTGGCGGTCGGACTTTCTTCCGGCGCTTCAGGATAGCCGTAAGCACCGTTCCATTCAGGATAGATACCCGGAGTCGTTTGGCGCAAGAAATTATTAGCACTTGAGAAGTTTCCGGCATCCTTATCCTCCATGTCACCATATACACGTGTACCTACTGTCAACCATTTAGAGACATCAGCTTCTAAGTTAACACGCAACTTATACTTCTTGATACCAGTATTGTCCACTAATCCCGGATTATCCAAATAGCCTAATGAAGTAAGAAAACGTACTTTTTCAGTACCACCACTCAATGATACATTGTGGTCATTGATTACACCATTCTTAAAAATAACATCTTGCCAGTTAGTGTTCGGGTAAGCTACATAATTAGGTACTCCCAGTTCATTTACATCGTTTGGATGTAAAGACTTCTCACGCCAAGTGTCAATAGTATGTTGGCTAAAGTGAATTGGCTGACCAATATTTTCGAATGATTCGTTAATCAATTCCATATAGTCAGCATAATTGTTCACAAAATCAACTAATTTAGTTGGACTAGCTAAAGAAAAACGGCCACTATAGTTCACGCTGATGCGACCTTTACCACGCTTGGTATTAATCAAGATAACACCGTTGGCGGCACGAGAACCATAGATAGCACAAGATGCAGCATCTTTCAAAATAGAGATTGTTTCGATATCCTGTGCATTAATATTATCCATAGACCCTTCCATACCATCAATTAATACCAAAGGGTTAGCATCATTCAATGTTCCTACACCACGCACACGGATGGTAGCGCCATCACTACCCGGTTGACCGGAATTCTGCATAACTTGCACACCGGCACTCAATCCTGCCAATGCAGCAGATACAGTCGTTACAGGACGTGATTTCGCTTGTTCTTCAAAATCTACCGAAGCAACGGCACCGGTCAAATTGGCTTTCTTTTGAACTCCGTAACCTACCACAACAACTTCATCCAAAGTTTCAGAGTCTTCTACCATTTTAATATTTAATGTTTGTGTAGTAGAAGTAATTTTTACCTCTTGCGTGTTATATCCGATATAGGATATTTGCACGGTGCAGTTTAAAGGGACGATAAAGTTCAATCATTTTACCTAAATAGAGCTAAGTAATTTTATTTGAAACAAAAATGACCAGTATATGTGAAGAGGACAGGATAAAAAAGAAAACAGCTGAGTCTATCCGGAAACAGATAAACTCAGCTATATTCTGTATCAATCTATGACTTTATCAATTAAATCATAGAAGATCGAGCTTTAAAAATCAACGCCTGCTTTCGAAAATCTATTTTAGATTTTCAACGATTTGACACAACCATTAGAGGAATAAACATTTAGCTGAGTGTTTGAGAAATAACAGTAACGAGTTGGCAACCGTGCGATTTTCAGTTATTTGCGGTGCTGTGCTGTCAAATAACTCGATGCAAATATAGGAATTTTATTGCTGATATCAAAGTGTAGGTTAGAAAAAAGACAGATTATTTTAGCAACCCGTCTTGAAGTTCTTCCGATAGAATTCGTGATTATTGTTGAATGTTATTGAATAACCGTTCCAATCAGTAGCCTTATAAGTAGTTACATATCTGGTCGGCACATTGAGATAGAGTCAACGAGCAAGCAAAACGGGTATCTTCCATTATGAAAATACCCGTTGTTTCTAAGGATTGCCACTATGGCAATTCTGTTTCTTTACTCTTGAATTGTTTCTACTGACTTGAAATACTGTCCCCAAGCATTCTTGTAAGCCTCCAATGACTCGGCAGGAACTCTCAATACGCAATTTTCGTTTACCTGATAGAACGGAGGCCAGCTGTTATTAAATTCGTCTGTTTGAGGGGTTTCGGGAACTGTCGTGGCCCGGCAGATAACGATAGTGGCGTCTTCCCAATTGAATGCCGTGGCGTGCAGCGAAGCGATGGTGGCCGGAAGGTCTATCAGGATTATCTTGCAACCATTGAACGCACTGTTTCCGATGGTTGTAACCTTGCTTGGGATGGAGAGGGATGTAAACTTGGCATAGGCAAAGGCACGCGCGCCTATCACTTCCAAGTTTTCGGGCAACGTCACGTCTGTTATCGGACAGACGCAGAAGGCATCGCTTCCTATCTTCTTTACACCGGCCGGGATGGTCACCTTGGTCAGCTTGGCCTGATAGGCAAAGCAGCAGTCCGGAATTTCCGTCACGTTGGCGTTAATCTCGACTTCTGTCAGCTGAGCCACGCTATTGTCATCGTAATACATGGAGCTACCAAACGTATAATTGCCATTCGGCGGAGTAAGCGGCTCACCCAGGCTTGTCACGGAAGACGGGATGACCACCTTTTCCAGCGGACAGTTATCGAATGCCCAGTTCCCGATGGTGGTCACCGAGGCCGGGATGTCTATCGACGTAAGACCCGCGTTATAGAAGCAGCTTTCGGGGATTGTTGTCACTCCGGTCGGAATGTTTATGGTTTTGAGACTCTTGCATCCTTCCAGTATCCAACGTCCGAGCTGGGTTACGGTAGAAGGAATGTTTATTTCCTCTAAAGCCGAACACATAGCAAATGCGGAATTGCCGATTGTTTCCAACCCTTCGGGTAGAACTACTTTTTTAAGCGTGGTGTTCTCACTGAGGCCCATAGTTGAATAAAAAGCCAAAGCCCTATTCGGGAATACAGTCATATTCGTACCGGAGAGGTCGAGAACTTCTAAGGCAGTAAGATTTTCACGGATATATTTAAAGTCGGTTTCATTTAAAGTGCCGGTCACTTTAAGCGCATGAATATCTGAGTGTGAGATGCCAATCAAGGCATTGCTCAATCCACCTTCAGAGATATTGACTATCGCACCATCGAAATATTCCAGCACTCTGGAGGCGGATATTTCCTGTCCTTTGTTATCGATGAGTGTGATTTTAAGGATAGCCTTGTCGCCGTTGTTCGCTCCGGTGGCTGTCACAGTTACTTTTGCATTATTTTGATATTTCCCATTGATAAATGTCGGTTTGGTCACTTCTACCTGCCAAGGCGATGAAGCCGCACGGGTCTGAATATCCATACCTACTCCCGCTTCGCTCTTCACTTCAGCTACGAGAGCGGTATAATCTTCTTCTTTCAACGTTTCCGGCAGGATTATGTCGATAACATTCGTGGTCAGGGTTAGCATGAATGTTTCATAGCTGTCGAAGCCCACCGTCAGTGCAGAGGTACGTGGCAAAGTCACCTTAGTGCCATCAGCCAATGTGAAGATTACATTATCAGGGTCACTCGTATAATCAATGCCATCTTTCGCAAAAATTGCATCGCCCTGTGCTTTTACTCCGATATCCGTTGTGCCTATCCACCAATTGCCGTTGTCGCCGATATAAGGTGTCAGACCGTTGCTTCCGGTATCACCTTTGTCGCCTTTCTCTCCGGTTACGGGGATTTTGTTTCCATTGTCAAGCAGCCACTCGCCGTTCACAGTCCAGTAGTATTTACCGTCAGTGTCCAGCTTCATGCTGATAACGGGCGTTGTTCCGTCCTCGCCCTTTTCTCCTTGCTCGCCACGCTCGCCGTGCTTGATGGTTACATTGCCGCTTTTGAGGAATGAGATGACGTAGCCCGTTCCGTCCTCAAGAGGTGTAACCGCCGTAACATAATCCTTGTCTTCAAGGGCCGCGACAAGGCTTTGCAATGACCGGATGTCCGTGTTGACGGATTTCTGCCATTCTTCAAGGGCGGTTATTCGGCCTTCAAGGTTCTCAATGTCGCCCCTAAGCTCAGAATCGTCGTAGTCATCACCGCAAGAGGACAACCCGAACATGCAGGCGCACACCATGGAACACGCAATCCACACCTTACGGATTGTTCCCGTTCCGATAAATTTCTTTTTCATACTGATGAAATGTGTCTTTCCAGTTCCCAAAAGACCTTTAAAAACACGAAGCGTGGAACTGCAAATGCCACGTCTTAGTTGATGGTCGTAGGAAACCGTTGTGTACAGATGTAGTAATAGCAGCCCACGCTATAGCGTGAGAGCCACTATGCTATCCTTGTACACATTTGAAAATTTCCTACGTTTTCAACTACAAGATAAGCATAACGCTTCTTTCTTTTCTAATATGTCTTGGAGAGGGTCGCCCCAATCCAAACGCAAAAGTAATAAAAAAGCTGCGATAATCGCTTATCTTATAGCGGATTTTTTGCCTGCCTCAATGAAATAGTGGGCTTTTACAGTTTCATTCCCCTGCCTTTCCGTTGTGGCAGAACTGGTTGGCGTATGCTCTGCCGCAGTATCTCGAACTGCTCCCTGAACCATTCGCCGATGGGTCGCAAGTCAACCGTAAGGATAAACTTGCCGTTGTCAGAAAACACTTTGGCTTTGACATCCTTTGCCATGAATTTCCGCTTGTGTTCTTCCGAGTACAACTCGCCGTTGTACTCAATGGGGTTACCTGTCAGCAATGTCGCAGTCTGCTCTTTATTGAAACCTACAGCAAGGCACAATCTTTCAATGTTAATCATGTCCTTGATTTGTGGAAACCATTTCAAGGTCTTGTTTAACAACACTGTAAGTCGTGAAACCTCACGTTTGAGATTTGTTTCCGTCTGTACCAATTCGTTGATATGCTTCTGTTGCATATCCAACATTTGGCGGCTGTGGTCAGCCTGCATGGTCTGTATTCTGTCTTGCAGGGCTTCGATGGTTTCCTCGTGGTCGG
>OGLS01001330.1_pt1 | contig 15570 bp, 7 predicted proteins | sample 1572881 | NCBI WGS metagenome assembly OGLS01 (sample SAMEA2582013, study PRJEB24529) | metagenome | biome: Human gut stool | place: China | collected 2011
AGTCGACGAGCACGTAGTCGTAGTCGTCGCGCACCTCCGCAAGAATCCGCTTGACGACGTGGTGGCCCTGTTCCATTTTCGGAAGTTCGGTGTCGGCCGCCACCAGATTGATGCTCGACGGCAGCAGCCACAGCCGTTTGACGTCCTCGCTGCGAAGGATCACCTCCGAGGCGCGGCGTGCGCCGGTGATGCATTCGTAGATGCCCTCGGCATTGATGTCGAAGCCCAGGCCCGACGTGGCGTTGGCCTGCGGGTCGGCGTCGAGCAGCAGCACCTTCTTGCCGAGAATGGCCAGCGAAGCGGCCAGATTGATCGCCGTCGTGGTCTTTCCCACGCCGCCTTTCTGGTTTGCGAGTGCGATGATTTTTGCCATTCGTAAAAAGGGTTTACAATCGGGCAAATTTAGTGAATTTAAATCGAAATTCAGCAACGTTCCCGAAAAAATGCTTACCTTTGGTCTCTCGAACCGTTGACCGTGAAAGTTATACAGATGAAATTCAGAAAATCGCACCGGGAGGAGGTTCCCGTTTCCATGGACGATACCGCCCCGTCCGCGCCGGAGGGCGCAGCGCCGGCGGCTTCCGGCCCGAACGACGCTCCTGCCGATCCGGCCGCTCCGCGCTACAAGTTTCCCACGTGGTTCGATCTGCTTGCCCTCGTAGGGCTGTTCGTGGTCATCCAGCTGGTCGTGGCGTTCGTGCTGCTGCTCGCGGGGGCGAGGATGCCCGATGCGGCCGCGCTGGGCAGTGCCGACGAGACCGTTGCCGCCCGGGCCCATGCGGCGGCCGCGCAGTTCAACTTTTACGCCTATCCGCTGACGATGGGGCTGATGATCGGTCTGACGCTGATCTACCGCCGTCTGCGCGGGGGAAACCGCCGCCTCGGGCGTTACGCCGTGCGCGGGCTGAATCCCGCGCTGATTCTGTGGGGGATGCTCCTGATGGCGGCGACCAACGTGGTGTTGGAGCCGTTGCTCCAATTGCTGCCCGAAATCCCCGATTTCTACGGGCGGGGCTGGCGGGCGCTGCTGCTTACGGTGGTCATGGCGCCGCTGGCCGAAGAGTTCCTCTGCCGGGGCATTCTGCTCGACGCCGCCCGCGCCAAAGGCGGCGCGGCTTACGGACTGCTCTTTTCGGCGCTCTTTTTCGGCGTGATCCACTTCTATCCGGCGGCCGTCGTCAACGCCTTCGTGATGGGGCTGCTGCTCGGATTCATCTATATCCGTTCCAATTCGCTCTACATCGTGGTGATCCTCCATGCGTTCAACAATGCGCTGGCCATGCTGTTGCTCACGCTCGGATATGCGCATACGACGCTGTACGAACTGATGTCCGCCCACGGCTTGAAGATGCTCTATACGGTCGTTTACGGCGTGTCGCTCGGCATCTTCCTCGTGGCCGGCTATATGGTGTGGAAGACCATCGCGCGCCTGCGGGAGCAGGAGCAGGCGGCAGCCGAAGCACAATAATCCGGTCGGATTAGCGTTCTTTTGCGGTAAAAATTATATCTTTGCCCATCGGATATGCGAATTGTTACGAAGATAACGGCAGGACTTCTGCTGCTGGCGGCCGTCGGCTGTCGGGAGATGCCGACCGTGACCGTCGGCGGCGGCCGCACGCTGGCCAAGGCGGGCGGCGCGACGCTCGACGAGCAGGAACTCGGCCGTGCGTTGCCGGCGGGGCTGACGGGCGACGACAGCGTCGCCTTCGCCGAGTTGTATGTCCGCAAATGGATCGGCAAGCAGTTGAAGCTGTCGGAGGCCGAACAGCTCTTTTCGGCTTCGGCCGACGACATCGAGGCGAAGGTCGAGGCCTACCGCCAGTCGTTGCTGATCCGCAAGCTCGACCAGTTCTATGTGGACGAACGCATCGACACGACCTTCACCGAGGAGGACATCGCGGCCTACTACAACGCCCACAAGGCGGAGTTCAAGCTCGACCGGCCGCTGGTCAAGGGGCGTATCGTGCGCTTTCCGGTGAACCACCGCCAGTCGTTCAAACTGCGCGAACTGGTCAAGGCGAGTTCGGCCGACCGCTTGCAGGATCTGGCGGACATCTGCGCCAAGAACGATTTCGAGTTGAAGGAGTTCGCGGAGTGGACGCCGTGGAGCGATTTTGCGGCCAACCTGCCGCTGCGTCAGGGAATGGCGTCGGAGCAGTTGATCCGACCGGGCGAGGTGCAGCAGCTGCGCGACAACGAGTCGCACTATTATTTCTTCGTGACGGAGGTGGCCGGCAGCGGCCAGACGGCGCCGCTCGAAACGCGCCGGGCCACCATTCGCCGTATTCTGTTCAACCTGCGGCAGGCCGAGGTGATCCGTTCGCACGAGGAGGAGCTGGTCGACGCGGCGCTGACGGAAGGCGAGGCGAAAATTTACGGGAACAGGAACAATTAGACTTTATAGACTTTATAGACTTTACGATATGAGATTTGCAAGGATTCTGTGTTGTGCTGCGCTGGCGGTTTGCGCTTTCGGCGTGCGGGCCCAGCAGGTGATGCTGGACAAGGTCGTGGCCGTCGTGGGCGGGTCGTCGATCACCTACTCCGAAGTGGAGAACACCGCGCGGCGGTTGACCGAGTCGCGCCGCGAACAGGGCTATACCTCCGACCGCGACCCGATGAACGAGGCGCTCGAACAGCTGATGATGCAGAAGTTGCTTTACAACCAGGCGCTCATCGACTCGGTGGAGATCATGAAGACCGACATCATGGCCCGCGTCGAGGAGGAGGTGCAGGATATGATCGCCCGCGAAGGGACGATTCCGGCCGTCGAGGCGAAGATGCACAACCCGATCGTCAACATCCGTGAAAATCTGCGCCGCCGCTACGAGGAGGAGGCCTACGCTTCGGGAATGCAGCGCGAGGTGATCGGCAAGGTGACGATCATCCCCGGCGAGGTGGAGCGATTCTACCGCCAGACCGACAAGGACAGCCTGCCCGTGATCGGCGACCAATACGTCTACGCCCATATCACCAAGTTTCCCAAGTCGATCGACGAGGCCAAGCGCCGCGCGCGCGAGCGTCTGTTGGAGATGCGCGAACGCATCATCACGGGCGACGCCAAGTTCGACCTGCTGGCGCGTATCTATTCGGTCGACGGTTCGGCGCTGCACGGCGGCGAAATGGAGCCTGCGACGTTGCAGACCTTCGTGCAGCCCTTCGCCGACGCGCTTTCGGAGTTGAAACCGGGGCAGATATCGGAGGTCGTGGAGACGCAGTACGGCTTCCACCTCATCCAGCTCATCGACAAAAAGGGCAACCTCTATCACTGCCGTCATATCCTGATCCGCCCGACCTACACCACCGAAGAGCTCTCCGAGCCCGACCGGCAGCTCGACAGCATCGCGGAGTTGATCCGCGCCGATTCGCTGACGTTCGAGGAGGCGGCCCTGCGCTTTTCGGACGATCCCTATTCGCGCCAGAACGGCGGTATCGTGACCAACCACGAGTTGCTGGAGCATTACAACGCTAACGACGCACGCTATACGGCCACGAAGTTCCTGAAGGAGGATTTCGGCAACATGGGCCCCAGCGCCATTGCCGACTTCCGCACGCTCTCGCAACTCAAAGTCGGCGATATTTCACCGGCCTATCAGACGCAGGACATGAACGGCAACCAGTTGAGCAAGATCGTCAAGCTGGTTCAGATCATCCCCACGCACGTCGCCTCGCTCAACGAGGACTACCTGCGTTTGGAGCAGATGGCGCTCAACCGCAAGCAGGAGAAGGTTTTCGGGGAGTGGCTCTCCAAGAAGATCGACGGCATGTACGTCTACATCGATCCCGAGTTCCGCGACGGGGAGTTCGCCAACAAACATTGGGTAAAATAGCGAAGGCGGTTCCGCGGCGAATCCGGCCGGCGCTCCTGCGCTGCGTCCGGTGAAGGGATACGGCGGGCCGGCCCGTTTTTTGAAGCAGTCATCCGTTTGAGACGATTCCTGACCATAGCGTTCGTATTGCTGGCCGTCGGCGCGACGATGTTCGCCCGGACGGGCGGCCGCGGTGCGGCACAGCCCGAAAAGAAGGTCGTCGACCTGAAAGCCGACGTGATGTACCCGATCGAGTTTCGGGATACGTCGGCCGTCTGTCTGGTCGGCAACGTCGCCTTCTACCACAGCGGTGCGGTCATCACCTGCGACAGCGCCGTGCGTTACAGCGAGAAGCACATGGAGTGTTTCGGCAACGTGCTCATCAACAAGAACGACACCTACGTCTACGGCGACCGCGCCGACTACAACGGCGAGACGCACGTGGCCAACGTCTACTCCGATCTGGTGAAGGTGGTCGACGGCGACGCGACGCTCTACACCTACAAATTCCTTTTCAACACCAAGACCAACGTCGGTGAATTCGCCGACGGGGGCGTGGTGACCAACCGCGAAAACCAACTCGAATCGGACCGTGGTTACTACTATGCCAACGACCGCACGGTGATCTGCGTGGATCGGGTGGAGATCCGCAGCGAGGAGTACGACCTCACGGGCGATTCGGTGGTCTACAACCTGACGACCGATCACGCCTACTATTTCCGCCATACGAATATCTGGAATACGCAGGGCGACTACCTCTATGCCGACCGCGGCAGCTACGACAAGGGCGGCGAACTGTATACCGTCACTGAAAACGGCTATATCCTCACCGAGAAGCAGGAGGTGTGGAGCGATTCGATCGACTACTACAAACTCGCGGGACATGCCGTACTGCGCGGCAATATCCAGATCGACGACACGGAGCACAAGGTGCTCGCGTTCGGCGATTTCGGCGAGTATTGGAAGGAGCCGGGCAACGCCTTTCTCACGCGCCGCCCTGCGGTGGTGAGCTACGATACGTCGCAGGGCGATTCGCTCTTCATGGCGGCCGACTCGATGTTCCTCTATACGATCGATCCGGCCAGGCAGCGCGCCGATTCGTTGCGCGCCGCAGCCCGTGCGGCCGACTCGTTGCACGCCGACTCGTTGCGTACCGATTCATTGCGTGTCGATTCGCTGGCGCCCGCCGCTGGGGATTCGGTGCAGGGTGTGCGGCCCGAGGCGCCGATCGTCGCGGCCCGCCGGGGATCGTTGTCCGAGGGGCGGGGCGACGCGAAACGGAACGGAACGGAGCGCACCGATTCTCTGGCGCCGCGACGGGCGGACAGCCTGCGCAGGGATTCTCTGGCGGCGGATTCGCTGCATGTCGACTCGCTCCTTCGGGATTCGTTGCAGCAGGATACGGTGGTAATGACCAAGGAGCAGCGCAAACAGTTGCTGCGCGAGGCGGCCGCACGCGAGAAGGCCGAACTGAAAGCGAAGCGCGATGCTGAACGGCAGGCCAAACTCGATACGATCGCGGCGCGCCGTCTGGCCAAGACGCGCGCGAAACTCGACGCACAGCGCGCGAAGGATTCGTTGCGCAATGCCCGATTGGCGGCCAAACGGGCCGAAAAGGCGGCGCGGCGGCGTGCCAAGCTGGGACTGCCCGAACCGGTCGACAGCACGAAACTCGATTCGCTCGACCGGCATACGGAGGGAGCGGACTCGCTGGCGGCGGACAGCCTGCGCAGGGATTCTCTGGCGGCGGATTCGCTGTCGCTCGACTCGCTGGGGCTGACGCCTGCCGATTCGCTCGATTCGCTGGCGCGCGATACGATCTACCGGTTGGTCAAAGGATTCCGCAACGTGCGTATCTACCGCTCCGACTTCCAGTCGGTATGCGATTCGCTGGTGGCCGTTTCGCGTGACTCGACCATTCATCTCTACATCGATCCCGTGCTGTGGAACCAGAACAGCCAGATCACTTCGGACGTGATGGACATCTTTACGGCCAACAGCCAGATCGTTCGGGCGGAGTTCGTCGGGCGGCCGCTGATGGTCTCCGAGTTGGATACGATGCACTACAACCAGGTGGCGGGCAAGACGATGACCGCCCTGTTCCGCAACAACCAGATCTACCGCAACGACGTGAAGGGCAACGCCCAGACGATCTATTTCATGCAGGAGGACGATTCGCCCGACATCATCGGGCTGCTGGTGCTCGAAAGCGGCGATCTGACCTTCTTCATCGAGGAGAAGCAGGTGGTGAAGATCACCTATCGCAACAATCCCGTCTATACGATCTATCCGATGGACAAGATTCCGCCCGACGTGGATCTCTTCTTGAAGGATTTCAAATGGGAGGCCAAGCGCCGGCCCACGCAGCGCGATGTCTTCGACCGCACGATCCGGCCTTCGATCCGTGCGGCCAAGAGCAGCCAGTCACGCCCGCAGTTCCCGATCGCGGCGCGCATCGACGCCTTCAAACGCCGGTTGATCGAGAGCCGCCGCTGGAGCGACCGCAACGACGTGGTGCAGCCCGACGTGATCGAGTGGATGTATTCGCTGGGCTGGCGTCCGCCCGAACAGGAGGAGGAGAGCCTGCCGGTCGTTCCGCTCGCCGGAAATGCGAAAGAGACCTCGCCGTAGAGCGGGGTCTCTTTTCGTATCGAGGCGGGTGGGGACGAGGCCGAGCCGCCGGTTCTCAGGGGCGGACGAAGGTCAGGCTTCTGTCCTCTTCCGCGAAGAGCACGGCGGTATTGACCAGTGCCAGATGCGAATAGACCTGCGGAAAATTTCCGAGCAGTTCTTTCGTATCGAAATCGATATCTTCGCTGAACAACCCCACGTGGTTGGCGCAGCGCAGGACTCCGTCGAACAACCGTCGGGCCTCCTCCCGCTCTCCGATGACGAAGAGCGCGCGTATGAGCCAGAACGTGCAGATCGTGAAGGCCGATGCGGGCATACCGAAATCGTCCTCGCTGTTGTAGCGATACATCAGGCCGTCGTGCAGCAGCGCCTCCTTGACCGCCCTTACCGTTCGGCTGTAACGCGGGTCCGTCGCCTCGATGAAACCGTAGGGTTCCATGAGCAGCAGCGACGAGTCCAGCGCCAGGTTGTCGTAGGCTTGCGAGAAACTTCCGATTTCCTCCTTCCATCCGTTTTTCATCACGTCGTCGCGGATGTCGTCGGCCTCCCGCCGCCAGCGGCGGCCGTACTCGTTTTTGCCGAGCAGGTCGGCGACCTTCGCGCCCCGGTCCAACGCCACCCAGCACATCACTTTCGAAGAGACGAACTGGCGGCTCCGGCCGCGGATCTCCCAGATTCCCTTATCCGGTTTGCGCCACTCTTCCGTCACGGTCGAGAGAATGTTCTTGACCATCTCCCACATGTCCTCGATTTCGTCGAGCGAACCCGGCATCAGGCGGTAGTATTGGTAGATCAGATCCATCAGGTATCCGAACGAGTCGTTCTGCCGCTGGTGGTAGGCATCGTTGCCGATGCGCACGGGTTTGGAGTTCTTGTAACCCGACAGATGATCCAGTGTAGTCTCGGTCAATGTCCGCTCGCCGCGGATGCCGTACATGATTTGGTAGGGCTCGTGCGTGTTGACGAACGTCGACTGGATGAAGCGCATGAACCGGGCGGCCGCTCCGGGGTGTCCGATGCGGAAGAGCGTCTCGATGGACATCGAAGCGTCTCGGAGCCAGCAGAAGCGGTAATCCCAGTTGCGGACGTCGCCGGCGCTTTCGGGCAGACTGGTCGTGAGGGCCGCCAGCACGGCGCCGTTGTAGTAGGACATGAGTTTCAGTGTCAGCAGGCTCCGTTCGATCACGTCGTTGTAATAAGTGAACCTTTTCGTGCGGTTCGTCCAGTTGAGCCAGTAGACCAGCGTGCGGCAGTATTCGAGTTTTTCGCGTTCGATGTCCACCGGAATCACTTTTTCGTTGTGCGACAGCAGGAAGAATTCGTCGCGTTCGAGGACGATCTCCTCCCTCCGTGCGATCTTTCCGAGCGGCAGCGAGGCGTAGAGATAGAGCCGGTTCTTCGGGTCGGAGAGGCTGTGGCTTTCGATGAATTCGGGTGTGACGGTCTGCTCCGTGCGGCCGCGGGCATAGTCGGGCGCAGGGGCGTAATGTACCCGCAGGCGCGGCCTTCCCCTGACCCACCGGACGTAGCGGTAGAGTTCGGGAGGCATGTAGTGTTCGTCCCTGCGCGAACGGTAGCAGGGCATGAAATCGAGTATGACGAACTCGCCCTCGGCGGCCGAGAAGGTCGTGGCGAGAATGTTCGTGTGGGGGATGTAGGCCTGCGAAATGCGGTATTCCTCCGCGACGTCGAATCCGAAGCATCCCCCTTTCCGACGGTCGAGCAGCGATGCGAACACCGATGGCGAGTCGAAGTCGGGCAGGCACATCCATTCGATGGTTCCGCGTGCGGAGACGAGTGCCGCCGTACGGCAGTTGCCGACGACGCCGTAATTCAGATTATTGTCCATATTCCTCGGTTCGGCGGCCGGCCACCAGTTTTTTCAGATTGTTCCATGTCGTGCGGATCGCGTGTTTCACGCCGGCCGGGTCGAAACTGCCGCGGTCCCGGGCGAGGAGTTCCAGCAGAGGAACGACCTCGCTCTGTTCGGGCATATTGTAGCGGGCATGCTCCGAAGCGTTGCCGATCTTGATCGAGAGGGCTCGGGGCGGCAGGGCTGCGAACATGTCGTCGTCGGTGGTGTCGTCGCCGAGCGCAAGGATGAAATCGTAGCGTTCCTGCCGCAGCAGGAGGAGTGTTTCGGAGCCTTTCGTGAAGCGGGGCGACTTGATCTCCACGACCTTGTCCCCTTGCAGGATGTGCAGGTTCAGGCGTGCGCACAGCGGCATGAGCGCGTTGACCAATTGCTGTGCGCGCAACTGTCCCAGCCAGCTGTCGGCTTCGCGGTAATGCCATGCCAGTGCCGTCTGTTTGCGTTCGATGCGCGAGCGGGGCGTCTTCCGTGCGAAGTGTTCGAGCAACGCCGACAGCTTCGGATCCCACGAGGCGGGGCGGATGTTACAACGCCATGCGCCGCGATCCTTGTAGAAGGCACCGTGCTCGGCAGCGAGCGATACGGGCAGTCCGCCGAACCACTTTTCGAGCGTCCCGGAGTCGCGGCCGCTGCAAATGACCACGCGGTTCGCGGCATCCGTTCCCAGCGTACGGAGCAGTTCGCAGAGCCGGTGCGAGGGTACGGCCTCTTCGGGACGGGAACGGATCGGAGCGAGCGTACCGTCGTAATCGAACAGCAGCAGCCGTCGTTTCGCACGACGGTATGGCCCGACGATCTCGGCCGCGACGGTTTCGGACGTCAGCCGTTTGCGGCGTACCGCTTCGTTGCGGCGGCAGACGTCGGCCAGCTCCTTCATGAAATCGGCTGCCCATTTGTTCACGGTCTGCGTCGATACGACGGCCTGCATCCGTTCGATGCGCCGCAGCTGTTCCTCGACGGGCATCGTCAGCGCACGGTGAATCGCCGCCGCGATCTGCTCCGTGTCGTTGGGATTGATCGGCAACGCGTCCGCCAGTTCGACGGCGGCACCGGCCATTTCGCTGAGGATCAATACACCGGGGTTGTCGTTCTTGACGGCTACATACTCCTTGGCCACGAGGTTCATCCCGTCACGGAGCGGGGTGACCAGCGCCACGTCGGCGACGTAATACATCGCCGCCAGTTCCTCGAACGAAAAGCCGTGGTAGAAGTAGCGGACGGGTGTCCACTCCATCGTGGAGTAGCGTCCGTTGATCGCCCCGATCTCCTTGTCGATCTCCGTCTTCAAGTCGGCGTAGGAGTTGACACGGTCGCGCGAGGGGACGATCACCATCGCCAGCGTCGCCTGCCCCCGGTATTCGGGATAGCGTTCCAGAAACGAACCGAAGCCGCGGAGCCGATGGAGAATTCCCTTGCTGTAATCCAGCCGGTCGACCGAGAGGATCAGCTTGCGGTCGCCGAACTGTTCCCGTGTCTTCGCGATCAGCGGTTGCGCTCCGGCGTTCGAGGAGATGCCGTGGAAGGCGGCGTAGTCGATGCCCATTGGCAGTGCGTCGACGCGGACGCAACGATTGCCGATCTGCGTCTCGTCGAGCCGGAAATCGATGTGCAGCACCCGTTCCGCCGTACCGATGAAGTGGCGCATGTAGTCGTGGGTGTGGAATGCGACCAGATCGGCTCCCAGCACGCCCCGCAGGATCTCGGCCCGTTCGGGCAGGATGCGGAAGAGTTCGTACGACGGGAAGGGGATGTGGTGGAAATAACCGATGCGCAGCGCGGGACGATGTTCGCGCAGCAGTCCGGGCAGCAGCATGAGCTGGTAGTCCTGCACCCAGACGATGTCGTCGGGTTCGATCCGGCGGAGAATCTCTTCGCAGAAGAGCGCGTTGACTTTCCGGTAGGCCTCCCAGAAATCCTTGCGGTAGCGGGTGAACGCGAAGAAATAGTGGCACAACGGCCAGATCGTGCTGTTGCTGTACCCTTCGTAGTAGTTCGCGATCTGTTCCGGCGTGAGGAAAATGGGGTGGAAGTTCATTTTCGCCAGCTCTTCGCGGATGCTCCGCCGGTCTTCGTCGGTCTCTACGTCGACTCCCGGCCAGCCGATCCAATGTTTTTCGTAACGGGTGTGCAGGGCATGGAGACCGGTCGCCAGACCGCCTTCGCTGCGGGTGAAGAGGTAGGCGCCGTCGCGGTGTACGGCTTTCACGGGCAGTCGGTTGGATATGATGTATAATTTCATATGAATAAAAGATACAAAGGGAGCGCCATATCTCTTTTTCAGGTGTCAATATGTTGAATATGAGTGGAGTGCGTTTTTATGGCGGATGCGGAAGACCCTATCGTTTTGAGAGGCGGCGTCTTGAAATGAGAGGGTTCCCGTTCGCTTTTTCTGAAATCGGTGCGCACGTGCGGAGGGGAATTGCGGTCGGGGAATGGATGGCGGGGATTTGGCGGTTGCCGGAATTTCCCTATCTTTGTGGAAACTACAAACCAGCTTTTCTATGAAACATCTTTTGCTGGCGGCCGCGCTGTTCGGCTGCCTGACCTCTGCGGCCGAGACACCGTGGAAACCTGCCGGCGACCGGATCAAAACCCGTTGGGCCGCCGAGGTCGATCCCGCGGCTCCGCTGCCCGAATACCCGCGTCCGACGCTCGTGCGCAGCCGGTGGCGCAATCTAAACGGCCTGTGGAACTATTCGCTCACGCCGGCCGGAGCGGCGGCTCCGGGCGAAGCGCAGGGGCGGATTCTGGTGCCCTTCCCGATCGAATCGTCGCTGTCGGGCGTGCAGCGCGGCGTGACGCCGCAGGAGGCGCTGTGGTACGAGACCACGTTCGAAGTGCCTGCCGCATGGCGCCGGGGCAACGACGTGCTGCTCCATTTCGGCGCGGTGGACTGGCGTGCCGAGGTCTATGTCAACGACCTGCTCGTAGGCAGTCATACGGGCGGATATACCCCCTTCTCGTTCGACATCACCCCCGCGCTTTCGGCCAAAGGGGTGCAGAAGCTGACGGTCAAGGTGACCGATTCGACAGACAAGGGTTTCCAGCCCCACGGCAAACAGGTGCTCGAACCCCACGGCATCTGGTACACGCCCGTGACGGGTATCTGGCAGACGGTGTGGATCGAACCGGTTCCTGCTGCCAACCATATCGCAGGGATCACGACGCGCAGCGACATCCGCGCCGGCGTCCTTTCGGTCGACGTGAAGACCGCCCGCACGGGCAGCGACCGCGTCTGCGTGACGCTCTCGGCCGATGGCAAGACGTTGGCCGAGCGAAGCAGCATGGCCGGGCAGCCGGTGCACCTCGCCGTCGAACATCCGCGTCTGTGGAGTCCCGACGACCCCTATCTCTACGACCTGACCGTGACGCTCGTGCGCGACGGACGGGTGATTGACCGTGCCGAATCCTACGCCGCGCTGCGCGAGATCGCTACCGGGCGCGACGCCAACGGTATCGAGCGCATGACGCTCAACGGCCGGCCGCTCTTCCATTTCGGCCCGCTCGACCAGGGCTGGTGGCCCGACGGCCTCTACACGGCCCCGACCGACGAGGCGCTGCTCTACGACATCCGGTTCACGAAGCAGCTGGGCTTCAATATGATCCGCAAACATATCAAGGTCGAACCCGAACGCTGGTACTGGCATTGCGACCGCGAGGGAATCCTCGTTTGGCAGGACATGCCCAGCGGCGACATGTCGACGGGCAAGTGGGAGCCGCACCGCTACGGCGCGGGAACCGACGCCGCGCGTTCGGAGGAGTCGTTCGCCAATTATTATAAGGAGTGGGGCGAGATCATGGATTTCTGCGGCCGGCATCCGTCGGTGGTGGTCTGGGTGCCCTATAACGAGGCGTGGGGGCAGTACCGCGCCGAGGAGGTGGCCGACTGGACCAAGCGCCGCGACCCGTCGCGGCTGGTCAATCCGGCCAGCGGAGGCAACTACCGCGACTGCGGCGACATGCTCGACCTGCACAACTATCCCGAACCGAAGATGTATCTCTACGACGCCAAGCGGGTCAACGTGCTGGGCGAGTACGGCGGCATCGGCCTGCCCGTCGAGGGGCACCTCTGGTCGGCGGACAAGAATTGGGGTTACATCGAGTTCAAGACCAGGGAGGACGTGACGGATCGCTACGTGACCTATGCCGAGAAGCTCATGGAGTTGGTCGAGCGCGGGTTCAGCGCCGCGGTCTATACGCAGACGACCGACGTCGAGGGCGAGGTCAACGGGTTGGTGACCTACGACCGCGAGGTGGTGAAGGTCGACGTCGACCGGCTGCACGAGGTCAACCGGCGGCTGGTGCGGTCGCTCGACCTTTGAGACCGGAGAAGACGGTAAGATACGGGGCGTTTCGGCGCCCCGTTTTTCGTGTCCGTTCGCAATTGTATCCCGCGTTCGGTTTCTAATCGTTTCGATGTCGCAGGACGATACGGCTGTTTCTCCGCCCCGCGCGGCGGCCTGCAACTCGCCTGAACGGCTCGTACCGTTTCCTCCGCCCGCGGCGAACCGTAGAGGCGCGAGGGGCGGATAGGCTCTCTTTCCTTTCGTCCGAAATGTCAGAATTAGAAATTTAAATGTCAAAAAACATACTCCCCGATCGGCGGAAAATAGCTAACTTGCAATCAAAATGGCTAACGATTAATCTTTAAACGAAAACCTGACGATGAAAAAATGGACAATCCTTCTGCTTGCGCTGCTCTGCTCGACGGCGGGCGCGGCCGCGCAGGATTTTTCGGTGGTGAATCCCCGTTGCGAATACCGCGATGAACCGCTGGGTATCAATACGCTGACGCCCCGTTTCTCGTGGCAGATCAGCGCCCGCGACCGCGGGTTCCTGCAATCGGCCTACGAACTGATCGTGGGCGACGACCGTGCGGCCGTCGCTGCCGGCCGCGGCAATCTGTGGCGGGTAAAGACCAAGGGCGCGGAGTCGCTCCACATCCCTTACGCAGGCAAGGCGCTCGAATCGGGCAAGGAGTATTATTGGAGCGTGCGCGTCTGGAACGCTGCGGGCGAAGTCTCGCCCTGGATGCCGGTCAACCGCTTCTCGACGGGGCTGATGTCGCCCGACGCATGGTCGGGAGCCCGCTGGATCGCCATGGAGGTGCAGCCCGACAGCCTGCGTCTGGTGCCGGGCGAGGAGTATAACAAACTCACGATCGGCGACCGCATCACGGCACCCAACCGTCTGCCGCAGTTCCGCCGCGAGATCGACGTCCGGAAACCTGTGAAACGGGCCATGGCCTACGTCTCGGGTCTGGGGCAGTTCGAGTTCTTCATCAACGGCGACAAGGTAGGCGACAACTTCCTCGATCCGGCGTGGAGCGACTACGACAAGATCGTCTGCTACGTCCCCTTCGACGTGACCGACCGTTTGCAGCAGGGCGCCAACGTGCTGGGCGTGATGCTCGGCAACGGCATGTACAACGTGCCGCGCGAACGCTACTACAAACTGCTGATGACCTACGGCTACCCGATGATGATTTGCAAGGTGGACGTCGAATATGCCGACGGCACGCACGACGTGATCGTCAGCGACGGCAGCTGGCGCACGACGACCAGTCCGGTGACGTACAGCAGCATCTTCGGCGGCGAGGATTACGACGCGACGCTCGAACGCACGGGCTGGATGAAGCCCGGTTACGACGATTCGTCGTGGCAGGAGGTGCTCTTCACCTCGCAGCGCGGCGAGCTGATCGCCCCGAAGGCGCTGCCGGTGAAGGTCATGGAGGAGTTCCCCGTCTTCAAGATCCGCAAGACCAAATACGGCAAGTGGCTCTACGACATGGGGCAGAACTTCTCGGGCGTGGCGTGTCTGACGGTCAAGGGCAAGCGCGGACAGGCGGTGCGGATGAACACCTGCGAACTGTTCGATCCCGCCGTCGACTCGATCCAGATCCACGGCGGCTACCGCGGCGAGACGCGCTACACCTATACGCTTCGCGGCGACGCGGAGCCCGAGAGCTGGGCGCCGCAGTTCACTTACCACGGCTTCCGCTACGTGCTTATCGACGGCGCCGTGCCGGCGGGCGAACCCAACCCCGAGGGGCTGCCCGAAATCGTGGACGTGCGCGGTCTGCATATCCGCAATTCGACGCCCGAATCGGGAACGTTCGTCTCGTCGAACGACCTGCTCAACAAGACGCAGCGGCTCATCGGCTGGGGTATCAAGAGCAACATGGTGAGCTATCTGACCGACTGCCCGCACCGCGAGAAGTTGCCGTGGTTGGAGCAGCTGCACCTGATGTTCGGTTCGCTGCAATATACGTTCGACATGTTCAGCCTCTACGAGAAGATGCTCGACGACATGGCCATGGCGCAGCTGCCCAATGGACTGGTGCCCGACATCGCCCCCGAATACGCGCTCTTCCGCGAGGCGTTCCGCGACTCGCCCGAGTGGGGCAGCGCCTTCGTGCTGGTGCCGCTCTACCTCTATGAATACTACGGCGACGGTACGATGCTGCGCAAGCACTACGAGGCGATGGGCCGCTACGTGGACTACCTGACCTCGAAAGCCGACGACCACATCCTCAAACACGGTCTGGGCGACTGGTTCGATATCGGTCCCAAGATGCCGGGCCGCGCGCAGCTCTCGTCGCTCGCGGCGACGGCCACGCCGATCTACTACATGGATGCGCTGGCGATGGTCAAGGGCGCCGAGCTGCTCGGCAAGAAGAAGGATGCGGAGCGCTGGCAGAAGCTCGCCGATGCGATCCGCACCTCCTACAACGAGAAATTCTTCCATAAGGAAGGTTGCTATTACGACCGCAACAGCCAGACTGCCAACTCGATCGCGCTCTGCGCGGGTCTGGTCGATCCGGAGTACCGCCAGGGCGTGCTCGACAACGTGGTGAAGGACATCCGCAGCCGCAACAACGGCCTGACGGGCGGCGACGTGGGTTATACCTATATCCTGCGTGCGCTCGAAGCGGGCGGCCGGTCGGACGTGATCTTCGACATGAATTCGCGTTACGACGTCTACGGTTACGGCTACATGCTGGCACAGGGCGCTACGGCGCTGCCCGAATCGTGGCAGGTGGTGCCGATCAAGTCGCACAATCACTTCATGCTGGGACATCTCATGCAGTGGCTCTACACCCATGTCGGCGGTATCCGCCGCGACACGGGGGCGCTGGCCTACAAACGGTCGGTCATCCGACCCGAGGCGGTGGGCGACCTGACGATGGCGCGCGTGAGCTTCGAGTCGCCCTACGGGCAGATCCGCAGCGAGTGGTCGAAGGGCGCCGACGGAATC
>OGLS01001331.1_pt1 | contig 15552 bp, 12 predicted proteins | sample 1572881 | NCBI WGS metagenome assembly OGLS01 (sample SAMEA2582013, study PRJEB24529) | metagenome | biome: Human gut stool | place: China | collected 2011
CTCGGCGTCCTTGTTGATCGCCACGACCGTCTTGGCATCCTTGATGCCAGCGGTATGCTGAATGGCACCGGAGATGCCCACGGCAATATAGAGCTCTGGGGCGATCATCTTGCCCGTCTGGCCCACCTGCCAGTCATTGGGGCAGAGCCCCATGTCGACGGCGGTGCGGGTGGCGCCGACGGCCGCGCCGATGGAGTCGGCGAAGGCCTCAAGGGTCTTGAAGCCGGCCTCGTCGAGAAGACCGCGCCCGCCGCCGACGACGATGCGGGCGGAGACGAGTTCGGGACGGTCGGACTTGGCTTCGGAGAAGCGCACGAAGCGGGAGGCGTCATAGCCTTCCGGAGCGATGACCTCCTCGACGACAGCGGATCCCTCCTGAGCGGCGGCCTCGAAGGCCGTCGTGCGGATCGTGGCCACGACGACGGGATCGGTCACCTCGACGGTCGCGAGAAGCGAACCCGCATAGATGCCGCGCACGAAGGTTTTGGGGCCCTTGACGTCGAGAACGTCGGAAACGGGGGAGACGTCGAGCTTCGCGGCCACGCGGGGCATGGCGGACTTGCCGACGGCGGAGGCGACGAAGAGCACGTGCGAATAGCCTTCGGCTTCGTCAAGCACGAGGCGTGCGAGCACTTCGGGCGACTCCTGGGCGAGCTGGGGATGGTCGGCGTAGTAGACGGTGCGCACGCCCGAGAGCTTCGCGGCCTGCTCGGCAACGGACTGGCCGTTGCTGCCCGCCACGAGGACGTCGACGACGTCCGTCATCCTGAGCGCAGCCGTGAGCGCCTGAGCCGTTGCGGACTTGAGCGTCACGTTGTCATGTTCGGCAATCAAAAGAGCTGTCATTTTGCTTTACTCCCTCTTTTCTCAGATGACGTGCGCTTCGTTCTTGAGGCGGTCGACGAGCTCGTCGACGCCGGAGACCATGACGCCTGCCTTGCGGGCGGGCGGCTCCTCGACGCCGAGGATGCGGATGCGCGGAGCCGTGTCAATGCCGAGGCCGGCAAGCTCAATGTCCTCGACAGGCTTCTTGCGGGCCTTGCCCATGGCGGGCAGCGTCACGTAGCGCGGCTCGGCAAGACGCAGGTCCGCCGTCACGACGGCAGGCGTTGCAAGCGAGACGGTCTGCGTCCCGCCGTCGGTCTCGCGGGTAACGACCCAGCGGCCGCCCTCAAGGACGATCTCGTTGGCAAAGGTTGCCAGCGGCATGTCGCAAAGGGCGGAGAGCATCTGCCCCGTCTGGTTGGCGTCGTCATCGATCGCCTGCTTGCCCAGAAGCACCAGATCGGGCTTTTCACGCTCGACGACGGCGCGAAGCACCTTCGCGACAGCGAGGGGCTCGAGGGACTCGTCGGTGCGGACGTGAACGGCGCGGTCCGCGCCGATCGCCATGGCGACGCGCAGGGTGTCGACGGCCTTGAGGGGACCGACGGTCACGGCAACGACTTCGTCGGCGACGCCAGCCTCGCGAAGCGTGACGGCCTTTTCGATTGCGATTTCATCAAAGGGGTTCATCGCCATTTTGGCGAGCTTGACATCCACACCGGAATGATCGGGAAGCGGGCGCACCTTGATCTTGGCGTCCACCACGCGCTTGACAGCGACCAGGATCTTCATCAAAAAACTCCAGTCCTATTGAGAGGGCGCGCCTTCAACCTGAAGCGCGCGCCGTCCATGAAAAATCAACTTGCGGGAAATTATAACGGGACTCAACGCCCGTTTCGCTTAAGGAAAAGGCCGTTTTGCCCACGGAAACACAGGTTCCGCAATGCCCTCAGCCCGCGCTCAGCGGAGCGAGCCGAAGGCGTCCGAACCGCCCGCAGGCGCCTTGAAACGGGAGGCGACGGCAAAGGCAGCCGAGACGCCCATGCCTGCAAAAGTCCACACCTCGTCCCCCGTGACGTTGCCCACCAGGCCGCCGATGCCGCCGAAGACGGCGCCCGCCGTCCAGAGCTGTGCGTTGAGGCGCCTCACCCGCCCGATGAGCGCAATGAGAAGCGGCAGGGCCACTCCCGGCACGAAGAAAGAGTAGGCTGTGAGCAGCAGCCAGATGATGTCCTTCGAGACATAGACGGCCGCAGCGGCGGCAAATCCGAAGACGCCCACGAAGAAGCGCACGGCGTTCGTACGGTCTCCCGCCAGAAGGCTTCGCTCGACAATGCCGGAGGCCGAAAGAAGCACCGTGTCGGCCGACCCGCAGAGCGCGCTGATGAGGCCGAGCGCAAGCGCTCCCTTGAGCCAGGCGGGCATCTCCGAAGCACTCGAGAGCCAGCCCGCCACGGGCTGGGGATCCTGCAGATTGAGAAGCGCGAGCCCCGTCACGACGACGCCGAACCACACGAGGCAGGGCGAGGCGATCCAGGCGGCGAAACGAGCGGACTGTCCGTCTCTGGCCGTGAAGGTGCGTGAGAACATGTCGGGACCTACGACATAGGTGATGCCCACGAGAAGCATCATCCTGCCCAGATCCCACGGCCCGAACCTGTCGCCCAAGGGGACGGGATCAAGCGCCATTACGGCGTCGGGACGATCGCCGAGCAACCAGAAGGCGGCGGCCGTGAATCCGCCCAGAAGCAGAACGGCCTGAAAGGCGTCGGTGCGGATCACTGCACTCTGTCCGCCCGTGATGGTATGCACGATCACAACGCCCGCGATCATCACATAGAGCACCTCGGCGGCGAGCGGGCTCGAGAGCGTCAGCAGGAGCGTGTGAAGCGCGACGAACTGCGCGGCCGTGACGGCGATCCAGGAGACCGCAATGATGACGCCCGCCCAGCGCTCAGCATTCCTGCCCGCCACGACGCCGACCACCTCGGGAAGCGTAACGGCGGGAAGCGCACGAATCTTCGGAGCGATCCATCCGTGAAGAAGAAGGCCGACCGCACCTACGCCGAGCCACCAGAAGGCGCCCGAACCAATCTTCTGCGCGAGGCTTCCCATGCCGAGCGTTGCGGACCCGCCAATGATGGTGCTCACGAGAGAGAGCGCGCAGAGAAGCGCGCCTGCTCGGCCGCCGCTCGTAAGAAAGGCGCGCCCCGAGCTCGAATGTCGCTCCCCGCAGAAGCCGAACCACATCAGAACGATCAGATAAATGAGCACAAGGCCTGTAAGCATGTTCACGACGATTTCTTCCTTTCCATTGTTTCAGGCAGACCGACTCAGACAAGCGAGAGCGTGCCCGCCGCCACGACGACGTAGCGCAGAAGCTTTCCCAAGGCCACCCAGACTGCACAGCTTGCAGCAGGCATCCTGAGCCAGCCCGCCGCAAGCGGCAGGGCGTCTCCCACGACGGGCAGCCACGACAGAAGCAGCGCGGGCGCTCCCCATCGCCTGAGCCACACAAGCGCCCTGTCCGTCTTCTCCCTTTCGGGAATCAGTCGACCGATGAGCCACGTGGTCATCGCGCCGAGCGTATTGCCTGCCGTTGCAAGGAGCACGAGACGACAGAGGCGGGGCGTGTCGTCAGGCGTTTGCGACAGCGCCCCTGCCAGGAGCGCCTCGGATCCGCCAGGCATCAGCGTCGAGGAAATGAAGGCACTCGCGAAAACCGCAGCCTCGGCCCCTGCGCCCGACAGCCATTCAAAAAGAAAGTCCTGCATCGGACGCGGCTCCTTCGTGGGAATTCAAAAAACGAAACGCTGCCCCCAACAGGAGAGCGACGTTCCGATTGTAGCCTGAAGCAGGGACCGTCCTTTCAGTCCCTGCTCATGTACAGGGTCAGAGACGGATGCGCTTCGTCGTTTCAGGATCGAACCAGTACACGTGTTCCGCCGAGAACTCGAGTCCCGCCCTGATGCCCACTTCCGGGATGTACATGTGGTTGTCGACGCGGAAGACCACGTTCTGCCCCAGCAGGACGCCGTGGATCAGATGATCGGCGCCGAGGGCCTCGACCGTCTCCACCTCGAGGGCCGCACGCCGAGCACCACCGCCCTGCCGGCAAGTGCCGTGCAGGGTTCGGGCAGCGACAGGACACCCGAATCGTGCTCGAAGTGACTGCCGTCTGCGGAGACGCGGCCGTGAACAAGGTTCATCGGAGGAGAGCCGATAAAGTTCGCGACGAACATCGTCTCGGGATCGTCATAGACCTCCTGAGGCGTGCCAACCTGCTCGGCGCGGCCTGCGTTCATCACGATCATGCGGTGGGCGAGCGTCATGGCCTCGACCTGATCGTGAGTGACGTAAAGACTCGTCGTCTTGAGACGACGGTGCAGCTTCTGGATCTGCAGGCGTGTCTGCACGCGCAGCTTTGCGTCGAGGTTCGAGAGCGGTTCGTCGAAGAGAAAGACGGAGGGCTCGCGCACGATCGCGCGGCCCATGGCGACGCGCTGGCGCTGGCCGCCGGAGAGCTGGCGAGGACGGCGCGCAAGCAGGCCTCCGAGTTCGAGCATCTTCGCGGCCTCGTTGACGCGACGCTCGATCTCGTCCTTGGGAACCCCGCGGATCTTGAGGCCGTAAGCCATGTTGTCGAAGACCGTCATGTGCGGGTAGAGCGCATAGTTCTGGAACACCATGGCGCAGTCGCGGTCCTTGGGTTCGAGATTGTTGACGACGCGCTCGCCGATGATGAGTTCGCCCGAGGTGATCTGCTCGAGGCCCGCCACCATGCGCAGCAGGGTCGACTTGCCGCAGCCCGACGGGCCCACGATCACGATGAACTCGCCGTCCCTGATGTCGAGCGAGATGCCGTGCACGACTGCCACGTCGCCGTAGCTCTTTCGGATGTCTTTGAATTGAATGTTAGCCATGTTGTCTGTCTCTTACTTTTCCGTGTCGACGAGGCCCTTGACGAACCAGCGCTGCATGACGGTCACCACGATGGCGGGCGGGATCATTGCAAGCATGGCCGTCGCCATGATGAGGTTCCATTCGTTGGCGGAGTCGCCGCCGCCGATCATGCGCTTGATGCCGATCACGATCGGGTACATGTCCTCGGACGTGGTCACAAGCAGCGGCCACAGGTACTGGTTCCAGCCGTAGATGAACTGAATCACGAACATTGCCGCGATGTTGGTGAGGGAAAGCGGCATCAGAATCGTGAAGAAGAAGCGCATCGGCCCGGCGCCGTCCATGCGGGCGGCGAGAACCTTGATGCCCTTCACCTCGACGGCCTTTTCAAGGAGCGTGTCGCCCATGCGGCTGGCCATCTGGCTCTTGAGCTGTTCGAGCTGCTTTTCGAGGGCCTTGACGTTGGCCATCATGTCGTCGATCTTGGACGGCAGGTCGCAGGCCTTGACGTTGAAGCGGAAGGCGGCCTGGCCGAGGAGGGCGGCGTTCTTCTGGGCTTCGGCAAGGGCGTTCATGCCCGTGACGGCCTCGATGCGGCGGATGCCGGCGGCAACGCCCGCTTCGCCGAGGATCTTGAAGGAGCCGATGTCGCCCGTGCGCACGACGTGCGTGCCGCCGCAGAGCTCGACGGAGTTGCCGATCGTCTCAACGCGGACGATGTCGCCGTACTTTTCGCCGAAGAGCATCGTGGCGCCGGTCTTGCGGGCTTCTTCAAGCGGCAGGACTTCGGCCTTCGTGGCCGTGTTGGCGAGGATCTGCTCGTTGACGAGGTTTTCGACTCGGGCGATCTGCTCGGTCGTCATGGCCTGGCTGTGGGAGAAGTCGAAGCGCAGCTCGGTCGGGGAGACGAGGGAGCCCTTCTGTTCGACGTGCTCGCCGAGGACCTTACGCAGGGCCTGCTGGAGAAGGTGGGTCGCGGAGTGGTTGCGCTGCGTGGCGTGGCGGCGGTCGGCGTCGACCGTCAGGCGGAACTTGTCGCCCACGGCGATGCGGCCTTCCTCGACGTGGCAGGAGTGGCCCGTGACCTTGCCCTTGACGCGGATCGTGTCGAGCACGCCGGCGAGGGAGGCGTCGTTGCGACAGTGGCCGCGGTCGCCGACCTGGCCGCCCTGTTCGGCATAGAACGGGGTGCGGTCGAAGACGACGATGCAGTCGTCGCCCGCTTCGGCGAGTTCGACGGCCTGCCCGTCCTTGTAGACGGCGAGAACCGTGGCTTCGTTCTCTTCGAGCGTTTCGTAGCCGGTGAAGACCGTGTTGGCGCCCGTGTACTCGAGGCCGGCGGCCATCTTGAACTTGGCGCTGGCGCGGGCGGCCTCGCGCTGGCGGGCCATGGCGGCGTCAAAGCCGTCGAAGTCGATCTTGACGTCGCGTTCGCGGCAGACGTCGCCTGTCAGGTCGGCGGGGAAGCCGTAAGTGTCGTGCAGCTTGAAGACGACTTCGCCGTCAAGCACGCCGTCCTTGGAGCCGGCAATGGCGGCGTCGAGGATTTCCATGCCCTTGGAGAGCGTGAGGAAGAAGCGGCGTTCCTCTTCTTCGATGACCTTCTCGATGCGCGGATTGTTGATTTCCGGATAGGCTTCGGCCATTTCGGCGCGAACGGCGTCGACGAGCTTGTAGAAGAAGGGCTTGCGGGCGCCGAGCTTGTAGCCGTGGCGGATGGCGCGACGGCAGATGCGGCGCAGCACGTAGGCGCGGCCTTCGTTGCCCGGGACGATGCCGTCGGCGACGGAGAACGTGCAGGCGCGGATGTGGTCGGCGATCACCTTGAGGGACGGAGATTCCGGATCGACGGCTTCGCCGCTCGTCTCCTCAAGGACGCGCTTGACGTTGGCGAGCAGGTTCTTGAAGAGGTCGATGTCGTAGTTGTTGTGCACGCCCTGGAGAACGGCGGCAATGCGCTCAAGACCCATGCCCGTGTCGACGGAGGGCTTCGGAAGCTTGTGCATGACGCCGCGCTCGTCGCGGTTGAACTGCATGAAAACGAGGTTCCAGATCTCGATGTAGCGGTCGCCGTCTTCCTCGGGGCTCCCCGGAGGGCCGCCCTGGATCTTGTCACCGTGGTCGTAGAAGATTTCGGTGCAGGGACCACACGGCCCCGTGTCGCCCATCATCCAGAAGTTGTCGGACATGTAGCGGGCGCCCTTGTTGTCGCCGATGCGGACGATGCGCTCGGCGGGAACGCCGACTTCCTCGTGCCAGATGTTGTAGGCCTCGTCGTCCTCGGCATAGACCGTGACCCAGAGCTTTTCGGCGGGCAGCATGAAGTGCTTCGTCAGGAGCTCCCAGGCGAAGTTGATGGCGTCATGCTTGAAGTAGTCGCCGAACGAGAAGTTGCCGAGCATCTCGAAGAACGTGTGGTGGCGGGCGGTGTAGCCGACGTTGTCAAGGTCGTTGTGCTTGCCGCCGGCGCGGATGCACTTCTGGGATGTCGTGGCGCGGGTGTACGGGCGCTTGTCGAAGCCGAGGAACACGTCCTTGAACTGGTTCATGCCGGCGTTCGTGAAGAGAAGCGTCGGGTCATGGGCGGGGACGACCGGGCTCGAGGCGACGATCGTGTGGCCCTTGCTTTCGTAGAAGTTCAGAAAGGTGCGGCGAATGTCTGCGACTTTCATAAATGGGTTTTCGGGACTCCCTGTCAGGCGGCGTGCGCCTGGTCAGGGCCGTTCCATCTCCTATAGGTTTTTGTCAATTCGGTGCCGTGCAGCTGCATCCGGAGGCGGGATGCTCCGGCCGGCGGCGGGAACGGAGGTCGGTCTGCTTGTGGCGGCGACGGCGAGCTCCGAGGCGGCCCGCTCTGGCTGACGGCCGGCAGTGCCGGCCGCGGCATGAACGGTGTGTCGGGAGCCTTCGTGAAGACTCGGGACGAAAACTCATATTTTACCCCCATCGCATGGGCTCGGCCCTGCAACTCCCTGTCGGAATGCGGATTTTCATGCCCTGAGGGTCGAAACGGGGGCCGGATCGTGCAAAAAGGAGACGCCCGCCTCACGGGAGGCGGGCGTCGGAGGGTGCGGGCGTCGTCTCCGGGCGTCCTGAGACGCCCGGCGGGACGCGCCGTGCCGGGCCGCTTAGGCGATGCGGGAGTAGCCGCCCGCGCGGGTGGATTCGCGCAGGTAGCGGTCGAAGTGCATCGCGACGGCGCGCACGAAGATCTTGCCCTTGGCGGAGACGACGAGGCGGTCGTCGTAGAGCTCGACGAGCTCGTGCTTCACGTAGGGCTTCATCTTGCCGAGCTCGTAGGCGAACGTTTCGTCGAACTTGATGCCGAAGCGTTCCTCGACGTCGCGCTTGCGGAGCTCGAAGTTGCACATGATCGTCATGATCACGTAGCGGCGCATTTCGTCGTCGGCGTTGAGCAGGTAGCCGCGGTTCGTGGCGAGGCGGCCCTCGCGGATGGCGGCGTAGTAGTCCTCAAGCTCGCGCGGGTTGCAGGCGTAGGCGCTGCCGATCTTGGAGATGCTCGAGACGCCGAGGGCGATCATGTCGCATTCGGCCTTTGTCGAGTAGCCTTGGAAGTTGCGCTGCAGGGAGCCTTCCTTCTGGGCTACGGAGAGTTCGTCGGTCTCCTTGGCGAAGTGGTCCATGCCGATGTAGCGGTAGCCGTTGGCCGTCAGGCGCTTGATGGCGTCGAACATGATGTTGACCTTTTCGACCGTATCGGGAAGGTCGGCGGGCAGGATGCGGCGCTGCGGCTTGAAGTGGTTCGGCAGGTGGGCGTAGTGATAGAGCGCGATGCGGTCGGGGGAGAGCTCGAGCACCTGGTCGATCGTCTTCTCGAACGTGCCGCGGTTCTGCTTGGGCAGGCCGTAGATGAGGTCCATGTTGATGGACTCGAAGCCGTTTTCGCGGGCGGCCTCCATCGTGGCCTTCGTCATCTCGAAGGGCTGGATGCGGTTCACGGCCTTCTGGACGTCGGGGTTGAAGTCCTGGACGCCGAGGGACATGCGGTTGAGGCCCAGATCGTGCAGGTGCTTGACCTTGTCGGCGTCGCAGGTGCGCGGGTCAACCTCGATCGAGAACTCGCCGCCCTGGGCGAGCGGGAAGCGCTTCGTGAGCGTCTCCATCATGAGCGTGAGCTCGTCGTTCGTGAGGAAGGTCGGCGTGCCGCCGCCGAAGTGGAGCTGCTCGAGCTCGGTGGAGCCCGTGACGGCCTCCTTCACGAGGTCGGCTTCGCGGCCGATCATCTCGATGTACTCGGCGCTGCGGGAGTGGTCGCGCGTGACGATCTTGTTGCAGCCGCAGTAGAAGCAGACGTCGTTGCAGAAGGGAACGTGCACGTAGAGCGAGAGGTCGGCGGGCTCCTTCGCGTCAGCGCGGCCGGCGAGGGCCTTGCGGTAGTCTTCGGCACCGAAGCTCGCGTTGAATCGGTCGGCGGTCGGATACGACGTGTAGCGGGGGGCGGGCACGTCGAATTTGCGCAGGAGGTCCATTTCGGGCAGTTCAACGCCGCTGGTTGCAGGATTCGTCATCTGAGGATTTTCCTTGGTCTGTGACTTAAGTTAAACTTCCTGATATTATTGAGGCCGTAGATCGCTTTTCTTTGACTCACGTCAACAAGCGCTCGCGCCGGAAGTGCTGTGTGACGGCACTTCGACGACAGAAAGGGTCCGTGCTTCAGGATGCATGTGGGCATTCTAGACGCGGCAGATTATTTCTAGATTATTGAACGCGAGAACGCGGCCGCGGACTGGGCGGCCGGCGGTCTTGGTTTCATCGAGGGGAGTGGCCTGACTTCGGGTCTCCCTCAGCAACGGGGGCAAGATGAATATCACGACACTGCGCATTGGCTGTTCGAACTGCAACCTGAGAGAGGTCTGCATGCCGCTCGGCCTTACGCTCAAGGATATGGAGACGGTGGAGGAGCTTGTCTCCGCCCGCCGCCGCATCCGTCGCGGCGAGGCGCTCTACCGTGCCGGCGACTACTTCAACAATCTCTATGTGGTTCGCCTCGGCTTCCTGAAGAGCACCGTCATGAGCAGCGACGGCCGCGAGCAGGTCACCAACTTCTTCATGGCCGGCGAGATGATCGGCCTTGACGGCATTTCGAGCAACGTCTACTCCTGCGACGTCGTCGCGCTCGAGGACACGGAGGTCTGCGTCCTCCCCTTCGACCGCGTCGAACAGGCGACGACCACGATCCAGACGATGGGCAAGCACTTCCAGAAGCTGCTCTCTCGCGAAATCGTGCGCCAGCACGGCGTGATGCTGCTGCTCGGCTCCATGCACGCCGAGGAGCGTCTTGCCGCCTTCCTCCTGTCGCTCTCCCAGCGCTTCGAAAACCGCGGCTACTCCCGCAGCGAGTTCGTGCTGCGCATGACGCGCGCCGAAATCGGCTCCTACCTCGGCCTCAAGCTCGAGACCGTGAGCCGCGTGCTCTCGCGCTTCTCCCATGACGGCCTCATCGAGGTCAACCAGAAGCACGTCCGCATCTTCGACCCCGAGGGCCTGCGCGCCATCGTCTCGGCGGTCGACCTCGACCACTCGCCCTCGCCCGTCACGGCCTCGCCCATGAAGATCCAGAAGGCCTGATGGCCACGCCCTGCAGGACATGAAGAAGCCCGCCTTTCCTGATGGAAACGGCGGGCTTTTGAGTCTTCATTAGGGCCCTCATTCAGGCCCTTCCTGAGACTTCAGACGTCGGGTGCGTGCCTCAGAGCGACGGGCGCACCAGGTCGAGCCTGTCGGTGCACAGGCCGTCGACGCCCCACGACGAGAAGAGCTCGCAGGCGCGGCGCGGATCGTTCACCGTGTAGCAGAAGAGCCAGTAGCCCAGGTCCTTCACCTCGCGTGCGAATTCAGGCGTCAGGCGGCGCTGGTTGCAGTGAAGCGCCACGCACTTCATCTCCTCGAGCACCTCGCGCCAGTTTTCGGGCAGCTCGTCGACGAGGAAGCCGCGCGGAATGTTCGGGGCGGTCTCCATCGCGCCGCGAAGGGCGTCGGGCTTGAAGGACGAGAAGAGCGGAGCATCGGGCACGACGCCCGCCTGAGTGGCGCCGCCCTCGCGCACGAGGTCGGCATAGAGCTCGTCCGTCAGGCGGCCGACGACACGGCCCGTCTCGAGCTCGGCGCCCTTGGCGGGCTTGATCTCGATGTTGAGCCAGACGCGGTTGGCGCGGCACCAGCGGACGGCCTGCTCGAAGCTTGCGGGCGGCACGCCCGTGTACTGCGGCGCAAACCAGCTGCCCGCGTCAAGCGACCTGATCTCGAGGCTCGTGAGCTCGGGCACGGAGCGTGTGTCGCGGATCGTGCGGCCAAAGCGCTCGTCGTGCATCAGGACGGGGACGCCGTCCTTGGCGAGCATGGCGTCCGTCTCGAAGGCGTGGAAGCCGTGGTGAAGACCGGCGCGGAAACCCTCGAGGGTGTTTTCAGGCGCCATCGTGCCCGCACCGCGGTGGGCGGAGACGCGGGCATAGGGCCAGGGATGAACGGATTGCATGATGATGTCTCCTCATGTCGGGGCGACGGTCGGGGTCCGCCGCCTTTTTCAACAAGGCAATTGTAGGCTCGCCAACGATTTTCATAGTGGTGAATACCTAGGGCGAAAACCCTAATATGCGCTCGAAACGCCTGTGACAGAGGTTGTTGCGGGTGCGCCTAAAACAAAGTGCCTAGTTTTGCCATTTCCCGTCCATAGCGTATATGCTTGGAACAACTTCATCTCTCAGAGGAGAAATCAATATGATTCAACGTCGCACTCTTATCGGTGCCATCGGCGCGGTGGCACTCTCCAGTGCCTCCTATTTCCCGATGACAGCCTGTGCGGCCATGCCTCGGGGTGAAGGTTCGGATCCGATCCGCATTGTCGTGCCGTACCCGCCGGGAGGTCCTCTCGACGTCTCCGCCCGCACGATCGCGGAAGCCGTCGTCGACACGCTCGGCAACGTCATCGTCGACAACCGTCCCGGTGCGGGCGGCGGCGTCGGCATGGGCTACGTCAAGCGTCGTCCCGGCGACGGCCGCACGCTTGTCGTGGGCGCGGTCGCCACGCATGCGATCAACCCGCATCTCTACAAGCGCCTGCCCTATGACGCGAAGAAGGACTTCAAGGCCGTGACGCTCATCGCCCACGTGCCCAACGTCCTCGTCGTCACGCCCGAGTTCTCGCAGAAGACGGGCGTCAAGACGGTCCAGGATCTCGTCGAATACGCGAAGAAGAACCCCGGCAAGCTCAACTACGCCTCCGGCGGCAACGGCAGCGCGGGCCACATGGCCGGCGAATGGCTCAAGCAGATCAAGGACATCGACATGGTCCACGTCCCGTTCGCGGGTGCCGCCGCCGCGCAGCTCTCCGTGCTCGCGGGCCAGACCGACCTGATCTTCGACAACCTCGCGAGCGCCACCGCCAACATCCGCGCGGGCAAGCTCCTGCCGCTCGCCGTCACGACGAACGTGCGCGCAAAGGCGCTGCCCGACGTCCCGACGATGCAGGAGGCGGGCGTCCCCGACTTCGACATTTCCACGTGGTACGGCCTCTTCGTGCCCGCCTCCACGCCCGACGACGTGGTCGCGCACCTCAACAAGGCGATCACGGGAGCCCTCAGGTCCGCGCCCGTTCAGGCAAGGCTTGAAAAGCTCGGCGGCGTCGCCTCTCCGACAACGCCCGAAGAGTTCCAGGAGCTCGTGACAAGCGAAAGCGAGAAGTACGCAAGGCTTGTCAAGCTTTCCGGCGCACGCGTCGACTGACGCAGGGCGCAGCTCGAATGGAAGGCCTCGAATCCCAAGGAATCGAGGCCTTTTTTCTCATTCGCTAGAATCAAGGCTCGCTGTTCAACGAAAACAATGACTAACGCACGGCGCAGCCGCGCGGCCCGGACGGCCGTGCGGCTGACGCAGACCCCTTGAAATGATGATCAAAAACAAAAAGGACTTCTGGGCAGGCATATTCTTCATCGCCTTCGGCGCCGGCGCCGCGGCCGTTGCCCAGGAGAATGCGCTCGGCACGCTCTCGCGCATGGGGCCCGGCTTCTTCCCGACGGCCCTTGGCGTCATTCTGGCCCTGCTCGGCTGCTGCCTGAGCCTTCGTGCTCTGCTCTTCTCCGGTTATGGCGACGGCTCCCTCGAAGGCGTCAACTGGGGCGTGCTCGGATTCATCCTCGGCAGCGTCGCGGTCTTCGCCGTCTCGCTCCTCGAGCTCGGCGTCCTGCTCTCCATCGCCCTCATGATCGTGATCTCGTCGCTTGCCAGCGGACGCTTCCGCGCAAGGGAGGTGGCGGTGCTCACGGTCTTCATGTGCCTTCTCTGCTGGGTGATCTTCATCTTCGGCGTGGGCCTTCAGGTGCCGGTTCTGCCGGCCTTCCTCTGAGGGAGGTGCGCACATGGATCTCGTCTCCAACCTGCTGCTCGGTTTCCAGAACGCCGTCACGCTTCAGAATCTTCTCTACTGCTTCACGGGCGTCTCCGTGGGCACGCTCATCGGCGTGCTGCCCGGCATGGGACCCGTCGCCACCGTGGCGATGCTCCTGCCGATCACGTACGCGCTCGACCCGTCGGCCGCCCTCATCATGCTTGCGGGCATCTACTACGGCGCCCAGTACGGCGGCTCCACGACGGCCGTCCTCGTCAACATTCCGGGCGAGGCCGCCGCAGTGGTCACCTGCATCGACGGCCACAGCATGGCCAAGAAGGGCCGCGCGGGCGCGGCGCTCGGCATTGCGGCCATCGGCAGCTTCATCGCGGGCACCTTCGCCACGATGCTGATCGCGGCCTTCGCGCCGCCCCTGACCGAGCTCGCCTTCGAGTTCGGCCCCGCCGAGTACTTCAGCCTGATGGTGCTCGGCCTCGTGGGCGCCGTGGTGCTCGCCAACGGCTCGCTTCTCAAGGCCGTCTGCATGATCTTCGTGGGCCTCATCCTCGGCCTCGTGGGCTCGGACATCAATTCGGGCGCGCTGCGCTACACGTTCGGCGTCGACGAGCTGATGGACGGCATCGACTTCGTGGCGATCTCGATGGGCATCTACGGCTTCGCGGAGATCATGAAGAACCTCGAGATCAGCCAGACGCGCAGCCTCGTGCCCGTCAAGGTCGAGAGCGTGCTCCCGACGAAGGAGGACCTCAAGGTGTCGGCGGGCCCGATCGCCCGAGGGACGCTGCTCGGATCCTTCCTCGGCATCCTGCCGGGCGGCGGCGCGCTTCTCTCGTCCTTTGCGTCCTACACCCTCGAGAAGAAGCTCGCGGGCGAACGCGCGGAACCCGCCTTCGGACAGGGCAACATCCGCGGTGTGGCGGGCCCCGAGTCCGCCAACAACGCGGGCGCCCAGACGAGCTTCATCCCGATGCTCACGCTCGGCATCCCGTCCAACGCCGTCATGGCGCTCATGATCGGCGCCATGATGATCCATGACATTACGCCGGGCCCCCAGGTGATGAACACCGACCCCGAGCTCTTCTGGGGCCTCATCGTCTCGATGTGGATCGGCAACCTCATCCTGATCGTCCTCAACCTGCCGATGATCGGCGTCTGGGTGCAGCTCCTGCGCGTGCCGTACCGTTGGCTCTATCCCGCGATCCTCGCCTTCTGCTGCATCGGCGTCTACTCGATCAACAACAACGTCTTCGACGTGTGGATGACGATCGGCTTCGGCGCGCTGGGCTATCTCTTCAACAAGCTTGGTTGCGAAAGCGCGCCCCTCATTCTGGGCTTCATCCTCGGTCCCATGATGGAGGAGAACATGCGCCGCGCGCTTCTGCTCTCGAGGGGCGACATGAGCTGCTTCCTCACGAGCCCGCTCTCGGCGGCGTTCCTTGCGCTGAGCGTCCTTCTGCTGCTTCTCGTGCTCGCCCCGGCCGTGCGCTCGGGCCGCGAGACGGCCTTCAGGGAGGACTAGCTTCGGTCGAGACATGAACGAGCGCGACGAACCTGAGGCAAGGGGGCCGGCGGAATGATCCGCCGGCCCCCTGCCGTTTTCAGGGCGAAAAAAAATCCCCGCGTCCTTTCGGAACGCGGGGCAAACCCTCATTGTTAGCGGTATCCAACCGATTCAGGAGACTCAGCACTTGCGTGCTTCGTTGAGTAGAAGATTACAGGCAGAGGGCTCCGGGATGTTTTTCCTTGAGTCATTGTCCGTAAGAGAATGTAATTCCCGTTTTCGGTTGAAATTTGCTCGAATTGCTGGACATCAGGTGTTTTCGACGTCCGGCTGCGCAAAACTTTGTTGCGCGGCGGGGATTCGTGAAACAAGCCGTCCGATCGTCAGAGGTCGTAGCTCACCCTGGCATCGTGCACGAGGGCCATGGCGTTCGGAGCGATTTCGCCTGCGGTGAAGCCCGCTTCGAGGCCCTCGGCGGAGAGGCCGTGGAAGTAGACGGCGGCGAGCACGGACTCGACCATGTCGTAGCCCTGGGCGAACATGGCGCCGATCATGCCGGCGAGGACGTCGCCCGAGCCGCCCGTGGCGAGCATGGGGCTGCCGGTCGGGTTGATCCAAGTGCGGGAGCTGCGCATCGAGATGACGGTGCCCGCGCCCTTGAGGACGACGATGGCGCCGGTCTGGACGGCGAGCTCGCGGCAGGCGGCGACGCGGTCGGCGGTGACGCCGGCGGTGTCGCGGCGCAGCAGGCGGGCGGCTTCGCCCGGGTGCGGCGTGAGGACGGTCGGGGCGCGGCGGGCGAGCACCATGTCCTGAAGCTTGATGTCGGCGGCGATGATGTTGAGCGCGTCGGCGTCAAGGATGAGCGGCTTCTGGCAGTTGAGGGCCTCGATGACACGGGCCTTCGCTTCGGCGGAGGTGCCCAGACCGCAGCCGAGGACGATCGCGTCGAAGTCCT
>OGLS01001337.1_pt1 | contig 15524 bp, 10 predicted proteins | sample 1572881 | NCBI WGS metagenome assembly OGLS01 (sample SAMEA2582013, study PRJEB24529) | metagenome | biome: Human gut stool | place: China | collected 2011
TCATCGGGCATTATCTGAACATAAAACACTATCAATAAGTTGGAGTCATTACCCACATTTCTCATGAATAATGCGTCATTTCAAATGATCAGCAATATTTACATTAAATAAGACTAAACTTATTGAACATTCGCAACAGCCCAAATGTAGGTTTTGGGCTGCAATAGTTCTTTTCTTTTTTATTATCTGTTGTCTGGTAATCATCAATAGATACTAAGGGCTTAACCGTATAGATATAACGTATCAAGAGGTAGGAGAAACAGCGCCATATGCAGACATGGCGCGGTTTTATGCAATAACAATCACGCGTCCGGGAACATCACGCTATGGCCCGGCGCTTCACGATGGAGATGAATAAAGTTAAGGTGCCGCTCGTACTGGTCAAGAATATCGGTGATCACCTGCTCTTTGCTGTAGTCCATCAGGTCGTTGCCCTGGCTGCCTTCTAACAGGAAGGTTTCCAGCCGGTAGTAGGTCGATTTACCGCTGCGTGCGCGGTAGGTAAAGCCCGGCACCGAATATTGCTGCGGCCAAATCTGATAGACAAAGTTTTGCTCTTCGCCCATATGCACCAACAAATCCAGATGACCCAACTGCTGTCCCTCTTCCGGTGGCAGGCTTTTTAGCTCCACGTACGCGCCGCGCAACCGCAACTCCTGCGCCACTTCTTCCATTGCCGGGTAACAGACCGTCTCCATCATCTGTTTAGTGTAACGCGTGCCCGGATAATTCATCAGGCGCGAGAGACGTTTTTTCCAGCTCAGGCGATCCTGAAGCCCCAGCGGTCGCGGTGCGGTATCGCGGTTGGCACTTTCACGGCGGTAATCTTCTACCTTCAGAGATTTATACAACCCCGCCATCACGAAGAAGATCACAAAGCTGAACGGCAGCCCCATAATCACCGTGGTGTTTTGCAGCGCGGATATCCCGTTAGTCATCAGCATGCCGAGCGTCAGCAGGCCAATCGCCACCGACCAGAAGACGCGCAGCCAGCCGGGGGCGTCGCTGTTGATATCTTTAAGCTGCGAGGTGAAATTCCCCAGCACCAGCGCCCCGGAGTCCGCCGAGGTCACATAAAACAGCAGGCCAGTAATGGTGGCGACGGAGGCGCTAAAGGTAAACGCCGGATACTGCGCCAGCAGGCTGTAGAAGCCGCGCTCCGGATGGACCATCGCTTCCTCGGCAAATGCCGCGCCGCCGTGGATGATTTCATACAGCGCGCTATTGCCGAACACCGAGAGCCATAACAGCGTGAAGGTAAACGGAATAATCAACGTGCCCAGCACGAACTGGCGAATGGTACGCCCACGCGAGATACGCGCCAGGAACAAGCCGACAAACGGCGACCATGCCACCCACCATGCCCAGAAGAAGAGCGTCCAGTTATTCATCCACTCAACCGGACGGTCGAAGGCAAAACTGTTGAGCGTCATGCCCATAAAGCGATTCACATAGTCGCCAACATTCAGCACCAGTGCATTAAGCAGGAACGAAGTGTCGCCCATAAACAATACGAACAGGATCAATCCCAGCGCCAGCGCGACATTAAGCTCCGATAACACGCGAATGCCCTTATCGACACCGGAGGTGACAGAGATCGTGGCGATTATCACCGACAAGGCGATCAGTGCCGCTTTCGCCGCCATCGAATCGGGAATATCAAACAGTACGCTCAAGCCATAGTTAAGCTGCACCACACCGATACCGAGCGTAGTGGCAATACCGAAGATAGTGCCGATCACCGCTGCAATATCCACTGAGTGACCTATCGGCCCGTTAATCCGTTTACCGAAGATCGGGTACAGCGCCGAGCGGATGGTGAGCGGCAAATTATAACGATAGCTAAAGTATCCGAGCGCCATGCCCATCAGCGCATACATCGACCAGCCGGTTAAGCCGTAGTGAAACAGCGTCCAGACCATCGCCTGACGCGCGGCCTCAATCGTCTGTCCCGCGCCTTCCGGCGGCTGCATATACTGCGTTACCGGTTCGGCTACGGAGAAGAACATCAGGTCGATACCGATCCCGGCAGCAAACAGCATCGCCGCCCAACTCAGCAGGCTGAATTCCGGTTTGGATTGTTCTGGCCCGAGCTTCACCGAACCAAAACGCGAACAAGCGATACAGACCACAAAGACAATATAGAGCGTTGCCGCCAGCAGATAGTACCAACCGAAGGTTTTAGAAACCCAGTCCAGCGTGCGGCCAATCCACAGGACCGAGAAGTCGCGAAACAGGATCGTTGTCAGGGAAAACAACAAAATCAGTCCGGCGGAGGTGTAAAACACCACCGGATTGATTTTGTCCTTTTCCCTGCTGTGTGAAAGGTCTGTCATCCAGTATCCCCACTGTTATTGTTACTATTTAAAATCAAATTCGTAACAATTAAGACACATTTTATATTGAACGTCCAATCAATAACCGCTTTAATAGATAAACACCGCTGATGAATGGAGTGGCGAAAATGCCCAAATTGGGGATGCAGTCGATCCGGCGCAGACAACTGATCGACGCCACACTGGAAGCAATAAATGAAGTGGGCATGCACGATGCAACGATCGCGCAGATCGCCCGCCGTGCAGGCGTTTCTACGGGGATCATCAGCCACTATTTCAGGGACAAAAATGGTCTGCTGGAAGCAACCATGCGCGATATCACCAGTCAGCTGCGTGACGCGGTTTTGAATCGATTACATGCACTTCCGCAGGGCAGTGCAGAGCAGCGATTACAGGCGATTGTTGGCGGAAACTTCGATGAAACGCAGGTGAGCAGTGCGGCGATGAAAGCCTGGCTGGCGTTCTGGGCCAGCAGTATGCATCAGCCGATGCTCTATCGTTTACAGCAGGTCAGCAGCCGCCGCTTGCTGTCGAATCTGGTGAGCGAGTTTCGTCGCGAATTGCCGCGCGAACAGGCACAGGAAGCGGGCTACGGCCTGGCCGCGCTGATTGATGGATTATGGCTGCGCGCGGCTCTGAGCGGCAAACCGCTGGATAAAACCCGCGCTAATTCCCTGACCCGCCACTTTATCACTCAGCATCTACCCACCGATTAACCGAGGAGACGTGATGTCCCGAATGGCAGAACAGCAGCTTTATATACATGGTGGTTATACCTCCGCCACCAGCGGTCGCACCTTCGAGACCATTAACCCGGCCAACGGTAACGTGCTGGCGACCGTGCAGGCCGCCGGGCGCGAGGATGTCGATCGCGCCGTGAAAAGCGCCCAGCAGGGGCAAAAAATCTGGGCGTCGATGACCGCCATGGAGCGCTCGCGTATTCTGCGTCGGGCCGTTGATATTCTGCGTGAACGCAATGACGAACTCGCAAAACTGGAAACCCTCGACACCGGAAAAGCATATTCGGAAACCTCAACCGTCGATATCGTTACCGGTGCGGACGTGCTGGAGTACTACGCCGGGCTGATCCCGGCGCTGGAAGGCAGCCAGATCCCGTTGCGTGAAACGTCCTTTGTGTATACCCGCCGCGAACCGCTGGGCGTAGTGGCAGGGATTGGCGCATGGAACTACCCGATCCAGATTGCCCTGTGGAAATCCGCCCCGGCGCTGGCGGCAGGCAACGCAATGATTTTCAAACCGAGCGAAGTTACCCCGCTTACCGCGTTAAAGCTGGCTGAAATTTACAGCGAAGCGGGCCTGCCGGACGGCGTATTTAACGTGTTGCCGGGCGTGGGCGCGGAGACCGGGCAATATCTGACCGAGCATCCGGGCATTGCCAAAGTGTCATTTACCGGCGGTGTCGCCAGCGGCAAAAAAGTGATGGCTAACTCGGCGGCCTCTTCCCTGAAAGAAGTGACCATGGAACTGGGCGGTAAATCACCGCTGATCGTTTTCGATGATGCGGATCTCGATCTCGCCGCCGATATCGCCATGATGGCAAACTTCTTCAGCTCCGGTCAGGTGTGTACCAATGGCACCCGCGTCTTCGTTCCGGCGAAATGCAAAGCCGCATTTGAGCAGAAAATTCTGGCGCGCGTTGAGCGCATTCGCGCGGGCGACGTTTTCGATCCGCAAACTAACTTCGGCCCGCTGGTCAGCTTCCCGCATCGCGATAACGTGCTGCGCTATATCGCCAAAGGCAAAGAGGAAGGCGCGCGCGTACTGTGTGGCGGCGATGTACTGAAAGGCGATGGCTTCGATAACGGCGCATGGGTTGCACCGACAGTGTTCACCGATTGCAGCGACGATATGACCATCGTGCGTGAAGAGATCTTCGGGCCAGTGATGTCCATTCTGACCTACGAGTCGGAAGACGAAGTCATTCGCCGCGCTAACGATACCGACTACGGCCTGGCGGCGGGCATCGTGACAGCGGACCTGAACCGCGCGCATCGCGTCATTCATCAGCTGGAAGCGGGTATTTGCTGGATCAACACCTGGGGCGAATCCCCGGCAGAGATGCCCGTTGGCGGCTACAAACACTCCGGCATTGGTCGCGAGAACGGCGTGATGACGCTCCAGAGTTACACCCAGGTGAAGTCCATCCAGGTTGAGATGGCTAAATTCCAGTCCATATTCTAACCAGGAGGTTTATTTGCAATTTGACTACATCATTATTGGTGCCGGCTCAGCCGGCAACGTTCTCGCTACCCGTCTGACTGAAGATCCGAATACCTCCGTGCTGCTGCTTGAAGCGGGCGGCCCGGACTATCGCTTTGACTTCCGCACCCAGATGCCCGCTGCCCTGGCATTCCCGCTACAGGGTAAACGCTACAACTGGGCCTATGAAACGGAACCTGAACCGTTTATGAATAACCGCCGCATGGAGTGCGGACGCGGTAAAGGTCTGGGTGGATCGTCGCTGATCAACGGCATGTGCTACATCCGTGGCAATGCGCTGGATCTCGATAACTGGGCGCAAGAACCCGGTCTGGAGAACTGGAGCTACCTCGACTGCCTGCCCTACTACCGCAAGGCCGAGACTCGCGATATGGGTGAAAACGACTATCACGGCGGTGATGGCCCGGTGAGCGTCACTACCTCCAAACCCGGCGTCAATCCGCTGTTTGAAGCGATGATTGAAGCGGGCGTGCAGGCGGGCTACCCGCGCACGGACGATCTCAACGGTTATCAGCAGGAAGGTTTTGGTCCGATGGATCGCACCGTCACGCCGCAGGGCCGTCGCGCCAGCACCGCGCGTGGCTATCTCGATCAGGCCAAATCGCGTCCTAACCTGACCATTCGTACTCACGCTATGACCGATCACATCATTTTTGACGGCAAACGCGCGGTGGGCGTCGAATGGCTGGAAGGCGACAGCACCATCCCAACCCGCGCAACGGCCAACAAAGAAGTGCTGTTATGTGCAGGCGCGATTGCCTCACCGCAGATCCTGCAACGCTCCGGCGTCGGCAACGCTGAACTGCTGGCGGAGTTTGATATTCCGCTGGTGCATGAATTACCCGGCGTCGGCGAAAATCTTCAGGATCATCTGGAGATGTATCTGCAATATGAGTGCAAAGAACCGGTTTCCCTCTACCCTGCCCTGCAGTGGTGGAACCAGCCGAAAATCGGTGCGGAGTGGCTGTTTGGCGGCACTGGCGTTGGTGCCAGCAACCACTTTGAAGCAGGTGGATTTATTCGCAGCCGTGAGGAATTTGCGTGGCCGAATATTCAGTACCATTTCCTGCCAGTAGCGATTAACTATAACGGCTCGAATGCAGTGAAAGAGCACGGTTTCCAGTGCCACGTCGGCTCAATGCGCTCGCCAAGCCGTGGGCATGTGCGGATTAAATCCCGCGACCCGCACCAGCATCCGGCGATTCTGTTTAACTACATGTCGCACGAGCAGGACTGGCAGGAGTTCCGCGACGCAATTCGCATCACCCGCGAGATCATGCATCAACCCGCGCTGGATCAGTATCGTGGCCGCGAAATCAGCCCCGGTGTCGAATGCCAGACGGATGAACAGCTCGATGAGTTCGTGCGTAACCACGCCGAAACCGCCTTCCATCCGTGCGGTACCTGCAAAATGGGTTACGACGAGATGTCCGTGGTTGACGGCGAAGGCCGCGTACACGGGTTAGAAGGCCTGCGTGTGGTGGATGCGTCGATTATGCCGCAGATTATCACCGGGAATTTGAACGCCACGACAATTATGATTGGCGAGAAAATAGCGGATATGATTCGTGGACAGGAAGCGCTGCCGAGGAGCACGGCGGGATATTTTGTGGCAAATGGGATGCCGGTGAGAGCGAAAAAATGAGTCGTGATGTGAACTAACGCAGGAACCGATCAGATTGAGAGTTACCGTTCCAGAGAGGGGGACCGAATCCTTATATAAACACTGAGGTAACTCTCATGCTTCATATCCAGTATTCATGATGCGGGCTTTTTGCTGATATTTAACCCAAACATTCCTGATACAGACTATTAATACAACCTTATCTGCGACAGATTTTATTCTCTGGATATATTATGCGTGAACAAATCAAACAGGATATCGATCTGATTGAGATTTTATTTTATCTGAAGAAAAAGATTCGTGTTATCCTTTTTATTATGGCTATATGTATGGCTATGGTGCTGTTGTTTCTGTATATCAATAAAGACAATATAAAAGTGATTTACAGCCTAAAAATAAACCAGACAACGCCAGGTATACTTGTTAGCTGTGATAGCAATAATAATTTTGCCTGTCAGACTACAATGACTGAAGATGTTATTCAGCGAATTACTACATTTTTTCACACCAGCCCAGATGTCAAGAACAGAGAAATAAGGCTGGAATGGTCAGGAGATAAGAGAGCTTTACCAACTGCTGAAGAGGAAATATCTCGCGTGCAGGCCTCTATTATCAAATGGTATGCGTCAGAATATCATAATGGCAGGCAAGTTCTCGATGAGATACAAACGCCTTCAGCAATTAACAGTGAGCTTTATACAAAAATGATATACCTGACCAGGAACTGGTCATTGTATCCGAACGGTGATGGCTGTGTAACTATAAGCTCACCAGAAATAAAAAATAAATACCCTGCTGCCATTTGCCTGGCTCTGGGATTTTTTCTAAGCATTGTAATTTCTGTAATGTTTTGCCTTGTCAAAAAAATGGTAGATGAATACCAACAAAACTCTGGGCAGTAATAAACAACATTCTGATAGAGAGTGCCTGTATAAAGCTGAAGTGACAATGACCGGGAAGGGAACCCGTTTTCAGGAATGGATGCCTGTCTTTTTCACTGTAAATATCCTGGCATTGGTAATACCAGGATATTTACAGAAGAGCAGCATAACCATGACGGAACGGGGTTAAGTCAGGTTGTCCTAAACGCTATTTTCAACCTCGTATGCCTTCTTCAGGTTTATGTCCAGACTTCATATCTCTCTCAACAATCCTCAATAATCAGATACACCGCTTTCACCGGGCCATGAACTCCGACGACTTTGATAAGCTCAATATCCGCCGTTGAACTGGGGCCGCTAATGATGTTAATGCAGGAAGGCATTCGTTCACCGGCCTGCGCTTTCTGATGCAATTTTTCTGCGAGTTGCGCTACACGCGGCAGGATAGTGCTTTTACGCAGGATAAAAAGAGAATATTCCGGGAGCAGGCTCAATGAACGCCCGCGCTCGGCGGCGGAAAAAAGAACCACGCCTCCCGATTCGGTTAAACCATATTCAGCATACACAACACCCACTTTAGCCTGCTCTGCCTGCGAGATATTCTCGGCACCTTTCGCCGGATCCCAAACAACGGCATTGCATTCCTGCTGCAAACGTTCGCTAATCCCCAATTCCTCCAGCCTCGTGTCACCGCTAATCACGACCGACTGATCTCCCAGCTCTTTACACAGACGTATTGCAGCTTCTGCCGCCTTCGCCTCGCTGGTCAGCTCACAGCGCGTCAACATAACATCGCTGGCAAACTGAATAAACGCGTCACAGCGCTGCTGTTGGTTAAGTTGGGTAAGCCGCTCGTTAGCATAGTTGTTAAGCGGCGCATCTTCTGCTTGCGGTTCAAGTCGCAGCGGGCGACCCAGTGCCTGAGCAACGTTATTCAAAAATTCGCCTCGATTATCCATTCTTTTTCTCCTGCGCCTGATGTTTCTTAAACCAACTACGGAAACTCTCTCCGTCAGCTTCAGGAAGATCGCGTGCTTCCATCCAGTCGCTAATCGCGCCAAATTTGAGTGGTGTTTTGCCGCCATTGATAAACCAGCTTGCCGCATGAGCACCGGCCATCATCCCGACTTTCCACAATCCTGGATGACTATTGGCATAAGCGAACATTTTTATCGCCCGTTGCTCTGCTTTTGCGGTGATCCCTTTTTCAGCCATCATCCGACGATGACGCAAAATCAGTTTTGACAGCGGAATACGCACCGGACACACGTTGTCACAAGCTGTGCATAAAGAGCAGGCGTAGGGTAAATCTTTAAAATTTTTATAGCCGCCAAGTAGCGGAGAAATCACCGCACCAATTGGCCCTGGATAAATAGAGCCATATCCATGACCGCCAATATGGCGATATGCCGGACAAGTATTCATACAAGCCCCGCAGCGAATACAGCGCAGCACATCCCGAAATTCAGAGGCCAGCACCTCAGAACGCCCGTTATCGACAATAACCAGATGAAACTCTTCAGGACCATCAACGTGCCCAGCTTCGCGCGGTCCTGTCAGCCAGGTGTTGTATCCCGTCAAACGTGCACCAACGGCACTGCGCGCCAGCATGGTGATCAATACATCTACCTCGGCAAACGTGGGGGCAATACGCTCCATTCCCATCACTGCAATATGCGTTTTAGGCAGCGTGGTACACATTCGCGCATTACCTTCATTGGTCACCAGGCATACCGAACCGGTCTCTGCCACCGCGAAATTACAGCCGGTAATACCTATTTCAGCACTGAGGAAATCTTCGCGGATTTTTTGCCGGATGAATAAGGTCATCGCTTCAGGCGTTTCCGGCCCCTCATAGCCCAGACGTTCGTGTAGCACTCGACGGATCTGATGGCGATCTTTATGAATTGCCGGGACCACAACATGAGATGGCGGATCTTGATCCAGCTGGAGAATATATTCACCCAGATCGGTTTCAATCACCTGAATGCCAGCATCCTGCAACACATGATTGACACCAATCTCTTCGGTCACCATCGATTTAGATTTCACCACCTTCCGGGCATTTTTGCGTTGGGCAACCTGTAAAATGTAGCGGGTAGCGTCTTCTTTGGTTCTTGCAAAATAGACGTGACCGCCGTTTTGCGTCACTTTTTCTGAGAGCTGGTACAGATAAGCGTCGAGATTACTCAGAACATGATCACGTATCTGGGCGGCCCGATCGCGCCACTCCTCCCAGTGCCCCAATTCATCGACCATTTTTTGCCGATTTGCCCCAATACGCTGCTGCGCGTTTGCCACCGCTTTGCGCATGATCGGATCTTCAATTTGCTGACGGATGCGTGTCTTAAAATCTGTATTACTGGTTTTGATCGACATCTTTATATCCTCAGCGGCTCATCAACACTTCAGCAATATGCATCACTTTGACTTTCTGCCCTTCCCGTTGTAATCGCCCACTGATGTTTAGCAGGCAACTCACGTCAGCACCAATTAAATACTCAGGGCGGACTTCCATCAGGTGCGCAACCTTTTCTTTCACCATCTCGCCGGATATTTCGGCCATTTTGACCGAGAACGTGCCGCCAAATCCGCAGCAGGTATCCTGTTCAGCAAAGGTCAACAGCTCCAGTCCACGCACATTTTTCAGCAGCGTAAGTGGCTCGTCCTTCACTCCCAGCTTACGGGCCAGGCTACAAGATGGGTGATACACCGCTCTCCCTTGCAAACTGGCACCTACATCGACTACCCCTAATTTATTAACAATAAAAGAGGTGAGATCCTGCATACGCGCGGCAACCTTTGCGGCACGTGATGCCCATTCAGGTTCATCCGCCAGATACGTCGGGTAACTTTTTACGGCATAGGTGCAAGAGCCAGCCGGTGAAATAATGGGATCGTCGTTATCCTCCAGTGCGGCGATCAGATTTTTCATCCCTGGAATCGCTTCTTTGATATAACCGCTATTGATCGCAGGCTGACCGCAGCATCCCTGTTTCTCCGGGAAATTTACGCGACAGCCGAGTTTTTCCAGTAGCAGCACGGAGTCTCGTGCCATTCTTGATTTCAGGGCGTCACCAATACAGGTGACAAAGAAATTGACATTCACAACTAATACTCCATTACTTCATGCCCATTTATGCCCGATGTTTCCCCCCCACCGGGGGATCAATCATCAATAAATATGGCGTTCTTTTTTAATTGGCTAGCAACATACCACCCCTCATTTGTATGACAAATGATAATCTTTCATCCAAACGTCAAATGCAATAACTAATTTTATTTCTTTCGGCATCGCTCACATTTTATGGGGAAATCGACGATCATTTTTGGCATAAGAAATCCATTTAAAAATGGCTACATCCCTTATACCTATTCAGAGCTACTTATTCAGGGGTTATTGAGATATACACTGATGGTGTACAAAAAAATCACCGACAATAATCACGTATCAAGTAATAGTCGGGATTTTATTTAATTGAAGCAATTTAGTTTGCATTTTTATTTAAAAACTGAGCTAGAGTCCATCAGAAAAAATATATAAAGCCCAAACCACCGTTGGAAATAGAAATAGTTGAAAGGCTCACAACTCCCGGAATGCGGATTATCTTTGCCCTGATTTCTGGCGGTTTTATTCAGGGTGCAAGCTGTCTGACCCTTTCCCGATATTCTCCCGGGGTACAACCAAACTCGCGGACAAACGCCTTGTGAAAAGATGATTCACTGGCATAGCCTACTGACTCAGCGATCACCACAACAGGGAGCGTTTCCCGGGAAAACATCTGGGCCGCTATTTGTAGACGCAACTTTGTTAATACAGCCAGCGGCGTGGTTCCGGAAACATCACGGAAAAGCTGGGCAAAACTTGCCCGGGACATGTGAGCGATGCTGGCCAGCGATTCGACGGTCCAGGCGTGTCCTGGCATTTCCAGCATTTGCTGTATTACCGCACCAAGACGTGGATGCAGAAGCAAACTGAGAATGTTTTTCTCAGTATTAACCTGTGCAATCCACTCACGCACCGCGAGGGTAAAGAATGTAGCGCAGATCTGGCTACACAGTGCATCCACTCCCGGCATTGCCGATCTGGATTCCTGTTGTAAAAACGGGATCGCCTCCCTCAGCCAGTTATATTCCACGCTGTGGTTAACCGGTGCTAAAAACAGCGTTTCCGGCAAAGACGTTAAAAAATAACGCGCCGAATGTTGCAACCGAAGAGTGCCGCAGACAATACAGGTCGATTCATTATCGACATGACTCAGGCGATGAGCTGAATTTTGTGGTAGCAGGACCACATTTCCCGGGCGTAATGTAAAAATCTCCCCCGTCGGCATTTCCAGCTTCGCCGCTCCTTGCGTTAACGCATGCCAACGAATAACCGATAATTCCCCGGCACCATATGGAAGCTGCCAGTCACTTCCTAACACGCAATTCTTATCGATCGTTCCTTGTGGAGCGTTAAGCATCAACAAACGGCTAAGGGCATCCATATCAGACTCCTGAGTGGTTTTTGATTACAAACACCAACAATCTTAGTAAATAACTAATCTAATACCATCAAATAGTTAATCATGATTTTTGTTTTGTGATTCTGATTAAGAAAAAGAAAATATCAGACGATAAGACAAAATATCAAGCGTTGTGAAGAAATGTTATTTGCTCTTTTGCGTCTATAGTCATGATGTCAAATGAACGCGTTTCGACAGGAAATCATCATGAATAAATATCAGGCAGTGATTATTGGTTTTGGCAAGGCTGGAAAAACATTAGCCGTCACGCTGGCAAAAGCAGGTTGGCGAGTGGCTCTCATCGAACAATCAAATGCAATGTATGGCGGGACCTGTATTAATATCGGCTGCATCCCAACCAAAACATTGGTTCATGACGCACAGCAGCACACAGATTTTGTCCGTGCCATACAGCGTAAAAATGAAGTGGTTAATTTTTTACGTAATAAGAATTTTCATAATCTTGCGGATATGCCCAATATCGACGTGATCGACGGCCAGGCGGAGTTTATCAATAATCATAGCCTGCGTGTTCATCGGCCTGAGGGAAATCTGGAAATTCATGGCGAGAAAATTTTTATTAATACCGGTGCACAAACCGTGGTTCCGCCAATTCCTGGAATTACCACCACGCCAGGAGTATATGACAGCACCGGATTACTTAATCTAAAAGAATTGCCTGGGCATTTAGGTATTTTGGGCGGCGGATATATTGGCGTTGAGTTCGCCTCTATGTTCGCTAATTTTGGCAGCAAGGTAACCATTTTAGAAGCAGCTTCGCTGTTTTTGCCTCGGGAAGATCGGGATATTGCTGATAATATCGCGACGATTTTACGCGATCAGGGCGTCGATATTATCCTCAATGCCCATGTGGAGCGAATCAGTCACCATGAAAATCAAGTGCAAGTGCATAGCGAGCACGCCCAACTGGCGGTGGATGCACTGTTAATAGCTTCCGGTCGTCAACCGGCTACCGCTTCGTTACATCCAGAAAATGCCGGTATCGCAGTAAACGAGCGCGGGGCAATTGTCGTTGACAAGCGATTACATACCACCGCAGACAATATTTGGGCGATGGGAGATGTTACCGGCGGGCTGCAATTTACTTACATATCACTGGATGATTACCGCATTGTACGTGATGAGTTACTGGGTGAAGGCAAACGTAGTACTGATGATCGGAAAAATGTGCCTTATTCCGTATTTATGACACCGCCCCTGTCCAGGGTTGGTATGACAGAAGAACAAGCCAGAGAGAGTGGTGCTGATATTCAGGTGGTGACATTGCCTGTAGCTGCAATTCCGCGTGCCAGAGTGATGAATGATACTCGTGGGGTATTAAAAGCGATTGTTGATAATAAAACCCAACGTATGTTAGGGGCATCACTGCTGTGTGTTGACTCCCACGAGATGATCAATATAGTGAAAATGGTGATGGATGCCGGGCTGCCTTATAGCATATTACGCGATCAGATATTTACTCATCCGTCGATGAGCGAATCACTCAATGATCTATTTTCATTAGTCAAATAAACTCAAAATCAGACGCCAGAACAAATATTCTGGCGTCTCAGAGAAAAGAATCTTATTAATTCTCTGTTACTCTATAACTTCTTAATCACTTCATTGATGGTATTTTATATGTTTAAAAAATCTGTTTTATTTGCAACACTATTATCTGGCGTTATGGCATTTTCCACCAATGCAGATGATAAAATAATTCTGAAACATATCAGCGTCTCGTCAGTATCAGCATCACCGACAGTTCTGGAGGATACCATTGCTGATATAGCCAGAAAATATAATGCTTCATCCTGGAAAGTCACATCGATGCGAATTGATAATAATTCAACCGCAACAGCAGTATTGTATAAATAAGGATGTTCACAATGGAAAAATACCTGCACCTGTTAAGTCGGGGAGATAAAATTGGCCTGACATTGATTCGTCTGAGTATTGCAATTGTTTTTATGTGGATTGGGTTATTAAAGTTTGTCCCTTACGAGGCAGACAGCATTACACCATTCGTCGCAAACAGTCCACTAATGTCGTTCTTTTATGAACACCCGGAAGACTATAAACAGTATCTGACTCACGAAGGCGAATACAAACCAGAAGCAAGGGCATGGCAAACGGCCAATAATACCTATGGTTTTTCCAACGGTCTTGGCGTCGTGGAGGTGATTATTGCTCTGCTGGTTTTGGCTAATCCTGTCAATCGCTGGTTAGGTTTATTGGGAGGACTGATGGCATTTACCACGCCGCTGGTAACACTCTCATTTTTAATCACCACCCCGGAGGCATGGGTACCCGCATTGGGTGACGCTCATCATGGTTTCCCTTATTTATCCGGTGCTGGTCGCCTGGTATTGAAAGATACTCTGATGCTGGCAGGTGCAGTCATGATAATGGCAGATTCGGCGCGGGAAATTCTTAAACAACGCAGTAATGAATCCAGTTCAACGTTAAAAACTGAATATTGATAATCCGAACACTGTCTGTTGTTCACTTTTTCAGGCGTCAGGCCCCCTTTCTGATGATGAAGCCTGACGCCATATTACCGGAGATATGACAGAGTGAAGATCAATATCACTCCCTGTTAAAAGGTTTTTGTCGTCTTAGGTAAAATACATGATTAATATCAATCATGTATTTTTACAGCAAGACAACCACGAACAAATTCAGGATTAAAATGTTTTACCGACTCCCCAACATAACCCAAATCAAGCGAACTAATTTGTGCCATTTCTTTATCTGTCAGTGAGAAATCGATTTTTGATGGGCATCTGCAATACTCTGAAGCAGACTATACGGAAAATTCCACTGTCAGTCCCTCCATTAGGCATGAACAATGAGTCTACGTTAAAACGTAACCTCAAAGTAGTATGTGGATTTTGATATCACTTATGCAAAAAATTCATTAATAATGTAGGACTGAAACCTCTCTATTTTCGGGGACAACGAAGCAGACGCTACCAGTGCTTTTGCCTTCGCCCTTGCTATTTTTGATACACTTAGGGCCCAGGGTATAACGAAAATGTGCGATATGACAAAGAATTAACGGAGAATGAGATGATCAGGCAGAAGATTCTACAGCAGCTCCTGGAGTGGATTGAGTGCAATCTTGAGCACCCTATTTCAATCGAAGATATCGCACAGAAATCTGGCTACAGCAGACGCAACATCCAGCTTCTGTTCCGAAATTTCATGCATGTGCCTTTGGGAGAATACATTCGCAAACGAAGGCTTTGTCGTGCCGCCATTCTTGTCCGGCTCACCGCGAAATCTATGCTTGATATTGCACTCTCTTTGCATTTTGATTCACAGCAGTCATTCAGCCGCGAATTTAAAAAGTTATTCGGCTGCTCTCCCCGTGAATACCGCCACCGTGATTATTGGGATCTCGCAAATATCTTCCCTTCTTTTTTAATACGTCAACAGCAAAAGACGGAGTGTAGATTAATCAACTTTCCTGAGACACCTATTTTTGGCAACTCATTTAAATATGACATTGAAGTGTCGAATAAATCACCGGATGAAGAAGTCAAACTACGACGTCATCATTTAGCCAGATGTATGAAGAATTTTAAGACGGATATCTATTTCGTTTCCACGTTTGAACCGTCAACAAAATCGGTCGATTTGCTCACGGTTGAAACTTTTGCTGGTACGGTATGTGAATATGCTGACATGCCAAAAGAGTGGACAACGACCCGAGGACTTTATGCCTCTTTCCGTTATGAAGGAAACTGGGAAAATTATCCTGACTGGGTGCGTAACATCTATCTGATAGAGTTACCTGCCAGGGGGTTAGCCAGAGTGAACGGCAGCGATATTGAGCGCTTTTATTACAATGAAGATTTCGTAGAAAAGGATGGCGGTAATGCTGCCAACTTACTGATTTAGTGTATGATGGTGATTTTAAGGTGCTTGC
>OGLS01001340.1_pt1 | contig 15498 bp, 15 predicted proteins | sample 1572881 | NCBI WGS metagenome assembly OGLS01 (sample SAMEA2582013, study PRJEB24529) | metagenome | biome: Human gut stool | place: China | collected 2011
GTAAAGTGAAAGTAATCCACGTGATCAGCGGAGGCGATACCGGCGGCGCCCGGACGCATGTTTACTCCGTGTTGAAATATCTCAATCAGATCATCGACGTGCAGCTCGTGTGCTTCCGCGCCGGCGATTTTGCCGACGGTGCGGCCGCGCTCGGTATCCCGACGATGGTGCTCGGCAAGGGCTTTTTGGCAAACCTCAGGGCGCTCAGGCGGATCATCCGCGACGGGGAGTATGACCTCGTGCACTGCCACGGCGCGCTCGCAAACGTTACCGGAGCGCTGCTGCGCCGGCATTTGCATGTGCCGGTCATCAGCACTGTGCACAGCGACTACCGGCTCGACTATCTCGGCCGGCCGTTCGCCCGCGCCGTCTACGGTACGCTCAATACCTGGGCCCTGCACCAACTCGATTACCGCGTGTGCGTGTCCGACCCCATCCGCCAGCGGCTCATCGACCGCGGCTTTGAGCCGAACCGGCTCTTTTCCATCTACAACGGGCTCGACTTTTCCCACGTCGTGCCCAAGACCGACCGTGCGGCGTATTTCGCGCAGTTCGGCTATACCGTGCATGAGGGCGACGTCATCGCGGGCATTGCCGCCCGGCTCGACCCCGTGAAGGATATCCCGACGCTCCTGCGCGCAGTGGCGCTGGCCAAAAAGGCCTGCCCGCAGCTGCGCCTCGCCATTGCGGGCGACGGTAAGGAGCGCAAAAAGCTCGAGGCGCTCACAAAGGAGCTGAACCTTGAGGACAGCGTGTTCTTCCTCGGCTGGGTCAACGACCTCGACAGCTTCTACGGCGCGCTCGATATCAACACGCTCTCGTCCGTGTCGGAGGCGTTTCCCTATGCGCTGCCAGAGGGCGCGCGCGCGCATCTGGCCACCGTAGCCTCGAACGTCGGCGGCGTGCCGGCCATCATCGAGCACGGCGTGACCGGCCTGCTCATCGAACCCGGCGACGTGCGCATGCTCGCGGCCTATCTCGCGCGCTACGCGCTCGACGAAAACTACCGCCGCGAGATGGGCGAGGCGCTCTACCGGCGCGGCAAGGCCGACTTTTCCGAGGAGGCCACCGGCCTGCGCCAGCTGGAGATCTACCACGCGGTCTTCCGCATGGAGCGCAACCGGCGCGACGGTGTGCGCGACGGCGTGCTCATCTGCGGCGCCTACGGCTTCGGCAACACCGGCGACGACGCCATTTTGCAGGCTATCATCGGCGAGATGCGCCGCATCGACCCGCATATGCCCGTGACCGTGCTCTCCCGCCGGCCGAAGGACACGCGCAGCGCCTGCGGCGTCAACGCCTGCCACCGGTTTCATCTTTTTGCCATCCGGCGCATCCTGCGCCGCAGCCAGCTGTTTATCAGCGGCGGCGGCAGCCTCATGCAGGACGTCACGAGCCGGCTGAGCTTATGGTATTATCTCGGCACGATCCGCATGGCGCACCGCTGCGGCTGCAAGGTGCAGATGTACGGCTGTGGCATCGGCCCGATCGTTTATGAGCGCGACCGGCGGCTCGCCGCGCGCATCATCAACGACTGCGTCGACAAGATCCCCCTCCGCGAGCCGGACAGCCGCGAGACGCTCAGCGATTTCGGCGTCACGGACCCGGAGGTCATCCTCGCGTCCGACCCCGCGCTCACGCTGCCGGCCGCAGAGCGCAGCCGCATCGACCGCATCCTGCGTGAGCATGATATGGATCCGGAGGGCAAGTATATCGGCTTCGTGCTGCGCAAGTGGCCCGGCATTGAGGAAAAGGCCACCGTGTTCGCCGCCGGCGCTGTGTACGCCTACCTGAAATACGGCCTGACGCCGGTGTTCCTCAGCATCAATTTCCGCACCGACGGCGAGGCCAGCCGGCTCGTCACGGAGCATTTGAGCATCCCGTATTATATGATCGACGAGCAGATGTCCACCGGCGAGGTCATCGGCGTGCTCTCGCGCATGACGACGGTCGTGTCCATGCGGCTGCACGGACTGATCTTTGCCGCCGGACAGGGCGTGCCGCTCATCGGCGTTGCCTATGACCCGAAGGTCACGGCGTTTCTCGACTATGTCGAGCAGAATAACTATATGCAGTTCGAGGCGCTCAACGAGAAGGACCTGTCCGACCTGATCGATTCGGCCGTCGCGCTCGCCGGCAGAGGCGAGGAGCTGCGCCGCCGCACCGAGCTGCTCAACCGTCAGGAGGACAATAACCGCGCCACGGCCGCACGGCTGCTTGGGAAGGAGTAAACGAGCAAAATGATCCGCAGTGCTGTTCTGGTTTCCGGCAAGGGAACAAAATTGCAAAGTCTGCTGGACTCCGTGTTCTTCGGCGAGATCCCGGAGCTGCAGCTCGTCGCCGTCATCTCGTCCGACGCCAATGCCTACGCGCTCAAGCGCGCGCGCAACGCCGGCATCGAGACCGTCGTCGTCGAGCCGGCCATGTTCCCGAACGACACGTCGTACGACATGGCCATCCGCAACAAGCTCAAGGACATGGACATCGAGCTCGTCATCAACGCGGGGTTTTATCCCGGCGTCGGCCGCGAGACGGCCAGGAGCTTCCACAACAAGGTCATCGCGGTGCAGCCGTCGCTCATCCCGGCGTTTGAGACGCTGCGCGGCGACGCGGTGCATGAGGCGGTGCTCGCCCGCGGCCTGAAGGTCACGGGGGCGACGGCGTACCTCGTGGACGAGAACGGCGGCGTCGGCCCGGTGCTGCTGCAAAAGGCCGTGCCCGTGCTTGAGGACGACGATCTCACGACGCTCAAGCGCCGCGTGCTCACTGACGCGGAGTGGAAGCTGCTGCCTGAGGCGGTCAAGCGCTTCTGCGCCGGGAAGATCCGCCTGCACGGCGGCCGCGCGCAGCTGCTCGAGTGAAAAGATAAATCGATATGAAGCGAAAACAGCCCCGGACCGTAATTGGCCCGGGGCTGTAAAACTGTTGGAACCTGCGCGCAAGTGCAAAGCGAACAGAGCAGCGGGGGAGCTCGAGGGGGCAAGGCCCGCCTCGAATCCGATTTTGCTGTCCGTCTGTTAAAAAGTTCGGCACGGACTTTTTAACGGACGGACATCCCCGGACCATTTCGGTCCAGGGATGCTTTTGTTTTTCGTGGTCAGCCGGCCATGAGGTGCACGCGGATGATGCCGTCGGCCGCCTTGAGCGCCGCCATGAACGCCTCCATCGTCGTCTGCATGTTCTCGGTCGCGGCCGTGATCGTCACCGGGGCGACGCCGCTCGTCGGAATGCTCTGGTTGATGGTGAGTATATTTGCGCCGTTTTCGGCAAAAATAGCAAGGACGGACGACAGCACGCCCTGCCGGTCGAGCAGCTCGAGGTTGAACGTCACGAGATGGCCGCGCGACATGTCCTGAAACGGGGACACGAAGTCCTTGTATTTATAAAACGCGCTGCGGCTGATGTCCACGCGTGCCACGGCGTCCGCCACCGTGCGCACTTGGCCGGTCTCGAGCAGCTCCTTGGCCTCGATCACCTTGGCAAAGATCTCGGGCAGGACGCTCGCCTCCACGAGATAGTATTTCGGTTTGCTGCCTGCGGCCATAAACAGCCCCTCCTTTGTTCGCGTGCTGCGGGCAAATGTTTTTCGGTACGACACAGTGTAACACATTCCGCGCGGCAGTGCAAGGATTATTCGGAAGGAGCCGATGAATTTTGGGTGGATTTCTCGCGTGCATCCTCGCCGGGGCGGCGATGAGCATTCAGGGCGTGATGAACACGTGCCTGAGCGAACACATCGGTACGATGGAGACCAATGCCTTCGTGCAGTGCGTGGCGGCGGTGCTGTCGCTGCTGGTGCTGGTGTTCTGGCGCACGGGCAGCTTTGCCGCGCTGGGCGCCGCACCGAAATACTGCTGGTTCGGCGGTGTGCTGGCGCTGGCCATCACGGTCACGGTCATGCTCGGCATGGGCAGGCTCGGCCCGACGCTCGCCGTGGCGACGATCCTCATCGCGCAGCTGGCCACGGCCGCGGCCATCGACGCCTTCGGCATCATGGGCACGGAAAAGCTCGCCTTCGGCTGGAGCAAGTGGGCGGGGCTCGCGCTGATGACGGGCGGCGTGCTGCTCTTTAAAATAAAATAAAATGAAATGAGGCGGCGAGCCATGCTCGCCGCCTCATGTTTTGCTTTTCTTACAGGCCGATGCTCGCCAGCAGGTCCGCGATGCCGGAGGACTTGATGAGGGCGAAGATCGCACCGATGTCGTAGTGCTCATACGCCGCTTCCCAGATGCGGTCGGGGCTGCCGCCGGTCGCAAGACCGACGCCAAGCACGATCTCGCCGACGATCAGGACGCACAGCGCGATGATGAGAATGGTTTTCCAGGCTTTTTTCATGCGGCGATCTCCTTTCTGCACCAGCGCTTACCCAGGCGCACAAGCAGCCGGACCCAGCCGATGACCATGCGGATGAACAGCCAGACGGCCAGCCAGATCACGACAAGCGCGATGGCGATCACGGCGGCGCCGCCGCCGAGCAGGATGAGCATATCCGCCACCATGGGCAGGCCGATGAAGGCCGTTGCGATCAGGCCCACGCCGCCGGCACCGCACGCGACGCCGATGGCCAGCACGGCCAGATCCAGCACCAGCAGCACGGCCAGCACCGGCACGCCGATCACGATCGCGCCGAGCGTGTAGAGGATCGCCAGAAAGACGTTCGTCTTGTAGGCCGGCTCGTCCTCGTAATAGGCCTCGTCATAATACCCTTCCTCGCCGTCGGTGGCGTAGTTCGGGTCGTCATAATCGCCTTCGGGCTGTTCGTCGTAGTAGCCGTCGTCACCGGCGGGCTGCTCGTCGTAGTAGCCGTCGTCCGTGGGCTGTTCGTCATAGTAGCCGTCGTCGGCGGGCTGCTCGTCATAGTAGCCTTCCTCGGGCTGCTCGTCAAACGAGAACTGACCGTCGAGCACGGGCGCGGCGGCCGGCTCCTCCGGGATGCCCTGAAACGACATCGCCGAGGCGGGAGTCTGCGCGGCGGCTGCAGCGGCAGGGCGGTACTGCTCGGCACGCGGGCGCGGCTGCGGCGCGCGCTTGGGCTGCACCTGCTCGGGCGCGACCACGGGCGCGGCGGCCGGCGTGATCTTGCCGCTGTCGGCGTAGCGAATGAGGGCGACGGCCACCTTCGTCGGGTTGCCGATCTCCTGAATGAGGCGCTCCTCATCGGGCGCGTTGTCAAACATGTTCTCCATCTGCGCGATGAGCGCCTGACGGGTATTGTCGTCGGTAATCAGGCCAAGCAGGCTGCTGATTTCCGCCATGTAACTCTGTCTGTTGATAGATGGTCACCTCCAAGGGGTTCAATTGCATCTTGAAATAGCATCTCTAATTTACACATTATATTGCACGAATGGTGTGCGGTCAAGCCCGAAATGCACTTTTCGGCCGCGATCCGGCCCTTGACAGGCGCTCTGCGGCGGGGTATCCTGAGGAAAAAGGACCGGTTTTCCGAAAAACCGGAAAGGAGTGGAACGCATGGAACAAGAGCGCCCCTACACCGAAACGGAACCCGAAACCGCGGCCGAAACCGTCGAAACTGTGCCCGAGACGGCCGAAACGCCGGCCGAAACGGGCGAGCCCGCGCCGAAAAAGCCGCGCGAATCGTTTTTCCGCCGCCAGCGCCGCGAGCTTTCAGATGCCTGGCGCGAGATCTACTGCAACAGCCGCGCGCGGCGCATCCGCACGTGGCAGATCGCGGTGTTCGCACTGCTGATCGTGGAGGTGACGGTCATGGCCGTCGCGCTCAACCCGGTCTACTGGATCGGCACCGGCCTGCTCGTGTTCTGGTGCGTGGGCCAGCTGTTTGACCGCCGGCCGGCGCGGCACTCCGTCGCCGCGGTCGTGATGTACTTTCTCATCGCCGTCATGATCGGAATTTTCGCGGTGCAGGAGCTGCTTGGCGCTTGACAAGCGGCGGCGGATTCTATACACTATATAAGTTACCCCATACATTATGAATACGCCCGCGCGGGATCTCTGCGCGGCATACAGAGGAGTGTTGCGCTTATGGCCAAAGAAAAAAAGGTCGAGCAGATCACCGATATGGAAGTCGACTTCGCCCAGTGGTTCACCGACGTGTGCATCAAGGCGGAGCTCGTGGACTATTCCGATGTCAAGGGCCTGTTCATCATGCGCCCGTATGGCTACGCCATCTGGGAGAACATCCAGAAGATACTCGACGGCAAGTTCAAGGCGACCGGCCACCAGAACGTGGCCATGCCGATGTTGATCCCCGAGAGCCTGCTGCAGAAGGAGAAGGACCACGTCGAGGGCTTCGCGCCCGAGTGCGCGTGGGTCACGATGGGCGGCAGCGAAGAGTTGCCGGAGCGCCTGTGTGTGCGCCCGACGTCCGAGACGCTCTTCTGCCAGCACTGGAGCCACATCGTGCATAGCTGGCGCGATCTGCCGTGCCTGTATAACCAGTGGTGCAGCGTCATGCGCTGGGAAAAGACCACCCGCCCGTTCCTGCGCGGGCGTGAGTTCCTCTGGCAGGAGGGCCACACCCTGCACGCCACTGAGGCCGAGGCCCGCAAGGAGACGCTGCAGATGCTCGAAATTTATGCCGAGACCTGCGAGCAGGAGCTGGCCATGCCTGTCATCCGCGGCAACAAGACCGACAAGGAGAAGTTCGCCGGTGCCGAAAACACCTACACCATCGAGTGCATGATGCACGACCACAAGGCGCTCCAGTCCGGCACGAGTCACTACTTCGGCGACGGGTTCGCCCGCGCGTTCGACATCACCTACACCGACAAGAACAACCAGCAGGTCTACCCGCACCAGACCTCGTGGGGCCTGTCCACGCGCGTCATCGGCGGCCTCATCATGACCCACGGCGACAACAGCGGCCTCGTCCTGCCGCCGCACATCGCGCCGATCCAGGTCATCGTGCTGCCCATCGCGGCGCACAAGCCCGGCGTGACCGAGAAGGCCGAGGAGCTCGTTGCGCGCCTGAAGGCCGCCGGCCTGCGCGCGCAGGGCGACTTCAGCGACAACAGCCCCGGCTGGAAGTTCGCCAACTGGGAGATGAAGGGCGTGCCGCTGCGCGTCGAGATCGGCCCGAAGGACATCGAGGCCGGCCGCTGCGTCGCCGTCCGCCGCGACAACGGCGAGAAGATCACCGTCGCGCTCGATGAGCTGGAGGCGCGCATCCCTGAGCTGCTCGAGACCGTGCAGCAGGGCCTGTTCGACAAGGCCAAGCGCAACCTCGACGAGCACACCTATGCCGCGCACTCGCTGGCCGAGGCCAAGGAACTGCAGGAGAAAAACGGCGGCTTCATCAAGACCATGTGGTGCGGCGACCTCGCCTGCGAGCTCGAGATGAAGGACAAGGCCGGCATGTCCAGCCGCTGCATCCCGTTCGAGCAGGAGCACCTCGACGACGTGTGCCCCGTGTGCGGCAAGCCCGCCAAGTGCATGATCTACTGGGGCGTGGCGTACTGAGCGCTCCCAAAACAGAAAAATCAACCGCCCGCTGCGATCGCAGCGGGCGGCCTTTTTTCACTCGTTTTCGATATAAAAGATCTTGTGCAGTGTCTGTACCGGGAGCTTCACGATGCTGCGGTCATAGGTCACGAGACCGTTGAGCTCGTGCTCCACGTCGCTCAGCTGCGTGTACACCGCGGCGCTGAGGCCCTGCGCGATGGCGGGGCGGATCTGCTCGTCATAGAGCGCCTGGAGCGCGTACTCGAGCGAGAGCGGGGCGTCGCACGTCTTGTAGCCGACGCTTTTGCCGCCGATGGCGTGGCCCTCGACGCGGTGGACATAGCCGCCGAACTCCGACAGCAGCGTGGCGCGGCCGAGCTTATCGGGCTGGAACCTGTACTTCTGGAAATACACGTGCAGGCTGCGCACATCGCCGAAGCCCTGATCGTGCCAGCCGCTGGCCGGGTCGATCGTGCGCGTCTTGTCCACGGACCGGATGACCTGCACGGCCGTCTGGCTGTCAAACTGACCCCAGCCCTCGTTGAACGGCACCCACACGGCGATGCACGGGTGGTTGTAGAGCGTGGTGACCATGTCGCGCAGCTCGTTCAAAAACGCCTTGCGCGCCGTCACGTTCGTGCGGCCGAAGAGGGGATACCAGCTGTCGTCGAGATGCCAGCCCGTCACGAGCGGGGTCGAGACGATGAGCGGGTCGTAGCGCCTGCCGCCGCAGGGCATGTCCTGCCAGACGAGCATGCCCAGCCGGTCGCAGTGATAGTACCAGCGGTCGCACTCGACCTTGATGTGCTTGCGCAGCATGTTGAAGCCCATGTCCTTGGCCAGCTGGATGTCGTAGACGAGCGCGTCGTCGCTCGGCGCGGTGTAGAGTCCGTCCGGCCAGTAGCCCTGGTCGAGCAGGCCGTTGTGAAAATACGGTTTGCCGTTGAGAAACAGGCGGCGCACGCCGTCCTTGTCCGTCTCGACGCTGCACTTGCGCATGGCAAAGTAGCTGTAGACCGTGTCGTCCCCGAGCGTCACGCTGAAGGGGTAGAGCGTCGGGTGCTCCGGCGACCAGGGGCGAAACGACTGCACCGGCACGTGCGCCGGCACGCCCGCGGGGAACGTGAAGCGCTTGCCCTCGAGGTCGATCATGCACTGACCTTCGCCCTCGACGGTGATCTCCACCTGATGCGCGTCAAACAGCGGCGTCACGTGCAGGGAGCGGATGTAGTTCTGCGGCACGCTCTCGAGCCAGACCGTCTGCCAGATGCCGCTCTGCGGCGTGTACCAGATGCCGTGCGGGTGCAGCGTCTGCTTGCCGCGCGGGAGCTGGGACTTGTTCGTCGCGTCGCGCACGCACACAAGGATCGTGTTTTCCTTGGCCAGCACCTCGGTGATGTCCACCGTGAACGGCAGGTAGCCGCCCGTGTGCGTGGCCAGCTCCACGCCGTTGCACCACACGGTCGCGGTCTGGTCGACCGCGCCGAAGTGCAGCAGCACGCGGCCGACGTTGAATCCGTCCGGCAGCGTGACCGTGCGGATGTACCACAGGTATTCCTCCGGCTGCAGGACGTGTCCCACGCCGGACAGCTCGCTCTCGGGCGAGAAGGGCACAAGGATCGTGCCGTCGGCCTGCGCGGGCTTGTTCGCGCTCGTCGTGATCGCGTAGCTCCACGGGCCGTTGAGATTCAGGTAGCTGTCGCGCACCATCTGCGGCCGGGGATACTCCGGCAGGGGCTGCGCGCGGTCGAGCGTATCCGCCCAGGGTGTCAGCATAACGTGGCCTCCTTTCTGCCGGCGGCGCGCCGGCAGCGCATTTGCTATTTATTTTACAGGATTTTTCCGCGCTTGTTAAGCCCCGGACGCGGATTTTTTTCCGCGCTGCGGACCGCGGCGGCGAAAAATCCAACCAATATGCACAAAATGTTGCAAAGTTTCCGGAAATGTTGGATTTGTCAGCTTTTTTGCAGGTTCGTTAATATTTAAATTAGTACAATTTGATGTTTTTCCGCCATTTTTGGTGGACGAAATTAGGTTGGCGTGCTAATATATGTGGGTCAAAAAATAGAGAGGTGATGCAAATGCCCTTTAAGTTTCATGGCGGAGTTCATCCCAACTACATGAAGGCGCCGGATGTCCCGGTGACCGTCATTGCTCCTCCGCCGCAGGTCGTGCTCCCGATGATGCAGCATATCGGCGCACCCTGCAAACCGCTGGTCGCGGTGTGAAGATGGGTCAGAAGATCGCTGACAATCCGGCACCCGTCTCCGCTCCCATCCACGCGACGGTCTCCGGTAAGGTGATCGCCATCGAGCCGAGACCCCACCCCCTGGGCGATATGATCCCCGCGATCGTGATCGAAAATGACTTCCAGGACACCCCCTGCACGGATCTCGCGCCCCTGACGCCCGAGCAGATGAAGGATCCCGAAGCCATCCTTGACCGCATCCGCGAGGCCGGTATCGTCGGTCACGGCGGTGCCATGTTCCCGACCGCGTTCAAGATCCGCGGCGGCCTTGGCAAAGTCGATACCCTCATCATCAACGGCGCAGAGTGCGAGCCGTACCTCAACGGCGACCACCTGACCATGAAGAACCACCCCGAGGAGCTGCTCAAGGGCATCGAGCTGGCGCGCATCGCGTCCGGCCTCGACAAGGCTTACTACGGCATCGAGAAGAACAAGCAGGACGCCATCGACCTGCTCCTGTCCAAAAACCCCGCGCAGTACGGCGTGGAGATCGTGCCGGAGAACGTCAAGTACCCGCAGGGCGCTGAGAAGATGCAGATCAAGGCCATCACGAACCGTGAGGTCAAGCCCGGCGGCCTGCCGTCCGGCGTCGGCTGCAACGTCATCAGCACCCAGACGGCTTACGCCATCTACCGCGCCTGCTACGAAGGCATGCCCAGCATCGAGCGTGTCCTCACCGTTGCCGGCAGCGCCATGGGCGATAAGTCCTACAACCTGCAGTGCCGCTTCGGCACTCCGTTCAGCTACATCGTCGAGCAGTGCGGCGGCTTCGTCGTCGAGCCGAAGAAGATCGTCCTCGGCGGCCCCATGATGGGCCTGATCGCCACGAATCTCGAGGCGCCCAACATTAAGGGCACCGCGGGCATCCTGTTCTTCACCGACAAGGAAGACCGCTCCGTCGAGAACCCGACGTGCATTCACTGCGGCAAGTGCCTGACCGTATGCCCGATGAAGCTCGAGCCGCTGTACATGTATAAGTACTACCAGAAGCGCGACTTCGAGAATATGCAGAAGTATCACATTCTCGACTGCTTCGAGTGCGGCAGCTGCTCGTACAATTGCCCGGGCCGTCTGCCCCTGACCCATACCTTCAAGACCGCGAAGCTTCTCTTCGCCGCCCGCGCGGCCGAAGAAAAGGCCCGCGCGGAAGCCGCTGCAAAGGAGGCTGAAACGAAATGACACCGAAAGAATATACCTTTGACGCTGCCTATCAGCCTCAGGTTCGCGCCAAGCGCGGCACGCGCGAGATCATGCTCGACGTGATCATCGCCCTGCTCCCGGCTCTGTGTGTCGGCGTGTGGCAGTTCGGCGCGCAGGCGCTCATCCCGCTGGCCGTGTCCATCGTGTCGTGCGTGTTCTTTGAGTGGGCTTACCGCAAGCTCATGAAAAAGCCCGACTCCATCGGCGACCTGTCCGCCGTGGTCACGGGCATCCTGCTCGCGTACACCCTGCCGGCCAACTGCAAGTGGTGGCTGCCGATCATCGGCGCGTTCTTCGCCATCGTGGTCGTCAAGCAGCTCTACGGCGGCATCGGCAAGAACTTCCTCAACCCGGCGCTCGCCGGCCGTGCGTTCCTGCTCGCCTCCTACGCGCTGTTCATGACCACCTGGGTCGTGCCCGGCAGCCTGACGTCCGTCATCGGCGCGGACGCGACCACCATGGCCACCCCGCTCAGCTACATGAAGGCCGGCGAGGCGCTGCCGCAGTACTTCACTTATAAGTCCATGTTCCTCGGCACCATGCCCGGCTGCCTCGGCGAAGTCAGCGCGCTCGCGCTGCTCATCGGCGGCGTGTACCTGCTGTGCCGCAAGGTCATCACCTGGCACATCCCCGTGTCGTTCATCGGCACCGTCGCGCTGCTGACGCTCATCTTCGGAAGCAAAAACGGCGGCGGCTACACCCACGTCGAGTGGATGCTCGACAACCTCCTGTCCGGCGGCCTGCTGCTCGGCGCGTTCTTCATGGCGACCGACTACAGCACCAGCCCCGTCACCGCTCCCGGCCGCATCATCTACGGCGTCGGCTGCGGCGCGCTGACCGTGCTCATCCGCGTGTTCGGCGGCTTCCCGGAGGGCGTTTCTTTTGCCATCCTCATCATGAACTGCTGCGCATGGATGTTCGACAAGCACACCCAGCGCCGTCAGTTCGGCGTCAGCCGTGAGGACGTCAAGGCCAAGAAGGCCGCTGCAAAGGCTGCGAAGAAAGAAGCAAAGGAGGCTGCTGCAAATGGCTGAAAAGACTGAAAAGAAATCCGGCGGCGGCCAGATCATCAAGCTCGCGCTCGTGCTCTTTGCCGTGTCCGCCATCATGGCGCTGGCCCTCGGTCTCGTCAATGAGCTGACGAAGGACACCATCGCCATGCGCGCGGCCGAGACGACCAAGAAAGCATATGCCAACGTCCTCGCGGCCGACGAATACACCGAGCAGGCCGATTTTGAGAACGACGGCTCCATCACCAAGCTCAGCACCGCCACCACCGGCGGCCAGCAGGCCGGCTACGTCGCCGAGACCACGTTCTCCGGCGCGCAGGGCATGATCACCATGGTCGTCGGCCTGGACGATGATTATAACTGCACCGGCGTGTACGTCACCAAGCACTCCGAGACCTCCGGCCTCGGCGCCAAGGCGGCGGACACGAACGAAGGCGCCTGGCGCGACAACCTCGTCGGCCAGGGCGACGGTATGAAGCTTGCCAAAGACGGCGGCGACATCACCGCCATCTCCGGCGCGACGATCACGTCCCGCGCCGTCGTTACCGAAGTGCAGACCGTCATCAACGCGGCCAAGTCGCTGGGTTAAGGAGGGCTGAAACATGAATATCAAACAACAGTTCAAGGAAGGCCTCATTACCAATAACCCGGTCCTCGTGCAGCTCATCGGCATGTGCGCCACCATGGCCATCACGACCAGCCTCTTCAACGGCATCGGCATGGGCCTGTCCGTGCTCGTCATTCTGACCTGCTGCAATGTGGTCATTTCCCTCATCCGCAAAGTCATTCCGAACGATATCCGTCTGGCCATCTTCGTGCTGGTCATCGCGGGCTTCGTTACCATCGTTGACCTGCTGCTGCAGGCCTACGTTCCCGCGCTGAGCGCGTCTCTGGGCGTGTTCATCCCGCTGATCGTTGTTAACTGCATCATCATCGGCCGCGCCGAGGCGTTCTGCCAGAAAAACCCCGTCGGCCCGTCGTTCTTCGACGGCATCTTCCAGGGCCTCGGCTACACGCTCGTGCTCATCGCCATGTGCGTCATCCGTGAGCTGCTCGGCAAGGGCTCGTTCGGCACCGGCATCATCAACACCATCGACGGTGTCATCGGCACCGGCAACGGCATTCAGATCTTCCCGTCCGAGTACGGCGCGCTCGTGCTCACGCTCCCGATCGGTGGCTTTATCACCCTCGGCTGCCTGATTGCGCTCATGCAGTACGCGCTGCGCAAGTCTGCCGAGAAGAAGGAAGCCAAGGAAAAAGCGCTCGCAGCGCAGGAAAAGGAGGCGGCATAACATGAGTTCTACGACCAGTATTTTTGCCATCATCCTCAGCGCCGTGCTGACGAATAACTTCATCTTCTCGCAGTTCCTCGGCTGCTGCCCGTTCCTCGGCTGCTCGAGCAAGATCGACACCGCCGCCGGCATGGGTCTCGCCGTCACGTTCGTTATGGGCCTGGCGTCTGCCATCTGCTGGCTCGTCAACTGCCTGCTCGTCAAGCTCGGCCTGGGCTTCCTGCAGACGATCGCTTACATCCTCGTCATCGCCGCGCTCGTGCAGTTCATCGAGATGTTCCTCAAAAAGTCCATCCCGTCCCTGTACTCCGCGCTCGGCATCTACCTGCCCCTGATCACCACCAACTGCGCCGTGCTCGGCGTCGTGCTGCTCAACACGCAGTACAGCTTCGGCTTTGTGCAGAGCGTGGTCTACGGTGTGTTCGGCGGCCTCGGCTTCATGCTCGCCATCTGCCTGTTCGCAAGCGTGCGCGAGAAGCTCGAGTTTGCCGACTATCCGGAGAGCTTTGAGGGCTTCCCGATCTGCCTCGTCTCCGCCGGTCTGCTGGCCCTGGCTTTCATGGGCTTCTCCGGCATGAAGATCGGCTAAGGAGGGCTGAAATATGGATTTTACTTTGATTCTCGAAGGGATCGCCGTCCTCGGCATCATGGGCGCTGTTTTCGGCGCGCTGCTGGCGTTCGCCGCTAAAATCTTCCATGTGGAAGTTGACCCCAAGCAGGAGGCCGTGCGTGAGTGTCTCGCCGGCGCCAACTGCGGCGGCTGCGGCTACCCCGGCTGCGACGGTTATGCCGCTGCGGTCGCGGCGGGTCAGGCTCCGGTCAACTGCTGCGTCGCCGGCGGCCAGGAAGCTGCCGACAAGATCGCTGCGATCATGGGCGTCTCCGCCGGCGCGGAGGAGAAGATGGTCGCGTTCGTGCCGTGCTCCGGCGCGGAGGGCGTCGCCGTCAAGCGCTTCAACTACAAAGGGCCCCAGGATTGCCAGGCTGCCATGCTGTTCGGCGGCAAGAGCAACAAGGAGTGCCGCTTCGCCTGCATCGGCCTCGGCAACTGCGCCAGAGCCTGCAAGTTCGGCGCGATGCACATCGTCAACGGCGTTGCCAAGGTCGACCGCGACAAGTGCGTCGGCTGCATGGCCTGCGCTGATGCCTGCCCGAAGAAAATCATCGAGAAGGTGCCGTATAAGCAGGCTGTGCTCGTCGGCTGCCGCAATCAGGACAAGGGCGCCGTCACGCGCAAGATCTGCGACGTCGGCTGCATCGGCTGCATGAAGTGCCAGCGCGAGTGCCCGGCAGAAGCCATCAAGATCGAGAACTTCGTGTCCACGATCGACTATGACAAGTGCGTCGGCTGCGGCCACTGCGCCGATATCTGCCCGCGCGGCATCATTAACCTTATGGATCTGGTCAAGCAGTAAATTGCCGGCCGGTCAAAAAACCAACAGACAGACGGACATTTCGGTGTCCGTCTGTTTTTTGCGCACGGAGTGTGGAAACGTCCCTTTTCCTGCGGCGCGCGATGTGTTACAATAGAAAAAATACGCGCAAGGAGGCCGCCATGTACCAGACCCGACCCGATGACTACACTGCGTTCCGGTGCCTGGCCGGGGCATGTCCGCAGACGTGCTGCGCCGCGTGGGAGATTGTTGTCGATCCGGACGCGCAGGACGCTTACCTGCGCCTGCAGCATCCGCTGGCGGCAAAGCTGCGGCGCGTGCTGCGCGTAGACAGCGAGGGCGATACGTACTTTGCGCAGACGGACGGGCGCTGCCCGTTTCTGTGTGCCGACGGCCTGTGCGAGCTGCAGCGCACGCTCGGCGAGCAGAGCCTGTGCCGCACGTGCCGGGATTTTCCGCGCTGGGAGGTGCTGCTGTGCGACCGGGTGGAGCAGGGGCTATCACCCGCGTGCCCGGAGGCCGCGCGGCGGCTGCTGGAGCGCTCCGCGCCCCTGCGGTTTGTCTCCGCGCCGCTGCCGGACGACGGGTATGTGCCTAGCGTGCGTGAGCGGCGGCTGACGGCCGCCGTCACGGCGGTACGCGACCGGGTGCTTGCGCTGCTGGCGCGGCCGGAGCACACGGCGTATGAAAATCTCGCGGCCGCGCGCGCTTTCGCGTGCGCAGCGCAGCGCCTGCTCGACCGGCACCGCATCGCGGCGCTGGCCGCCGGGGATGTGCCGGGGGTGACGGCCGATGCAGCGCCGGAGCCCATGCCGCCGGCGGCGCTGGCGGCGGCGTTCGCGTCCCCGGAGCCGCTCGATGCCCGCTGGCCGGAGCTGCTGCGGCGCGCGGCGGCGCTCCCTGCCTGCCCGCCGCCCAGAATGACGCCCATGCA
>OGLS01001348.1_pt1 | contig 15448 bp, 17 predicted proteins | sample 1572881 | NCBI WGS metagenome assembly OGLS01 (sample SAMEA2582013, study PRJEB24529) | metagenome | biome: Human gut stool | place: China | collected 2011
AACACCTGTTTTTCGCTGTTGCCCTTGTCCAGACCAAAGCGGATGATGGCGTTGGACATACCCATGGACACAAAGGGGATGAGCAGGTTTGCGTACTGGCTCAGGATCTTGGACAGACCCAGATCCGAGATCTCCGCCATGGCGTAGGTCAGAAAGGGCTGTACGATCAGGGTGAGCAGCTTGGACGAAAAGCTGGAGATTGCAAAGATCAGGGTATTGCCGGCCAGTTTGGAATATTTATCGCCGGTCTTTTTTTCGTTTTCCAAGGGAATTTCCCTCCGTTTTTACGATAGATTATCTTTTCAGCAGCTCCCGCCGGGCTTTCCAGTCCGGCAGCAGCTTTTCCACCTCTGCCCAGAAGGCCGGGCTGTGGTTCAACTGCAAAAAGTGGCAGTACTCGTGTACTACCACATAAATCTGCGCCGCAGGGGGCTGGTTATACAGCTGCAAGGCAAGGGTGATCTGCCGCTTAGCCGGGCAGCACACGCCCCAGCAGCTTGTCATGCTGCGCACCTTCAGAACGGGCTTCTGCCCGCCCAGCACCCCGGCAAAGGCCGGGTAGACCTTATCGCTCATGGCGGTAAAGTAGGCCAGTGCCGTGGCCTTATCCGGCAGGTCGGCGTTGTCCCTGTTCAGCTTGGCAATGTTCTTCACCCGGGTATCCCGGATCCACTTGGCGTTTTGCAGCACAAAACGGTCAGCCTGCTCCAGACTGGCCGTCAAAGGGATGCTTACCATCACGGTGCCGTTGCTGCGCACCCGCAGATGCAGCTGCTTTACCTTTTTGCGCACCAGCTCGTACTGGATGCCCTCCACGCTGCGCAGCTGGGCGCACGGCTTTGTCGGCATCTCAGGCCTTGCTCCGCATCAGGCGGCCAAGGGGCAGCTGCGCCAGCACCACGGCGGCAAACAGCAGCACGCAGCCGGTAGATTCTCGGAAGGAGAGGTTCTGGTGCAGCAGCAGCCAGCCGCCCAGGGCGCTGAATACGCTTTCCAGACACATGATCAGGCTGGCCACGGCGGGGTTCAGGTCCCGCTGACCCAGAATCTGCAGGGTGTAGGCCACGCCGCTGGACATCACGCCACAGTACAGGATGGGCCCAGCGAAGGTGACAAACTCTGCCATGGCAGGCTGCTCAAACAAAAACGCCGCCACGGTGCTTTCCACCGACACCACAAAAAACTCCACAAGGCTCAGGCGCACGCCGTCCATCTGCGGGGAGAAATGATCCACCGCCATGATCTGGAAGCTGAACAGCACCGCACACAAAAGCAGCAGCCCGTCGCTGCTCTGGATGCTGCCAAAGCCGTCCTTCATGCACAGCAGATACAGCCCCACCACGGCAATGGCCATGCTCACCCACAGCTGTGCGCTGCCCTTGCGGCCCAGAAACAGGCCGAACACCGGCACCAGCACCACATACATGGCGGTCAGAAAGCCCGCCTTTGCGGTGGAGGGGTCCAGCGTGATGCCCAGCTGCTGCGCCGCGCTGGCCAAAAACAGCAGCGTGCCGCACACAAGCCCGGCTTTCAGCAGCAGCTTGCGCTCTGCCGCCGTTTTGGGCTTGCCGTCCGGCCTGCCCTGCCGGTGGTGCAAGGCGTCAAACGCCTTGACCGTGGGCAGCAGCACCAGAACCGCCATCCAGCTGCGCCCCGCCAGAAAGGAGAACGCGCCCATGCCGGAGCCGGCGCTCTGCGCCACAAAGGCTGTGCCCCAGATCAGGGCGCACAGCATCAGCAGCATTGAATTTTTCGTCTGGTTCGTCATCCGGCAATGCCCTCCACCTTCATCAGGCCGTACAGGTAGTACCGGCTGGAATCATACGAGATGGTCACGCGGTACTGCGCCGCCGGGTCCAGCCCGGAAATGGTGCAGCGGTAGTCGGTGCCATCGGTCTTGACATAGTAGGTGCTGTCCGGCACATACGCTGCGCCGCCATCCACCTTTTTCCACAGTGCAACCTTGAACTTCTGGGTGCCCTCGGCAGTGCCGCAGGCCATGATGTTCACACTGCCGCCCGGCACGGTAAAGTAGCCGGTGTTGCGGCTCCAGATGCCGTTGAACACCGCGTACAGGCAGCCGTCTGCGGTGGCGGTGGCATACTTTGCCGAGGCATCCGCAATGCCCTGAATGATCAGCGGGTCGGTGGTGGCTTCCGCCCAGCGGGTGGTGTCCTCCTCCTGCACTTCCTCGGAGTGGCCGGTCACCTTCTGCGCCACCTTTTTCAGGGTCTCCTTGCAGCCGGTCAGGCTAAACACCATCACCGCCGCCAGCAGCAATGCCAAAAGCTGTTTTTTCATCTTCATAGCTTTCCTCATAGAAACAAAGAAACTTTTCTTTTTCGTGCGTCTCTGCCAACGGGCAGATACAGGGTAAGTATACCGCATTTTGCCGCTCTGCACAAGATACCTGTATTTATTTTGTGCGGTTTGCCGCCTGTTTCTGCACAAATTTTCACCCATTCAGCGCCCGCAGCGCTGCACACTCGGCCTCGGCCAGTGCGGGTGCCTCCGGCCCGAACAGGCTGCCGTAGCGGTACAGCGCCCAGCCGCCCGCCGCCTGCTGCCGTAAGTCCTTTACCTGCGCCGCCAGCGCGCTGCCGGTGCTCCAGCCGGATACGCTGTCCGGGTTCGCGCCGCCATCCCCGGTGCCCACCCGGTATGCACCCAGCCCGAAATACAGCGCCACATCCCCCGCCCGGGGGTAGCTGAGCCACGCCGGGACGATGTTTTCAAAGGCAAAGCGGGTGCTGCCGGAGTGCAGGGTAAAGCCGTAACCCCAGTACACCTGCGGGCAGAGGTAGTCGATGACCTTTTCCTCCCCGCCCGCCGCCAGCCATGCGGTCACATCGCTGTACTGCTGGTCGAGGTCGTTGTCCGGGTTGCCCTGCGGACTGATGCCGAACCGCAGGGTGGGGTCTGCCGCCTTTACCGTGCGGTACACCTTCGCCACCAGCGCGGTAACGTTCTGCCGCCGCCATGCGGCAAGGTCGGCTGCGCCGCTTGCCGCAAACTGCGCCGCGTCCACGGCGGCGTCGGTGGTGGGGTAAAAGTAATCGTCAAAGTGGATGCCATCCACCGGGTAGTTCTGCACAAGCTCTGCCACCCCCTGCACCACATAGTCTGCGGCGGCGGGCACGGCGGGGTTCAGGTACAGCCCCTCCCCGGCGGTGCACAGCCAATCCGGGTGGGTGTTGGCCAGATTATTCTCTGCCAGATTCGGCGGCATCGCCGCCGAGGAGCGCAGGCGGTAGGGGTTGACCCACGCCTCCACCCCGATGCCCCGGCGGTGCGCCTCGGTCAGAAAGACATCCAGCGGGTCAAAGCCGGGGTCTTTGCCCTGCACCCCGGTGCACAGATGGCTCCACGGGAACAAACTGCTGCGGTACAGTGCATCCCCGAAGGGGCGCACCTGTGCCAGTACGGTGTTCAGTCCCAGCCCGGCGCAGTTGTCCAGCAGCTGCGCCGCCCCGGCGCGGAAGGTGTCCTCGGTGGAGAAATTCAGCAGCGCCCAGTCCAGATAGCTCACCCACACCGCCCGCCACTCCCCGGCGGGCAGGGCGGGGTTGGGCGCCGGGGGCGTATCCTGCCCGGAGGCAGCCGTGTGGTCTGCATCGCTTTTCTGCCGCAGGTACCACCCCGCCGCAGCACAGGCGGCAACGCCCGCCCCGGTCAGAAAGGCTCTGCGCCCAAAGCGGCGTTTTGCCTTGGTTTTAGACGTCCTGCGGCGCTGGGTCACAGGGTCTCCTCCTGCGTCTTATACAAGGTAAGCCCCGCCCAGCCCCGGGCACAGGTCAGCAGCACGAACATGATATTCGTCCAGAAGGCAAGGCCGCTCATGCCCGCGTACTTGGTCAGCATCCAGAACACCAGCCGCAGCACCTCGGCGGCGCTCACCAGCTGCAGCTGCCGTTGGATGGGTCTGCCGCGCTCGTACTCCGTTGCCAGCAAGGCAGGCCACACCAGTGCCGAGCAGATATCGCCCGCCCAGCCGCTGGCACCCAGCTTGCTGAGCATCAGCACCACGAACACGCCGGTGTAGTTGCGTTTTTCCCTCGCCGGTGCGCCCTTTTGCGCCGCCAGAAACAGCACCGCGATGCCGGTAAGGCAGAATACGATCATTTCCAGCCCGGAAAAATCCATCCCGCCCAGCACGGCAAAGCCGCCCAGCATGGACACCGCCGCAGCAGCCAGCAAAAAGAAATACCAGGTCTTGCGTGTAAATTTAAGCTTCATGAGCCCCTCCCCCGGGCGTTTGCGCCCGGCTTGCAGAAAAATTTAAAAAAGAATTGTAAATATTATAGCACAAACCCCCGCAGGTTGTGTTACAATAAGGAAAACTCTTTTGGGGGAGGTCTTTCCATGAACGCTGTCGTTTCCGTCTGCCTTTTAGCCTGTGCGCTGGGCATCATCGTGTACCTGCTCTCCCGGCGGGAGACAAACCGCCGCAGCCAGTACGGCCCCGCCGGCCTGTCCGAGTTCCGCACTAGCCTTGCGCTGGACGAATGCTTTGACCGTCTGGACACCCACAGCGACACCGACCTCTTTGCCTACGAGTGCCGCCGGGAGAACGACGGCGGCTTTATGCTGCACCTGACGCTGCACCAGCCCAGCCAGCAGCCGCTGGACACTTTGTACACCCTGCGGCTGGACCCCGGCCGCCAGACCGTGGTAACTTTGATCTTTATCCGGGAGGCCTTTGGCTACAAGGAGCCGCTGTTCCCGCCCGCCATGCTGGACGAATTTATGCTGCAAAAGCTGGATGCCCGCCGCACCAAATGATTTTTGCGGAAAATGCTTTCCTTTTTGCGCGGTTTTTGTTATACTAGTGCGTGTTGCAGCAATGCAGCACCACATACGGGCCAGTAGCTCAGCTGGTCAGAGCTGGCGGCTCATAACCGCCAGACCTTACCGTTTCCACCTCTTTCAAACAGCGTTTTTCCGTTGTTTTTTGGTTTGCTAGTGGCTTAAAAATCGGACTTGGGTATTTTCTGGGTACGAAAGCCACTTTACAGATCTTTGAAACAACGTCATAAGGGCCATTAGCTTAACGGTTAAAGCCGGCGGCTCATAACCGCTCCAGTGGGGGTTCGAATCCCTCATGGCCCACCATTAAAAGATTATCCGAACCTTCGACCAATCGGTCAAGGGTTCGGTTTTCTTTTGTTCATCGAAGATATCATCTTATAGTCATCCGTCCTTCTATTTCGCGTTCTGCGGTTCAAAATAGGAGTAACTACCGTTTTGGAAAACAAAATTCCGCAGTCGACAAATTATACCACCAGCAGTATTGGGATGATTTTAGGAGGTATTTGACATGAATGGAATGGTATCCTGTGAGTATAACATGGACAGCGGCTGTATAGAACTCAAATTCGTTGACGGTACGGAAATCGCTATTGACTGTACCGCCGTAGAAAACCTTACAGCCAACAATATGTATGAGCGTTTTGAGCTTGATTATCTAATCTACAATGCCCCGCTCGCTTATGCGGACTTGATCCTGAATGGCAACCCGGAAACATATCTGAAAGCCGTTATAGTATGTAAACCATTTGAGAACTAAAAAGAACAGGGCGAGGTCGGAATTGCTTCCAGCTTCGCCCTTTCCATTACACCGCTTTGCGGTTTTGGCGTCTTGTGTCTTACGTTTGTATTTTAATAATACACGAGACCCGTCAATGTGTCAAAAAACAATCTCCCGCTAAAAACCGCTAAGTTGGCAATTCAACAGGTATGTCTTTAGGAATTGGTGTAAATCTTATCTGCTTGCCTAATACACAAAGTGGCGACTCAGATTTTGGTTAAATATCATTCATAACGTTCAAATAAGACCTCAACAACATCAAAGATGTCCTCTGTGTCCCTTATAAGCCTCATGCCTTTGCTAATTACTCCAATTTCTTTTGTTGCACCAATCACCAAACTTGGAATCCCAGAACTCAAATCCGGAGCTTTATCATCAAAACTGATTTTGATCGGTTCAAGAGTGATAGTCGAATCCTTTTTTGAAAAAGGATATCTATAGTGGGTGGATGAAAAGTCTTTTTTGTCAATCTTTGAGAGAACTCGCATACAGAGCTGACGGTCAGAATCATCCATCTGAAGTTTATGTTCTTGGCATAACTGTTGATAGTATTCCCAAAGAGCTTTTACGGAATGGACAGTATTCATTTTCCCACCTGGCGTTTTAATCTCGCTGATTTTAAGAAAGCTATTATCTTTTCTCAACTCGCAAACGATAAGCCCTTTCAACTGAAGTTCTATGGTATGGCGTAATAAATAAGAAATCGGATTGTATAAATATGGTGCACTCACGATTTGCGTCCATAGAGTTACTGCAGCAATATGGTATTCGAAAGCCATATCGTAAAAAGCCTTTACTTGCTTATGCAACACAAGCTCCTTTCAGACACTATCTTTCCTGGAGTATACTCCCCGTCAACAGTCAACTTTTTGAATATGATATGACTGTGGTTCAATAAGCCATTGGCAATTCTCCATAATTTCCTGTGCAGGATTGTTTACAATCTCTGGGGAGTAGCCATTATCAGAGATTTTCGTCAAATCAACCAAGTATAAATAGTAATTGGTTCCCAACAATTTCGCTACCGCATATTCGTTTTTAGACCAGAAAAATCCTGTTGTAGATATAGCTTTGACCTCGATAAAACGATTGGATACCACCGCCTCAGGGGTGTTGACTGACACAATATCATATCCGGCGGATACATCAATATCAGATATCCGCTTTACCTTTGTACCATCGGCGATTCCAAGCCTTCTCTTCTCATATTCTACAACAAACAACTCAGCTATTTCTCCAGCACGCTCATTGTTTTCAAGCTGTTCTTTTAGTTTTTCTAACGACGTTAGCTTCCGTTTTGCTTTACAGTGTTTGGCAATCAAAAATTCATAATCTGAGGAAATATAAAACCGAGAACCTCGCGCATCCCTTAGTGGAAGAAGAAAATGCTGGCTTATCAAGACATTCCGAACGCTTGACAGCGAAAGAGGAAACAGTTCGTTTTTGAAAGAAAAACTGCATTGGAGCGAATCATAGGAAAACATTGTTGAGTCAAAAACGCCTTCAGAAAAGAGTAAATCAACCGAAGACATAACCAATTTCGTGTTCAATACGTCTTTATCGTGTAACATTTCCCCTATGGAGGATACAACGGAAATGGCATCCTCCTCCAAATGAATCCACCCAAAAGCGAGACAATATTCGATCAAATCCCTGACAGACAGATAACGTTTTCCTGGGGCATGGGCGCATATTACTTCTGCGTCATGAATCTTAATTTGACTATTGCCAATTACATCACACAGAAAGAACAGCACCCCATCCTTGCCACCGTGATAGTTAAGATTTTTTAGTTCGTCTAACATAATCTCTTATCAACGCCTTTATATCTTCCTCACCCAAATCTTCAGAAATATTGTTAAAGAGCGGAATTGGCATACTCTCCATGATTTCTGTCATTCTCATTTCTTTTTCTGTTAATCTGGCATCAATGGTTTCATCTATCGTGTCTTGGGATAAAACATAGTAGTAGTTGGTAACCGTTCCAGCCATTAAGCCATATCGGTGAATTCGATCCTTTGACTGAACAAAGTGTGCCGCATTAAACGACCTCTCAATGTATATCGCATTATGACAAGCTTTGTGCAGGGAAATCGATTCAGCTACAGCAAAGGGATTTGCAATAATGACTTTGAATGGACAATCAGGCTCTTGGAATGCTTTTACTATTTTCTCCCTCGTGAGAATGAATTCGTCTTCATCAATTCCGTCACGCTCAACAGGAGTTGCTCCGTACAATTCCTGACATAATATCCCCTCATTTTCAAGGAAGCGTTTCAGCCTGTGTATTGTATGAATAAATGATGCCCAAATAACTACTTTCCCGTTTTCTGCAAGTATACTATCAACGATTTTTTTAACAGCTATATATTTTGCCGGTATTTCACTATCCTCATAATCAAGGATTGATTTTAGCACAGCAGAATCATCAATTGCCTGATATGCCTCTGCCGGAAGATCTTCATTTTCAAAGAAGTCCCGTAAAGGTGCACGAAGCATTGCAGGATCTGAAGCGGCTTGCATCAATCGGATAGTACGCGCTTGAGCTAATGCTGCTTTGAAACGAGATGTCGTATCCATCGCACCGTCAGCCATAAACTCATCCATATACTTTTTTTCAATGAAATCATATATGCGCTGCTGTAATGGCCCCATTGGAACAGATACCGGGGGATGAATAGTGGCCGGAGGGATATTCAAATCACTTTTCCGAATGCGAATAAAGAAAGGCGAAATATTGTCGATTAGGCGAGCCACCCTTGCCGTGTCTCCTGTTGCAGTAATGTCTCGCAGCTGATTGACTTCAAATCCCATGACATTTTTGTTAGGCCAAATGAACTTGAACATATTATAAATATCCTCATATCCATTTGGAGCGGGAGTACCAGTCAATACGATTCGAGATTTGCTGTATTTTGACATCTCCAATACTGCCTGAGCAATGATGCCTCCTGATGAATTTTTGGCTTTATGAGCCTCATCCAAAACAACCATGACCCGATTTGTTCTCAAGAAAAATCCAATTTCTTTCTGAAGAGAAATCAATGAAGCATAGGAAATCAAGGTTAATTCAAAGGGGTGTTTCGAAATCAAATAATCTTGCTTATCAGCCTTATCTACACCGCCAACCAGTCGTTTTGAGTGTGGAGCTCTTCCAAAGCATTCTTCAAATTCTGTTTCCCATGGGCCAAATGAACTTAATGGCCCAACAATAAGGAGCTGATTAACATGCTTCGGATTATCTTCAGGCAAGTTGTGTAAATAAGCATAAGCTCCATATACAATGCTTGTCTTTCCCGCTCCAGGGACCGAAAAATTGCAAGCATTCTGGGAAAAAGCCATATGATATGCGGAGAGCAACTGTAACGGATATAAAGACCGCGAAGGTAAGTTCTCAGCAACAGATTTTGTGAACTCCGCAAATTCCTCTGTATCACACTCGTTATTTCGAATATTCAGAGCCTTTTCAGAGAATTCTTTAAAGCGACGCTCCTCTTCATAATAATCTATAACTACTTGTTCGGTGCTCTTGCTCTGGTCTTCGATGAATCCATATTTAGCTAACATGGAACTGATATTTGACATCACCGCGTATGGTTCGTTGTCTCCAACGGGAATGACTATCCGTTCAGCCTCCACGGTCGGATTCAAATAATCCCGCGCATATCTCCAAGCAAAGCGATGCTTTTGTAATGCCTTTATATCTCCAAGAAGATATATTTCATTTTTTGAAGGGTCGAAATCGATAGAGATATTCGCCATGATGCTCATCTCCGCTCCAGTTTTTTCTTCATCTCCCAAGTGATTTTATTGATTTCTTTCACCATCTCTTCGATGTGAGGATCGTCTGTAAAACTATCCTGATTACAGTCTACAGCTCTAAGAGCACTAAGCGCTCGTTCAATAAGATCAGCTGGTTTGTTTGCGTCACGTTTATCTTCTAAACGCCGTGAGAAACGGTTCAGATTGCCTTTTAGATGCCCTTTAGCCTGATCAACCCATTCGTTATCTCTTTGCTTGAGCAAGAGGCTCAAATCTTCACCGGGGCAACGTTGCCGTAATTCATCAACTGTTTCCTCGTCAGTTGGTGTATTCTCTTGATGCTGTTTTAAGAAGTCACTCCAAAGATCTTTAAAGAAGAATATGCTTCCTTCTTTTCCTGTCTTTGCAATATCACGGAATTCCTTTCCTTCGTAGCGTGCTCTTATGTAATCAAAACAAACCAACTTAAGGTCTGATATATCGGAATCTGTATAATTCCAATCCACATTGCGAACATTAGTTCCACGTTTAGAATAGGAATCCAAATAGTTTTCCAAGTCGACGAATGGGCCTTCTGTTTTTTCAAGACGCGTATAAATCCCATCATAATCATATTCTTGTAGATACTCTTCCATAAGCGTTAGAATTTCAAGCCATTGTTTTATCTGACTTTCTTTTTCGCTCATAAATTCTGCAATCTGCTTTTCTGTAAACCCAAGATGCTTCAGTTCTTTGCACTTTAAATACTTTTCTATCGGATTATAATCCAACTTATCATCCTCTCCCATTTGATAGATAGTCTCAAGCTGTTGAATGTCTTTTTCTTCTGCATCATCCGGGAGAATAATCGCAAGGAAATATTGGCATTTTTCAACTTCAGCATAAGAATAGCCGTATTCTTCATGCTTATGGAACAACCGATTCAAAAGCATGGCTCGACGGTTGCCATCGACAATAATACCGTCCGATGTCACAATACCGTACCTCTGCTGGCCAATTTTCAATAAGCTTTCCATTGTAGTTTTATTGCGATCGACCTTTGATTCGTACAAGAAGGTTTCAATGATTTTTCGATCGGAATCTAATTCCGCATTCAATTCACCATTCTGTTTCTCATACGAAAGAACATCGGAGCCGATTCTGCCGTTGTACTTGTTATAAATGAGATAATCTAAAGGAATTCTCCATACGATTTCTGTCCTCGTAGTCCCTTTATAGCGCAGGGGTATTCCTGTCATAGCTTGATTCAACTGATTGGTCTTTATTTCTTCCAGTTTTGCTTTTCTTGTAGCAGCATCCATTATTTCGACCCTCCCATAAAATCAACCATGGCTGTTAGAATGTAGTAGCCAATTACAATAGCAAGTGGTAAAGAAAAAGGTTCTTCTCCAATGACGACCACTTCCGTTTGTTCTTTTGGCGCAAGTAGCATATCAATATATTCTCTAATACTATCTAAAAGTTCGTATGGGCCTTCCCAGGGAGTAGCTTTTCTCTGCTCGGATGTCATACAATACACTTTTTGGAATGAATCCATGTCAGTGACGGTCGGTTTTATTCTTGATAAATAATCCCGAAGGCTCTCATGGTACTTCTCTGGAATTTCTTTTATTTTCAGAGCTGGGGTGTATTTTTTAGCTTTCTTTTTTCCTTGACTATAGTGTATTTCAGCATCCCACTTAAAAATCTTCTGATTAAAGTCAGAATGATAATTTGTTAATTCCACACGGTATGCATCTATTATCAAATACGGAATATGATACTTGAATTTTGCAACATCGCGCCGCGGTTTTTCAGCTCGGACAGCAAATTTTCTACCATTCAAATCGACAAATTTAATATCCTTATCATGCTTAATCTGAGGGTAATGATTTGGCATAGATATTTGCTCTTCTTTAGCTATAGCTTTTGCAAGTGCATAGGACATTTTAGGTGGTACCGCATTACCAACAAGAGTATGCTTGATTCCTTTTGATTCGCCATAAAACCAATAGTCAATGGGAAAGCTCATCATGCAAGCTGCTTCTCTTACTGTTGGCAAGCGATAACTGTTTTCCCCATATCCAAGTATCATTGCTTCCCGTGCGCTGGCGGTCATAGTTGCCATAACAGTCCTTGCGGGTTTATTTAGGTTTTCAGGGAAAGACATTTTTCCCATATACCCTTTATCTTGTTTTAACCGTTTGGCTGTTTTACACTCAAACTCAGCAAGTTCATAGATATAATGCTGATCTGTTACTTGTTGTGCTTCCAGCTTAAGGTCTGGATAATTGATATCTGTAATCAGATTGTTATCTGTTCTCAATGGATTTCCAAGCGAATCAAGAACTTGTTTCAGGGTTGTCACATTGTTATCGTTTTTTACTCTAATAGGCTCTGGAAATTCTCCACAGAGGTAGCGTTCCCTATTTGTAGGAGCTCCAAAATATTTTGCATTATATTTTCCCGATGCACCATCATGAGGTCTTAAAACGAAATCGCCTTCAAGTCCTAAGTCAGCAGCAGAATACTCTTCTTTAATATACTGCTTTACCGCTGGCACATTTTCCAGTATCCAATATTTTAAGACTGATTCTTGTTTGAATTTTTTACGGGCGATTATTCTTAAGTAGGCTTCAATTAGCTGAATACCAATTGATTTATCAGCATTTCCAGACTTATTGGAATGGGAAAATGACTGACACGGTGGCGATCCGATAATAACCTCACTATCAGGCACTAACGCTTCAAATTCGTCATCTGGAAGTTCAGATATCCGAATAACATCGTCTTGTATTACATTGACACTGGGCTTATTGCCTTTGTATGTTTTTACGGCAGGTCCCCATTTATCGACAGCAAATACTATTTCAAATCCGGCTTGACGGAATCCCTCTGAAAAGCCACCGCCGCCACAGAAAAAGTCAGCAACTCTCATTTCATAGACCTCTTTATCTTTATCTTTAGCTCAATTCTTAATCATTAGGTTGTTTTCTATATTTTCTACTCTTTATTCGAGCGTCAACCGGCTTTTTCGCCTCTTCAAGTATCAACCACATATTTCCGGCTCGTTGAACATTTGGGATACGCCCCTCAGCACAAAGTGTTCCTATTCTCCCGGTCGAGATATTCCATTTTTTACCAATCTCTGTTGTAGAGACATATTTCATCTAAACATCCTCCGTCAAAACCACGGTATAACAGGATATAACTATTCATTTATATCATATCCCACAACCGGAATAATATCAAGATGGCAAATGTCATAAATCGACATAAAATTAAGCTTTTTCGCATCTTTCCTGGTCAAAGGATGAGCAGGCGAAATGTGAGTTCATACTTATTTGGCAAACCTGCTAACGAGTGTCAATAGGCTGAACAAAAAAATCATTGCCGGGTGCAGTTAAGCATCCGGCAACTTTAATAAGCCGACAGCACCGCTTGTCAGATGAAAATCATCGTAATAGTCCATCAGAAATCATCAACCGGCATCAGAAGATGGCTGAGGGCGCAGAAATTCGGTAACACGAGTGCAATAGATTCATAGGAACTTGGCACTTCCTGCGACGGTATAAACGTAATAATGCTTTCCCTCGGAACGCTTTTTGTCCATGAAGCAGTAAACAGCATTTTTGTTCTGTTTTTCAGTCGCGGCCTTTTCTGCTTTCGGCGGACGACCACGGCGCAGCTTTTTCGACTCCTCCGTATTGGTGGGCTGCGGTGTTTCTCCAGAAACTGCCACCTCCGGCATTTCGGGAGTTTCCGCCTTTTCGACTTCGGCGCAGGTGTTCTGTCTCTTTTCCACCATAAGCTCATTGATTTTGTCAAAGGACACAACCACATCGCTGGGCGCAGGTATGGCAGGCCCGGTCTGTTCCTACCGGGGCTCAGACGCTGCGGCCTGTTCGGGTGTAGCGATAGGCTCGGCGGCCTTCGGGGAAGTATTCTCCGCAGGGTCCGTATTCAATTTTTCATCGGCCATTTACCCCCCCCCTTCGTTAAAGTTGCACAAATTTGAATGCTAAGATTTTGTAGTTTTTTGTGTTCCCTTTCCGTCTATCCACGTAAAAAAGCCGCCCGTTCTTCATGCCGGACGGCTTTTTTCGTAATGTGATAAATCAAATATTTTTTCTGGTTTGCAGGCTCCGAAAGGCCTTGTATTTACAGTGTTCCTAATAGGAAGCAATCATATGACTTTGATGTCTCCACCAAGCAAGAGAAGTCCGAGTCTGCTTCTGATTGAAGATGGGTTTGGACTTTTCGTTTTCTTAGGGTAAAAACAGAAGGAACGATAAATCGCTTATTGAAAAGTGTGCTAAAGAATGGTACAATCCGTTATAGAGAGGAGGCAAGTTCAATGGGACAAGGAACTATAACAGATGACGAAGCCAGAAAGATGCTTGAGATGCTCAAAAGTCTTTTTGAAGACGAATTGAACTTTCCTCTACCCGGAAAAAAGTTGGAATTCGAAGCAGTTGGCGAAAATAAGCGGGATTTGTTTGTTGTATCTATCTTTCGTGGAAAGATTCAATCAGCAAAGGTCAACATAGGAGCTAGGATAAAGGTCAATGGAGTAATGCTCCTAGAACTTCATCTTAATCCCACAAATGTACATCAGAATCCCGATGGCAGGAAAATTACTGGAAGCCACTGGCATATATATACGGAAGAGTATGGTCGTTCCATGGCCTATGAAGCCGAAGATATAAAGTCAGATAATTTTGTCGAGAATACCTTGGCATTTTTGAAACGTTTTAACGTTGTCAAAATGCCAACAATAAGTTATCAACTAGAGTTGTGTTAAAGAAAGGAGGAATAATCTTTGGATATTCAAAAATTGATTAACGACTATGCGCAATGGTTAAAGAATGAAATTACATTTTCGAAGATTGGCGAATATTACGAGATTACTACTCCGTATTTAGATAATGCAAATGATTATTTGCAAATTTACGTTCGTCAAGATGGAAATGACATTCTCTTTTCGGACGATTCGGCAACTATCAGCAATTTGAAAGCTACGGGTTTTCAATTTACACCCAATCGAAAAAAACATCTTCAGCGCATTTTAGCACAATTCGGCGTTAATTGTGAAGGAGATGAGTTGACCGCAAAAGCTCCTATTCAGGAATTTGCAAAGAAAAAGCACCTGTTTATTCAAGCAATTTTGAGAGTAGATGATATGTTTGCGCTCTCAAAATCGAAAACAGCGTCGTTGTTTACTGATGATATTCAGCAGTTCTTTGATTCGAGAGATATATTTTATTCGGACAATGTTCAATTTACTGGAACATCAGGTTTTACTCATAGCTATGATTTTCTGTTCCAAAGAACTAAAACACAGCCAGAGCGTCTCTGTCAGGCAGTGAACAATCCAAACAAATCCAGTGTTGGCAATATCTTGTTTGCGTGGAACGACACAAAGCTCGTCCGAAAAAATAATAGCCAGTTAATTGTAATTCTCAATGATCAAAACAATGTTTCCCGTGGAATCGAGGAAGCCTTTACAAACTATGATGTGAAGGTCGTTCCTTGGAGCCAGCGCAATGCCTCTGAGAATCTTGCATTGTTCGCTGCCGGCTAAACTATTTATATATAGCAGGGCATTTCTAGCAATGGGAATGTCCTGCTGTTTTTATATGGCAAATGCAAGTGCTTGTAGTTGCGTTAAATGGTAACAGTAAGTGTCAAGTTTCGTACCCAAAAATTCTTGGGTACGGTTCTGGGTACAAAGAGCCATTTTAGACACGAAAAGATACCAAAAGTTACGTCAAAGTACACAAAGACACTTCTATGAAATTATCAGACAGTCACAAGATTTCACAAGAAAAACGGGATTTCAAAATTAACGACGTTCTCATAACCGCTTGGTCGCGGGTTCAAGTCCTGCCTGGCCCATACAAAAAAGACACCCTTTCGGGTGTCTTTTTTGTATTTCAGGCTCTTTTATTCCTCATCCTCTGCAGGCAGCTGATTCCACAGGCGGTAGTAGACGCCCTGCTTTTCCAGCAGCTGGGCGTGGGTACCCTCTTCCACGATTCCCTCCTCGCCCAGCACAAGGATGCGGTCGTAGTCCTTGATGGTGGTCAGGCGGTGGGCGATGGTCAGGGTGGTGCGGCC
>OGLS01001356.1_pt1 | contig 15367 bp, 10 predicted proteins | sample 1572881 | NCBI WGS metagenome assembly OGLS01 (sample SAMEA2582013, study PRJEB24529) | metagenome | biome: Human gut stool | place: China | collected 2011
TCCAGCTGAGCTACCAACGCATACGTTCCGTTCGGAACATGATGTATTTTATCACTGAACCGGGGTTTTGTCAACACTTTTTCAGAAATATTTTTGAGACTCCTGAAAAAGAACGTCTTTTCATCCACTTTTCTTTTATTTTCTATGCATCAGCCCTGCTCTGCCAGAGCCTGCGCAATGCGGACGCCGGTGGGCGTGGCGGCAAGACCGCCCTGACCGGTCTCGCGGAGGTCGGGGGAGAGCAGGCTGCCCACGCGGCCCATGGCGTCGATGACCTCATCACAGGGGATGGCGTAGTCCACTCCGGCAAGGGCCATATTCGCACAGGAGACGGCATTCACTGCGCCAACGACATTCCGCTTGACGCAGGGAACTTCCACGAGGCCGGCCACGGGATCGCAGACGAGGCCCAGCAGGTTGCCCAGAGCCATTGCGGCGGCAGCGGCGCACTGCTCCGGCGCGCCGCCCTTGAGGTGGCAGAGAGCGGCGGCTGCCATCGCGCTGGCAGCGCCCACCTCGGCCTGACAGCCGCCCTCCGCGCCCGCGAGAGTGGCGCGGGCCGCGATGACCTGACCGAACCCGGCGGCGACATAGAGGGCGTCGCAAATGGACTCTTCGTCGGCCTCGCCGCTGCGGGCCAGCGGCAGCAGAACAGCAGGCAGGACGCCGCAGCTGCCCGCCGTGGGGGCAGCGACGATGCGCTTCATGCAGGCGTTGCACTCGGCGGTCTTGAGAGCTTCGGCCGTCACTGCGGCGAGGTAATCGCCGCCAAGGCTCTTTCCTTCTTGATGGGCCTGCTCCACCTTGGCCGCATCGCCGCCCGAAAGGCCGCTTCGGCTGCGCTGGGCCGGGTCATAGTCCCGGCTGGTGGCCTGCATCACCTGCCAGAGGTGGTGCATCATCTCCCGGCTATGGGCCTCGGTGAGGCGGCTCTCGGCTAAATCACTGCGGAGGATGGCCTCCGAAAGGGAAATATTCTGGCTGCGGGCAGCGGCCAGCATCTCTTCACAGGATAAAAACGACACTTCTCAGTCCTCCTCGCATTCTTCCGGCTCGTCGATGTTCAGGCAGGTGACTTTGCGGATGCCCGGCATCACGGCCATCTGCTGTTCCAGCACGTGGGGGATGTGGGAGTCGCATTCCAGTACCATAACGGCGTAGCCGCCCGTCGCGGCGCGGAACACCTGCATGGACGCGATATTGATGCGGCGCTGGGCCAGCGACATAGTGACCTCGGCGATGCAGCCGGGGGTGTCCTCGTTATGGATGATAAGGGTGTTGCTGTCCCCGCCAAAGTCGGCAGGCACACCGTCGATCTCAGTCACGCGGATGCGTCCGCCGCCCACAGAGGCCGCCTTCAGGACGAGGGTCCGGCCCGCCTTACTCTTTAAGGTAAGCACCGTCGTATTCGGGTGGGCGGCACGGAGCTCCACCGGATGGATGGTGAACTTCATGCCGGCCTCCTCGGCCAGCGCGAAGCTGTCGGGCAGGCGAGGGTCGTCCGGGCGGAGGCCCAGCAGGCCCGCCACCAGCGCACGGTCGGTGCCGTGGCCCCGGCCTGTGGTGGCAAAGCTGCCGTAGAGCCCAATATCCGCCTCGGCGGGGACGTCGCCCAGCAGCTTCTGGGCCGTATATCCAATGCGGGCCGCACCCGCCGTATGGCTGGAGGAGGGGCCGATCATCACCGGCCCGAGAACGTCGAACAGACGCATGAGGTGTACACTTCCTTCCGTTTTGCAGCGCCCGGGAGCCCATTCGCTGACAAAAGAACAGATTTTCTTTCTTTTTATTATACCGCTTTTGAGCTTATTGTGCTATAATAACTTTATAATGCTTTGAATTTCGCCCTTTCAGGGGGCAGCACGGAGGGTAGAACCTATGAAACTGGTAAGCGTGGAAACTCCCGAAAAGAGTGTCTGCAAAATGACTTTCAGCGCTTCGGCTGAAGAGCTGGAAGCTGCGTCCAACGCCGTGTACGAGCGCACCCGCGCAACATACACCATCAAGGGCTTTGCCAAGGGCGAGGCTGACCGCGCCCAGATCGAGGCCGACCGCGGCGAGCACACCTTCTGGTACGACGCCATCAACGATTTGATGGACAAGGATGTCCCGGCCCTGTACGACGCAGCGATGGCAGAACACGGCTTCCACGCTGTGGATGAGCCGGTCTACGACCTGGTCAGCGTGAAAAAGGACGAGGGCTTTGTGGCCACTGCCACCACCGCCCTGCAGCCTGAGCTGAGCCTGACCCAGACCACCGGCTTCAAGACCGAGTGCGTCACCCCGGAAGTCACCGACAAGGAGATCGACGCTGTGCTGGAGCGCCGCCGTGCCATGGCCGCTGAGCTAGTGCCTCACAAGGGTCCGGCCGTCAAGGGCAACATCGTCCACATCGACTACGAGGGCCTGCTGGAAGGCAAGCCCTTCAACGGCGGCGCCGCCCAGAACCAGACCCTGCAGCTGGGCAGCGGCCGGATGATCCCCGGCTTCGAGGAAGGCATCCTCGGTCACAAGGGCGGCGAGGAGTTCGACATCTTCGTCACCTTCCCGGCACGCTACCACGTCAAGGACCTGGCCGGCAAGCCCGTGGTCTTCAAAATCAAGCTGCACGACGTCTGTGTCCGCCAGCTGCCCGCACTGAACAGCGATTTTGCCAAGAAGGCTGCCAACGTGGACACCATGGACGAGTTCCGCGCCCAGATCCGTCAGCAGCTCCACGACAACAAACACGCCGCCGCGCTCAACCGCGCCAAGGACGCCATCCTCACCCAGCTGGCCGCAGCCGCTGAGGGCGAACTGCCCAGCGTTCTCGTCGAGAGCGCCTATCAGCAGGAGATGGAGCAGATCCAGCAGCAGCTGCAGATGCAGCGCCTGAGCCTCGACCGCTACCTGAGCCAGATTCATCAGACCCGCGAGAGCTTCACTGCCGCTGTCCGCACTGCTGCGGAGAAGAACACCCGCGCCCGGATGGCCCTGCTGCAGATCGCTCAGAACGAGAACCTCGTCCCCACTGAGGAGGACATCGACAAGACCCTGTCCGAGCGCGCTGAGCGCACCAAGAAGACCCTCGAGGAAATCAAGGCTGCATCCAACGTGGAGGCCATCCGCCGCAACGAGGGCATCCGCCGCGCTGCCGACTATGTCATCGAGCACTCCACCATCGAAGAAAAATAATTTATCCTGCTTTTGCGCCTGCACCACTGTGCAGGCGTTTTTTATTGTTCATTTTTTCTCTCTTGACTTTTTTTCTCTGCTGCGGTATTTTTAGGGTGAGAAATTCTATCCGGGCCGCAGCTGCGGCCCGGACGGATAAAGTAAAATCTTCTGCGGGACATTCCGCTCATCTATTTTATTGCGACAGGAGGTTTTCCTTATGAAAAAGTTTCTTCTCGCTCTTCTGACAGCTGTCACGGCGGCTGCGTTCTTCTGCGGCGCGGCAGCATCTGTGGCCACTTACAGCGCCAGCTATAACGCACCGGCCGGCATCAACTCCATCGTGGTGCAGGACAACAGCGCTGCGGTCGTTCTGCAGGCCGCCGACATCGACCACATCCGCGCCGATTACACCTACACCTCGAGCTACGCCTTTGAAAGCTCCAAGCTCTACGACTTCACGGTGGCGGGCGGCACCCTCACCGTGACCAAGACCCGGGAGCCCAACGCTTCCCTTGTCATCCAGAGCCAGGACACCCGCAGCTGCACCCTGACGCTGCAGGTACCCCGCCAGACGCTGGCAAACATCACCGTCAGCACCACCAACGACAGCATCACGCTGAACGGCGTTTCGGCACAGACCGCCAGCCTCACCACTGACAATGGCCGCATCGAGGTATCGAACTTCAACGGTTCCACCCTGAGCGGCACCACCCGCAACGGCAAGATCACCATGAGCGGCGTCACCTCCCAGAATGTGGCTGCCACCATCCAGAACAGCGGCACCCTCAAGCTGGAAAACATCTCTGCCAACGTCTGCAACGCCAAGGTGCAGAACGGCAGCATCACCGGCTCTGTGATCGGCAGCGGCAGCTCTTACGGCTTTGAGCTGGCCGCAGGCGGCGGCAAGATCCGCGTCTCCGACGCCAGCGACAAGAACTTCGTCTTCTTCGGCAAGGACACCCTGCAGCAGAATGCAGATGCCCCCAACAAGCTGAACCTCGCCACCAAGAACGGCGACGTTGAGGTCGAGTTCGTCCGTTAAAAGAACATTAAAAATGCCTGTGCAGCATCTGCCGCACAGGCATTTCTTTTTGTCCGGATACGGTCAGCTGAGCCAGTTGAAGCCCATGACCACCACACCGAGGATGACGAGGATGATGCCGGTGGCGCGGTTGAGAGTCTTGGCGTCGGCCTTATTGGCAAAGACCGCCGCGATGCGCGCCCACAGCAGGGTGAATACGACGCAGAGCGCCCAGACGTGCCAGACCGGCGCACCGCCGATGGCGAAATGGCTGACAGCTCCGGTCAGGGCCGTGAAGGTCATGATGAACACGCTGGTACCTACAGCCGTTTTCAACTCATAGCCGAGGACGCTGGTGAGGATGAGGAGCATCATCATGCCGCCGCCTGCGCCGATAAAGCCGCAGATGAAGCCGATGAGGACGCCGCAGACGATGGACTGGATGGCCCGCTTCTTTGCGCTGACGCCCGTCATGGCCTCTTTGGTGGTCATGACGGGCCGGACGATGAACTTGATGCCCAGCAGGAAGGTCATGAACACCGAGAAACTGCCCATCGTGGCCGAGGGGAGCAGGCTGGCTACCCAGCTGCCCACCACCGTGAACACCAGCACGCTCACCATCATGATAAGGCCGTTTTTGATGTCGAGATTCTTATTTTTATAGTAGGTGTAGGCTGAGACGGCGCTGGCCAGCACGTCTGACGAGAGGGCGATGCCCACGGCCATATAGGGGTCCATGTGCAGGAAGGTGATGAGCATGGGGCTGATGACAGCCGCCGCGCTCAGGCCCGCAAAGCCGGTGCCAAGGCCCGCGCCCATGCCGGCGAAAAAGGTGACTAAGATCGTAAATAAAATGTTCATGCTTCTCCTTCCAGAATGGCGTTCAGATTCTCATTTATAATGTCCATCGTCTCGAAGAACGCCTTTCGCTGTGCTTCATTGGTGTGTTCCAGCAGACGCGCACCAAATTCCTCCTGCAAGGCCCGGCCCTGCTCGATGATAGGGCAGGCTTTTTCGGTGCAGCGCAGCAGGGTGCGGCGGCGGTCGCCGGGGTCAGCCTCGCGGACGAGGTAGCCCTCCTGCACCAGACGGTCTACGTTCACCGATACGAGGTTTGCTTTCAGTTTGCGCACCTCCACCACGTCGCTGGCGGTCTGGTAGCCGGGGTTGTTGGCGAGGAACATCAGGATGTCAAAAGCCGTCTGGGGCAGATGGAGCTTCTGGCACAGGGGCTTGCAGAGGGCGGCGTAAGCCGCCGAGGTCTTCCGCCCAAATTCGATGCCCGGGGTATTCATGGGACGCCTCCTTGTGATTCAAAATTGTATCATTCAAATTTGAAGTAATAATAGCACAAAAACGCAGCGATTGTCAAGAGAAAAGGAGCGGCCCGCATCTTGCAGGCCGCTCCCTGTTTCCGTTTTCTTTACAGCATCATGATGAGCCGCGTGCCGAAGGCCGCCAGCCATGCTACGATGCACTGATTTGCCACCATGATAAACGCCCACTTGCCGCCCAGCTCCCGCTTGACCGAGGCCACCGCCGCGATGCAGGGCGTATAGAGCAGGCAGAACACCAGCAGGGGTGCAGCCTCCGCCGGGGACAGCGCGGCGGCAAAGGCCGCAGAGGAGCCATAGAGGATGGTGAGGGTCGAAACGACGCTCTCCTTGGCCATAAAGCCGGTGATCAGGGCCGTAGACACCCGCCAGTCGGCAAAGCCCAGTGGCGCAAACAGCGGCGCGATACCGCTGGCCAGCCATGCAAGGATGCTCTGCTGCGGGTCAGCGGTGAGGCTGAGCCGCAGGTCGAAGCTCTGCAGGAACCAGATGATGATGGTCGCCACAAAGATAACCGTAAAGGCGCGCTGGAGGAAATCGCGGGCCTTTTCCCAGAGCAGCTGGACCACATTCTTGAGGCCGGGCAGGCGGTAGTTGGGCAGCTCCATCACAAAGGGGACGGCCTCGCCCTTAAAGACACTGCTCTTCAGCAGGATGGCCATCAGAATGCCCACCGCAATGCCGAGGAAATAGAGGCTGACCATCACCAGAGCCGCGTGCTCCGGGAAGAAGGCCGCCGCAAACAGGCTGTAGATGGGCAGCTTGGCCGAGCAGCTCATAAAGGGGGTGAGCAGGATGGTCATTTTGCGGTCGCGCTCCGAGGGCAGGGTGCGGCTGGCCATGACGCCGGGGACGGTGCAGCCGAAGCCGATGAGCATTGGCACGATGCTGCGCCCCGAGAGGCCGATGCGGCGGAGAAGCTTATCCATCACGAATGCCACGCGGGCCATGTATCCGGTATCCTCCAGCAGAGAGAGGAAGAAGAACAGGGTCACGATGATGGGCAGGAAGCTCAACACACTGCCCACACCGGTGAAGATGCCGTCGATGACCAGCGAGTGGACGGCTGCGTTGACGTTCCACGCCGTGAGGGTGGAGTCCACCGCGGCGGTCAGGGCATCAATGCCCACTTCCAGCAGGTTCTGGAGCGCCAGACCGATGACGCCGAAGGTGAGGTAGAACACCAGCGCCATGATGCCCACAAAGGCCGGGATGGCGGTATAGCGGCCCGTGAGGAACCGGTCGATCCGGGCCGAGCGGAGCTGCTCCTTGCTCTGGCGGGGCTTCACGACGGTCTGATCCACCAGCTGGTGGATGAAGTGGAACCGCATATCCGCGATGGCGGCGGCGCGGTCCAGACCCCGCTCCTGCTCCATCTGGACGATGATGTGCTCGATCATCTCTTTTTCGTTCTGGTCGAGCTTCAGGGCCGCCTCGATGCGCTGGTCGCCCTCCACGAGCTTTGTGGCCGCAAAGCGCACCGGGATGCCTGCGGCCTTGGCATGATCCTCGATCAGGTGGATGATGCCGTGGATGCAGCGGTGGACTGCGCCGCCGTGATCCTCCTCGCCGCAGAAATCCATCCGGCCCGGCCGCTCCTGATACTTTGCGACATGGAGCGCATGATCCACCAGCTCGTCCACGCCCTCGTTCTTTGCCGCAGAGATCGGCACGACCGGGATGCCCAGCATGGCCTCCATCTTATTGATGCGGACAGTGCCGCCGTTGCCGCGCATCTCGTCCATCATGTTCAGCGCCAGCACCATCGGCGTATCCAGCTCCATGAGCTGCATGGTGAGGTACAGATTCCTCTCGATGTTGGTGGCGTCCACGATATTGATGATGCCCGTGGGCTTCTCGCCGATGATGAACTGCCGGGTCACGATCTCCTCGCTGGTATAGGGCGACATGGAGTAGATGCCGGGCAGGTCTGTGACCTCCGTATTCGGGTTATTCCGGATCGCACCGCTCTTGCGGTCCACCGTCACACCCGGGAAATTGCCGACGTGCTGGTTGGAGCCGGTGAGCTGGTTGAAGAGGGTCGTCTTGCCGCAGTTCTGGTTGCCCGCCAGCGCAAAGGTAAGGGTCGTGCCGTCGGGCAGAGGGTTCTCGCCCTTTTTGGTGTGGTAGCGTCCGCCTTCGCCGAGGCCCGGGTGCTCCACCGGCTTTTCACTTTCTGCCGCTGCCTTTTTCGCCGCCGGGGCTTTGGCCAGAGTGACCCCGATGCGGGCGGCATCGTCCAGCCGGAGGGTCAGCTCGTAGCCGTGGATGCTCAGCTCCATCGGGTCGCCCATCGGGGCAAATTTGACCAGCGTGACCTCCTCACCGGGGATCAGCCCCATATCCAGAAAATGCTGCCGCAGAGCGCCTTCGCCGCCCACGGTCCCGACCACGGCAGTCTCGCCGATGTTCAAATCTTTCAACGTCATATGGAATGTTCCTCTCGAGCGCGTTTGTTAGTTTGCATTAACAACAGTAATATAGGCTAACTTTCCGGCGTTGTCAAGAGAAACGGGGCTGTTCTGAACTGTTCTCTGAAAAAAATCATGTCGCCTTCCTCGAATATCCGAAAAAGTGCAAAAAATAAGAGCCTGTACCCGGGAAGTACCCGCCGTACAGGCTCTTATCGTTTTTTATTCAGTTCGCGGTGTGGTAGCCGTCAGGGTTCTTCTTCTGCCAGTTCCAGCTGTCGGCGCACATCTCCTCGATGCCGTACTCAGCCACCCAGCCCAGCTCGTTTTTGGCCTTGGTGGGGTCAGCGTAGCACTCGGCGATGTCGCCGGGGCGGCGGGCATCGATGACGTAGGGGATGGGCTTGCCGCAGGCCTTCTCGAAGGCGTGGATGACATCCAGCACGCTGTAGCCCTTGCCGGTGCCGAGGTTGCAGATGAAGAGGCCGCAGTTCGTTTCCAGCTTCTTGATGGCGCAGACATGGCCGCGGGCCAGGTCCACGACATGGATGTAGTCGCGGACGCCGGTGCCGTCGGGAGTGGGGTAGTCATTGCCGAAGACATGGACCTTTTCCAGCTTGCCCACAGCCACCTTGGCGATGTAGGGCATGAGGTTGTTGGGGATGCCGTTGGGGTCCTCGCCGATGAGGCCGGACTTGTGGGCGCCGATGGGGTTGAAGTAGCGCAGCAGAGCCACGTTCAGGGTGGGGTCAGCCTTGCAGACATCGGTGAGGATGCGCTCGGTCATGGCCTTGGTGGTGCCGTAGGGGTTGGTGGTGGCACCCACGGGGAAGTCCTCGGTGATCGGCACACTGGCGGGGTCGCCGTAGACGGTGGCGGAAGAGCTGAACACGAAGTTGTGGCAGTTGTGCTTGCGCATCACATCCAGGATGACCAGCGTGCAGTTGAGGTTATTGTAGTAGTATTCGATGGGCTTGGACACGCTCTCGCCAACGGCCTTATAGGCTGCGAACTGGATGACCGCCGTGATGTCGGGACACTCGGCGAAGATCTTCTCCACATCCTCGTGTTTGGTCATATCGGCCTGATAGAAGCGGAAGTCCTTGCCGGTGATCTGCTTGACGCGGTCGAGGACCACAGGGGATGCATTATAGTAATTGTCCGCCACGACGACGTCGTAGCCGGCATTCAGGAGCTCGATGCAGGTGTGGCTGCCGATGTAGCCTGCGCCGCCGGAAACCAAAATAGCCATGTCCAGTACCTCTCTTGTTCCAAATGTTGCTTCGCACAGAGCCCTTGTGCTCTGCCTGCCTAAAGGATACCGCTTTTTGCACAGAGAATCAAGTACCGGCTTTTTTATTAAAATGCATTTTTGTTGCATCTTTTCAGCCAGTCTGATGAACTGCAAAGATTTTTAGTCCGCAAGGCATGGAGAGGACACGCAAAAAACAGCAAAGGGCAGCTCCCGCAAGAGAGCTGCCCTTTGCTGCGGCTGATATTTGCTTAGAAAACGGATTTTCTTTTATAATCGGCCGCACTGACGGCCGGTGAAGAAGCGGAGCGTAGTGTTGGCTCGGAAGACTTTGCCTGCCCGCAGCACCGTCGTCGGGAACTCCGGGTGAGAGGGGCTGCAGGGGAAGTGCTGGGTCTCAAGGGCAAAGCCGCCGTACTTTTCCAGCGGGACGCCGCCCTTGCCGGGGGAGGGGCAGTCCTGCAGGAAGTTGCCGGTGTAGAGCTGGATGCCCGGCTGGGTGGTGTACATCTTCATGCTGATGCCGGTCTTGTCGCTGGACGCCCAGGCGCAGAGGCTCTGGCTGGCGCCCCGGGGCCGGTCGAGGACATAGCAGTGGTCGAAGCCGCCGCCCGCCATGGTGGTCTGGTAGAAGCCGGTGTCGAGGTCGCGTCCCAGAGGCTTTCCGGTGCGGAAGTCCATCGGCGTACCGTCCACAGGCAGGATCTTACCCGTGGGGCAGGTCTCGTTGTTGCCCTCGAGGTAGTTGGAAGCGTAAATGCGGAGCTTCTGGCCCAGCACATTGCCGCCGCCGTCGAGGTTGAAGTAGGTGTGGTTGGTCAGGTTGATGATGGTATCCTCGTCGGTGGACACACGGTAGTCCATCCGCAGGGTGTTGTCCGGCGTGAGGATATACCGCACACTGACCTTCAGATTTCCGGGGAAACCGTCTTCGCCCGCCGGGCTTTCGGTCTCCATCAAAAGGGTATCGCCGAACATCTTCACATCGTAAATTTTGCGGGGGAAGGTGCCGTGCAGGTGATTTTTGCCATTGTTGGCTTCCAGTTTGTAGGTCTTGCCGCTGAGAGAAAATTCCGCATTTTCAATGCGGTTGGCGTACCGGCCCACGAACGCACCGCAGCAGGTGCTGCCGGATGAGTTGAAATCCGCCTCATAGTCGGCGAGGGTGTCGTGTCCGACGACCACATCCACCAGACCCATTTTTGTAGGGACGAAGAGATTTTTGATCACACAGCCGTAGTTCAGCACGCTGATCTCAAGTCCACCGGGATTGGAGATGATGTATTCATCCACCTTATCGCCGTTTTTGGTCACACCAAAGGGCTTGGAGCGGAACTGTGCCATAAGGCTCGCCTCCTTCTTCATTATTTTCGGTCAGGGCAGCGCAGCCCCGGCCTCGTCCATAATTATGATTATAGCACAATTTTCCAGACTTGTGTGAGAATGCTTTTAGATTTATCTTCCAAAATTTCGAGAGATTTTTTGGATATATTGCGAAAAGGGGGCTGTTGCAACCTCTCAGTCTCGCTCCGCTCGACAGCTCCCCTAGTAGGGGAGCCTCTGGCGAAGAGGAAAAGCTTTCCGGTATGCCAAGGCCTCTCCTACTAGGAGAGGCCTTGCCCTCACGCAAAAAAGAGGCTGCCGCGCTGCGGCAGTCTCTTTTGCGTTTCAATGTGAGGGTCACGCCTCCGGCTGAGCCTCGGCGGCGTTCGACTGTGCGATGTACTCGGCGGCATCATCGGGGATGTCGTCCATTCCGTCGTCACCCACATCGACCACCAGCGGCGGCTTCTTGAAGAGGATGTCGTAGAGGATGGGGACGATGTACAGGGTCATCAGGGTGGCATAGCTCAGGCCGCAGATGATGACGATGGCCATGCCGCTCATGAGCTGGCTCGCCATATCGTTGCTGAACACCAGCTGGAGCATGGCCAGCACGGTGGTCAGGGTGGTCATCAGGATGGGGCGCATACGGGTCTTGCCGGTGGCGATCAGGGCCGCACGGCGCTCCATACCGCCCAGACGCAGCTGGTTGGCGTAGTCCACGAAGACGATGCCGTTGTTGACGACGGTGCCCATCAGGACGATGAAGCCCATCAGGGAGATCATGGTCAGCTGCTGGCCGGTGACCAGCATACCCAGCAGGCCGCCGGTGAAGGCCAGCGGCACGGTAAACAGGACGATGAAGGGGGACAGCAGACTCTGGAACTGAGCCACCATGACCAGATAGACGAAGGGCAGGGCCAGAGCCATCCACTGCACCATCTCGTCGACCATCAGGTTGACGGTGGAGGACTCGCCGTCCAGCGAGAAGGAGCAGCCCTCGGGCATCTCATCGGAGAGAGCGAAGTCGTCCAGCGTCTTCTGCAGCACGCGGGACTGAACGGTGGTGTTGTAGCCGTCCAGCGTGTCGGCAGACACCGTGATGTAGCGGGTCTGGTTCTCGCTGGTGATAGAGTCGGGGGCGGTGCCGGTGGACCAGGTAGCGATGTCACCCAGCGTGCAGGTGCCGGTGGTGATGGCACCGGTGGCGTCCATAACGCTGGTGGTAAAGGTCATGTCCATCATGTTTTCCTTGGTCACAGGGTCAAGATTATCGCTGATTTGGACTTTCATGGTGGAGCCGTCCACGGTGACGGGGGTCTCCGCTGTGGTGGTGGTAGTGAGCTTTACAGCGATCTGCTGGTAGACCTGCGCGACGGTCAGACCGTAGGCGCGGACCTTGTCGCGGTCGATGTCCAGATTGATGGTCGCATCGCCCTGACCGAGGCCGGTGGCGGCATTGGCGAAGCCCTCGGTGTCGTTGACCATCTGGACGACCTTATCGCCCAGGGCGGTAATGGTATCGGCGTCGGGGCCGTAGATTTTGACAGAGAGGCCGCTGCTCAGCTGGCTGGTCAGGTCCTGCATACCGCTGATCTCTACGGTGCCAGTGCAGTTCTCGACGCTGGCCACCGCATCGTTCAGGGCCTGCTCCACAGCGGCGATCTTAGTGGAGGAGAGGGACTCGTCCAGCATGACGTTGAACCGGTAGCTGCCGTAGCTGTTGGCGGCGCTCAGCAGGTCGGTGATGGCGCTGGGCAGGCCAAGCTGACCGATGTCGATGCCGGCCACAGTGGTATCGGTGGTGACGCCCACCTCTTCCACGCCGTCCACGGCCATGACGGCCTCGACGACCTGTCCGGCCACACTGTAGGATTCCTCTTTGGTCAGGCCGTCGTCGGTGGAGAGGGCGATGGTAGCCTCATTGCTGGAAATTTCGGGCAGAAGGACGACGCCCATGGAGAAGACCTTCCAGCCGCAGAAGACCAGCAGGACGACTGCAGCCACCAGCGGCAGAGCGCGGTGCTGCAGGCACCACTCGAGGCTGTGGGCATACTTATCCTGAATCTTTTCGAACCAGACCAGACGCTTCGGCTCAGCCTTTTTCAGGACAGTGGAAGCAGCGGCAGGCACGACGGTGATGGCTACGATGAGAGAGGCCATCAGGCAGTAGCCGATGCACATGGACATGGGCTGCAGCAGGCTGCGCACCGTACCGGAGGCGAACACCACCGGCAGGAAGACGCAGACCGAAGTAAGGGTAGAGGCCACCACCGACATACTCACCTGACGGGCACCCTGCACGGCGGCGCGGGCCGCCGGTACGCCCCGGCCCCGCAGACGGTAGATGTTCTCGATGACGACCACCGAGTTGTCCACCAGCATACCGACGCCCAGCGACAAGCCCGCCAGCGTCATGATGTTCATGTCGAGGCCGGTGAAGTACATCAGAACGACGGCGAACAGGACGGACAGCGGGATGCTGACGCCGACCACGAGGGTGGGCTTGATGTCCTTGAGAAAGATGGCCAGCACGATGATGGCCAGCGCAGCGCCCACCAGCATACTGCTGATGATGCTGTTGACGATGATGGTGATGTAGTTGCCCTGGTTGGACAGGACGACGACGTGAAGGTCAGAATACTGGGCCTGCAGCTCCTTGAAGGCATTCAGGCAGCCGTCCGAGACGCTGCTGGCGCTGGAATTGGCGTTGCGGAAAATTTTCAGCACCACGGCCCGCTCCCCATTCAGGCGGGTGTAGCTGGCCTCGGCGTTGTCGATGACGGCCACGTCGGCCACATCGGAGAGGCGGACATCGCCGAAGCCATCGACGTGGAGCAGAAGTGCGCCCTCGATGTCCGAAACGCTGTCGTACTCTTCGCCGACCTTCAGCAGCCAGGACTCGCCGCTCTTATCGGCGACATAGCCGGCAGGCATCGAGAAGTTCTGGGCGTAGATGAGCTGGGCGAGGGTCTTGATGTCCAGCTGCTTGGCCACATCAGCGCTGGCAAGGGCCTTTTCCTTGGTCTCCTCGTAGAGCTGCTTGGCGTCTTCCAGCTGGTTTTCGTAGTCCTTCAGCTTCTCCCGGGCCTCGGTGAACTGCATATAGGCGCTGAGCTGCTGGCTGGAATAGCTGCCCAGAGCGACGGAGAACTGGTTCATCAGGCCGGGGACATTATCCATGGCTTTGATGACCTCGTCCAGAGTCTTATAAATGGTGCTCAGGCTGTTGGAGACTTCCAGCTCGTCGGCAAGGTCGGAGACGGTGCCGTCGCTGGTACCCAGACGGCCCTGCAGCTCCTGCAGAGCGTTGGTAAGCTTATCGGTGATGTCGCGCAGCTCGCCGACGATCTCGATGAGGGAGTCGATGTCCCGCATACCGGTCTGGTTGAACTGGTCCACGACGCGCTGCAGGCCGTCGCGGACGTCGATGAGGGCCTGCTGGATCTCCGGCTCATTGACCACGCCGATGAGCTGGTTGATGCTGCTCAGCAAAGCCTGCGCCTGGTCGCGCACGACGGTGACGGCGTCGGCCACCTCCGTACCCATCTGGGCCATGACCGTATCGGAGACGGTGTTGCCGAAGTTTTTCAGCTGTTTTTCATACTCGGCGCGGCCTGCGGCGATCTGGGCCTCGGCGTCATCGAGCTGGGCGCGGGCGTCGGCCAGCTGGGTGTCGATGAGCTCCAGCAGGCGGGCGTTCACTTCGTCTATCTTATCCTGATTCAGCTGCACCTGCACCATCTTTTCGATGAGGCCGTTGGCCGACACGCTGGAAACGCCGCCGGTGCGGCCCACATAAGGCACGAGGGTGTTATCCACGAAATCCGACAGATCGTAGACATCGCTGCCCTCCCGGCTGACAGCCACCGTCATAAAGGCATTCATGTTCAGGCTGTACTCGATGATGGAGGGGGTCAGACAGGTGCCGGGCAGACTGGTCGCGGTCTGGTCCACCTTATTGGAGGTCTTGACCATCGCGCTGTTCATGTCGGTGCCTTCGGCGAATTTCATGAGCAGAAGGCTGTAGTTTTCTGCCGAGGTCGCCGTGATGCTCTCGACGCCGGACACTGTACCCAGCGCGTTCTCCATCACATCGGAGACTTCTGACTCCACACGCTCCGGGCTGGCACCGGGGTAGACGGTGACCACCATGAGGTATGGCGTGCTGATGTCGGGCAGAAGGTTCGTCTGCAGGTTCGTGATGGACACGAAGCCCAGCAGCAGGACCATGATGACCGCAACAAGGATGGTGAACGGCTTTTTGACACTGAATTTTTCCATGATTTCCTATCCATTTCTTTTTTATGCCGCCGCGCGGCAAGAGGTACGCCGCAACCACAGCAGTACCCTCTGAATGCTTCTTATCGTTCCTATTATACACGAGGGAATCTCCCTTGCAATAGTCCTGAAGTTAATATTTAACAAAATTTTCCTTAAGCCACCTTAGTTTAGGAAGTCAATGGGAATATCCCGGCTGCTTTCTTGCCATATTTCGTGGAAATACGGGCCGGATTATGCTATACTAGAATGCAGAATGAAATTTTATCGCAATTTCAGGCACAGCGCCTATCCAGGCTGCATAAGGCCCATTTTCCGGGCTTATATACGTTCGATACGACCCCAAAGAGGAATGCTATGAAGAAAGTTATATCCGTCCGTTTCAAGGACAACGGCAAGACCTATTATTTTGACCCCGCAGACACCCCCATCAAGACCGGCGACTATGTTATCGTCGAGACGGCCCGGGGCGTGGAATGCGGCGAAGTGGTGCAGGGCGTGAAGGAGATCGCCGACTCTGCTGTCCCCAAGGCCCTCAAGCCCATCACCCGGATGGCCGACAGCGTGGATGTGCGCCGGATGCGCCAGA
>OGLS01001376.1_pt1 | contig 15111 bp, 11 predicted proteins | sample 1572881 | NCBI WGS metagenome assembly OGLS01 (sample SAMEA2582013, study PRJEB24529) | metagenome | biome: Human gut stool | place: China | collected 2011
AGGAATCCAGACAGATTCGTGTTGACGTTCTGGACGGCGAAGAAGGTCCTCTGTACAGAATGGCAAAAGCATGGCAGCAGATGTATGGTTGCTCCGTTGCAACAGATACAAAGAAAGGCCGTGGCAAGATGCTGATGAACAAGGTTGCTGCTACAGGCGCAGACGCAGTTATCATTGCTATGATGAAATTCTGTGACCCCGAAGAATGGGATTACCCTGTAATGTACAGAGAATTCGAAGAAAGAGGCGTTAAGAACCTGATGATTGAAGTTGACCAGGAAGTTACATCCTTCGAACAGGTTAAGACAAGACTGCAGTCCTTCGTAGAAATGCTGTAATTTTCCTACCGCATTTGCTTTGATGGAAATGTAAATAAACAGGGGTAGGTGACTACCCCTGTTCTTGTTCATGTAATATTTTAAGAATTACAAATTTTTTAATAGGAGGTCTAACAGAATGGCTAGACAGGTAAAAGTTATTACTGCTGCTGAAGCTGCTGCATTGATTAAAAACGGCGATACCGTTACAACAAGTGGTTTCGTAGCATCCGCTATCCCCGAAGCTCTGGACAGAGCTGTAGAAGAAAGATTCCTGGCAACAGGCGAACCCAGAGATATTACTTATGTTTACTGTGGTTCTCAGGGTAACAAAGATGGCCGTGGTGCAGAACACTTTGCGCACGAAGGTCTGCTGAAAAGATATATTGCAGGTCACTGGGCAACAGTACCCGCTCTGCAGAAAATGGCTCTGGAAAACAAGATGGAAGCTTACAACGTATCTCAGGGTGCTCTTTGCCACCTGTTCAGAGATATCGCTGCTCATAAACCCGGTACTTTCACAAAAGTTGGTCTGGGTACTTTCATCGACCCCAGAAATGGCGGCGGTAAAGTAAACGATGTAACCAAGGAAGACATCATCGAGCTGGTTAACATCAAGGGTCAGGACTATCTGTTCTACCCCGCATTCCCTATTCATGTAGCTATGATCAGAGGTACATATGCAGACGAAAGCGGTAACATCTCCTTCGAAAAAGAAGTATCTCCTCTGGAAGGTACATCCGTATGCCAGGCTGTTAAAAACAGCGGCGGTATCGTTGTAGTTCAGGTAGAAAAACTGGTTAAAGCAGGCACACTGGATCCTCGTCTGGTTAAGGTTCCCGGCATCTATGTTGACTATGTAGTAGTTGCTGACCCTAAGGATCACCAGCAGACACTGGATTGTGATTACGATCCCGCTCTGTCCGGCGAAATGAGAAACCCCGACGTTGCTCCCGAACCCCTGCCTCTGAGCGCAAAGAAGATCATCGGTCGTCGTGGCGCTGTAGAACTGGAAAAAGACGTTGCAGTTAACCTGGGCGTAGGTGCTCCTGAATATGTTGCATCTGTAGCGAACGAAGAAGGTATCGGCGACTTCATGACTCTGACAGTAGAAGGTGGCGCTGTTGGTGGTGTACCCGCAGGCGGCATCAGATTCGGTTCTGCTTACAACGCAGACGCACTGCTGGATCAGGGCTATCAGTTCGACTTCTATGATGGCGGCGGTCTGGATCTGTGCTATCTGGGTCTGGCTGAATGTGACCCTCACGGCTCCATCAACGTTTCCAGATTTGGCCCCAGAATTGCCGGCTGTGGTGGTTTCATCAACATTACACAGTGCACACCTAAGGTATTCTTCTGCGGTACATTTACAGCAGGCGGTCTGAAGGTTAAGGTTGAAGACGGCAAGGTTGTTATCGCACAGGAAGGTAAGAACAAGAAGTTCGTTAAATCTGTAGAACAGGTTACATTCAACGGCGATATCGCAAACAAGAATGGTCAGCACGTAATGTACATCACAGAAAGATGTGTATTCGTTCTGAAGGAAGATGGTCTGCACCTGACAGAAATCGCACCCGGTATCGATCTGCAGACTCAGATTCTGGATCAGATGGAATTTGAACCTATCATCGACAGAAACGCTGACGGCAGCATCACTCTGATGGATGCAAAACTGTTTGCAGACGGTCTGATGGGTCTGAAGGAAATGAAGGAAGGCAAATAATTTAATTATTGGACAACTTCGTTTTGATTCATAAAAATTCGGCTCCTACCTGAAAAGGTAGGAGTCTTTTTTATATTGTTTTCCGGTTGTAATTTCCTGCATAATTCTTTATAATAAGAAGCAGTAATCATTGGTTTGGGAAGGCAGGAAAAGGGTGAAGGTATGCCGAAGCTTTATAGAAAAAGATTTATACCCGATGAAATCGTGGAGTTGAAGGATGACCGCATTGTGTATCATGAGGGAAATATTATGATTACCGAATGGGATGTGCTGCATCCGAAGGCAAAATTCAGCCATGGCATTTCCTGCTATTACATGGATAAGGGTTGGAAAATTAGTAAATTCTTAAACAAAAAGAAAGAACTTGTTTATTATTATTGTGATATTATAGAAACAGCATACTTGAAGGCTGAAAATGCGTATATTTTTACAGACCTGCTGGCGGATGTGATTATTCATCCCGACGGTGCGGTTGAGGTGGTTGATTTGGGTGAGCTTTCTGATGCGCTGGAGGACGGCAGCATTACCGAGAGAGAAATCAAGCTGGCATTGCGAAATCTGGACTCCCTTCTGCAAGTGATTTATAGCGGCGGTCTGCCGGAAATGATTCACTTTATGGAGGAGAAGGTGTGAAGATGGAGAATATACACGGCGGGCACAGGGATCGGATGCGTTCCCGTTATTTGCAGGAAGGCCCGGACGGCTTTGCCGACCATGAGCTTCTGGAAATGCTCCTGTATGGCTGTATTCCCAGAGGGGATACAAATCCCGTTGCACATCTGCTGCTAAAGGAATTCGGCTCACTTTCCAATTTATTGGAGAGCGATGCGCATGAAATTGCAAAGACAGAGGGCGTTGGGCTGAAAAGTGCGATTTTTCTGACACAGCTGCATGAAGTGATTCGCAGATATGAAAGGGAAAAGCTTGGCAGCAAGCCGGAGCTGACCTCGATTGCACGCTGCGTGGAATATTGCAGACAGCTGCTCAGCCATTACAGCACAGAGAGATTTTACATAATCTGCACGGACAGCCGCAGAAGGGTGATTCATGTGGCAAAGCTGGCGGAGGGCACGGTTGGCAGTGTATTTGTTTCCAATCGGCAGGCGGTAGAGGTTGCGCTGCGGTATAAAAGTGCAGGCGTGATTTTCTGTCATAACCATCCCGGCGGCAGGGTGACACCATCCAATGCAGACCTGACACTGACTGTTTCACTCAAAAAAATACTGGATTCTCTGGGTGTTAGGGTGCTTGACCATATCATCATAGGGGAAAACGGAACCCATTTCAGTTTTTTTGCGAATGGGCTGTTGAAAAATGAAGAAGATGATGAGGAGGAATTTTAATATGACGAAAAGATTATATCGTTCCAAAACAGATAAAAAAATTTCAGGCGTATGCGGCGGTATGGCAGACTATTTTGCGATTGATCCCGTTATTGTGCGTCTGCTTTGGGTACTGGGGACATTGATGAGCCTGTTCCTTGGCGTGGCGGCTTATATTGCCTGCGCATTTATCATTCCCGAAGAGCCGGACACCATTGATGCCGATTTTGAAGAAAAGAAATAAAACGAAGCAAGGAGTGTTAGAAAATGGAACAGAAAAAACGTATTTTCAGCGGTATGCAGCCCTCCGGTGTGATTACACTGGGCAACTATCTGGGGGCACTGAAAAACTGGACAAAGCTGCAGGATGAATATGACTGCTTATATTGCATCGTGGATATGCACGCAATTACGGTGCGTCAGGACCCTGTGAAGCTGCGCAAGCAGGCAAAAGATTTGCTGGTGCAGTATCTGGCGGTTGGCTTAGACCCTGAAAAGAATATCATTTATTATCAGTCTCATGTGCCACAGCATGCAGAGCTGGCTTGGATTCTGAACTGCTACACCTATATGGGTGAGCTGAACAGAATGACGCAGTTTAAGGATAAATGCGCAAAGCATGCGGACAACATCAACGCAGGTCTGTTTACCTATCCCTCTTTGATGGCGGCGGATATTCTGCTGTATCAGACGGATCTGGTTCCTGTTGGGGAAGACCAGAGACAGCACCTGGAGCTGACGAGAGATATCGCGCAGCGGTTCAACGGCATATACGGGGATGTATTTAAGGTGCCGGATGCGTATATCGGCAAGGTTGGCGCGCGTGTGATGGCATTGCAGGAGCCTACTAAAAAAATGTCCAAATCTGACGAAAATCAGAACAATATCATTACCTTGATGGATGACCCCAAGGTGATTATGAATAAGATGAAACGTGCGATGACGGATTCTGATACAGAGGTACGCTTTGCGGAAGAAAAGCCCGGCATTTCCAACCTGCTGAGCATTTACTGTGCGGTGACAGGCAAAACGATTGCCGAGGCGGAAAAGGAATTTGCGGGTGCGGGCTATGGTACGTTTAAAACGGCGGTCGGTGAGGCGGTTGTTGCAGAGCTGGAGCCTGTGCAGAAGCGCGTGAAGGAGCTGGAGGCAAACAAGGATTATCTGGATGCGATTATTAGGAGCGGCGCGGAAAAGGCAAGCCGTCTGGCGGACAGAACACTGACGAAGGTGCAGAAAAAGGTTGGCTTTCCTCCCAGAATCAGATAAGATTTGAAAATAGGCACTATCCGAGAAAATTTCGGGTAGTGCTTTTTTATGTTACAGGATGCTTTTATGTTACAGGATGCTAACAACTTTCTTACGGCTTTCTTAAGAATGGCGTGCTGTGGTTGAAGGAAGAATGTCTTTCTGCTATGATAAAAGCGGAAACTTGTCATACAAATTGAAGGCAAAAGGGAGGCGTTCCGAATGAAAAAAAAGTATGTCTGGCGATGAGTCTGCTGATGCTGGCAGGGACGGTGCCTGCGCAGGCGGAAACGATTGGAGAGGCGGAGCAGATTACATTTACTGCAAAGGTTGGCACAAAGGAACTTTATCGAAACCAGAGCAGGATTTCGTTGGATGCGGCAATTTATATCAAGGATGGCTATGCAATGCTGCCGCTGCGTGCCTTTCTGACCTCGATTGACAACGGTACGATGCACTGGGAAAAGGAAACGAAGCTGGCATGGATGATGCTACGGGGGAATACGGTTGCCTGCGACATCGAGAAGAACAGCATTACGGTGAACGGAGAGCCGATCGAAGTAAGCGGAAGGATGGACATTCGGGATGGGCGGATTTTTGTGCCGCTGCGGAACTGGAAAAATATTCTGAATGGCTGCGGCTATACGGTGGCGGATACGGATATCATCTGGGACGCGGAGGAGAAAACGGCAACGGTGCAGCTTCTGGATGACAGCAAGGTGATTGAGATTCCTGCGGATGCGCCGAGAATGACGGGCGAGGGGAGAAAAGCGAGCTATACCATGCCTTTGAGCAGTGAATACGATGAAATTGAGAATATCGGGGATGGATATTTTATTGCAACGAAATTTCCGGAAGCGGCTGGGATTGGTTTGTCTATGCTGGGGAAGGCTTATTACCTTCTGGACAGCAAGGGGAAACGGCTGTTATCCTACGAGAAGGACGGAATCGAGTATCTGGGCAATGCAGGAGAAGGCTATTTAAGGGTAGAATATGAAAACGGAGAGACTGCTCTGATTGACAGAAACGGAAAGGAGCAATTCAGAACTGCGGAATATTCGATTTATCAGGTTTCGGAGGGACGTGTCAGGGTATCGAATCGGGGTAAAATGGGCTTCTGGGATTTGCAGGGGAATGAAATCACACCGTTTCTTTATGACACGGTATTGATTTTCTCTGAAGGAATGGCTGAGGTGGCAATCTATGAGGAAATAGGAGGAAAGCCTGTGCCACGGTATGGCTTTATTGACAGGGACGGAAACGAGGTTGTTTCTCCCAAATATATAGAGAGCAGAGATTTCCATGACGGCGTGGCGGCAGTGCAGACGGCGGACGGATGGGGCTACATCGACAAGACGGGCAAGGAAATGCTTGTGCCACAGTACGCATGGGCAGGAGATTTTACGGACGGCAAAGCCTTTGTGACGGAGCAGAACGGGAAAACGTGGCTGATTGACAAGAGCGGCAAAAAGGTGCAGTTTATTACAGAGGGACTGCCTGTGATACAGGCACGGGAGAATAGTAGTGCGGTAATTCAGGTGCCACTTGCAGACTGGGGCTATGGGGACGATATGACCGGCTGTCCATATTACAACCAAAAGGGCGAGAAGCTGAACTTGACAGAGATTGCGCTGCTGGATGCGGTTGACGGCATTGCGGTGGCGTATGATTGGGTGACGCACAAGCGGTTTTATATTGACGAAAGCGGTAAGCAGTGCATTGCGGATTCGTTTGACGGAGTGGACGCATTTCTGGACGGCTATGCAGTGGTGCAGAAGGCGATTACGGGAGCAGACGGAAAGGAAGATGTGGAATGGGGGATTATAAAAAGATAAGTCGGCACCCTAAGTCGAAAACAGGTTTTCGACTTGTTGAAACAGAGGAATAAACAGACGAGTTCCATCAGCTTAAAAGCCTCGAAACTCGCTGTTTTCCTCGTCGGAAATGAATTCCGACTGCGGATTCTATTTGGGAAACGGATTTGTTTCCCAAGCCCTTCCGCTGTCTCAAAACTACTTTGTCTACAGTCTGAAGCGTACTTCTTTACGAGGTACGCTTATTTTTTGTCCAAAAGCTGTAGGACGGCAAGAAGGATTAAAATGCCGCCGGACAGGAGCGACCAGAGGCTTTCCTTCGGAGCAGGGGAGAGGATGAGCCTTGCGCCGCATTTTTCGCCCAACGCGAGGAAAAATGTCTGAAAGAGGGCAGAAAAGAGGGGCAGGAGCGTTACATTTATCCCTCCTGCGGCAGCACTCAGCCCGATGGCAAAGGAATCCACAGAAAGCAGAAGCCCAAGGAGAAGGGCTTCCTGCGGCTCGATGAGGGAGGAGGCGTTTTTATCGCAGAGGGAGGGGGAATGCAGGGGCGAAGTCTCCTTCCGCTTTCCTTGCCCCATGCCTTGCAGACAAAGCCACACGCCGAAGAAAAGAAGAAGCATGGGAGAAAACCGCTCCGCCAGATGCGTGGGGAAGACTGCCGCAAGCCGCCGCCCTGCAAAAAGAAACAGCTCCATCATGAGAAAGGCTTCTATCGTGAGCAGAAGAAGGGCGGACGGGCGAAAACGGATGCTGCGCAGACCATAGGAAAGACCGATGCCCAGCGCATCCAGACTGAGGGAAAACGCCAGCAATAGAGAAAAAAGCATGGATAACACCTCCTGCTAACCATCCTATGCGGATGGTCTTTTTTTGCGCTTGTCCGCATAGACTGGGAAAAAAGACAAGCAGAAAAACAAAAGACGGAGCGTGAGGATATGGAATGGTGGAGCATGACACCGACAGAGGTGCTGAAAAAATTGCGGACGGAGGAACGGACGGGATTAAGCGAAAACGAGGCACAAAAGCGGCTGGAAACGGACGGAAGGAACAGAACGGAGCAGGGAGAGGGCAAAAAGGGCTTCCAGCGGCGGTTTCTGGCGCAGTTTAATGATTTTATGATACTGTTGCTGATTGGGGCGGCTGTGGCTTCGGTTGCGATTTCCTATTGGAACGGTGAGAAGGATTTTCTGGATGCGGCAATCATTCTGGCGATTGTGGCACTGAATGCGTTTCTGGGCGTTTTGCAGGAGAGCAGAGCGGAAAAGGCATTGGAGGCATTGAAGGCACTTTCTGCGCCAAGGGCAAGCGTACTGCGAAACGGCGAGGAGAAGGAAATTCCTGCGGAGGAGGTAGTGCAGGGGGATATTCTTTTGCTTGCGGCAGGAGATTATATTTGCGCGGATGGGCGGATTCTGGAAAACCAAGGGCTGAAAACGGAGGAAAGCGCGATTACGGGGGAAGCGCTTGCGATTGAGAAGGAGGAGGACGTTCTGGCGGAGAAAACACTGCCGGGCGACCGCAAAAACATGGTGCTTGCAGGAAGCTACGTTCTCGCGGGGAGAGGCACGGTTGCGGTGACGGCAACGGGCATGGCGACCGAAATTGGACAGATTGCAGCCCTTTTGGCGGAGCAGGAGGAGCGCGAAACGCCCTTGCAGAAAAAGCTGGGAGAGACAGGAAAGCTGCTTGGCATGGGGGCGTTGATTATCTGCGGTATTATCTTCGGGATGGGGCTTTTGCGAAGGCAGCCGCCGTTTCCGATGTTTATGACCTCTGTGAGCCTTGCGGTGGCGGCAATTCCCGAAGGACTGCCTGCGATTGTGACGATTGTGCTTGCGATTGGGATGCAGCGGATGGCGAGGAAAAATACGATTATCCGCAGACTGCCTGCGGTGGAAACCTTGGGGAGCGCAGAGGTCATCTGCTCGGATAAGACGGGGACGCTGACGCAAAACCGCATGAAGGTGACACGGCTTGCGGCAATCGGGAAGGGCTTGGAGCAGGACGAGGAAAAGCGAAGATTCATTCTGACGCTGTTTACGCTTTGCAATGATGTGAAGCGGCAGGGGACAAAAATCATTGGGGAGCCGACGGAAAAGGCACTTGCGGAGGCGGCGGAGGAAGGCGGGGTATCTCTTAAGGAGCTTTGGGAGGAAATGCCCAGAATCGGCGGGGTGCCGTTTTCCTCGGAGCGAAAGCTGATGACAACGGTGCATCCCAGTGGGGGGAAATGGATTTCTGTGACGAAGGGGGCACCCGATATTCTTTTTGAGAAATGCGCATACTGCCTGGATGGCGGCAGACAGGCTGTATTTGATGGCAGAAGAAAAAGCGAGGCAAGGCTGAAAAACGGCGAGATGGCGGCAAATGCCCTGCGCGTGGTGGCGGTGGCGTTTCGGGAATGGGACGAGGAGCCGCTCTTTTTTACGGCGGAGGAGCTGGAAAGGGATCTGGTATTTGCAGGGATGGCAGGGATGATGGCCCCGCCGAGACCGGAGGCGCAGGCGGCAGTGGAGATTTGTCAAAGGGCAGGGATTCGTCCTGTGATGATTACGGGAGATCATGCGCTGACAGCACAGGCGATTGCCGCAGAGCTTGGGATTTACCATGCAGGGGATACCGTGCTGACGGGGCAGGAGCTGGAACAGATGTCGGACGAGGCGCTGGAGCGGGCGGCGGAGGATTGTACGGTTTTTGCGCGCGTTTCGCCGGCACATAAGGTGCGGATTGTGAAGGCATTTCAGAAGGAGGGGCGCGTGGTTGCCATGACGGGGGACGGCGTGAATGATGCGCCTGCGCTCAAGGCGGCGGATATCGGCTGTGCGATGGGGAAAAACGGCACAGAGGTTGCCAAGGGTGCGGCAGATATGATTTTGATGGATGATAACGAGGGACGCGGCATTTATGAAAACATCCGCAAGGCGGTGCATTTTCTGCTTTCGAGCAACATTGGCGAGATTATGACGATTTTCGTGGCGATGTGCTTTGGCTGGGCAACGCCGCTTTTGCCGATTCAGCTGTTATGGGTGAACCTTGTGACGGATTCCCTGCCTGCGATTGCACTGGGGGTTGACCCTGCGGACGCGGACAGCATGGAGCAGCCGCCGCGGAGGGGAAATTCCCTCTTTTCGGACGGCATGGTGAGCAGGATTGCCTTAGAGGGGGCGATGATTGGGATGCTGGCACTGCTTGCCTTTGGGATCGGGCATATTTATTTTGACGAGGAAAGGGCATATATTACAGGGCGGACGATGGCGTTTGCGGTGCTTTCGCTTTCACAGCTGATACACGCCTTTAATATGCGGTCGGAGCATTCGCTGTTTCGGATTTCGCCCTTGGGGAACCCGATGCTGCTGCTGGCGTTTTTTATCGGGTGTCTGATGCAGATTGGGGTGATTATGGTGCTGCCGCTGGCGGAGATTTTCAAGGTATGTCCGCTGAATGGGACGGAATGGCTGATTGTAGGGGCGCTTGCACTTACGCCTTTGCCTGTGGGGGAACTGGAAAAGCTGTGCGACAGGCGGCGGAGAAAAAATTGAAAAAATTGTTATCATTTTTACTTATCGCGCTTGCGTTGGCTCTTTGAATTCTGTATAATAGAAGAAACCAAAGAAAAGGGAGGTTCTCCTCATGAAAGTTGATGTTTCGTTAGATTTATATCGTATTTTTTGTGCAGTTGTCCGCACGGGCAATATGTCTGCTGCGGCAAGAGAGCTCTTTATTTCGCAGCCTGCGGTAAGTATGTCCATTCGTCAGCTGGAGGACCGCATGGGCAGTCCGCTTCTGGTGCGTACGGCGAAGGGGGTTTATCCCACCGCGGAGGGCAAGCTGTTATATACCTATCTGGAGCAGGCGTTGGGACTGATTCAAGCGGCGGAGGAAAAATATTATCAGATGGTACACATGGAGATGGGGGAGCTCAAGATTGGCGCGAGTGATACGGTCATTGCCAATTTCCTGCTGCCTTATCTGGAAAAGTATCATAAGCTGTATCCCGATATCAATATTAAGGTGACGAATAAGACAACCTACGAATCGCTCAGGCTGCTGAGAAACGGCAGTGTGGATGTCTGCTTGCCGATTGCGGAGGATGAGGATTTAGAGGTAACGCCCTGCATTGAAATTCATGATGTTCTGGTGGGGGGCGAGCGGTATCGGATGCTTGCGGAGATGGGCATGGAGTTGAAGGATTTGCCGAAATATCCCCTGCTTTTATTGGAGGATCTGAGCAATTCGCGCCGCTATATTGACCGCTATGCAGAGGAAAACGGCGTAGTGCTGAACCCGATTCTGGAGCTGGGGAGCAGTGATTTACTGGTAAGCTTTGCGGAAATCAACCTTGGACTGACGTATGTAATCGAGGAGTTTACGCAGAGGGAGCTGCAGAACAAGCACCTGTTTGAGATTCCCGTGGAGCCGCCTGTACCGAAGCGGAGCATTGGGATGGTGCGGCTGAAAAATGTGGCAATGCCGCATGCGTTAAAGGGATTTATCGATCTGATTGAGTTTCCGAAGGAAAAGAATTAAATCGAAATCGGGATTTCGATTTGTTGAAACAGAAGAACAAACAGATAAGTTCCGGCGGTGACAAGCACCTTGAAACTTCCTGTTTTCCTCGCCGAAAATGAATTTCGGCTGCGGATTCCACATGGGAAACGCTTCGTTTCCCATACCCTTCCGCGATGATAAAAATTTATCAATAAAGGAATTGACAAAGTAAAAATAATGCGTTAATATATGAACAGATATTCATATAAGAAAAGGAGCGAGCCATGAAGGAGACACCGATGCAGGAAGAATTTGATATGGAAAAGGAACTGCAGCAGGAGTTTATTCAGGAGCTGGCAGAATTTTTCAAGATTTTCGGGGATGCGACCCGTATCCGCATTTTGCAGACCCTGCTGGAGGGGGAGCGAAATGTGGGGGATTTGGCAGACGTACTGGAAATGAGCCAATCCGCTGTGTCGCATCAGCTGCGCGTACTGCGGCAGAATGATCTTGTAAAATACCGCAAGGAGGGCAAAACCGTGTTCTATTCTCTGGACGATGAGCATATTCGGATGGTTCTGGAGCAGGGTATGACGCATCTGCGGCATAAGCGTGGATATCACGAATAAAAAAGGAACAGGCTGTAATGATATATGTGTAAGGATATCTGAAAATTACAGCCTAAATTTTCAAATGTTATATGAACAATTATTCAAACGAACAAATGAGAAAGCAAACAGCGAAAAAAGAGGTGTGACTATGTCTGAACTGAAGGTAGCATTAAAAGGGTTGACCTGCGCGAACTGTGCGGGAAAGATTGAGGATACGCTTTCTAAGCTTTCTGAAACGCAGGAGGTTTCCATCAATCTGCTGCGGCAGGAAATGACAGTAAAGCTTGCGCCAAATGCTTCGGCAGAGAAAATGCAGGAAACGGTGGAACGGGTGGTGCATAAATTTGAGCCGGAGGTAGAGGTTGCCTTTTTGCAGGGGCAGAAGGCAGAGCATCATCATGCGCATCATGAGCATTGCGGCTGCGGCTGTGAGGAGGATGACGATGATGACGATTGCTGTGCCTGTGGCTGTGGCTGTGGACATGACCATGCGCATGGGGATGAGAATGTGTTCGGCAGAAAATTTTTCCTGCGGTTTGGCATAGGGCTTGCGTTCTTCCTTGCGGCTGTTTTCCTGCATGAGGGAATGATCTGCACGATTCTTTATATCTGCGCATATCTGATTTTCGGGTATGATGTTCTGCTGCGTGCGGTGAAGCATATTGGACAGGGGAAGGTTTTTGATGAAAACTTCCTGATGTCCTTCTCTACGATTGGCGCGTTGTATCTGGGGGAAATGGCAGAGGCTGTTTTCGTTATGCTGTTCTATCAGGTGGGCGAGGCATTTCAGGAATATGCGGTGGCACGCTCCAGAAAATCCATTACGGCACTGCTGGATATCCGTCCCGATTTTGCACATTTAATCGTGGATGATGAGGAAAGGAAGGTAGACCCTTCTCTGGTGCAGGTGGGGGATATGATTCTGGTAAAGGCAGGAGAAAGAATCCCTCTGGACGGGGTAATCACGGAAGGACATGCAATGCTGGATACTGCGGCACTGACAGGCGAATCCCTGCCCCGTTCTGTGGGGGCAGGAGATCAGGTGCTGAGCGGCTGCATCAATATGGACGGCAGTCTGAAGGTTCGCGTAGAAAAGGGCTTTGGCGAATCTACGGTGATGAAGATTCTGGAAATGGTGGAAAACGCATCTGCAAAGAAATCCAAGACGGAGAAATTCATCACACGCTTTGCGAGAGTTTATACACCCATTGTGGTTTTGCTGGCGGTTCTGGTTGCGGTTCTGCCGCCGTTGGCAGGGCTTGGGAAATTCTCCCTGTGGTTTGGCAGAGCATTGGTATTCTTAGTTGTTTCCTGTCCCTGTGCATTGGTATTGTCTGTGCCGCTGACGTATTTTGCGGGGATTGGCGCGGCATCCAAGTGCGGGATTCTGGTAAAGGGCGGCGGCGATCTGGATACGCTGAGCCGACTGAAAACGGTTGTTTTTGATAAAACAGGGACGCTGACAAAGGGCAGATTCTCTGTAACGGAGGTGAAGGGCGATGTGCTGAAGCCGGCGGCAATCGGGGAAGCAATGAGCAATCACCCCATTGCACAGGCAATCGTACAGGCATACAAAGGCGAGCTTCCTGCGGCACAGGGCTATCAGGAGCTGGGCGGCTACGGGATTTCCTACGAGCTGGACGGCGAAACGGTTCTCTTGGGGAACAGCCGTCTGATGGAGCATGAAAAAATTGCGTATGAAAAGGCAAACGGCATCGGTACGGTGGTTTATGTTGCAAAGGGCGGCAAATTCTTAGGGTACATTCTGGTTGCGGATACGCTGAAGGAAAACATTGCCGATTCCCTTGCGGCGTTGCGCAAGCAGGGGATTCGGAAGATGGTAATGCTGACGGGCGACAGAAGGGAAACAGCGGCGGCTGTGGCAGAGGAGCTGCAGCTGGATGAATTCCACAGCGAGCTGCTGCCCGAAAACAAAGTGGAATGGATGGAAAAGCAGAAGGGCGCAGAAGGCGACAAGACGGCGTTTGTGGGGGACGGCATCAATGATGCACCCGTACTGGCGGCGGCTGATTTGGGGATTGCCATGGGGGCGATTGGCTCCGATGCGGCAATTGAGGCGGCGGATGTTGTGCTGATGGATGATGATATCGGTAAGCTAGCAGTCGGCATGAAGGTTGCAAGAAGCACAAGAAGGATTGTAAACCAGAACGTGACCTTTGCACTGGGCTTTAAGATTCTGGTGCTGCTGCTTTCCATTCCCGGCATTGCGACGATGTGGATGGCGGTATTTGCGGATGTCGGCGTTTGCGTACTGGCAATTCTGAATGCAATGCGGAAAAAGGATTAAGCCGAAGCTGAGAGGGTTCGACAGGAAAAAACAGGGTATCTCAAGATTGAGATACCCTGTTTTTATTGCTCTTTTGGGATGATTTTTTTTACGTTTTTCTCGAATTTTGCTCTGGGCAGCATGACCATGTGTCCGCAGCCGCAGCATTTGATGCGAAAATCAATGCCGGTTCTGAGGATTTCCCACTGGGCAGAGCCGCAGGGGTGACTTTTTTTCATCTGCACAATATCTCCGACAGAAAAATCCATACGTTACGCCTCCTTCATCAAATGGACAACCTGCTGAGGGAAGGGGATTTCGATACCTTCTGCATCAAAGCGGTTTTTGATGCGGCGGCGCAGCTCCGCCTCCACAGCATAATTCATTTTTATCTCGCATTTTGCAACAATTTTAATGGTAACGGCGGAATCATCCAGACCGATGACACCTGCAACGGTGGGGGGTTCCAGTACAGCCTCCATATCTGCGGTTTTCTGCATCTCATCCTGCAGAACGGCAATGGCGCGGTCGATGCTTTCGCCATAGGCAATGCCGACGGTGACAACGGCGTTGATAAATTCACGGCAGTTATTGGTGACCGTACCGATAGAGCCATTCGGGATGATATGCACAGCGCCGCCGAAATCGCGCAGCTTTGTGGAACGCAGGGTGACGCTTTCGACCGTACCCGTAATGCCCTGAATGGTGACGATATCCCCGACGGCGTAATGGTCCTCAAAGAGGATGAAGAAGCCCTCCATCATATCCCCTGCGATGCTCTGCGCGCCCAAGCCGATGGCAACCGAGCCTGCGGAGGCAATGACAACGAGGGATTCTGAGGAAACACCCAGCTGCTTTAAAATAGACATCAGCCCGATGAAATAAATCACATATTTTAGGATGCTGCCTGTGACGGTGCTGAGAGTTTTTGCTTTTCTTTCGGACATGGAAAGCTTTTCGCGCTGTACCTGTGTCCGCAGGAATTTATTGACCAGCTTACTGGAAATGCGAATCATGAGCCAGCAAAGAAAGAGCGTGAACAGAATTTCCAGAAGCTTGATGCCCAAATTGACGGCACCATTGATGGCTGTGGATTTGGCAAGGAAGCCAAGCCCTAAATCCTTCGCAAGCTCCGTGCTGTTTAAATCAGAGGAAAGAGACGAGGTTAGATCATTGATAACATCCATGCTTCTTACCTCCTTGCCTGTTGATATTCTGCCGCCGCCTTCAAGAAGGCAGAGAACAGCAGCCCCATTTCCTCTGTTTTCATTGCCTCATCAATGGAATCGCCCTCATTT